>Ga0247839_1000509_pt1 | contig 68733 bp, 55 predicted proteins | sample LaCruzMarch2015__6_FD_192405 | JGI IMG/M metagenome (GOLD analysis project Ga0247839, IMG submission 192405) | Freshwater microbial communities from meromictic Lake La Cruz, Castile-La Mancha, Spain - LaCruzMarch2015_16m | ecosystem: Environmental > Aquatic > Freshwater > Lake | place: Spain...
AAGATACGCAGATACTGGCAGTTTTAAAGTGTGCTTACAATTCAAAACCAAGTATGGTTGTTATGGCGAATCCTGCTTATCTGTTCGTGTAAAAGATAGTTTACTGGTGAATACTTCCTGCAAAGCGCTCTTTACGGTGCAAAGTGATGGATTGACAGTATTTTTACATAGCAATGGATCTTCAGCGGGAAGCTTTAACAATACAAGAAAAGATAGTATTATCAGCAGAACCTGGTATATCAATGATAGTTTAGCGGGACAATTTACCACTCCTAATCCGGTAGATTTCAGAAAAACCTTTACCCAAGCTGGCACGTACACCATAACGCTGGTAATAAAAACAGCCGGCGGTTGCGTAAGCAAATACGCACAAACCATTACATTACAAGGGCAGACCTGTAATTTGAGTACAAAAGTAGTAGTACTTAAAAACAGTGGGTTGCAGTATGTATTTGGCCGCAACTACACCAACAATTATCCGGGTGATAGTATCATCAGCACTACCTGGAAATTTAGTGATGGCACTTCTCTAGACGGCAATGTGGAAAACCCTTACAAGCAATTCAAACAAGCCGGAAAATATACCATCTGTGCGGTTTCAAAAACGCAAAAGGGTTGTGTTAGTGAGGCATGTATTTCGATTGATGTGAAGGATTCTGTAATCACTCCAACCGACTGCAAAGCCTATTTCACTTACGAAGTAAAAGATTTGGTGGTATACCTAAATAGTGCCCGTTCATTGGCTTCTTCTGGTGGAGTTGGAACGCAGGCAGACAGTATTATTAGCCGCAGCTGGATTTTTGGAGATACAGTTCGCTATCCCGTTGCAGGCAATCAAACCGAAATGAAGTATGCATTTACCAAACCGGGTACTTATCCTGTAATCTTAACTATCAAAACCCGTTTAGGTTGTGAAAGCAGATACGTTGCTTATGTGGTGATTCCTCCAGTTGAATGTCGATTCGAAACAAAAATTGGGGTGGGTAAACATGTTGGATTGGTATATGAATTCCTGAATCCAGCCCATACTCTTCCTTCCGGCGATTCTATTGTAAAACGTACCTGGCATTTTGGAGATGGAACTTCTATAGATGGAAACAATGCCTCTCCCATTAAACTGTACACAAAGCCAGGAAAATATAGAGTTTGTCTGGTTGCAAAATCTCTTAGAGGTTGTATCAGTGAAAATTGCATGGATGTAAACATTATCGACTCCGTAACGCAACCTTCCTCTTGCAAAGCCAGTGTGAGTTATCGGATTAGTGGCAATATTGTATACTTCAATAGCAGTGCCTCTGTTCCTTCTGTAAGTGGAACCAATAGCGGAGTGATAGACAGTATTATCAGCAGAACCTGGTATTACGGAGATAATGCTGCTGGAACACCCGGCTTATCCGGAAATGAAGTAGAAACCAAGCGTGAGTATCCACAACCTGGAACGTATACAGCCTACCTGGTTATTAAAACAAAAACTGGTTGTGAAAGCAAATTTAGTGTAACCTTTATCATTGGAACTCCACAACCCGAATGCAGAGCAATGGCTGAATTCAAATTCGAGCTAGCTGGAAAAAATAAAATTCAATTTGCCAGCGGTGCTAGTAGTACAGAAGCAGGTGACTCTATCACGCAGCGCATCTGGAGCTTTGGAGATAATACGGTAATGACGGGTAATTTAGTAAATCCAGTAAAAGAGTACCGCCTATCGGGCAGCTATAAAGTTTGTTTGCAGGTGAAAACAGCCAAGGGTTGTAAAGCAGATGTTTGTAAAGAGGTAAAACTCCCCGACACACTAAATACGCCTTCGACCAATATTACCTACATCAAAATTATCACTATCAACCCTAATCCGGTTCAGAGCAAAATGGCAGTAACCGTTTGGAGCAAACTACCGGATATGCCCACTGAGTTTACCATCTATGATGTGTACGGAAATCCGAAAATGAGTTTCAAGAAAACGCTGATGGAGGGAAATAATACCCTGGAGATGTATGCCGAACGGCTTACCCCTGGATTATACTTCTTACGTGTTGCGAATGCCTACGGAAAAGATAGTATGCAGTTTTATAAACAATAGTCTCTTCCCCCCCATTGCAAGGCCTGCCGGTTCATATTCCGGCGGGCCTTTTTGCTAATTTAGACGCTGACTGACACGAAAACTGGGAATCTTTCTGAATAATCATTATACCAATCCGGTTTTCGCTTATTTTTGCGACAAACTTTAAGCAAATTTAAACATGTCAGTACTGGTAAATAAGCATTCAAAAATCATAGTTCAGGGTTTCACCGGAACAGAAGGCACATTTCACGCCACACAAATGATTGAATATGGAACCAACGTTGTAGGTGGTGTTACTCCCAATAAGGGAGGTACTACCCATCTTGACAGACCTGTTTTCAACACAGTTGCGGATGCCGTGGCTGCCACTGGTGCGGATGTTAGTATCATTTTTGTACCCCCAGCATTTGCTGCGGATGCTATTATGGAGGCTGCCGATGCGGGCATACAACTGGTTGTTTGTATAACGGAAGGTATTCCGGTACAAGACATGGTGAAAGTGAAAAATGTGCTCCAAACCTCTCAAACTCGATTAATAGGCCCTAATTGCCCGGGCGTAATTACAGCTGGAGAAGCTAAAGTAGGTATCATGCCCGGATTTATTTTCAAACCCGGACGCATTGGTATCGTTTCTAAAAGTGGAACCCTTACCTACGAAGCGGCAGATCAGGTAGTAAAAGCCGGAATGGGTATTACTACTGCCATCGGAATCGGCGGAGACCCCATTATTGGAACCCCTACCAGAGATGCGGTTGAATTGCTAATGAACGACCCCGAAACAGAAGGAATTATTATGATTGGCGAAATTGGTGGAAGTATGGAAGCCGAAGCCGCCCAATGGATTAAAGATAATAACCGCAAACCGGTAGTTGGATTTATTGCCGGCCAAACCGCCCCCCCCGGACGCAGAATGGGCCATGCAGGTGCCATTATCGGAGGTGCAGACGATACCGCTGCTGCCAAAATGAAAATTATGGAAGCCTGCGGCATTCATGTAGTTGCTAGTCCTGCCGATATTGGTAAAACCATGGCACGAGTATTAGGAAAATAAGTTTAAAAATAGTAAACCGCTCGCCCCCCCCTCGAGCGGTTTTTTTATTAGTTGTTCTGGCATGTTAAATTATGCCGGTCCTTATGAAATTTCAGTACCTTTTCATCTATAGTACATACCGTTCAACTGATGAAGTATGCGTAAATTACTAGGGTTATTGCTATTGCTTGTTCCAGCCCTTTCACAAAAAGCGCTGGCTCAACAGGTAGATACCAGTTATAGCCGGGAATGGCTGGATATTGATACTACCCTCTCACTTAATCAATTACCTCGAACGGCTTTAGATAAAGTAAATTTGCTATACCAAAAAGCACTCAAAGCCAATTTGGGTCCCCAACAACTCAAGTGTATCCTGTACAAAATGACGCTGGAAGAACTCGTTAATGAGCGAGTTGATCTTACCGCTATCCGAGTACTGAAAAAAGAAATTGAACTACAGAAAGACCCACTCACCCGAATGGTTTTGCATACCCTACTTGCTAAACAATTGTTCAGATATTATGAAGATAATAGATGGACTATCCAAAATAGAAACCAGCAGGGGGCTGCGCCTGGTTCGGGAGACATCAGCCGTTGGGGTAGTAATGATTTTGATAATGCAATTCGGCTAGCCTATAAAAAAGCACTTTTACAGCCAGCTTTACTGAAGCCGATGCCGGTATCCGCTATTAAAGCGGTTATTTTACCCGGTACCGGTCCGGTTCAGCCCGACAATTGGTGGGAACTGATTCTGCTGGAAAAAATAGCGTATTTCAAAAATCCTGTTCCCAGAAATCCATTGATAGTTTCTGGAAAAGATTATTTACCCAACGCTTTTACAGATCCGGAAGCATTTGTAAAAATTAGTTTCCCGCAAAAAGATTCGAGTAGTGAAGTAACTGTATTAAATGATTACCAACTGCTGATACAAGCAGCGCTGGATAAAAAGCAAGTGGAAAAATTAGTGGGATTACAGATTGATAAAATTAACTGGGCCTGGAGTGAACTTACGCCGAAAGAAAAATACCAAACTGCTTACCAGCAGGCATTATTCGCTGTAATACTCAAATATCCCGATCAAACCGCTACTCTACAAGCCTATTATCTGCAGGCTAAACAGGAACTGCAAACAGAAAATAACAATTACCCTTCACCTAACCAAAAAAATGGATACCTGGCCGCCGAGCAATTACTTACCCAGGCATTGAGCAAATCTACCCGCTCTATACCCGAAACCGATGCAATTAAAAAATTACTGGCAACTATCCAACAACCTAAACTGCGCATACAAACTGAGTCAGTTTATCTGCCCAATCAACCAATCCTAAGCCTTGTAAACTATACGAATACACCGCGGGTTTATTTCAGTATCGTTTCTCTGAATATGAATGAATGGGATAAATATTCAGACAATAACAAAGAAACCGATGGTGCCTTATTAAAAAAGGTAGCCCTGCAGGAAAAAAAATGGGAATTACCGGCTAGTAGCGATAGAAGAAATCATTCAACCGAAGTAATGATCAATCCGCTATCACCCGGAAAATATGCCATTATCGCTTCCAGCATGTTGGATCTGAATAACAATGAATGTGTAATTAGCGTATCCACGTTTCAGGTATCTGCCATTGCTGCCCTGCAACAAAATAACCAATGGATTGCTGTTAACCGTTCTAATGGAGAACCGCTGGCCAATACTGATTTTCAATTTTATTCCTCCTCCTGGTCATCGAAAGGAAAAGTATATCAACGAATACAAGCTGCCAAGGGTAAAGCAGATGCAAATGGACAATTTAAACTAGAAAATAAAACAGGCAATATCGGAGGCGTAAGTATCCGAAACGGACAGGATGAGCTTTTTGTTGGGGATATATATATCAACACAGAACCTCCCTTCAGAGAGAATGCGAAGGAATTAGAAGCAATCAATGAGCAATTTATCTTGCTTACTGATCGGTCTATCTATCGACCCGGACAAACCTTGTATTGGAAAGCAATAAAATATCTGGAAAACAAAAATAGTCAATCATCGAAGGTAGCTGCTGAAGGCACTAAGCTCACCTTATTTTTAAGAGATCCCAACAATCAGATAATAGATTCTATCACAGGAAGCCTCAATTCATTCGGATCGTGTAGTGGTCAATTCCAGTTGCCCCGCAACCGAATCAATGGAACATTCAGGTTAGATGTTGAGGGACAAAGAAAGCATACTGTTAGCATTCAGGTAGAAGAATACAAACGGCCGCGATTCGCCATTGAATGGAACAAACAGAAAGGCAACTATGGTATGCAGGATACCCTATCTGTAATTGGCAAAGCGGTTTCCTTTTCGGGGTATAATGTTGGAAAAGCAATCGTGAGATATCAGGTAATTCGGCAGGAAAGATTTATTCCGTATTATAGATCATCCAGAAGGAAAAACATGAACCGAACGGAGATTGTAAGCGGAAATACGGAAACAGATGCAACTGGCAATTTTAAGATCTCATTCAAACCCGTGGTAGACCCAGAAGATGTTTCGGATGAAAATCAATTTTACACCTATGAAATCACCGCAACTATTACGGATATTGGAGGAGAAACACAAACAGGCGCTACCTCGATTCCGGTAAGCAGAAGATCCGTTTTTGCAAAATGGCAATTACCTAATATCCTTTCGGAAAAGGAATGGAAAAAAGCCCAACTATTTACTACCAATCTCTCAAATGAATATACGCCAACTTCATTAACCGTTCGCATAGATGCTTTACAGACACCCGATAAATTAGGGAGGGAACGATATTGGTCATTACCGGACCAATACGTGATGAGTGAACAGGAATTCAAAACTAATTTTCCGAATGATGTGTATAGCAACGAAAATAAACCTGAAAACTGGCCGGTATTGCAAGCCATTTCAACGGATAATTTTATCAGTCAGCCGAATGGAAAAAATCCGGTAACGGAGCAAAAACTGAGTGCTGGTTATTATAGAATAACAACTACTTATTTTGATAGTACCACCGGTAAAACCATACAGGATATACAGCATACCCGACTGGTTCAAAACAATCAACAAGCGGCTACTACTGCACATTTTCCGTATGTATTTCAGGCGAATAAAGAAGTTTTTGTAGGAGATACATTGCAGGCTTTCCTGTTTGCCGGCAAAAGTATCTTATTGCATAGTTTTCAATTATCTCCGGCTACCGACACCCTCATTCTAGAAAAGAAACTAATAAAAGAGGGAATTGACCCTTTTTCGGTAAAAGCAGCAATGCCGGGTACCTATCAGTATCATACCTGCTACATCAACAACAATCGGGTGTTTGAACATACATTTGAATGGACCATTCTGCCAGTGCCTCATCCACTTTCTATAAAAACGACTTCATTTCGGGATCATCTGCTACCTGGTAATCAGGAAAAATGGACGCTAGAAATTACCGATACAGCCAATCGAACTTCCCCGGCAGAATTAATTAGTACATTATATGATGCTTCTCTCGATCAGTTTAGATGGCACGAATGGTATCTTCCGCAATTTTCCGTACCCGGTATCTTTGGGGTAAATTTTAATTTTCAGCATAATTTCAGAAGCGAATCATCGTATGTTTATTATGCCCCGGAAGTGAAGTATGCAAATTATCCAACCCCTATTCCAGCCCGATTGGCAGAGGATGCGTATGAATTATATAACCAACAAAGAGAAAGGCGCATTAACGGACAAAAGCGTGTTTTGCCTTATTTTTATGGACCCCTTAAGGGAACGCTCAATGAAGTAGTTGTTGCGTATGACCAGGCGCCTGCCAATCAAGTTTATGATAAAAAATTCACTCCAGTTTCACCGGAACTTACCCTTAAAATAAGAGGAACAAACACAATAAAAACATCCGATGATAATTCCGTACTAAATTCTAACAATCCAGCCGAAAAAAAGGGAATTGAGTTCCCTGCATTTGAAGCCAGAAAGAATTTATCAGAAACCGGCTTTTTCTTACCGCATGTATATGCAAACGAAAAGGGAGTTTATTCTATCGAATTCACGGTTCCGGAATCTTTAACTAAATGGAAATGGTTGAACTGGGCGCATACGCGCGATATGTCGGTAGGACTGCTGCAAAAAGAGGTGTTCACCCAAAAGCCCCTGATGGTTATTCCGCAGCTTCCACGATTTTTACGGGAAGGCGATCAACTGGAACTGAGTGCACAAATTGCCAATCCGGGCGACAGTGAATTAACAGGGCAAGTGATGTTAGAATTAATAGATGGAGATACCGAAAAACCGGTTGATGGCTGGTTCCAAAATGTTTTTCCGGTTCAGTATTTTACGGTGACTGCCGGAAAAACCCATCCGGTAAAATTTCCGATACAAATTCCGTTTGGCTATAACCGGCCTTTATTAATTAGAATCAAAGCCTTTTCAGGACAATTTTCTGATGGTGAGCAGCAATTGATTCCGGTAATTACGCAAAGAACGCTGGTTACGGAAAGTAAATCTTTCTGGATGAAAAATGATGCCAGTTTATCTTTATCCTTCCCAACATTGCTCAACAATACCAGTGGTACCTTAACCCATGAAAGTATTCAGCTAGAAGTGGCAACGCAACCTGCCTGGTATATTGTGAAAGCCCTCCCCTATTTGTTAGAAAATAACAATCCAACCGCTGAGCAAGTAAGCAACCGACTTTTTGCCAATCAACTCTCCTTTCATATTCTACAACAATTTCCTGCCATCAAAAAAGTGATTGAACAATGGAAAAAGGATACCACTGCATTACAAAGTAAGCTAACTTCCTCCCCGCAACTCCAGTCACTCCTGCAGGAAGAAACCCCCTGGTTGCAAGAGTCGGCAGAGGAACAAATACAGCTGAAAAATTTGGGTAAATTATTAGATAGCGCCCGAATGATGGAAGAACTAACGATACTTCCCGAACAACTTGCTTCTTTTCAGTTGCCTTCCGGTGGTTTTAGCTGGATGAAAGGGGGTTCTGCAGATGAATATACTACTTTGTATATACTACACGGTTTGCGCAAGCTGGATCAACTTCAGGCCTGGATTCCAGAAATCCAACATAAAATAAAACCACTGATTCAACCGGCTATTCGATATATGGATAGCCTATTGCATTTGTATTTTATGAAAGATTATCTGGTAAATTCTAAATCCAATAACAAAATTATTGCACCTTACTGGATAGATTATTTACAGTTAAGGAAACATTTTTCCAATATTCCTGCACAATTTCCGGCAGACTTACCGCAGTTAGAAAAAGAGATATTACCCAACTGGCGAAAATATAACCAACAACTACAAGCGAAGATTGCTTCGATTATGATAGTAGGATTACAAAAAGATACTGCCGTACAAAAAATTATTCCATCCCTGATGGAAAAAGCCGTACGCGATTCTATACAGGGGATGTATTGGAAATATACTGGCTATACCGGCGGATTTGAATCTCCCTTATCGATGCAAACCAATATGCTATTATTGCTTTCCGAAGCAGGAGCCGCCATTGAATCAAAGTACCAACAAGAAAAGGCTGAGATGATCCGCTGGGTAATTCAACAAAAGAAATCCAATCATTGGGCTACTACCCCAGCAACAGCGGAAGCTTGCTATGCATTACTGAAAAGCTTACCCGCCAATTACCTAAGTAACCCAACCAGAAAAGTAACCTTTCAGGTGGGTGCACAAAGCTTTCAGATTTCTCCCGAACAAGCGGAAGCCGGAACCGGATTTTACCGACAAAGAATTGATGGGAAAAAAGTTACTTCAGCTATGGGTAACATTACCTGCACTGTTTCGAGTGAAAACAAAACAACCACCCAATCACTTTCAGCTGCGCCTGTGATGGGAAGTATTTACTATCAGTATCTGGAAAATTTGAACAATGTAAAAGGAAGTTCACATCCGGCACTATCCATTGAAAAAATACTATACTTACAAAAAGACAGCCTTCAATCAAAAAAACTGGTTCCTATACAATCACTCACGCCATTACGTAGGGGGGATCGAATTATTTGTAGATTAATTATCACCTGCAAGCAACCGATGGATTATGTATTCTTAAAAGATATGCGGGGATCGGGAACAGAGCCGGTGGATGTAATCAGCAGCTATCGTTGGCAGGATGGGGTAGGTTACTACCAAACCACCCGAGATGCCCATACAGGGTTTTTCTTCCGACATCTGAATAAAGGAACCTTTATTATCGACTATTCCATAAACATAACCCATATTGGTTCATTTGCGGCAGGATTAGCCAATATAGAATGTTTATATGCACCGGAATACCGATCACACTCCAATAATACGAATATGCGCGTTGCCGAATAATGGCAGATATTTGTGCCATGCAAGTGGATTATCTGATTATAGGGCAAGGCCTTTGCGGTAGTTTTCTGAGCCGGTATTTACTTGAAGCCGGTTGTACGGTATTGGTGATAGATCAGCCAGTTGAGAACAGTGCTTCCCGAATTGCCAGTGGCATCATCAATCCGGTAACGGGCAGAAGATTGGTAAGAACCTGGGAAATAGAGCAACTCATGCCATTTGCCTGGGAGGCTTATAGCAGTTGGGGCGAACAATTACAACAACCGTTGATTCGCAAAATTAGTGTGCTCGATTTTCCGCCCAATATTTCTATGCAACAAGCCTTTGAAGAACGGGCAGCCGAAGATGCTTATTTGCAGTATCCGGTTGCGGCAGAGGAATGGAAGCCTTTTTTCAATTTTATTTTTCCACCGGGATTGATACAACCGGCATTATCCATCTCTATTGGAACCCTGCTTACCGCTTGGAGAAAGGAACTGGAAAATCGGGAGAGTATACGTTCAGCAGTATTTGAATGGAATGATTTGATTTATACCGATTCGGAAGTTCGCTATCGGAATATAATTGCAAAAAAAATAATTTTCTGCGATGGGGTGAACGGTCAGCAAGTGCCCTGTTTTCAACTATTGCCTTTTGCACCCAACAAGGGAGAAGTTATTTGGGCGCGCATTCCCAACTTGCCAGATAGCCATATTTACAAATTGGGGATTCATATCGTACCCTGGGAGAGGGATGTATTTTGGATTGGCTCGAGTTACGAGTGGAACTTTACCCACGACCAACCCACGGAAAGCTTTAGAAATCAAATTGAGCTAACGCTTAAAAAATGGCTACGCGTTACTTTTCAAATACTCGATCATCGGGCTGCTATCCGACCAGCCAATTTGGAGAGGAGGCCTTTTGTTGGATTACATCCCCACCATCCCTCCCTTTGCATTTTGAATGGTATGGGCACCAAAGGTTGTTCGTTGGCACCTTGGTTTGCCCGGGAATTAGCCAATCACCTGTTGTTGGGAACTCCCATCCACCCCCAAGCAGATATAGTTAGGTTTACAAAAATTTTGGGCAAAAATTCATTGGAATGATTATTTTTAATCTTTCGCATAACCCGTTACTCCTCCTTCCAAACCCCATAAGCCCTGTAATTGGAAATGAATCAAACACCCAAACTAACTCAAGATACCTACGAGATACCTGTTCAGTATAGAAAAATGGAAAACATGCACATTGTTTTCTGGGTTTTAAAAGATGTGGCATGGTGTATGGGTTGGAAAGTGTTTGCGGTTATAATGATTTTTCCCACTTTGCTCATCTCCTTGGTAATCGCCTGGAGAACCCGAAATATCATGTCGGAATTATGCCATAACCTAGCCATTTCGGTATGGATTTCTGCCAATTCACTCTGGATGATTACCGAGTTTGCTGGAATTGACACCCATTTAGTTGCCGGGAATTTCAGTTATAAACACCTCGCTCTGATCCCCTTTTGCATTGGAATACTCGTTTTAGGATTTTACTACCTTATATGGAGACCCAAACATCCTCAGGAATTTGAAACGATGTAGCAAATCCCAAAAATCGAATTTTCCGAGCATACCACTCATCACTAAGTACCCGCCGTTAGTAACAGATTCTGTTCCACTAGACCCCATTCCTATGGGAGGGTAATACAGCTACCTACTATCTTTATGTCTTCAAATAAATGGAGCCTCGCTCCCATGAAATATGAACCCTCTTCTAGCTGCCCTGTTATTTCGTTTTCGCCGCCATCATAAGCCGCCAGGGTCATTCGCACTTGTTCCCGTCCACATGAGATAATCGATATAATTTCGATTATATACCTCTACCGGCCATTAGCCGTAATGGACTGCTGCAATTCAGCCAAGGAACCGAGTAGCCTTTCATTTTTTCAGCGTTTACTTTTTTTATGAAACCCATCATTCTATTGATGTTGTCTGGATTATGCCTTTATTGGCTGGTAAATAATAGTAAATATTTTGCCAATCCAAACCAACCGAAACAAACGATTGTTCCGGCAATCGAAATTACTGCCGATGTACCGATATCATTCATTCACTGGCAACAATAATTTATTTGTTGGCATCCATTTTGGCAGATAGCAGTGTAGTGCCCAAACCAAGGATTGCGATAAAGGTAAATGACCAGCGCAAACTAAGGATTTCGGCAATAAAACCAATGATGGGAGGGCCAATTAGGAATCCGATAAAGCCAATACTAGAAACAGTTGCTAATGCAACTGAAGGGGCCAAATTTTTTGAATTTCCTGCAGCACTATATACTACGGGTATTACAGAAGAAACACCCAAACCCACCAACATAAAACCCAGGATGGCAAACAACAGATACGGAAAAAGAACGGCGAGTAATAAACCGGAAAAAATGAGTAAGCCACTTGCCTGCAATACGGGTCGTTTACCCAAACGGGTAATGATCCAGTCGCCCAAAAATCTACCGCCCGCCATGGTACTCATAAATGCCGTATACCCCAGCGCAACCAACTCGCGCGGGGCATTTACTACTTTTTGAAAATATACACCACTCCAATCGAACATAGCTCCTTCGCAGGCCATGCAACAAAAGGCAATCAAACCCAGTAACCAGAGCTCTTTATTCGGTCGAACCATAAAAGCAGAAGATTGGGTTTGTGCATCTCCCTGTATCAATCGGGTATTGGCTACAATAACCAGCAAGGTTGCCAAAATGCCAATTATCAGAAAATGCGAAAAAAGAGTAGCATTGAATGCTATCAGCAGGTTGCCCAATGCAGCCCCGGAAAATCCGGCCAGGCTCCAGATGGCATGAAAGCCTGCCATAATAGAACGGCCATATAATTTTTCTACCCCTACTGCCTGCGTATTTACGGCGATGTTGCATAGATTACCAATCATGCCAAAAAGAAATAAAATCACCCATAATTGGCCAATACTTCCTGCCCCACTAATCAATAACAATAGCAAAACATAAAATGTAATTCCGCTCAATAACATGGTTTTACTACCATATTTGGCAATCATCCAACCCCAAAGTGGCAAGCTAATTAATGAACCCGCAGGTAAGGCAAATAAAACACCCCCTAAAGCCCCATTGCTCAAATGATGGATTGCCTGCACTTCCGGTATCCGACTGGCCCAACTGGCAAAAGTGAGCCCGGAAGCAAAAAAAAAAGCAGCAACTGCCCATCGATGCAACTGGCGGGGGGGACGGGTCCACTTCATGCTGCAAAGATGGGTAAAAACAGGGGAATCTGCCAAACCCAAAAGCATGCCGCATTTGGGTTATATTTGCCGTTCAAATTAGAAGCTGGACTGCAAAAGCAGCCCCTATTGAGAATAGAAATTTATCCCTATGTATCGTTCACACACTTGTGGTGCTTTAAGAATGCAGGATGTTAATCAGCAGGTTACCCTAGCAGGGTGGGTACAAACCATTCGAAAATTTGGCGCCATCACTTTTATTGATTTGAGAGACCGCTATGGAATTACCCAATTGTTGTTAGGCGAGGACTTGAATAGTCAACTAACCGATCAACCTCTGGGTAGAGAATATGTGTTACAGGCAACCGGAAAAGTTACAGAAAGGAGTAATAAAAATTCTCAAATAGAAACCGGAGAGATAGAAGTGGTGGTTACGTCATTTACCATTTTAAATAAATCAGCCGTACCCCCATTTACTATTCAGGATGATACCGATGGAGGGGATGATATCCGCATGAAATACCGTTTTTTAGATTTACGCAGAAATGCGGTGAAAAAAAATCTGGAATTGCGCTATGCCGTTAATCGCTCGGCCCGGAACTACTTGCACCAGCAGGGTTTTATGGATATTGAAACTCCCTTCCTAATCAAATCTACCCCAGAAGGTGCGCGTGATTTTGTGGTGCCTTCCCGCATGAATGCCGGACAGTTTTATGCCCTGCCACAATCGCCTCAAACTTTTAAGCAACTGTTGATGGTGAGTGGATATGATCGTTACTATCAGATTGTAAAATGCTTTCGCGATGAAGATTTGCGGGCCGACCGCCAACCGGAATTTACCCAGATAGATTGTGAAATGGCATTTGTGGAGCAAGAAGATATTTTACAAATGTTCGAGCAATTGATTAAGCAGATTTTTAAAGATGTAAAGCAGATAGATTATACCGATTTAGTTGAAAGAATCACCTGGGAAGAAGCCATGTGGACTTACGGAAATGACAAACCCGATATTCGGTTTAATATGAAGCTGGCTAACTATAAATTTCCATTACATACTTTTCCAGAAAAGAAAGACACCCTTAGCAACAGCCTTCTCTCATCGGGAGCTACTGGATTCCCGGTATTTGACCAGGCAGAAACGATTATTGGATTTGCCGCTTCGGGATGCAGTGAATATACCCGTAAACAAATAGATGAGCTTACGGAATGGGTTAAGCGTCCTCAGATAGGTATGCAAGGGATGGTTTACATTAAATGCAATTTGGATGGTACTTTTAAAAGCAGTGTTGACAAATTCTTTGGGGAAGAATCGCTTCAAAAAATTGCCGCGGCTACAGGTGCACAGCCGGGCGACATGGTTTTGGTATTAGCCGGAAAAGAAGAGAAAACCCGCAAAGCGGCCAGTGAACTTCGCTTAGAAATGGGTAAACGATTAGGCCTAAGAAAAGAAAATGAATTTAAGTTGCTGTGGGTGTTAGACTTTCCCTTATTCGAATATGCAGAAGAAGAAAATCGCTGGGTAGCCCGACACCACCCATTTACCGCTCCCAAGCCAGATCATATTGCTGTGATGATTGACAATGATCCGGAGATAAAAGACGCAGCCAAGTATCTCGAACATCTTTATGCGGGCATCAAAGCCAACGCCTACGACATGGTTTTGAATGGCAATGAGATTGGTGGCGGTTCCATCAGAATTTTTCAACGACCGCTTCAGGAAAAAATGTTTGCTGCACTGGGTATGACGGAGGCAGAAGCACTGCACAAATTCGGCTTTTTACTCGGCGCATTTGAATATGGTGCACCCCCGCATGGTGGAATTGCATTTGGTTTCGACCGGCTCTGTTCTATTTTAGGTGGCAGCGAAAGTATCCGAGATTTTATTGCTTTTCCAAAGAACAATAGTGGCAGGGATGTGATGCTGGATGCCCCGGGTACGATTGACCAGCATCAGCTGGAAGAATTACATATCCAATTAAACAAAGAATAAATAAAAAAACTGCTACTGCGAATGAATCTTTGCAGCCACCGACTAATAATGATTTTCGATAACCGCTCTTAATTTTTTTCAATTGAATAATTTACACAAAAGAATATTCCAGGTGCTTACCTACCTGCTCCTTCCCATTGGTTTATTTTTTGGAACAATGGCTGTGGGCATGCTTTTATTGGCATTTGTAAATACCCAAATCCTTTTGCCGGTATTCATGCTGGCTTGTTTCGCTATATATGTGTATTGCAGTAATCGTTTTTTGCAAAAAATGAATGCAGCACAAGCGATTTCTAAAAGTTTGCGCGACTGGATGCGGGTAAACGCGTACGTGTGTATTTTCATGAGTATACTTTTTATCATGAATACAGCGGTTATCATTTACTTACCCCACCAACAACTCGAAACCCTTTTGCAACCTTCCATAGATGTAATGGGAAATATGGCCAATGGAATCAGTATCGAAAGACTCATTCATTACATGAAAAACTTTTCCATCTTTATGCTGATTATGTGTATCCTGCTGCTCGTTCACATATTCTTAAATTTCCGTTTGCAAAGAAGTTATACACCAATAGCTGAGTAGCCAACCTATTTTCAACTTTTGTAAAACAAACACAAAATGTTGCAACCCGCAAGTCCCCTGGCAGAAAGAATGCGCCCTCAGCGTTTAGAGGAGATGGCAGGTCAGCAACACCTTACCGGAGAAAATAGCATTTTACGCCAATCAATACAAAGGGGAACTATCCATTCGATGATTTTATGGGGGCCGCCAGGAGTTGGCAAAACAACCCTTGCACAAATTATTGCGCAAACCCTGCAGGTTCCCTGCCACCAATTAAGTGCCATCAGCAGTGGCGTAAAAGAAATTCGGGAGGTGATAGAAGCTGCCAAATTGGTAACGGGAACTATTTTGTTTATTGATGAGATTCATCGCTTTAATAAATCGCAGCAGGATGCGCTGTTGGGAGCAGTTGAAAAAGGTGTTATTACCCTAATTGGAGCAACTACTGAAAATCCGTCATTCGAGGTGAACAGTGCCTTATTAAGCCGGTGTCAGGTATATGTGCTCAAATCCCTTACTGAAAGTGATTTGATGCAGCTATTGCACCAAGCTATGCAGCACGACACCATATTTAAACAATATTCGATTCAACTTCAAGATACTGGCGCATTACTACAATTAGCAGGAGGTGATGGCAGAAAACTATTAAATCTGTTTGAACTGGTGGTGCAAAGTGAAGTAGCTGAAAGAAAAACACCTGCCGACCCAATCATCGTTACTAATGAAGGGGTAATGAAAGTGGCCCAGCAAAAAGTGGCTTTGTACGATAAAAATGGGGAACAACATTTTAACATCATTTCCGCCTTTATAAAAAGTATGCGGGGAAGTGACCCAAATGGATCAGTTTACTGGCTGGCTCGCATGATTGAAGGCGGGGAAGAAGTAACTTTTATAGCTCGGCGTATGTTGATATTTGCCAGTGAAGATATTGGCAATGCCAATCCGAATGCTTTGTTATTGGCCAATGCCACTTTTGATGCAGTATCAAAAATCGGTTATCCCGAGAGTCGCATCATTCTCTCACAATGTGCTATTTATTTGGCTGGCTCCCCAAAAAGCAACGCCTCCTATGAAGCCATTCAAGAAGCTATTCAATTGGTAAAACAAAAAGGCGACCTACCGGTTCCCCTGCATATTCGAAATGCCCCCACCAGTTTACTGAAAGACCTAAACTATGGAAAAGGCTATCAATATTCTCACCTGGGAGTAGGTAATTTTATTGAACAGGAATATCTGCCCGAATCATTACAGGGTCATACATTTTATAAACCCGGTCAAAACCCCCGCGAACAGGAAATGAAAAAATTTCTGCATGAGCGCTGGAAAAATAAATATGGCTACTAAAAATAGCTGCCACAAAATACCCCAATGTAAACTTATGCTTTCAGCCTCTTCTCCGGAAATCAGTATTCAATGTGTACCCTTCGACTCCCTCACGCCGCAGCAATTGTATACCATCATTCAGCTTAGAAATGCCGTATTTGTGGTAGAACAAAACTGTGTGTTTCAAGATGCCGATGGAAAAGACCCTTATTGCCATCACCTGATGATCTGGCATAAAAGTGAACTGGCTGCCTATGCAAGACTGGTGCCTCCTGGTGTATCTTATGAGTATATGTCTATTGGCCGCGTAATATCTTCGGGCAGCATGAGAAGAATGGGGGCCGGAAAATTACTAATGAAGGAGGCAATTAATCAATGCAAATTATTGTTTGGGGAAGGACTGATAAAAATTGGGGCTCAATTGTATCTCAAAGAATTTTACAGCTCCTTTGGATTTGAAGCTATCGGCGATATTTATCTGGAAGATGATATCGAACACATTCACATGATTAAAAAATAACCGGCTATTCGGCCTCTAATTCAGCTTTTATAAAACGGGCCGTATGACTTTCTTTTAAATTCGCTAATTTTTCGGGAACGCCTTGGAACAACACTTTTCCTCCACCCCCACCCCCTTCCGGTCCCATATCGATTATATAATCAGCTACTTTAACTACATCCATATTGTGTTCTATCACCAATACCGTATTTCCTCGATTCACCAGTTTATTCAGAACATCCAGCAAGTGCTGAATATCTTGAAAATGTAAACCGGTGGTTGGCTCATCTAAAATATAGAAGGTTTTTCCGGTATCTTTTTTGCCCAGCTCTGTAGATAGTTTTACCCTTTGCGCCTCGCCACCACTGAGGGTTACGGCTGACTGACCTAAAGTAATATATCCCAAACCTACATCCTGCAGCACTTTAATTTTTCGGTACAAATAGCCAATGGGCTGAAAGAATTCAACCGCTTCATCCACCGTCATATTCAATACATCGCTGATAGATTTTCCCTTGTAACGTATTTCAAGGGTTTCGCGGTTGTAACGTTGTCCATTACATTTTTCGCAATGAACATATACATCAGGCAGAAAGTTCATTTCTATTACGCGCATTCCACCGCCTTCACAAACATCACATCTACCTCCTTTCACATTAAAAGAAAATCGACCGGCAGCATACCCCCTAATCTTTGCTTCTGGAACTGAGGCAAAAAGGGTTCTGATTTCTGTAAAAAAACCACAATAGGTTGCCGGATTGCTGCGCGGGGTTCTGCCAATAGGAGATTGGTCAATCTCAATCACTTTATCAATATGCTCTAATCCCGAAATTGAAGTAAAGGGTTGAGGATGTACCCGGCTATTATAACAATGTTTAGATAGCAAGGGATACAGGGTTTCATTAATTAGTGTAGATTTTCCGCTTCCACTTACACCTGAAACAACAATCAAGGTTCCTAGGGGAAAGCTGACCTGTACTTTTTTCAGGTTATTGCCCGAAGCCCCTTTCAATTCGATACTATTACTACTGCCCTTTCGCCTGGTTTCGGGTAGGGGTATTTTTTTGTTGCCATTTAAATAGGCAGCCGTATCCGACCCACTTTTCAGAACTTCGTGTGGAGTGCCTGCGGCAACAATTTGTCCCCCCCGGCGTCCGGCTCCTGGGCCAATATCCACCAGATAATCTGCAGCTAGCATAATATCGCGATCGTGCTCAACTACCAATATGTTATTTCCAATATCTCTCAGATTAAGTAGCGACTGGATTAACCGTTGATTATCGCGTTGATGAAGTCCGATAGAAGGTTCATCCAGCACATAGGTAATACCCTGTAACTGAGAACCAATTTGTGTAGCCAAACGGATTCTTTGAGATTCACCGCCACTAAGGGTTCGGGTAGGGCGATTGATAGATAAATAATGCAGGCCTACATCCAGCAAAAACTGCAGCCGCTCCCGAATCTCTTTCAAAATGTCTCTTGCAATTTGCTGCTGCTTGGCAGATAATTTATTTTCAATGCCTACTAACCAGGCTTGCAGGGCATCCAAATCCATTTCACTCAACTGTGAAATATTTTTTTCACGAACAAAAAACCAGCGACTTTCTTTTTTAAGTCTTTGCCCCTCACAAGTTGGACAGGTTTGTATGCTCATAAATTTTTCAACCCATTCATGCAGGGTTTCTGTGCTGTTACCATGTGTAAACCAACGCTGAAGCATGGGTATGATACCTTCATAAACGCCCTGATCATATAAAGCAGATACCTGACTATCCCCTGCATTCATCACTTCTAGCGGACCAGCCTCGGTGGATGCAAACAAGAGGAGGTTGCGGGCGCTTGGCGTTAGTTCCTTGATGGGTTTATCTAGGCTAATCTTATTTTTTTTCGCAAAAACTACTACTGATTTAAACAGGTAGGCATCCCGCTCTTCCCCCAGCGGCACAATTCCCCCTTCTTTAACAGAAAGAGAGGTATCCGGCATTACTGCAGACAAATCAATTACCGAAATAGTGCCCAATCCCTTACAATTTTCACAGGCGCCGTAGGGTGAATTAAAGGAAAATGAATTGGGAGATGGCTCCTCATAACTCAACCCAGTTGTTTCGCACATCAGCTGTTTTGAATACTGAACCACTTTACCAGAATTATTTACCAGCAGAAAAAGTAAGTCCTTACCCATTTTCAGGGATTGCTGCACACTCTGGCTGATACGAACCTTCATGGAATCATTTACGGGCAACCGGTCGATTACCACTTCAATATCATGAATTTTATAGCGGTCAACCTGCATTTTAGGTTTAAGATCTAGTATTTCGCCATCCACCCGCACTTTTAGAAAACCTTTTTTACGTATTTCTTCGAATAGCTCTCGGTAATGCCCTTTTCTACCACGAACTACCGGTGCCAATAGGGTGATTGCATCACCAGAAAATCTTTCGAATAAGTTAGCGATAATTTCCTCCTCACTAAATCGAACCATTTTCTTACCCGTTTCATAACTATAGGCTTCACCGATACGAGCGTAGAGTAATCGCATGAAATCGTATATCTCAGTAACGGTGCCTACGGTGGACCGGGGATTTTTATTGGTTGTTTTTTGTTCAATAGAAATCACAGGTGATAATCCGGTAATCTTATCTACTTCGGGGCGTTCCATATCGCCCATAAATTGTCGTGCATAGGCACTGAAACTTTCCATATACCTGCGCTGCCCTTCATTAAAAATGGTATCAAAAGCCAACGAAGATTTACCGCTTCCGCTAACACCCGTAAATACCACCAGTTTATTTTTGGGGATGGAGATATCAATATTTTTCAAATTATGCTCACGCGCGCCGGTAACTATAATGTAGTCATTATCAGGTAGAGAGGCAGGTAAATCGGGAACAGAACGCTTAGCCATATATAAATGTAAAGATAACAAAGCCACCCCGGAAAGGTTGGGGATAAACGTGCTTTGGAGGATTTTTTTGTGGGAAAAGCAAAAAATATTAACTTTGCAATAGTTCTTTATTCATACTTATCAAGAAAGGCAGAGGGAATTAGGCCCTGTGAAGCCTTGGCAACCCATGAAACCAGTGTATCGGAATCATGAAGGTGCCAAATCCGACCACACATCGTGTGGAAAGATAAGTCAGTGTTACACAACCTTACAGGTCGTAAATTTCTCGACCGGTTTATTACCCTGCTTTCTTGTTATTATGTTGTAAGAATGATGTATTTGATTCATTCATCATTTGCCGTGTATGCCATATGCATGGCTAGCAAAACTGTTTAACTTGATTACTTCCATGAAATTGATTTGGCTGAAAATACCCAGTAATCATTTGTGCAAAGCAACAAAATTTAGAATACGCTAATTAATATGTTACCCATGAGTACACAACAACCCCTTGTTATAGGACTATTTGGATTTGGAGTAGTAGGTGAAGGACTCTACAAAGTATTGCAGCAAACGCCTTCGCTGCAGGCCCACATTAAAAAAGTATGCATAAAAAATTCAAAGAAAAAAAGAGCAGCGCCGGATAGTTTGTTTACTACCCGAAAGGAGGATATTCTAGATGACCCGGAAATTAATGTAGTAGTAGAAGTAATCAATGAATCAGATGCTGCTTTTGAGATTGTTACGGTTGCGCTTCAACGAAAAAAATCTGTAGTAAGTGCCAGTAAAAAAATGATAGCCGAACACCTGGAAGCCTTATTGTTGTTGCAACAACAAACCGGTACCCCCATGTTGTATGAATCAGCGGCCTGTGCTTCTATTCCTGTTATCCGAAACCTGGAAGAATATTACGACAATGATTTGCTTCATTCCATTCGTGCGATTGTAAATGGGTCTACCAATTTTATCTTAACAAAAATGTTCGAAGACAGGTTAGATTTTACAGATGCCTTATTATTGGGGCAGCAACTTGGGTTTGCCGAAACCGATCCCAAGCTAGATGTGGAAGGATGGGATGCCCTGCACAAATGGATTATATTACTAAACCATGCATATGGAATAGTAGAGACGGCTGAAAATATTTTATGCTCAGGCATTCAAAATATTCAATTGTCGGATGCTGTAATTGCTAAAGAGAAAAATTACGATATCAAATTAATTGCACAGGCGCGGAAATTAGCCAATGGAAAAGTAGCAGCTTTTGTTTTACCTCAATTTGTTCAAACATCCGATCCGCTGGCATTTGTAAAAAATGAATACAATGGCGTGGTGATAGAAAGTGGATTTGCAGATAAACAATTTTTTTACGGAAAAGGTGCCGGTAGCTTTCCAACCGCCTCCGCCGTATTGAGTGATATTTCGGCACTGCGGTATCAGTATCGGTATGAATATAAGAAAAAATATTATCATCCCCCGCATGAATTAACGGATGACTATTACATAAAAGTATACCTAAGTTTTAACGACTGGAAACAGATTCCAAGGGAGAAATTTGAATGGATTGAAGAGTGGCATGCCAACTCGGATAGAAAATATTTGGTGGGGGTTATCCATCAGCAACACCTGAAAAGTGGTAATTGGTGGAAGGAGGATGCCATCAGTTTAATTGTGATGCCTGATCCCATTATCGACAATCTGGATATCATTCAACTCAAGAAGAAAAGTCTGGAATTGGCGGGCATTCAGTAAACGGGCTTATGGGATCCCGTAAGTGTGGTAATTTAATTTCCTATATCTTTATGTTTGCTGGTAAATCATATGAAACTTTCTGCCATCCTTCTTCAGGCGATTTATTTGGTAATAGCGACTGCTGCTCTCTTGTTTATTGGAAGTTGGTTAACTGGTAAATATGCCTTTTTTTTATTGCTGAATGGCGATGGGGGACGGGTGGCGGATTGGCTTTTTAGGGGCTGGACCTACCTAGGCGATGGCATCATGTGGGTAGTGGCATTTCTGGTAACTTTTCGATATTGTAAAAACCGTTGGAAGCTGACTTTGTTTTGTTTGCTCATTTCAACGTTATTTTCTCAAACAGGAAAACAATTGTTGTTTCCAGACGCTTTAAGGCCGGCAGCCGGACAAATAGCGATAAGCCAGATTCATACAGTTCCGGGGGTAACTTTACATACTAGTAATAGTTTTCCTTCGGGTCATACTACCACAGCTTTTACGCTTTATTTACTGGCCTGTGTATTTTTCCCAGGCAGAAACACCCTATTGTTCGGATTTTGCTTGGCGCTTGGGGTAGGCTATTCAAGAGTATACCTGGCACAACATTTTCCCACCGATGTGGCTGCTGGCATGCTGGTTGGTGTGGTTACCGTACTTTGTTCCCTAGCACTGGAAAATGTTTTATCCGCTCAAAAAGAAAAAGCTACCTAATATGAAATTATTGTTGCGAGCACAATTTGCAATCATTTTGATTATTCCTTGGTTAATACAGGCACAGGATATAACCCAGCAGGTGAATACTACCAGGGTTAACCAGAAAAATCAGCTCTCCAAACCATATGTGATTTTAATTTCCGCTGATGGATTCCGTGCAGATATGGCAAAGAAATTTGGAGCAACTCATCTGCTCGAATTGAGTAAGCAGGGAACCGCTGCTGAATTTATGCGAGCCAGCTTTCCTACCGTAACCTTCCCAAATCATTATAGTATAGTTACTGGCTTATACCCGTCGCACCATGGATTGGTGGATAACGGATTTTACGATAGGGCGAGTGGACAAACCTATCAGATGGCGAACAAACAACAGGTGGCAGATGCCTACTGGTATGGAGGAAAGCCCTTATGGGTTTTGGCTGAACAACAGGGTATGTTAAGTGCTAGCTTTTATTGGGTAGCATCGGAAAGTGCCATTCAAGGTATTCGTCCTACCTATTATTACAATTACAATGATAAAATTTCCATTGATAATCGGGTAAATACTGTTCGTGAGTGGCTGAATCTTCCGGAAGATAAAAGACCTCATTTTATTACGTTCTATTTTCCGGAAGTAGATTATGCCGGCCATGTTTACGGGCCGGATGCTGAAGAAACCGGAAAGGCAGTAAGATGGGTGGATGAGGCTGTATTTCGGTTGCAACAAGTGGCAGAGGCTTCGGGGTTACCGGTAAATTTTATTTTCGTATCCGACCATGGCATGACGAATATTGATCCCACAAAAGTGATGGGATTGCCAAGTTGTATAGATACTTCCCGATTTCTTATTCCCCAAGGAAATTCAATGTTGCAACTGTATGGAAAAGACCCCTCCTACATCCTTCCTCAATATCAGGCACTTCAAAAAAGTAAAGGCATGTATGAGGTGTATTTGAAGAATGAAATGCCCAAATATTTTCACTATGGCGAAAAGGATGATACTTTTAACCGGATTGGCGATATTTTGCTTGTGGCAAAGATGCCCGCCATATTTAATCTAGGTTCAGGACCAATGTCGCCCGGAAAACATGGATTCGATAACCGGGAGCAGGATATGTATGCCAGTTTTTATGCCTGGGGACCCAATATTGAAGGGGGGAAAACTATAGCGGGTTTTGACAATGTGCATGTTTATCCTTTAATTGCTCATATTTTGGGGCTCAGCTATACAAAAGGCGAAATTGATGGAAAATATAAGGTACTTCGTAAAATAGCCAAGAATCATTAATTTTACGGATATTTAGGTGCCAGTCTGGGTAATTCCGGATAAAGTAGGCGCTCAAAACCAACCATGAAAAACAACATCAGATACCTGCTGGTACTAATAAGTACGAATGTACTGTTGTTTGCTTTCGTGAACTTAGGAGAAGCCCAGTCTGCTTTTACCGAAATCCCCTTAGAAATTAATCTTAGTGTTACAAAAAGCTCAGAGCTGGAAACTAAGGGTATCTGTGTAGCCAGGGTTAACTCTCCGGATTCAGCCAAAACAAGGTGTATCCGTTATAACATGGATAACAATAAGTTTTACGCCCATACAAACTTTTCAGGAAATATAGATCGAATTAGTTTTCAGTCAGTTGCCCATCACCAAATTCCAGAAAGTTGGAAAAAACTAGGGATTCGGCTTGCCAGCAGTTATCGATACCAAAAAGCGAAACAGGCAGAAGTAAAAAATGCAAAAGCTACCGAGCCTGAGTATGGTAATACCCTTACCGAATTTATGGCCATTATTACTGCCCAAAATGCAAAAGAAATTACTCGGAGAGTATCTTACAAAAGCGATTATCAGATTGGAGAAACCGTGGCATTTGTAATCGACAACTACTATTTTATGGCTGAGTTTATGAAATGGGTAAAACCAGAATGGTGTAAAGAATGTCCCACCTATTCGGATTATAATAATGGACTTGTTTCCATTGAAGTTACCCGTCCTTATTAAAAAGGTTTATCTGCAAATTCTATCAAGGCCCTAGTAAGCAATGGCTAAACTAATCTTTCCAACGCCATTCGCCCGCTATTTGAAGGGGCTCTTTCAATTTATTCTTAATCAGAAAAAGACGGGTTTCTTCATCCGACATTGGCTTGGCATCCAATTTAGCAACATTGGCCAATCCATAAATAAGCATAGCATTATACCGAACTGTATTTTTCATGCCCTGTTCATCTACCAAATTAAAACCATCACAATCTGCGTGATAGCAGGGTCCGGAATTGTTGGGTAAAGAACCGCCGGCACCTCCTCCGGTTGGAATGCCCTGTAACAGGAAGGGTTGATGATCGCTATGTAACCCGGCACCCGACCGGAAAGTATTGGGGAAACTGGCATCCACTTGTTGAACGGTGGCACCTATCTGTTGAAATAAATCTTTGGTGGTTTCTATAGAGGAAGAAAAACCCTTGGGGTCGTTGGTCATATCATAATTGAGCATATATCTAATATTTCCCAGCGACTTATTTTTCTTTGCTTGCTGCACATAATGTCTAGAACCCAATAGACCTTGTTCTTCTCCCATAAACAGAACAAATTCAATGGTTCTAGCAGACTTTATTTTTAATGCCTGAAATGTGCGGGCCATATCTAAAACCGAAAATGAACCAATTCCATTGTCGATAGCACCGGTTGCCAGATCCCAGCTATCTAAATGCCCGCCCACTAGAATTTTTTCATTGGGTAAAGAAGTGCCTCTGATGGTAGCGATTACATTTCGGGCCTTAATCATCGCCGATTGGTTGGTCATTTTAATATTTGCCTGCAAAGGAGTTTGTAATAGTTGCTCTTTCAGCTTCATGCCATCTTCTTTGCCAATGCAAACTGCCGGAATAGGAATAAGCTTTCCGGTAACGGAAGCTGTTCCAGTTAATAATATTCCTCCCGGTGGAGTATTAATGATGATGATTCCCTTCGCCCCATATTTGGTAGCTAAGGCAGTTTTTTCGGAACGATGCAGGGTTCCGGTTCCTGGTTTCGAATTGGGTAAAACACCCAGAAATACAAGGGCTATTTTATTTTTTACTTTATCGGGTTGGGCTAAGTAATCTTCTTCCAACCCATTACCCATATCTGCTATGGGTAATTCGATGAATGATTTTACTGGCGAATGGGCTAATGTTACTGCTTTAATGGGAAGCATTTGATTGGGAGTACCTACCTGCAATGAAAGGGTTCCTCTGCTCCAACTTTCTACCTCGAAAGGTTGAAAACTAACCTGAGAAAAGCCCCAGGACTTAAAAAGTTGATAGGCAAAATCTTCTGCACGCTTGCCATTGGTTGATCCGGTAAGGCGGTGCCCGATTTGAGTTGTTGCCACTTTCAATTGACTATATGCCTGTGAATGTTCCTGTACTTCCTGATTAATTTGGTTAAAAACAGGAGCCCAAGCAGGATTCGACTGAGCCAGTAAGCATTGAAATGATATTGCAAACGAAAACAAAACGGCTAAAACTTTCCTCATATTTTAATTTGAGGAATGAATTTACTAAAAATATGGGATAAGAAAGAGATAGCTGTTAGTGAGGGAAATAACTTACAATAAAGGGTTCAAACAAAGCAGACCGGATTTTACGATATCAGCCAGTTCAGGTTTCAATGAAATGGTTTTTATTTCCCCTCCTTTTACCGTGTACGACACTGATTCTATTTTACTATTCAAAACCTGGTTCATGAATTTTTCGAGAATATAATATGTATATTGGGTAACTTGTTGTCCTTTTACCCGGTTAAGCATAACCAAAGCCTGCGGTAATCGTAAGGTATTTTTATCGGTAAAATTTAAAAGCAAATCACCCTCTAATTGTTTGGGAGCTCCATTGGAGGTAAAGGCTAATGTTACATAATTAGAAACACTTGCCATTTCCACTCCGAGGCCACAGGCTTCACCTCCGTTAGTTTCAATGGTATACGGTGCCAAATATTTAACGCTGAGTCCATCACTAAAATAACGGGTTTGTATAACGCAGGAAGGTTGAGAAAAAGCAACCTGAAGGATTCCCATAAACAAAATGGTAATTAGTCTCTTAGAGGCCATGGGGGGGATATTAAATACTTTTTGTAAACAGAAGTATCTAATAACGTTTTTTGCGAAACGATATTGTAAGTGGTTATTCAACATTGGATATGATACAAATATAAGAAAAAAATAGATGCTATAGAAAATACACAACTAAACAATTTCACAAAAAAATACTCACTTTTGGAGTGCCTTTTAAAATGTATTATAATGTTTATCATTTTTTTACATATATTTTTTTACATTATTCTTTTATGGAGGGTAAGTTACTTCACCCTGTAAATTAGAAGGGCTAACAAAATGTGTGCTTGGTTACACAGATAGTTAGATAGGGGCATATCGATTGATAGCATACATTTTATAATTAATTTATTAAATGTAAGGGCCATCTGTGTATGATTGACAGCAATCGTTTGGCAGGTGTTGCTTTAACTTCATCCGAAAACAAGCGAAGTTTCCGAAATCGATGCTATACGCATTACTCATTTTGTTCATCAAGGCATAGCTGGGAAAGATTTTGAGGAATTCATTGCATAAAATACTTCCTGCGGACTTTGCTCATTTTTTCTATTGAATAGCGCAGCATAGTTCTAGGCATACGAGGTGCATTGTTTGTTAAAAACTTTTCGATTTCTTCTGGATTTTTTTTCCAACCCTCCCGTAACATCCAACCGGTAGCTTTGTGCATTAAATCGTGTGGATGACTTATAAAAATTTCGGCCAATTTCAACAAATCGTCAAGCTCATTTTTTCGAATAAATGCCAAAGTGGTAAGCATAGCAATTCTATTTTTCCATAGATTTTTTGACCGGGCAAATTGGTATAAAATTTGGCGGTTACGATTTTGTAACCAGGTACCCAGAACAATTGGGGCAGAACTATCTACCAAATCCCAATTATTAATACAATGAATATGAGATAGATAAAAGTCAACCCATTTTTTTGCTTCTACTTGATCAGCACTTTTTAAAAAACGGGTATTCAGCATAAACAAGGCGGTGAGTCGAATTTCATGAAAGGGAGAAGCCAATAATGCGGAAATATCAGCTTCTGTAAGTTGGGTAGCATATTTGGCAGCTAGGGCCCTTTGAAAGGGTACGGGCACTCCTAAAAATTGATCTCCTTCCCCGTATTCACCTTTACCGGTTTTAAAATAACGAACAGAAACCCTAGCACGCTCGGCAGATGCGTGCTTTCTAAGTTCCTTTTCAAGTAGGAGTAAGCTATCCATGAGCACAAAATTATGCTATTGTATATAACTTATTTATCAAATAGGTTGTTTCCATGTGAATCTTATTTATAGTAAAGCATACTTCAATCAGAACCACCGCTTACTAAATTAATATAGTAAATTTTTTTCGAAAAACAAAATCCTGCCATAATTCAATATTGATATGCTAAATTAGCTTTGTAATACTAACTGTAATTGTTGATTATGCTTTCCCGATCTATTTATGCAGTATTCGTTATAACAAGTGCGTTTGTTGTATGTATGATAATGCCTGGTTTTTTTCTAAAAGTGAGTGCACAAATAAATGAAAAAAAAGTTAGTACGCTGCCAATTGTTGATACACCTCAAACAGTTATAATGATGGGAGTAGGCGATCTGATGCTGGGATCAAATTATCCATCCCCTAATTTGCTGCCCTCGAATGATGGGAAAAATATTTTACTGGAAGTTGCACCTATTCTAAAAAAGGCGGACATTACTTTCGGCAATCTGGAAGGGGTTATCATGACGGATAAGGGTACACCGAAACAATGTAAAAATCCTGCTTACTGTTATGTTTTTAAAAGTCCGGATAGCTATGTACAAAACTTTTTAGATGCAGGATTTGATGTATTGAGTGTAGCTAATAATCATACCGGAGATTTTGGAGCCAAGGGCCGCGAACATACCGCCAAGGTATTACAGGATGCGGGTATTCAATTTGCTGGTCATGAAGCACATCCCTACACAATATTTGAAAGAAATGGCATTCGCTATGGGTTTTGCGCATTCGCACCCAATACAGGCACGGTATCCCTATTAAAAATAGAGGAAGCAGTTTCACTGATTAAGATGTTAAATGACAGCTGCGATATAGTAATTGTATCGATGCATACAGGCGCAGAGGGAAATAAGTTCAACCATATTACCAGAAAAGATGAAATATTTGTTGGCGAGAACCGGGGGAATCCCTATTCCTTTGCGCACCGTGCCATTGATGCGGGGGCAGATATTGTTTGGGGGCATGGTCCACATGTAGTGCGAGCTGTAGAAGTATATAAAGACCGCTTTATTGCGTATAGTTTGGGAAATTTTGCCACCTATGGAACCATCAATGTAAATGGGATTAGTGGCTATGCGCCCATAATTGAGGTTGAAACGGACAGAACGGGCAAATTTATTCGTGGGAAAATACATACTGCGATACAACATAAAGGCGAGGGGCCCAGGTGGGATAATAGTTTTCGGGTAGCGAGAGAAATCAGGCATCTAACACAACAAGATTTTCCGGGAAGTAACTTATCAATTAGTAATGTGGGGGAAATAAGTATTAGAAAAGCGGAATAATAAATACCTACCCTCTGGAAGAATAGAAAAAATGCTCATTAATCTCCCATTTCCAATGCCGGTCATTGCAGATCGGCATTTTGCATCTTTTCAATAATTAGATAATTTTAGATGTGGGTACAACCATCCCTAATGGTATCTTGTGGGGGAAAATTGGTAAGGAAAAAAAATGAAAGAGCTTTTATTACTTGAACTTTAGCAGGATTATCCTTTCTCATCGCTGCTCGTTTCCATAACTTAAAAAAAAAGTTCCTTTACAACATTTCATTAACATTTTATTGATAACAAAACCATTTTGTCCTGTATCTAATGTATGTAAGACCAATTAAATAGTTTTTAAAATAAAAATCCAATATTCATAAGCGGTTAACCAAAACTGCCCTGGCCTGCCTGTACTAGCCTCTCATCTGCCATTTTACAATTACACCGCCTGCAACCTTTCCCCAAAGGAAATACTGTATACTATAATTTTCACAAATCCAAAATCCAAACCATGAAAAACACAAACATCAATCCCATCCAGCGTTCCATTGCCATCATGGCAGCCCTCGCCATTCTCAGCTCTTGTAAGAAAGAACTCTCATCAGTATCGCCTACCCCTACAGTAGAAACAACTACAACCAGCATTTCAGCATCTACACCTATTTCAGTAGCACTTAACGGGTTCGCTAACACCCAATCAGATTCTGTTTATGTTATGTACACAAGTGATGGAGAACTTTTCCGGGATGAAATTCCAGCAATCACCTTACCTGCTGCAGTACAACAATATCAAACGGAGAATTATCAGCAGAATGATCAGTTAAGTGCCTATACTATTTCTGATAAAGATGGCAACCTAAAATCGTATGTTTCGATAATCAGATACAATGAAAGGCCGGTTGCTCTTGAATATAACTTTGTAGGTACTTTCAAAAAAGTACTTGAGCAAAGAGAATGGGCCGATCTAGATAACGATGGCTGGCATATCGGAGGTCTCTTTGAAGATCGGGATGGAAACAACAGAGATGTTGTTAACCTGAATTTACTCCCAGACGAGATAAAAAACTATATGACAAACAATTACCCGGATGATATAATAGTAAGAGCATTTCAAACAAAAGAAGAGGCAATAATTGTTATCTCGAAAAATAATGGTGGCTTTGCGAATGTTTTCAACAAGAATCTGGAACTGCAAAAACACTTGTCTATTTGCGATGTAAACTGTCAACTAGAAGATATCGAAAAATCAACCGTTTCTTCAAAAGTATTAACTACTCTATCAAATACATTTCCAAATTATATTTTTAACTACGGAGATATGATGAATGTAAATGGAGTAAGCATGGGTAACTTAATTTTACTAAATGCAAACAATACACGCTACTTAGTTGCTTTTGATGCTAATGGAAACCTTTTATCAAACAAAGTGGTATTTTAAAATCCTGCATCGTTAAAATATTTTAAAAGAAATTCTCTCGGCTAAAAACATAGAATAAATCCATTCATAAATAAAAAAGGAAAGAGAGAGAATATACTAATCTAACAAAAATGCCGATCATCTCAGATCGGCATTTTTCTTTTACAACGTGTTAATTTAAAAAAATTTATCGGGATGACTGCCGCTAGTTCTAACTTTTTGGAGGGATTGGGATAGAATGATACAATTTTTAAATACTTTTTAAAAAAAAGGGGGGGCGTACAACATAGTCAATTTTTATTCTGGCAAGAAGTTGTAAGCTCCCCAAAAATCTGCCTCACTCTAAAGTGTTAATTATTTAGAATTTAGTTTTCAAACTACCCCCTAATCCAAAATACCGACCCTCACAGATCGGTATTTTGCATGTAGTTTGTTATTTTACAAAATAACATGTCGGGATGACTGCCGCTAGTTCTAACTTTTTGGGGGATTTAGAGGGGGTAAAAAAGTATTGATAAATGAAAACAGGAGCGGTCAAAAATGCTATTTTGGTTTTCGAATATTTGAAAAAAATCGTACTGAGAAAAACCCATAAAATTCAACTATTTAAGCATGCTTCAGAAGCTGATTATTTGGGTCTGAAAAAAGGCTAATGAAAGGATTCTGAAGAACTTTAGTATATTAGTATTATGGAAAACCTTAATTCCATTATTGAAACCCTACAAAAGCACAAGAGTGAACTGGTAGACAAGTATGGACTTAGCAGAAGAATTAGAGCAAATCCTCCACATTAAAGTGGATTTAGTTTCAAAGAAAGGAATTAAGAAAAAATATTTCAAGTCTATCGAAACAGAATTAGCATATGTCTAAGAGAAAGCCAACTTTACTACTCACTGATATTTGCGAATCTATAGAAAAGATTAAAACTTACACTTTCAATTACTCCGAACAAGTTCCTCGAATTTTACAGGCGGTGTAAAATAAAAACATTTTTGTAAATTTGATAAAAGATTGCAAAATGAGAACAATTAATATTTCGATATCAGACATAGAATTTAGCAAATTTGGAATTAAGTCCGAAAATTTGAATTTCACTGAATTAATTGAACTAGTGACTAAAGAATTGACGCGTCAAAATTTGAATAAGAGTTTAGAACTCGCGGAAAAATATGGAATTTCGAAAATGACAATGGAGGATATTACAAACGAAGTAAAAGCGGTTAGAAGCAATGCAAAAAGTGGTAATTGACACGAACGTAATTGTTTCGGCACTGATACAAAGGAGTTACCCAAATCAAATTATAAACGAATTTTTCATAGGAAATAGATTTCAACTTTGTATTTCGGACGAATTGATGGCTGAATATTTTGAAGTTTTATCCCGCCCAAAATTTTCGAAATTTCAAGACTTTTACATCAGAGCAGAAGCGATACTGGTAGAAATTGAAACAAAATCGAAAAAGTTTTTTCCGACTGTAAAAGTTGATTTAATTCCAGACCTTAACGACAACAAGATTTTAGAACTTGCTGACGAATGCGAAGCAGATTTTATTATTACGGGAAATACAAACGACTTTACTTTTTCAAGCTTCAAAGGAACAAAAATTGTGACTCCCAAAGCATATTGGGATAATCATCAACCTGATTAATAAGTAAAATGTTCAACAGAGGGTTATCCTAAGTAATAGTTCTGGAATATTGAGCTAAAGTCCTTCAACAAAAATGCCGACCCTTACAAGTCGGCATTTCTCTTATGTAGAACTACTCGGAAAGATATCTTCAGAAGTTAGAAAAACCCCGCACTGAAGTGCGGGGTTATCATGTCGGGAAGACAGGATTCGAACCTGCGACCCCCTGGTCCCAAACCAGGTGCGCTACCGGCCTGCGCTACTTCCCGATGGGCTAATGCCCCTTTCGCGGTGAGGGAGGGATTCGAACCCTCGGTACAGTTTAACCCGTACGGCAGTTTAGCAAACTACTGGTTTTAGCCGCTCACCCACCTCACCTAGCCCTTGTGGGGTTGCAAAAATAGTTTTCCTTCAGTGATTTGCCAAAAATAACTGTAAGTGAATGAGAACTTCTTCCCAAACGCCTTACATGGCAGCCAACTGAACTTTTTGTGTTAATTCCATTACATTTTCCCGGAAAAAAGAATCGGTGTCCATCAAATCCTTTACAGTTTGACAAGAATGGATAACCGTAGTATGATCTCTGCCCCCAAAATGTTCGCCAATATTCTTCAATGAATTTTTGGTAAACGCTTTTGCCAGATACATCGTAATCTGACGAGCCTGAACAATCTCCCGCTTACGGGTTTTGTGCAAGAGCTTGTCGTACGATACATCAAAGTACTCACATACCATTTTTTGTATCGCGTCTATAGTAATTTCCTTACTGCTGGTCTTTACAAAATTGCGTAATACCTTTTTTGCAAGCTCAACATCAATTTCTTTTTTATTAAGGCTAGACTGCGCTAATAAAGATATTAATGCCCCTTCTAGCTCACGCACATTGGTATTGATATTATATGCCACATATTTTACCACATCCCGCGGCATTTCTAGGCCGTCGTTCTTCATCTTTTTTTCCAGAATTTCTATGCGCACTTCATAATCAGGAATTTGCAAGTCGGCACTTAAGCCCCAACGGAAACGACTTAATAAACGCTCCTGCATACCATCCAGATCTTTTGGTGCCTTGTCGGAAGTTAATACCAGCTGTTTCCCACTCTGGTGCAAGTGATTGAATATGGCAAAAAAGGCATCCTGACTTCTTTCGGCCCTGTTAAAAAATTGCACATCATCTATAATCAAAACATCTATTAACTGATAAAAATGTATAAAGTCGTTTATGGCATTGTTGCGACTATGATCTTGAAACTGATTGATGAACTTTTCACTGCTAACATACAATACTACTTTACTGGGGTGCTGGCGCTTCACTTCATTGCCGATGGCCTGAGCTAGGTGGGTTTTTCCCAAACCTACCCCACCATATATAACCAAGGGATTAAACGAGTTGTTTCCGGGCTTTTCAGCAACGGTTTTACCCGCTCGGCGAGCAACCCGGTTACAATCGCCCTCTACAAAGGCATCGAAGGTATAAATGGGGTTCAGCTGTGGATCAATCTGCATTTTCTTCAATCCCGGAATAACAAAGGGATTCTTCACCGGATTGTCAATCACCAGTGGAAAATTCATCTCATTATTATTGTAGGTTTTCATGTGGCTGGCCGGAACATCCATAGAACCCGAACGGCTATTGCCATTACCACTATCTACTAAAATACGATATTCTAAACGCGCCTCTTTGCCCAACTCACGCTTCAAAGTTTTAGCAAGCAGGTTTACATAATGCTCTTCGAGGTATTCGAAAAAAAACTGAGAAGGAACCTGAATCAATAATACATTATCCTTAATCTCTAATGGCTTAATTGGCTCAAACCAAGTTTTAAAATGTTGCCATTCCACAATGTCCTTAATAATACTTAAGCAATTTACCCAGATTGTTTCAGCGTTCTTTGTCATACGATATTGAAGAAATTTATATTGAGTTATTGAATTTTTTAGATAACCTTCAAGTTAGTGAATTTTTAGTCATTGTGGATAACTAAAAAAGTTTCTTGGGAGTGCGAATATGTAGGTTTTATGTTGAAAAAAAAATTTTTTATTCTGCGTTTTTTTTATCTACATCTACCCTATTAGCTTTCAACGTTTTATTAGTCCCAGATTTAGGAAAAAAATAGTCAATTCTACCCATCTGAACCCCTCCCCACCCCATTTGACTTACCAAGGTATCCCCACTCCCTTTATTAACAAACCTCCGGGGTTGCTGAAAAAAACGATGGGTATGTGCACCTATGATGATATCTACTCCTATGTTCTCCCTAGCTAAAATTGCATCACTAATGTTGCCATCACTGTAATAATCACCCAAATGAGAAAGGCATACTACCAAATCACAACCCTTTTTCTTCAATAGGTTGGTAGTTTCATTTACACATTTGATCGGATCGCGGTATTCGATACCTTTTATCAAACCTTCCGGCACCCGGCCCTTTAAATCAATCCCCACCCCTATCACACCAATGGTTATATTTTCTCTAACAATAATATGGTAGGGTAATAAAATATTTTCCAGCGGTGTTTCCACAACTCCATAGTTACAGGCCAACAATGGAAATCCAGCCAATTTCCATTGGGTTGCCAAATTTTCCATACCTGCACTAAAGTCGCTGCTGCCTGGGGTAGCCGCATCATATCCCATATGCGTCATCGCCGCTATTTCAGGGGCGCCTTTAAAAAAATTAAAATATGGCGTTCCTTGAAAAATATCCCCTGCATCTACCAACAATACCGGATGCCCCTCGTTTCGAATTTGCTGTATAACTGAAGCACGGGCTTCTAAACCTCCCATACCCTGATATTTGCCTCCATCCATAGGAAAAGCATCCAGCCGGCCATGCATATCATTGGTATGTAACAAAACCAAGCGCCGCTCCACTGCAGGCCTTGCCAAAACAGACGCGCCCCCAAAGGATGCAGCCCCCAATCCCACTAAAGCAGTTTTACGGATAAAATCCCGGCGGTTAATCCAATGCATACAAACGTTTATCGGTGTGGATAGAAAGGGGTTTTCCTAACCGGGTAATTTGGCGACAATATTGCACCATTGCATCGCGCACCAACAGCGTGCTCATCCAACTATCCTCACTTACTTCTGATGCAAATATTCCTGCCTGGGGATTATCTTCTAATACTGCAATTCGATAGACCCTTTCCAACTCCAGCGGTTTACCCTGTATGGTGATAGATACCAATTTACCCTTGCTGATTACAATATACGTGCCTCTCGAAACCGCCCATCCTCCTTTAGCGGTCAGCTTTTCGATTATAGGCAGTAATTCTATTCCACGTACTTCGTACATCCACCAAAACTCATCTGCCGGCAACAATCGAAAAAACTGTTCTAATCGGATATTTCCCTTGGGCCAATAGCCGCGGATTTTTTTCTCGTGCACAAAAGCTACTTCAGCAGAAAAGGTTTCGGATGTTGGGGAGCTATTCACTATTGCGTCGGCCAATAAATTTCCGAGAGCATATTCGGGGGGCTTATTGAACCAGTTTTGATAAGAAAACGCCACCACAGTACTGAGGGTATCCTTCAATTTTTGGCGATAAATATTCAATAAATTTGTGAGGGCCGAATCGGTGGGCAACTGCTGATATAGCGGATAATAGGTATGCTGAATACGCAAGGGTTGAACCGCCTGGCAAGCATACAAACACAGTACGGGGATAGTATATAGATATATACGTTTGCTCATAGGAGATTGGACTTGCAAAATATAATTTTTTCGAATGAACGGAAGATTTTTTTTTGCACAATTCATCCCATAAATTATTCGTATTTTTGCAGATTAAATAAAAGTATATGTCGTACGAATTAATTGGAAAACTGACTGCCAAAATGGAAGTAATGCAGCGTTCAGAAACTTTCAAAACCCGTGAGTTTGTAATTGAAAAATCAGAGGATATAAATGGTAGAACCATTACCAATTTTATCAAATTTCAATGTGTGCAGGATAAAACTGCCCTTCCCGATCGATTTAATTTGGGAGATGAGGTGAAAGTATTTTTTAATATTAAGGGTTCCCATTGGAGCCGAGATGGAAGAGAGGGTTATATCACCAATCTGGATGCCTGGAAAATGGAAACCGTAAAAATGAATCCATCTGCTGCTGCCGGAGATAGTTCGAATTATAATGATATGCCACCGGCTTCACCCTCTGAGCAGTTGGATGATTTGCCATTTTAGATTTCATTTTTTTCATTGGTTTTAGGATAAACACCTAACCTTATGATACATACCCTTCAACTCCGGTTATCTCCAGAGGAGGCATATAACGATGCCGTTTATTTATCTATCCTTTCTCAACACCTAGCAGTTGATGCATCACGTATTACCAGCTATCGGCGCATCAAAGAATCCATCGACGCCCGCAATCCCCGACAAATTCTAATCAACAGCACGGTTGAAGTTACCCTTGATGAGCCGCCCAGCCTTCAACCCTATCAACCCATCACTTGGAAAACCGTTGAAAAAGCTGCCCATTCAGTAATTATTATTGGCGGTGGGCCGGCAGGACTATTTGCCGCACTCCGCTTGCTGGAGAAAGGTATTCGGCCAATTATTGTTGAGCGGGGAAAAGAGGTAAGAGCCCGCCGACGCGACCTGGCCCTAATGAATAAATCGGGTATTGTAAATGCTGAAAGTAATTATTGCTTTGGCGAAGGAGGGGCTGGTACTTACAGTGATGGAAAATTGTATACCCGCAGCAGTAAGCGAGGCAACATACAACGTATCCTGCAACTATTTCATCAGTTTGGGGCCCCAGATAACATCTTATATCAATCGCACCCCCATATCGGCACCAATAAACTTCCCCAAATTATCACCGCTATGCGGCATGCGATTGTAGCACATGGGGGTATATATTTATTGGAAAAAAAAGTAACCAATTTAGTAGCAGATGGCCAACAAATAAAAAAAGTAATTACCCATACCGGAGAAATATTGGAGGCCGATGCCGTGATTATAGCAACCGGTCATTCTGCCAGAGATATCTATACCTTATTTAAAAATAACCACTGGTTGCTGGAAGCCAAACCCTTTGCCCTGGGCGTAAGAATAGAGCATCCCCAATCGTTGATTGATTCGATACAATACCATACCCCCTCCAGAGGTCCGCTGCTTCCTCCTGCTTCGTACAGTTTGGTGGAACAGGTAAATACGCGAGGGGTTTTTAGTTTTTGCATGTGCCCGGGAGGTATCATTGCCCCGGCTGCAACGGCACCGGGCGAATTGGTGGTAAATGGCTGGAGCCCCAGTAAAAGAAACAATCCTTATTCGAATAGTGGATTGGTAGTGCAAGTTACTGTGGCGGATGCCTATACTTATTTTGGCGGCAAATCAGTTGCAGCGGATGACCCGTTGTTGTTGATGCGATTTCAGCAGGCTATTGAGCAGAAAGCCTTTCTGGTGGGAGGTGGCCACTTGGTAGCACCGGCCCAAAGAATGACTGATTTTGTTCGCAAACAACCTTCCGCCTCCCTACCCAAATGCAGTTATATTCCAGGTACCCATGCCTGCGATTTAGGTGATATCCTACCCAATTTTATTGCAACTACGCTACGGGAAGGATGTAAACTATTTGGAAAAAAAATGAGGGGATACCTAACGGAAGAAGCAATTATGGTTGCTACGGAAAGCCGAACCTCCTCCCCGGTTCGAATACCCAGAAATCCGGATAAATTAACCCATCCGCAACTTGACAATGTTTATCCCTGCGGGGAAGGAGCCGGTTATGCGGGCGGAATTGTAAGTGCGGCCATGGATGGAGAAAGCGTTGCGAATGCAATTGCTGAGCGGTATGGATATCCAAAAAAATAGGGCAGAAACCTTGCCCCTGAATTCCCCCCCAGGAATCAAAAGCAGTTTCTGCCCGGTTCAACTTAACTAAAACCTTATGCTTCTTAGTTTACAATATAAACCTATTTGAATGCAGGGTATGAAAAAACAGGAAAAACCCTGTATTTTGAACAATCCACTGATTATTAAAGGGGTATAATACCATTTCGGAGGGCAAATAATACAATTCCAACCCGCGAATTCACCCCTAACTTTTTGAATAAGCTGTCGCGATATCCATCAATGGTTCGGGGACTTAAATGCAGGATGGCTGCTATTTCTTTGTGTGATTTGTCGGTGCAAGCCCACCGCATAAATACCAATTCCTGATCGGAAAAATGGGGAATCAACTTATCGGTGAATAGTATTTCGGGCTGAGGAACCAATTCGTTATGGGCAAAACCTTTTTGATGCACTTCCCGTAGAACCCGAATCAACTCATCCGGCTCAGCATCTTTTAAGAGATACGCCCTTGCGCCGCAACGCAACATGCTGATAATAATCGATTCAATTCTCAACATACTCAGTGCAATCACTTTACACTCAGACCGATTTTGCTGAATCCAGCGACAAGTGTCGGGGCCATTCATAATGGGCATAGATACGTCTAGTAGCACGAGATCAGGACCAGCGGATTGCTCTAAATAAGCAATCAGTTCGCGACCGTTGGCTGCCTGAAATACAACCTGAAAATCGCCTACTAATTCTAGCAGCGCAGCCATACTTTTCCGAAATAGGGTATGATCATCTGCCAATGCCAAGGTTATCATCGGATGTTTTTTTACAGGTTAGCGTAACTTGGGTGCCCTTGCCCGAAGTGGTTTCTATTTGTAAATCGGCACCTATCAATTCAGCCCGGTGATGGATACTTCGCAAACCCAACCCCATATGCTCAGGGTGCTGGTTAAATTGAAATCCATGTCCATTATCCCGAACAACAAACTGATAATTATTTTCATTTTCATACACCTGCACCCAAATATCGGTTGCACCAGAATGACGGATGATATTTTGCATCAACTCTTGAAAAATTCGATAAACAAATAAACCATCATTATTACCGATGTACAAATAGGAAGGGCCCGAGTGAAAATGAATTTGAAAAAGGCCGGTTTTTTTTAACTGCTGAATCAAAAACTGTATTCCATTTAATAAGCCATTTTCTAACAACCGATCTCCCTGGTAACCCAAACTAATTTGTCGCAATTGATGAATGGCTTCAGATATCTGATCCCGGATATCTTTAATAGCTTCCACCTTATTGTGCTCCATGGCCAGTATACTCAGGTTAAGCTTAGCCAAACTCAGCAGCTGGCCTACATTATCATGAATCTCTTGTGAAATGCTTTGAAAAGTATGCTCTTGTACTTCCCTGCCTACCTCCATTAATTCTTGCTGATACTTTTTTTCCAATAACTGCTGATGTAATTGCAGTCGCTGCTTTTTGCGGGTAAACTGGAAATAAAACAACAAAGTTGCAAAAGCAAATAAAAATATGAATGCCGTTGCAATCAGGATGCTGACGACGATGTGAAATTTGTTTTGCATGTTATAATTGCCATTGAAATACAAGAATATAAAACAATACTTAATATGCGGGGTATAAGGTTGTAAATCTGTTCGCCCCCTATAACAATCTGCTGCGACCGGATAAACTCATACAACGAGAAAACAATACTGATTCCCGAAAAAAATATCATCACCCCAATGGCTATCCATCCCACCGGATCTAGAGAAGGATGCTCCACCCGATCATCTTCAAACTGGAAATATAAATAACCCAGTGCACAGGCAGTTAGAAAGAACCCTTCAATAATTAAACTATAGAAAAATGCCAGATACCGGGTTGTATAAAACCAATATCCTACTAGTAAAATAAATAAAATCACTGGCAATAACCACTGAATCATCCGCTTCAAAAACCGGTGACTGGTGAACCGCATAAACAAAAAACTATAAAAAAATAATTCAACCAGCGCCACCCCATAATTGGTTCCATAAGTGCTCACCTGCAAAACCTCCTTTTGCCAGATTGCCAGCATCTCTGCCAATGAAATCAACAATAAAAAAGGGAGTAATCCAGCTAATTTAAAATAGCGGAGGGCAGCATAATATCGAATAGCTAATCCTGTGCAAATTAACTCCAGGGCAATATACAGGTATAGATGCATAGCGCTGTTTTCCGGATTTTATAACCAAATTAGGATTACAAAATATAGAAAAACGACGAATCACTATCCGAAAAAATACGCAAAAAACCACGTATTTATACCTAATGTCGGCTATTAATAGCCATTTCCCCCCTGATACTTGGGCGAGCGAGCCTGCAAAAGATTCGCAGGAAGCAGTTGATTGCCAGAAAATAGTCCAATCTCCCGCTGATATTGCGCCTGATCCGCCTCGGTAAAGGTACCCGTGATGCCAGCTAAATCTGGCTTTCCCGCATCTACCCAGCAGGTATACCAAAAGTCGGCCAGTAAATCGGTTGCCACCAATAGTTGCTGATTTACCGTATTGCCCAAGCTAGCTGCATAAGCTTTGGCAAATGCAGAGGTATAACTTCTGCTCTCTTTTCCATTGCGCATTTGAACCCGGTATTTTTGCTCAGTCGTAAAAGTAGCGGATACCTCCTGCTCTTTTTGCAACAAATCGGGCACCAGCGCCGCAGCAGCTCGAACAGATTTCCAAATAACTTTTTCGGGATTTTTCAGGTATACCGCCCGGTGAGAGGATGACAATTGATAATTCGCGATTTCTAATTCGGGAACCATAGATTCCCATAAACTGTGCAGTCCCTTTTGATTGGTTAACTGCCCATCGTAATTTTCTGTTGTATGTAAGGGTACCACCGCATCAGCAATATAATGACCTAAATCTGCCGCATAAAACAAGATACTGTCTTTTTGCAAACTACTAAATGCGACCGTTAATCGTTGCTTCATCCACACAATATGATAGGGCACAAATCCTACTTTTTCTAAGCTATCCATCCCATAGCGTTTTACCGCATCGGGCCAGGCAGTGGGAATATCTTTTCCATATAATTCTAAATCAATAAAATGCCTGGGTGCCTCCGCCTTATCCGTATTTCTGCGCAAATCGGACCGGGGTGACTGATAAACCAGATAGTCCATATTCTTAAAAAAGAACGGACCCATCGCCCCCGGCAATTCGTAAATACTCAGTTGATTAATGGTGCGATGCACCAGAAATCCCCAACTTCCCGTTAACAATAACAGAACTACTAGTAAACTTGAGCGGCAGAGCGATGAAAAAAAACGCATAGATTTGGGTTGAAATACAAAAGTAAACAAATCCCCCCCGGTTGTAAGATTTTACATAAAATAGCTACAAGTAAAAGTGTACTAGACCTATTATAGAGAAATATCATTTTTGAATTATAATTTTTTAAATACGTATATTATGTTGGATCTACACCATCTTCAAAAGCACTATTCCGGACAAAAAGCTGTGAACGACATCAGTTTTTCCGTAAAAAAAGGGAGCATATTTGGATTGCTCGGTCCCAATGGAGCCGGAAAAACAACGCTGCTAAGAATGATCACCGGCATTTTTTATCCCGACCAGGGAGAAATCATCTTCGATGGCAAACCCTTTAACCCCTTACAAGATGTGCAACAAATCGGCTATATGCCCGAAGAAAGAGGGTTGTATAAAAAAATGAAAATTGGAGAACAGGTAATGTACCTGGCCCAATTAAAAGGACTGAACAAACAGGAAGCCCTGCAAAAAATTAAGTATTGGTTCGAGAAACTGGAAATGGAAACCTGGTGGAACAAAAAAGTAGAAGACCTGAGTAAGGGGATGAGCCAGAAATTACAATTTGTGGTAACTGTGCTGCACGAACCCAAATTAATTATCCTAGATGAACCTTTTAGTGGATTAGATCCTATGAATGCAAATCTGATTAAGGATGAAATTTATTCGCTGGCCAAAAAAGGAAGTACCATTATTTTCAGTACGCACCGTATGGAACAGGTAGAAGAAATATGTGACCATATTGTATTGATGAACCTTGGCTCGAAAATGCTCGACGGAACAGTTCAGAACATCAAACAACAATTTAAAGAAAATAAATTTCATATCCGCTTAGCAGAGCCAATTCAGCCGCCAGATAGCAACTTATTTCATGTGGTAAATCACACAGATAATGCTTTAACGGTAAAACTGCAAGAAGGAATCCTATCCAATGATGTGCTGCAATATTTTATCAACCAGTCACAAACCATCGAATCCTTTCATGAAATTTTACCCTCACTCAATGATATATTTATCCACTTGGTGGAAGGAACTCAGGCTACTGCAAGAGCATTTCAATCATCCAACAATTAATTTAACCGCTACCTGCTAACTATATTTATATGAACAAAATACTATTAGTTGCCCGTCGAGAATTTCTCACACGCGTTCAGAAAAAAACCTTTTTACTTACTACAATTGGGGTACCCCTTTTGATTGCTACTTTTTATGCTGCCCTCATCTATTTTCAGATAAAATCAACTGATCATTTTTCTATTGCAGTGCTTGACGAAGCCAATGTTTTTTCAGGTAAATTGGAAAATAAAAAAAACGAAATCATTTTTAAATTTGTACAATCTGATACAACAACCCTGAAAAAGCAATTAGACGATCATACCTATGAGGCCTATATCTATATTCCTGCTGGGTTTAATATAACCCGGGGAGACTCTGTAGAACTCCGTTCTGGCAAAACATTAGGCTTGCTTACCAGAGAAGATATTGAGCGGACCATTGGGAAAGTATTAGAAGAAAAAAGATTGCTGATGCTGAATGTTTCCAAAGCACAAATCGACAGCATTCAACAACAAAAAGATCCTATAAAATTCACTTCGGTATCCGGACAAAAAGAGACCGGTTCTAAAGTAGGTATCAGTTATTTAGTTGGGATGATTGCTGGCTTTCTGATCTACATTATTTTATTTGTGTATGGCACAATGGTAATGCGGGGTGTTATGGAAGAAAAAGTAAGCCGGATAGCCGAAGTAATTGTGAGCAGTGTAAAACCTTTCCAATTAATGATGGGTAAAATAACAGGCATTGGAGCGGTTGGATTAGTGCAGTTTTTAATTTGGCTAGTATTGGTATTTGGCATTCAATTTGCCCTACCATTGATTTTTCCCGAACTATCTACTTCCGTTCAGCCACAATCCATGCCATCGGCCGGCGCACAGGCAGCTTCTGCAATGCAGAACAGTGGTGGACTTTCGCGCCTAATGGAAGGCTTACAGACTATCAATTTCCCATTAATTATTGGATGCTTTATTTTTTATTTTTTAGGAGGCTATTTTTTATATTCTTCCCTTTTTGCTGCGGTAGGGAGTGCTGTTAATGAGGATCCACAAGATGCACAAAGTCTATTATTCCCTATTATGATGCCCATCATTTTTGCAATCGTTATTATGACGAAAGCCGTGAATGATCCCAATAGCAGTCTGGCCATTTTTGGTAGCCTATTTCCTTTCACTTCCCCCATTGTAATGATGGCAAGAATCGCCCATGGAATACCCGAAGGGGTTACAGTTGCCCAGCTGATTATCAGTATGGTACTGTTAATCGTAACTTTTTTGGGTACTACCTGGGTAGCAGCAAAAATTTATCGAATTGGCATTTTAATGTATGGTAAAAAGATTACATGGAAAGAAATGATTAAATGGACTTTCCGTAAAAGCTAGTTGAACTATTGAGCCAGTGATATACGCACATTCACGCCTGCCCTTGTATTGGTAATAGGTGCCGAAGTGGATATATAAGGGGTAACCCTTCGCTGATCGAAGAAGAACTTCATGCTCACGCGCTTATTTACTACATAATCGATTGAGGGCTGTATAGTGATTTCTTTCTGTCCACCTGTTCCATATGCATTGGATTGGTCGAGCCTACTATTGCTCATCGCCATATCCCGCATGGCCAAATCTATCCGGAAGTTCACATCATTTTCTAATTTTCTATTGCCTTTTGTAAAGGGAATAGCAAATGGAAGTTTAAGGCCACTTTTTCTCCACGAAAAACCAAAATTCCATTCGGTACTCCTGGTTTCACTTAACTGATAATCTATCAAACTCAAACTCAACTGCCGGCTCTTTTTATACTCGAATCGAATATTCATTTGACTATTGGTAGTAAGATCTATACCAATCAAAGGTTCGAAGCTTTCGCGCATGGTAATATTGGGAACTAGGAAGAAAGGAACGAAATTTCCACTTACCGTATCAATAAATCCGGGGGCATTAAAACGGAATGGATCACTGTATAACAGCGCACTATTGTAGCTGTTCATGCTTAAATTACCATTATAGCCATGCGTTACGCTTACGTTGCTGAATATTTTAGATATGCTTTCAATCTTAGTTAAGCCAAAGTATGTTAACCGCCAATTGGGTTTGGGCAAGAAGCCCCCAAAAGGATTTGCCCGAATGGTGGGATTGGATTGCTGTATCAGTGAAATTTTTGAAGGATCTGCTCCGGAATAAGCTGCAATAAATGCCGGCAATAACACATCCTGCGAATAGCGGCCATATCCCTTGGCGTAGCCATCAGCTGTATATTGCTGACCGGGGGCCAGGGCTTTCCAATAGGGGTTCGCCTCAGCAACCCTTCCGGAAATTACCTGCCGGTAATCTTGGAACCTTTTAAAAGTGGCGGAAATTTCATTGGGATTGAAATTTTCGAACAGGGTATTGAAACCGATATACGATATACTAAAGCCTCCACTTGCCAATGGGCCCAGGTGACTTAGTCCGCTGTTACCTGTGGTATCTTTAAATAATTCGGAATACTCTTTAGAGAAAGATTTTTCGAGGTTTACTTCTATCCGTAAATCCCGAATGGGCTCTATTTGTGCAGTGATTCCGAGCCGCTGCTCAAAGTTTTGCCGGAACAATAAATTGAACGTACTATCCCTGGTTAAAATTCCCTGTTGCCCTTTTTTATTCAACCAATTGGTATCAGGCTGTTTGCCGAATACATAATCCATTCCCGGCGAACTACTCTTCCAATTTTGTCCTAAAAACTGAGTACTATCTAAATAACCAGGAATTCTGCTTCTATAATTTTCCGAATAGGTAACGGAAACATTCTTTACCATCGTTAACAACCGTCCGGCCGCCCGCTCTGCTCCATGTAATTCCAGCGGCTGCCCAGCTTTCAACATGCGTTGTGCCGTTCGCTCATCACGTTTCATTTGTCGCCACTTTTTTAATGCCTGGCGTTTCTTCTTTCCTTTCAGTCCTTTTATCACTTCTTCACGAGTAGGTATTTCGGTTCCCAGTGCATTGGTAGCAGGTATTTGCGGCCCTAGCTTATTTTTTTGATTGGGATCTTTAGGGGGCTTAGGTGGAGGAATATTATCTAAAGCGCGCAGCCATTTTGATTTGTTATACAGGGAATTAAAATTAAACTGCGCATTGAAGTTGTTGTCTTGCGAATTTTCGATGATATTTCCCTGGGTAATCGCCAATCTACTAGCACCAATCCAATTATAACTGGCACCATAGGTATAGCTGGCTTGAATCCAGTCGGTTAAAGGAAACTTATTTAGTGGAAGCGTATAACTGAGCGTAGCTTTTTGTTGATAAATCGTATTGCGTCCACCCTTGAAAAAGTTACTCCGTACCGTATCTTTTTTATCTCGGGTATCAATCCGGCCATTGGGTTCATCAATTCGGGCGTTATCCACAGCATTTAGATCAAAACTGATGGAACGAGCTGGTTTCCAGCCAAATCGATAATACCGGTCGAAAGTGAAAAATTTATCGTAGGTAGTATCTACTTTATTAATGGTATTTCCCGGGGTATTAATTACCCGCGGAATGAATTCGCCAAATTGCCGATTAATATCAGATCGGAAGCTTAGGGTTGATGGCTTAAGGTTTACATTAAAATCTCTTAGCAAACTTAACCAGGGCGATCGATTGGTGATGAGTTTTTTAAAGGGCTCTACAAACTTTTCACTGCCGGCAAAAGTATATCCAATACCACCTCGGTGTCGAGCGATATTGTTTTGTTGAATCAAGGGGCTACTCTGCTCAGTAATTGAGTAAGCATAATTAAAATCGAAGTTGCTCAGTTTAAATAGACCCGGTCGCCCATTAGCAGATCCAAAGCGAACATTGGTGAAGTTGATGGTTTTGATAGTAGTTTGTTCAATGGCCGCATTTCGTAATGAATCTTGTTGGGAATTATTTAGAATACTGAGTTTATCTTTTAATCGAACATCTAAATCAAAGGGATCGAATTGTGGGGTAATTACAGTTCGGTTTAAACTGGCATATACGGGTAAGGTTAATCGTAAATTTTTAGGAAATAATTTTCCGGCATCAATATTTGCAGCCACATCAAACTGGAACAAATTATCTTTGGCTCGTTCATTTACGCGCTGCTCGATGGTTCCAAACCCCTGACTCCGCTTACTGGCGGCCAATGTTATACTTCCTAAATCGGCTAGGGCGATATCCATCCTACCCAATGCCGCCCAACCTCCTTCTTCATTCAAGGCCGACAATCGCAATTCATTTACCCATACTTCGGCATGCTGAACAGGCCCATCCGGTTTAAAGGGATTTTCTACCCCAATTAATATACCACTAATGGCACCCAAATTAGGATTTCCTAAAATTGATATTACTTTACTGCTGTCGAGCGAACTACGGTAAATCACATTCAAAGGAAACCCAGCAGCATTTCTTCTCATCTTTAAATTAATCAACTCTCTCAGCACTATATCTAGGTTATTCTGCGAGGGCCACACCTGCTCTTCCTGCCCCTTAACATAAAATCCCGCAGGGGTAACTTTTAAGGGTATTTTTATTTCGTAATAATTATTCAAAAAGTCTTGACCAATACGCACTACCGCATTCAATTCCCGGTCACGAACCGGCCGTTGCCCCCTTACCGACTCGGCATGGATATACATTGAGAGTTGACCGAATTGCCGGATATCCCAGGTAAATGTTTTAAATACTGCTCGTGATTCACCTGTGTAAAGATTGGCTACCTGCAAACTCATTGCCTGTTCGTTCTGCTGAATGTTTACGCCATTATTACTCAGTAACTGCATCCTCTCTACATTGGGTGGCATGATATAATTTACTGGCTGACGGGCCGAATTTTCTTCCAGATTTACAGCCAGGGTATTGAAGGTAGTTCCAGCACTATTTACTATTGGGGTATACGTTCCTGTTGTATCCAACTGAAAGGTAAATTGTCTCCACTGATTTCTCACTAGGTTAAAAGTTGCGAAACGCATCACCACAGAATCTTCAAATCCAGTTAAAAACAAACGGGCGAAGCGGATTGATTTGAAATCGGGAATATTCCCCACCCGTTTAGAAAATCCTCGTATAGGAACACGAAACAAAAACCAGTTCTCGGTTCTAGTTACCCCATCGGCAGAATTTACTGTTACGGTGCGCTTATCTGTAATATAAGGGGTTATCCCTACATCCATGCCCGGCTTCACATTGATTTCATATTCGTAATAGGCTTCTGTTTCATTAAGCGTATTATCTCTATTTAAATCTTCATTATCTGGAAACAAAGTAGCTGCAGAGGTAAACTGTCCACCTGTATTGGCAATAGGCGAATTTCCCTGCTGGTTGTTAAAATTTTTGTAGCGACCTAATATACCGGTTCCGGCCAGATCGTACTGTGCATCTCTGTACCAGATATAATTATCACTGGCAGGGTCTTGTAAAGATTTTTGATAAATAGCAGACCCTAATCCAAAGTTATTGGCTAATTTTTGCAACACATACCCTTTCTTCCTTCTCTCCCCATCATCATCTAATCCATCAAAACCCACATCCTGATAAACACGGTCTCCGGGATCATTGCTAAAAGCCTGAGTAATTTGAATGGGATTCACCGGGGTTTTTCCCCAAGTATTGGAGCTGTCTACGTCACTGGGTATATTAGGCGTATTCATCCCGTTTTCATAATACCGTTTACTATCTTTCAACACATCCTCACTTACATTTCCCAAATTGATAAACATCTTTCCTCCCTTACTAGAAGGATTCTTTATAAAAGGATCCTGCGTCCAAAATTCAATGTACTCCAGGTTGCCGGTTTCAAAATCTGTCTGGTCTATAGAACGCATGATTCCTCCCCACCGCGCAGCAGGTCTTTTTAAACGACCCGTAACATCAATTTCTGATGTACGGGACTCATAATTATAAGGTCCACGTTCAAATGGATAAAAAGCTAAATCGAAAGTGGTGGTTAATACATCAGTAATATTGGTAGTTCTTTGTGGAAACAACTCACTAGTATATACTTGTCTAACCCGAGGATCACTTAACTCTTCCAGATTTTTACGTAGCGGATTACCCGGACTATTTTTATCCTGCAGATTGGGTTCTATATTGTACCAGGCTAGTTTCGCCCGGTTAAAATTGTAGTCGATGGAATCAGACAATATACTTTCTGGAAATAATGGATTACCCTGAGGAGTGGAAGCCATCGTCCATGCAACAATCGGAAACCGGAGATCAATGCTGTTTTTAGTTCCTTCAAAATCGTCTATAAAACTTAAGCCCTGAGAACCCAAACCAATCTGAGCGGGGTGACCGGGTTTCAACACGGCAGCTTCTCCATATGCATTTAATGTGGAGCGGGTTTTAGTAGAATAATTGGGTAATTTATCTAATAGACGGGTGAGCCAGGGTAAATCGGTTTTATAACTTACATCCAGTCCATACATAGTATTGCGAATAGGATCTTCGGCATACATGGTTTTGGTGAAGAAGGGCCGTTCTGCCAGTTTAACAGTCGTTGCGCCTAATGAGAATTTTTTATTGGCAATATAATCTACGCGCAATCCGGTAAAGCTCCTTTGCTGCATACCAAATCCGGCATTGTTTTCAAATCCCACACTAACAGGTACATTGGAGCTGAGAATGCCGGGATTGATGATTTTTACCGTTCCCAAATTATAATCAACAATAAAATCAGTGCCTTCGCGCAGTTGTTGTCCGCCCGCAGTTACCGTTACAGAACCCGGCGGAACGTTGAATGTATTTAGAGAAATCTCAGATCCCCCTGCGCTTCCCTTTACCTGTCCCTGCATTATAAACCGATTTAGGTTAGCATAGGTTTGGGCGATGGCCTTGATAGAATCGTAGAGGGCATAGTACACATACTTTTTCTTAAGAGCCGCGGATTGTCCATTAAATGCCAATCGCTCCAAATCTCTACCAAAAGGTTCCAGCACCGGAAATATAATTCGCCCTTGTTTGGGTAATACCGTGTACCCATCCACAAAATCGAATATACCATCCGGCTGAGGATCGTTTCGGCCATTCAGGCGGTCGAGATTAAGCACACTTAAAATAGGTCGGCCCATTACGCTGGGATCGCTCTCTGGTAAATAACGCTTCATACCTCCACCCGGATCGTCGTACAATAGATTTAGCTGAAACCCATCCTGCTGAATACTTCCGAATAAATCAAGTGAATACACATTCTTCATCATCCAGGTCCAGATAGGCAGATTGATTCTTTGTGAAGTAGCTTTCAGCAGTTTCAGGAATAGTACTTTCTGCACACCCCGAGTTGAATCGAGTGCTACATCCTGAGAAAATTCTCCCACCTGAAAAACTCGTCCATTATAGGTAAACTGATAAGCAACTGCCAATACCTCATCCGCCTGCAACTGAACATTCAAGGATACAAATCCTACTTGCGGATTAAAATAATATTCCGAAGAATTTAATTTACGAGCAAAGGTTTTTTCATAATCTTCAACTGGCCTTAATCCTTTAGCCAACAGCAACGAGTTGATTACGGCTGGATTTCGGGAAGAAGGATTATTCACCAAGGAAGCATATAAGTCGTTGTTTCCGTTATTGGGAAATTCACTGTTGCTGAGCGGTCGGATATTGGTATTATAGGGTTTCGATTCGGCCAGATCCATCAAACCCACAATATCTCTTGCATCGGTTGTGGCACCGGTACGGTTGGTTACCCAAACCTCAACACGCTGAACCTGCACTTGCGACATAATCACCGGCAGGTTAGACATGGCCTTGTTGTAATTATTTTTAAAGTACTCGCCCAGCAAAAAGTGTCGGTTCTCTTCGTAGTCGTCTAACTTTTTGGTAAAGTTTTGGGTAGCAGCTCCGCCTTGTAAAGAAACAGATTGGCGGGTAGATCGCTGATTGGCGATGGCACCGGTAATAAAAATTTTGCCAAACTGCATTTGGGCTTTGGCACCGAATAAATTTTGCGCACTGGGAATCAGGGTACTGCGCGACTGAAAGGAAATATTTCCGGCTTCTAAACTTTTTATGATTTCATCATCCATCCCCTTATAATCTAATTTCAGTTGATTATCGAAGCCGAGGTTAGAAAGGGTATTATAATTGATTGGGAATTTTAATTTGTCGCCAATACTGGCATTCACATTCAAGTTCAGGTTCATGTCGAAATCAAAGCCCCCATTTTTTCGAGCCCGTTCCGGTAACGTGGGATTGTTAACATTTTGCCCCTGGTAGCCGGCCATTACATTCACTTCTCCATTGGGTTTAATATCTACCTTTAAACCATTGGTACCTACCCCAAAAATCCGATCAAATAAATTATTATATACCTGATAAGGCGGCCGAAATGTTTTTTTATTGAGCGCAGTTAATGCATCCGCCCGTTTTTTAAAATAGGCAGCTTCCGACTGCCGGGCACTGATTCTCCAAAATTCATCGTATGAAAGGGCGGCAGGCTTTCGATAATTGGTTTTGCCAATTTTTTCTACCACATAATACTGACGGGTGCGGGGATCGTATTCAATACTTTTTTTAACCAAGGATGTGTCACGGAGATCAAATGGGTTGCGGCTAGGTATAGAAAAAGCATCCCCTCTCCGGTCACTGATAGGAAAACGGGTAGTGTCTTTACGCTGTCCAAAAACCGGGTTAGCAGAAAGAATCAGTAAGGTGGCAAAGAGAAAAAATCGGAAATGCTTCAATCCCAATGGGTTGGTTAAGTAGAATTAACGCTATAGCAGTCGATTTATTGGTTAAATGAAGAGAAGAAATGCATGTATTTATAACGATTGTAAAGCCAGTTTTATTAAATTTTCTAATTCGATTTCCTCTGAATAGGATTGCAGAGTTTTTTTCACTGCCTGTTCTGCCATCGCTCGCCCAATGCCCAGGGCTACCAAAGCATGCACAGCATCCACTTCAACCGTTGAAAAGACACCCGATACCGCCAGCATGCTGCCTGAAAATTGCTTGCCCAGTTTGTCTTTCAGCTCTACAATCAGTCGCTCAGCCGACTTTTTGCCAATACCCTTGATACTTTCTAGCTGACGGGTATTTCCACTCACGATGGCAGCGGCAATTTCCCGCGGCTCCATGCCCGAAAGCATAATACGGGCGGTAGTAGCCCCCACCCCAGAAACGCTAATCAGGTGCAAAAACATTTCTTTTTCATCGGGATGATGAAAACCGAATAATATATGTGCGTTTTCAGTAATGTGTAAATAGGTATAAATAAGTCCTTCTTCCAACGAACTTATGGCAGAATAGGTATGTAAACTGATTTGCAGCTCATAGCCAACACCCTGCACGTCTACCACCACACGAGAAGGCGATTTTTGCACAAATTTTCCGCGAACAAAAGCTATCATACCCTTCAAAAATAAGTTAATTCGGGCAGTTAGCAGGGCTTCTGCAACGCGAATCGATGGATTGCAGGCGGCTTTTAGATTTTTTTAACAATCTCGGTAGATGATCCTCCAAAAAACGCCGCAGCGTAAGCATTATTCGTTGTGCTTGTGTTATTAGCAAAAATTGATGGATATTTGCCCCCTATTTATACAAATATTCATGCAAAAAAGAGCAATCATCACCGCAGTAGGGGGATATGTGCCGGAAACTAGGCTCACCAACTTTGATTTGGAGAAAATGGTAGACACCAATGATGAATGGATACGTTCCCGAACGGGTATAGAGGAGCGCAGAATTTTGCGAGAGCCCGGCAAAGCCAGTAGCGATATGGCAGTAAAGGCAGTAGAAGAATTGATGGTTAAAAGAAACTTATCTCCGCTGGATATTGACTGCATGATTTGCGCAACAGTTACCCCCGACATGGTTTTTCCGGCAACTGCCAACATCATTTGCGACAAATTGGGTGCGAAAAATGCCTGGGGCTATGATTTGTCCGCCGCCTGCAGTGGTTTTTTATTTGCCCTCAGCACGGCTGCCATGTACATAGAAAGTGGCCGATTTAAAAAAGTAGTTGTGGTGGGAGTTGATAAAATGAGTTCCATTATTGATTATACCGATCGAGCCACTTGCATCATTTTTGGTGATGGTGCCGGCGCGGTATTATTGGAATCCTCCGATGATACTACCGTGGGAATCAAAGACAGTATTTTACGCTCTGATGGCAGCGGAAGAGAGTACCTGCACATGAAAGCAGGAGGTTCTTTAAAACCGGCTACCTTGGAAACGGTTATGAATAAAGAACATTTTGCTTTCCAGGATGGTCAGCCCGTTTTTAAATTTGCGGTGAAAGGAATGGCAGATGTGAGTGCCGAATTACTCGAACGCAATGGATTAACCGGTGAGGATATTCAATGGCTGGTTCCGCATCAGGCAAATCTGCGCATAATTGATGCCACTGCGAATCGCATGGGGTTACCCAAGGAAAAGGTAATGATCAATATTCAGAAATACGGAAATACAACAGCCGCAACCATTCCCCTCTGTTTATGGGATTGGGAAAAACAATTGAAAAAGGGAGATAACCTGGTATTTGCCGCTTTTGGAGGCGGATTTACCTGGGGCGCTACCTTGGTTACCTGGGCCTATGATGGCGAAAAATAAGCACCGGTTTTGTAATTTACTATCCTGATAATTACTCGTATGAAAAGATCTTTTCCCCTTACCGGCATCAGCTCCGTTGCCGTTCACACCGGTCACGACCATCTTCCCGATCATGCCCATATTAATCCCATCTATGCCACTTCTACCTTTACTTTTGATTCTGCAGAAGAGGGCATGGCACGTTTTGCCGGGTCGGATAAAACAAAAATTTACAGCAGATGGGGCAACCCCAGCTTTACAGTGGCAGAAGAAATTATTGCAGCACTGGAATCTTTTGGCATTGCCAATGATGATGATACTCCGCTAGAACTGAAAGCATTATTGCATGCGAGTGGACAAGGAGCCATGACAACCCTGTTTTTGAGTACCCTGCAATCAGGAGATACCATACTTACCCACTATTCTTTGTACGGTGGTACACAAGAATTAATGCAAAAAATTTTGCAGCCAGCCGGTATCAAAACTACCATCATTGACATGCGGGATCTTAATAAAGTGAGGGAGGCTATAGCAGCCGATTCAACCATACGATTGGTGCATCTCGAAACCCCTGCCAACCCTACCATTCGCTGTGTGGATATTGAAGCCATTGCACAAATTGCCCGTGAAAAAAATATTCAGGTATCAGTAGATAATACTTTCGCCACCCCTTATTTGCAGCAACCTTTTTTACATGGAGCGGATTTTGTATTTCATTCCACTACTAAATTCTTGAACGGCCATGGTACTGCCATTGGTGGTGTGCTAATTGGAAAAGACATTGAGTTTATGAAAACACGTGCCTGGAAATGGCATGCATTACTGGGTGCCAATAGCAATCCATTTGATGCTTTTTTACTTACCCAAGGAATAAAAACCTTGGAACTTCGTATGGAAAGGCACTGCCACAATGCTATGGAAGTTGCCAGCTATCTTTTTCAGCATCCGGCTATTTCACTGGTAAACTATAATGGACTTCCCTCCCATCCCGACTTTGCTGTTAGTGCCAAGCAGATGAAACATCCGGGTGCATTGCTAAGTTTTGAGTTAAAGGGCGGCATGGAAGCCGGAAAAAAATTCATCAACCAAGTTCAACTTTGTACTCGTGCCGTTTCTCTGGGAACACTAGATACTTTGATCTCTCATCCGGCTAGTATGAGTCATTTCGGATTAACCTCCGAAGAAAGAAAAGCCTATGGAATTACCGATGGCTTAATCCGCATGAGTGTGGGCATTGAAAACCTGGCTGATTTACTCACCGACTTAGAACAGGCATTGGCTTAATTCGCCTTATTCATTTTTTATGCAGATAACTATTCGCAGAGCAACCAAAGAAGATTGTCCCGTTTTATTAGGATTAATTAAAGAATTAGCCGACTATGAAAAAGCACCGCAAGAAGTTACCGTTTCACTGGGGCACTTTGAAGAAAGTGGCTTTGGCGCTCAACCGGTATGGTGGGGTTTTGTTGCCGAATTAGATTCGGTAGTAGTAGGGTTTGCCCTTTATTATATTCGTTATAGTACTTGGAAGGGACAATGCCTGTATCTGGAAGATTTTTTGGTTACCGAACAACAACGTGGAAAAGGTATTGGCGCATTATTGTTTGAACGAATCATTCAGGAAGCAAAGGAAAAAGGATTTCGCCGAATGGTATGGCAGGTATTAGATTGGAATGAACCCGCCCTCAATTTTTATAAAAAATACGACGCCAAATTAGATCCGGAATGGGTAAATGGTACCATCGATTTCATTCCAGCGTAGCAGTTTAGCTTAACTAACTCCATCTACGGTAACATCCTTTACAATTTTTTGCACCAGTCCCTGCAATACTTTACCAGGACCGCACTCCGTAAAATGCGAGGCACCATCTGCATGCATGGCTTGCACACATTGCGTCCACTTAACGGCTCCGGTTAATTGATCTATTAGATTTTGTTGGATGGTTCGAGAGTCTGAAACAGCAGCGGCTACTACATTCTGATATACGGGGCAGGAAGGAGTATGGAAAGTAGTTCCAGCAATGGCAGCCGCCAGTTGTTCTTTAGCTGGTGCCATTAACGGTGAATGAAATGCGCCACCTACGGGTAAAATCAATGCTCGTTTAGCACCGGCGGCTTTCATCTGCTCACAAGCCATAGCAACTCCCTCAACAGAACCACTAATCACCAGCTGACCCGGACAATTATAATTAGCTGCCACCACTATTTCACCGGTTTCTGCCTGAATTTTTTGGCAAATAGCTTCCACCTGGTCATCTGCCAATGCCAGAATAGCCGCCATAGAAGATGGGGCATTTTCGCAAGCTTGTTGCATAGCATTTGCCCGAATACTTACCAGGCGAAGGGCATCTTCGAATACAAGTGTGCCGTTTGCTACCAATGCAGAAAACTCTCCCAATGAATGTCCTGCCACCATATCGGGCTGGGGATGATCGAGTGTTGCATACGCTGCTACTGAATGAATAAAAATAGCAGGCTGGGTGATACGGGTTTGCTTGAGTTCTTCATCAGTACCCTCAAATAAAGTTTCTGTTATGGCAAATCCCAAAATGCTGTTGGCCTGTTCAAAAATAGCTTTTGCGGCAGGATTATTATCATATAATCCTTTACCCATTCCAATAAACTGGGCACCCTGACCGGGGAAAATATAGGCGTGTTTCATATAGTATGTCTATTAAAAAAGCATCCGCCGAAGCAGAGAATAAAAAGTAAAGGTCGTGAAAAATTGATACTAATTAATCTCTTCGCTTGCTGATTAATCGTAAAAATTCACTTCTAGTTGCTACATGTTCAAACTGTCCGGAAAATGCAGAAGTAGTGGTAATAGAATTTTGCTTTTGTACACCACGCATCATCATACACAAGTGCTGCGCCTCAATAACAACCGCCACTCCATGCGGATCTAAAGAGGTTTTGATAGCATCTACAATTTGGGTAGTTAATCGCTCCTGAACCTGTAATCTCCGAGATATAACATCTACTACCCGGGCCAGTTTACTTAAACCAGTAATCCATCCATTGGGGATGTAAGCAATATGTGCTTTACCAAAAAATGGCAACATATGGTGCTCGCACATCGAATACAGTTCAATATCCCGAACAATTACCATTTCACTTACATCCTCGTTAAATCGGGCGGAGTTTAAAATTTCTACCGGGTTTAGCTGATAACCCTGGGTTAAATACTGCATAGCTTTTGCAATCCGCTCGGGAGTTTTTATCAAACCTTCCCGCTGAGCATCCTCACCCAATAAATCTAATACGGATTTGTAATTTGTGATAAGGCCACTAGTAACGGCCTCATCATACTGTTCTGTTTTTTTATACGCCATGCTTTATGTTTATTGGGTTATAAACGGGGTACTCTACAAAATTTCTTTCCGTTTCGAACAATCGAATTTGTAAATCATAAGTATCCCCTAAACTAGGCTTAAGTAATTCGTAAATAACTACCGCAATATTTTCTGCAGATGGATTCAGGTGCTTGAATTCTAGGGTATCTAGATTTAGATTTTTATGATCAAAACGGTCGAGGATCAATTCCTTTACTAAATCACTTAATTTTTTCAGGTCAATCACATACCCGGTATCCGCATCAATTTCCCCGGTAACTTTTACAATCAGTTCGTAGTTGTGTCCATGAAAATTGTCGTGATTACAAGGCCCAAATACTTCTTTATTCTTATCTTTCGACCACTGCGGATTGTTCAACCGGTGTGCAGCGTTAAAATGTTCTTTTCGATATACCGACACACGTTTTTGCATAATAAATTAACCAAATTATAGGTGTAATTGTTCAAAACCCCCCGAATTAATCTTGTTTTCCAAAATATTCAACATAAATGCGGGGCGTTTCGTAAAGTTTAACACAATGCAGATGCACATTTTCGGGAATATGGGGTAACAATTGATTCCAAATAGCAATAGCCAGATTTTCAGTACTGCACATGGTGCCTGTTAAAAAGGGTACATCCATGTTCAGATTCCGATGATCGAGGTGATCAATTACATGCTCCTTGATAAGTACACTTAACTTTTTTACATCATACACAAAACCCGTATCAGGATGAGGAAACCCTTTAACCGTTACGTATAAATTATAATTGTGTCCATGCCAATTTTCATTGGCACAAACCCCAAAAACTGCTTCATTTTCTTCTTTCGTCCATGCAGGATTAAACAACTTATGGGCTGCATTAAAATGCTCCTGCCTTGTGAGATATACCATCCACCAAATATTTACTGTAAAGTTACGAAAAGCCCTGTAAATCAGCTCCAATTATCGGATGAGTGGTTTTCATTGATTTTTCTCAACTTTGTAGTATGCAAATACTGGTAATTGCCGCCAAAGAGGCCGAAATCAAGCCAACCGTTGAATTCATGGCTGCTTACTATCCCACTGCTACTCACATTCAATTTGCCTACACTGATATAGGACTTACTGCGGCTACTTTTTCAATCACCCGGCTGGCGCTCACCCAACCACCCGATTTGATTATTCAGGCAGGTATTGCAGGCAGCTTCGAAAACGGATACCAACCGGGAGAAGTTGTATTAATTGATATTGAGCAACAGGCAGATTTGGGCGTGATTGAAAATGCACAATGGAAAAATATTTTTGATTTGCAACTTACAGATGAAAATGAGGCTCCCTATAAAAAAGGGTTATTACCCAACCCGTATATCAATCATTTCAACTTTCTCGGGATTAGAAAAGTTACCGGCATTTCGGTAAATACGATTAGTACAGATACTGCTACTATTACTCGTATGCAACAAGGTTCTCCGGCTCCAGTAGTTGAGAGTATGGAAGGGGCAGCATTGCATTTTGTAGGCGGGCAATTGCAAATTCCATTTGTGCAACTCCGTTCTCTATCAAATCAGGTAGGCGAAAGAGATAAATCCCAGTGGCATTTTACCCAAGCGATTCAATCCCTAAATGCAAAGTTGATTGAGCTACTTATCCATTTGCAGCAGCATCCCATTTCATTTACCGCAAACTTACCTGCATGAAACTTACCATAGGATTCTCGCCCTGTCCGAATGATACTTTTATTTTTGATGCCTTACTAAATGGCGCCCTTAATACAGATGGGTTGGAATTTGAGCCCGTATTAGAAGATGTGGAAACCCTGAATCAGAGGGCCATTGCGGGCAAACTCTCAATCACTAAAGTAAGTTATGGTGTAGTTCCGCTTATTCTTGCAAACTATGGCATGCTAAACAGTGGAGGCGCTATGGGTGTGGGGGTAGGGCCCCTGTTGATTACAACACCAGAAAATAGCCGGCTGCCCATCGAAACCCTGCGAAAACTTCCCATTGCGATTCCTGGAGAAAATACTACGGCCCATTTATTAATGAGCTATGCTTTTCCAGATTGGCAACAAAAAAAATTCATGGTGTTCCACGAAATTGAAGCAGCCATTCTATCGGGTCGGGTGGCAGCCGGAGTAATCATTCATGAAAATCGATTTACCTATTCCGAAAAAGGTTTGGTGTTGGTAAAAGATTTGGGTAAGCATTGGGAAGATAGTTTACAATGCCCCATTCCACTGGGAGGAATTGCCATCCAACGAAAATTACCGCTCCACATTCAGGAAACCGTAAACCGTTTAATTCAGCAAAGCATTGAACTTGGCTGGCAACAATATCCTTTGCTTAGTAACTATGTAAAGGAACATGCCCAAGAAATGAGTGAAGATGTGATGAGAAAACACATCCAGTTATATGTAAACGATTTTTCCATATCAGCTGGCCCAATTGGAAAAAGAGCCGTGGCCACTTTACTAGAAGTGTATGCCAACATTCGCGGCATATCGCTCGATAACCAATTTCCAGTATTTGTTTTGCCAGATTAGATTAATTCAATTTTGTTTCAAGGCAGTCGAATACACTTCCAGCACCCTTTTGCGGGCTTCTTCGTGCACAACCATGGGTTGCGGGTAAGTTAATTCCTGCCACTCGGGCACCCATTCCCGAATATATTTGTGTTGAGGGTCGAATTTTTGTGTTTGTAAAGTGGGATTAAATACTCTAAAATAGGGTGCTGCATCGCAACCACTGCTGGCGGCCCATTGCCATCCTCCATTATTGGCTGCCAAATCGAAATCGAGCAGTTTGTTAGCAAAATAAGCTTCTCCCCAGCGCCAATCGATTAGTAAATGTTTCACTAAAAAGGAAGCCGTAATCATGCGTACCCGATTATGCATAAACCCTGAAGCATTTAATTGCCGCATACCAGCATCCACAATCGGATAACCCGTTTTACCTTCACACCAACGCTTAAATTCTGCTTCGTTATTTCTCCAAGGTATCGCATCGTAGGCTTTTTTAAATGCTTCTCCCCTTCCTACTCTAGGGAAGTTGAATAATATCATGTGATAGAAATCTCTCCAGATAAGTTCATTTAAAAACGTTGCACTGGTTGCTTTTGCCTTGGTAGCCAACTGGCGAACACTAATGGTGCCAAAACGCAGATGCACCCCTAAACGGGATGTTCCGTTTGCCAGGGAAGGTATATCTCTGTTTTGCTGATAATGCTTTAACACTTCCATTTGTGGAGTATCCGAGGGGAAACTTTCCCCCGTATCAATAAAGCCAATTGATTTCAATGAGGGCATTGGCACTGGCGACTGCTGAAAAAACTGAGCTGATTTTTTTTCTGATGGGTAATCTGGTATACCTGTTTTTTCGAGGGTGTCACGCCACTTATTTGCATATGGCGTAAACACCGTATAGGGGGTTCCATCATCTTTTGTTACTTCCAGCTTTTCAAATATTACTTGATCTTTTGAAGTATACAGAGGAATACCGGCTGAAGATAAAAGATTGGCAATTGCCGTATCCCTTTCTATTGCATAGGGTTCGTAATCATGATTTGTGAAAACAGCCGAGATGCTATACTTTTTTATCAATTGTTGAAAAACATCAAGTGGGGTTCCGTTATAAACTTCTAGGCTAGTCCCGATCTTACTCAGTTGTTGTTGCATATCCTCCAACGCCCGGTGAATGAATGCTACCCTGCGGTCATTTTTATCCTCCAGTTGATTCAGAATTTCTTTATCAAAAATAAAAATAGGCACAACCGGTTCATTTCCCGAAAGTGCCTGGAACAAAGCGGCATTGTCGAATAAACGCAGATCTCTGCGAAACCAATGGATACGAACAGGCATTTTCAATACAAATTAATTAATTGATAGAACAAAAAAATATCAGAATAGTTGCTTTAGTCACCCAGCTTTTCGCTCGATTCCCATAAAGGAACAATCGTTTGTAGGTATATTCGGGCAGCCCATTCACCCCCGTACTCATTTTTATCCAATAGCTTCACCCAGCGGATGCCGGAAATAACATTGGTTAAAAAAATTTCCTCTGCTTCTTGCAGGTCTTCTACCGTTAAGGGTATTTCAGCAACTGGATATTGATTTGATTGTAGCTTTTGCAAAAGATACCGGCGCATTACCCCATCCACAGCCCCCTCAGAAAGCGGAGGAGTAATTACCTGTCCGTTTTTAAGTATGAACAGATTGGCAATGGTGGTATCGGCCACTCTGTTATGAACATTTAATACAATCGCATCATTACAATGATGCTCCTTGGCCCATCTGGCTGCCATGGCATAGGGAAGAAACTGCGAGGTTTTGAGGGAAGCAAACCGATCACAACTTTTTTGCGCGTGCGGATACACACACAAATCGATTCCATTTACTTGAATAAATGAGCGGAGTTCCGGTCCTTCCCAGGATTGTATCAGAACATGCGGATACGGAGGTTCTGGATCGAATAATCCACCCGACCCCCTAAAAATGGTGAGCCGAATACGGGCATTATCACCATGACGATTGGACTGGGCTAATTGAACAATTTGCTGCTCTAATTTTGCGGCCGACAAATGTGGGGGACATTCCATTTGCAATTGTTCCATCGTATAAAATAATCGCTCGGCATGAAACGGAAAAAGTTGAATTTTTCCCTTCACCAGTTTCATCGTTTCAAAACAGCCATCCCCATATCGAAATGTTCGGTTATCTACCGAAATCAGGGGTTCCCCAGTTTTGATTTTTTTACCATCCAGCAATAAATAGGCAGGCAACATACGGTAAAGATAACCCGAGTTTTGGGTTTGACCGTTTTAGGTTAATTTTATTGCTTCATCTACCCTTTAGTTCATGCAAATCCGCTCCATACTTTCGGAACTAGAATTAATAGCTCCCTTATCCTTGCAAGAATCTTACGACAATGCCGGCTTACTTACCGGTATGCCCGATTGGGAATGTACGGGGGTAATCTGTACCCTGGATGCAACCCAAGAAGTGGTGCTGGAAGCTATTGAAAAAGGATGTAACCTGATTGTAGCCCATCATCCGATTATTTTTGGAGGAATAAAAAAAATAAATGGCAAGAATTATGTTGAGAAAACAATCATTACTGCCATCAAAAATGAGGTGGCGATTTATGCCATTCATACCAATTTAGACAATGTATTATCCGGAGTTAATCAAAAAATTGCCGAAAAAATAGGACTCGTAAATTGTACTATTTTACAGCCAAAACTCCAACAACTCCTCAAACTGCACACATTTGTGCCTACGCCACAGCTGGAAACAGTTCGAGCAGCCCTTTTTCAGGCGGGTGCGGGAGCTATAGGACTGTATCGAGAAGCTAGTTTTGGCATGGAGGGCATTGGAACCTTTACCGGGGGAGCAGGCACGAATCCTACCATTGGGAAGCCCGGGGAAAGAACCGCTGTAGCCGAAACCCGGTTAGAAGTGCTGGTACCGGCACATTTGCAGTCGCAGGTAATGCGGGCATTGATAGATAGCCACCCTTACGAAGAAGTGGCATATGATTGGGTTTTGCTGCAAAATACGCATGCCGAGATTGGCAGTGGGTTACTGGGCGAATTACCCGAACCTATGGAGGAAAAAGGGGTTTTGCAACTGCTGAGTACTGCTTTTTCCTTATCGGTGATTAAACATACCCCCTTACTCAATAAAAAAATACATCGGTTAGCCCTTTGTGGGGGAGCCGGCAGTTTTCTGATAGGAAAAGCCCTGGCTGCTGGCGCCGACCTGTATATAACGGCCGACCTCAAATACCATGAATTTTTTGATGCCAATCAACAAATGGTATTGGCTGACATTGGTCATTGGGAAAGCGAACAATATACTTCAGAACTACTGGTGGATATTTTACAACGCAAATTCCCTACCTTTGCCGTCCTTAAATCAGGTATTCATACCAATCCGGTGCGTTATTTCACGGGAAGCTGACGATGAAAATGAATGTTTTGCAGATAAAAATCAGCGTTTTAAGGTCAATAAATGTTAATTAGCAGATATGTTTTACCTTTTGGTGTTTTAACCCACATAAAAATCAACCGTTCATATGGCAGCCGTTAAAGATTTCTCCGTAGAAGAAAAATTGGTGAACCTGCTGAAATTGCAGAAAATTGATTCCAAATTAGATGAGATTCAGATTTTGAAGGGTGAGTTACCCATGGAAGTAAGCGATCTGGAAGACGAAATTCTTGGTTTAAAAAGCCGCCAGGTGCGCATTGAAGAAGAAATCAATGGAATTACAGAGTACATAGATGGAAAAAAAGCAGCTATTAAAGACAGTGAAGCCCTGATTGCCAAATACGAAAAACAGAGCGACAACGTAAAAAATAATCGGGAGTATGAGGCTATCAATAAGGAAATAGAAATGCAGCAGTTGGAAATTAAACTCTGCGAAAAAAATATCCGTGATGCCAATGATGAGTTAGCCGAAAAAGTGAAAGTGTTGGATGCTGCCCGCAAACAAATTGCAGTTAAGGATGGCGTTTTGGCGCATAAGAAAGGCGAGTTGGAAAAAATCATCGTTGAAACAGAAAAAGAAGAAACCCATTTCAATCAGTTGAGCAGTGATGCCCGGGCACATATCGATAGCCGTTTGATATACAGCTACGATCGCATCCGCAAAAACTACCACAATGGTTTATCGGTAGTTCCGGTTGAAAGAGATGCCTGCGGTGGATGCTTTAATTCCATTCCGCCACAACGCCAGAGTGAAATCCGTTTACACAAAAAAATTATCGTTTGTGAAAACTGTGGTAGAATTTTGGTGGATGGTGATTTGAACAGTTCTATTGAAGTTAAATAAGCGAGTACGGGAGCTATTCCGGTGCGAATAAATTATATCGAAAGGGTTTCCGAAGGGCAGCCCTTTCTTATTAAAGGGATATGGCTAAACAATTCCTGCTTGTAGTATACTTGGGCATCCTTAGCCCGTTGCTGGTTGTTAGCCAACCTGTTTTTGAATTTAACAGTACCTGTCAGCAGGCATTTCAAGAAATAACCCGCCTGAAACTAAACGCCGGAAAATCACTTGTACTAAAAGCCCGACAACAAAATCCGAACAACCTGATTCCTGAATTGCTGGATAACTACATCGACTTCTACACCCTTTTTTTAAATGAAGATCCGGCGGAACTGAAGAAAAGACTTCCCCAGTTTGAGACCAGACTGAATAAAATAAAGGCCGGTCCCTCCTCCTCCCCTTTTTTCCTCTACAGCCAGAGTATGATTTATTTACAACGGGCTGCTTCTGTAATTAAAGCCGGAAAATTGTGGGACGCTGCCTGGGATTGCCGGAAAAGCTATTTACTGATAAAAGAGAATAAAAAACGCTATCCCACTTTTACGCCCAACGATCTTCCTTATGGAGCCCTACAAGCGGTAACCGGAACCATTCCCAAAGGATTTCGCTGGATAGCGGGCATATTGGGCATGAAGGGCTCGCTAACAGAGGGGATGAAAACGGTACGGTCTTTTGTAACTGGCAGTGATCCCTGGCAAAAAGTATTCTACAACGAAGCTGCCTATATTTATCCTTACCTACTATTTTATCTAGAAAATAAAAAAGAAGAAGCCCTGCAATTCGCACGAAACCCCCGGATAGATCTGGTGAACAATCACCTGCATCTTTACATGGCGGTAAATTTATCGCTCAACAACCAGCAGGCAGAACAGGCAACCCTGCTGATGAAGAACCGATCCCAATCACCCGACTACCTGGCAACGGGTATTTGGGACTTTGAAATGGGATTTGCCCAATTATATCATCTGCAAACTGCCGATGCTGCCCGGCATTTTGAATCATTTCTGCATCAATTTAAGGGGCAATTTTATGTAAAGGATGCCTATCAAAAACTCAGCTGGTGTTATTGGCTGGAGGGAAATACGGACCGTGCGGAGGAAATGAGGCAGGCCATATTAAAAAAGGGCAGCACCGATTCAGATGCAGATAAAAAGGCGCTGGCCGATGCAAAATCGGGGATATGGCCCAACCGGTGGCTGCTGAAAGCCCGTTTGTTAAGTGATGGAGGCTATCACAATGAAGCCCTTAAACTACTCACCGGTTCTCCCAGTGAGCCCCTCGATTCCCCGGGCGAAAAACTAGAATATCTATATCGAATGGCAAGGGTATACGATGCGTTAGGCAGAACGGAAGAAGCATTAGCCAATTATGCTGCCACCATTAAGCAGGGACAAAACCGAACAGAATATTTTGCTGCCCGCGCCGCCCTTCAATCTGGTCAGCTATATGAAGCACGCGGAAAAAAACAACTAGCTATTGAATTGTATCAGCAATGTCTGAATATGGAAAACCACGAATACAAGAATTCGCTCGATCAGCGGGCGAAAGCGGGTATTGCCCGCTGCAAAGGGGAATAAAATTACCCGTATTTTCACCCGGCATTTGCTGAACCAAATACCCTGTGCTAAATTGCAGGAAAAGCCGACATTTGAAGTGCTTGCGCTTTAACGCTGTTAATTGAAAAAATGCTGCAACATCTACATATACAGAATTATGCAATTATTAATGATCTGAAAATTGAATTTTCAGATCGGTTGAATATTATCACCGGAGAAACCGGAGCAGGTAAAAGTATCTTGATGGGCGCTCTGGGCTTGATTCTTGGCGACCGGGCAGATACCAATGTACTATTGAACAGAGAAAAAAAATGTTGTATTGAAGGCGTATTCAGTAAAACCACTGCCCCCGGGATAGCCGATTTTTTACAAAGAAATGACTTGGAAAATGAACCCGAATTGCTGCTGAGAAGAGAAATTGCCAGCAATGGCAAATCGAGAGCATTTATCAATGATACCCCGGTTAGTCTGCAACAAATTCGTGAACTGGCAGCTTTATTGGTAGATCTGCATCGCCAGTTTGATACCCTGGCATTGGGGGAAGCGGATTTTCAACGGGAGGTATTGGATGCTTTAACCCGCCAACCCGAACTTTTACAAAATTACCGAACGGTTTATTATCAATGGGCGAGCTATAAGCAGGAACTGGACCAATTAATTGCTTATGAAGCACAGGCTGCCAAAGAACGCGATTATCAGCAGTTTTTACTGGATGAACTGACTGCCCTGGCCCTAAAGCCCATGGAACTGGAAAACATCGACCAGGAATTAACAGTTTTAAATAATGCAGGCAATATTCAGCAAACCATTGATCGTATCAGTTTTCTGCTTCGCGATGCAGAAACGCCGCTGTTACCCCAATTAAAGCAAAGTACCCAATTGCTGCAATCGTATGCAAGTCTGCTGCCTGCTCTGGCCTCCTTATCAGAAAGATTACAATCTGTGCATATTGAGTTAGGAGATATTGCAGATGAATTACAAAAAATAAAAGATCAATGCGAGGTAGATGAAAGCAGAACCGACTTTATCAATCAACGACTGGCAGATGGGTATAAGCTGTATAAGAAACATGGAGTAAAAACAACGAATGAATTGTTGGAAATTCAGCAAGCCCTAAGCACTACCCTCGCCAATGCTGAAAAAAAGGTGGAGCAAAGAGTGGCTTTAGAAAAAAGCACAGAAGAAAGCAGACAGGCTTTGGTAAAATTGGCAGATCGATTATCCGCCGAGCGGAAAAAAGTAGCACTTCCATTCGAAAAAGAAGTAAAGCGATTGCTCACCCGGGTAGGTATGCCCAATGCCTCCATTCAGGTTCAAATAAAAGAAAGTAAGGCCAACGAAACCGGTGCCGACCAGATAGATTTTTTATTTGATGCCAATCAATCGGGCAGAATGGAGCCCCTAAAAAAAGTGGCCAGTGGGGGGGAATTGAGCAGACTGATGCTGTGCATTAAATCGCTGGTGGCCGATTCGATTGAATTGCCTACCCTGATTTTTGATGAAATAGATACCGGCATCAGTGGGGAGGCTGCCCGGCAGGTAGGAATGATTATGAAGGAAATGACGGCCACTCGCCAATTGATTTGCATCACCCATCAACCTCAAATTGCCGGGAAAGCGGATGCCCATTTTTGGGTATATAAAGAAGCTTCGGGATCTACCATCCATACTGGTATTCGGAGATTGAATGAGGAAGAAAGAGTCAAAGCGATTGCCAGCATGCTATCCGGTGAGGAACCTACTGCTGCTGCACTGGCCAATGCCAGGGAATTGATTCATTCCTAACCGGTTCCGCAGGTTTACAACTAAATCTTTATGTTTGTGGTATAAATGCCCATTCAACTATTCAAATTATGGCTTACCAATTACTCAAAGGAAAAACCGGCATCATTACCGGGGCGCTGGATGAAAATTCCATTGCTTGGAAAGTAGCAGAAAAAGCACATGAAGAAGGTGCCCGATTTGTTTTAACCAATGCACCTATTGCTATGCGGATGGGAGAAATAAAAAAATTGGCCGATAAAACCGGTTCACAAATCATTCCGGCAGATGCTACCAGCACCGAAGAACTTACCCACCTGTTTACCGAATCGCAACAAATTTTAGGAGGCAAAATAGATTTTGTATTGCACTCGATAGGCATGAGTGTGAATATCAGAAAGAAAATACCCTACACCGAACTCAACTACGACTATTACCAAAAGGGGATAGACGTATCAGCCTTGTCGTTACATAAAATGCTGGCAGTTGCCATGAAGCTGGATGCCATCAACGAATGGGGCAGTGTGGTAGCCCTTACCTATATGGCCGCACAAAGAACCTTTCCTTTTTACACAGATATGGCCGACATCAAAGCCATGCTCGAATCTATCTCGCGCAGTTTTGGATACCATTATGGCGTAACCAAAAAAGTGCGCATCAATACCGTATCGCAATCACCTACCAAAACAACGGCTGGTACCGGCATCAAAGGATTTGGCGACTTCTTCGATTATGCGCAATCGATTGCCCCACTGGGTAATGCATCCGCAGAAGATTGTGCCAATTATTGCATCACCCTCTTCTCCGACCTTACCCGAATGGTTACCATGCAGAATTTGTTTCACGATGGTGGTTTTTCCAATACCGGCGTGAGCGACCTGGTTATGAACAAAATAGGCATCACCGAATAAAATATATACTATGCAACTACTCTTCAGTTTACCGCAATCATCTATTGAACTAATCGGATATTTCGGATCATTTCTTACATCAATCACATTTATTCCACAAGTGTATAAATCATGGAAGTCTAAAAGTGTGGGCGACCTAAGCACCTGGATGGTGTTGATTGTTGTTACCAGCACCCTAGTATGGCTGGCATATGGATATTTTATTAATAGCGGACCCGTGCTATTAGCTAATACCATTGTATTAATTCTAACACTGGTACTGCTCTATTTCAAGATAAAATTTAAGCCTCAATAAACTAACTCTTAAAAATAAAAAAGGCTATTCGCCAGAGGCGAATAGCCTTTTTTATAAAGTTTAGCAACGATGAAGTGAAAGTATATTAGTACTCATCTTCATTAAACATAAAATCTTCCTGACTGGGATAATCTGGCCAGATGTCTTCGATGCTTTCATATACTTCGCCTTCGTCTTCGAGCTCTTGTAAATTTTCAACCACCTCCAGAGGTGCTCCGCTTCTGATGGAATAATCAATCAATTCGTCTTTGGTTGCAGGCCAGGGAGCTTCTTCCAGATAACTAGCCAATTCTAATGTCCAGAACATAGGAATCGTTTTAATTTTTTGCAAATGTAGCCGTATAAACAATACCACCCAATGTAGATTTTCAACCAAGGAGAAAGAAAATGGTGAAAAAAGGCCAGTTATACCCCGGCTTTTGTAGGTTTGTATACAAATAATGTAATCTGGGATGCTAGAAGCAGCGCACATCAGCAAGAAATATGGTAGTTTGGAAGTGTTAAAAGACGTGAATTTATCCCTAAACCGAGGGGAAATTGTGAGTATTGTGGGTTCGTCGGGCGCTGGAAAAAGTACGCTTTTACATATTTTGGGCACGCTCGACCAAGCAGATAGTGGTACCATACTACTAAATAGAACTACCCTGCACACATTAACTGGAGCGGCATTGGCCACATTCAGGAACCGGAATCTGGGCTTTATTTTTCAATTCCATCACTTACTTCCCGAGTTTACTGCCCTGGAAAACGTATGTATTCCTGCTTGGATAGCCGGCACAAACAAACAACAATGCGAAGAACGGGCCGTATTTTTATTGAGTAAATTGGGACTTGCCGGCAAGGAAAAAAACCGTCCAGAGGAGCTATCGGGAGGCGAGCAACAGCGGGTTGCCGTGGCTAGGGCCTTAATTAATCAACCAGAATTGGTATTGGCAGATGAACCTACTGGAAATTTAGATAGTAAACATGCCCGAGAACTGCACGATTTATTTTTATCGTTACGGGCAGAATTTCAACAAAGCTTTTTAATTGTAACCCATAACCGCGAACTGGCTGCACTGAGCGACCGAATGCTAGAGATGAAAGACGGTCAAATGCTCTAATCCTCTTAATGGGAAGAAAATAAAAGCCGGAGTTAGCGTACCCTTGGTTTCCAGGGTATATCTGCGATTTGTAGCTGCCAGCCCGTGTATCGCGCCAGCACAAAAAGATAATCACTCAACCGATTCAGGTATTTAATCACCAGCGGCTCTACAAACTGCTGATTGTCGAGTAAATGAACACTGCAACGCTCGGCTCTTCTACATACACAACGGGCAATATGAAGCGCTGAGATGGAAGTATGGCCACCAGGAAGTATAAACGAACGCATAGGTTCTAGGTGTCCGTTCATTGCATCTATCTCTTTTTCCAATAACAAAACATCCGA
>Ga0247839_1000511_pt1 | contig 68646 bp, 55 predicted proteins | sample LaCruzMarch2015__6_FD_192405 | JGI IMG/M metagenome (GOLD analysis project Ga0247839, IMG submission 192405) | Freshwater microbial communities from meromictic Lake La Cruz, Castile-La Mancha, Spain - LaCruzMarch2015_16m | ecosystem: Environmental > Aquatic > Freshwater > Lake | place: Spain...
CGGCGCGAGTTGGAAACTCCGCCACGAGTAGTCGCCATGTAGGTATTCCCTGCGGATAAGCCCATGGCGCGATGTTGTGCGCGCGGCCTCAGTTGTCAAATGACATCGGCTTCATGTCATCTCCGACTCGGCCATCCTGGCCAAGCGAGGCGCAGCTAAGAGCTGAGCCGTAACCCGGCACACAAGCGCCGCAGGCACCATAATCGTTGCAGAAATTCGCTCGACACCAGTTACGTCATAAACCGCCGACAGCGCAGTTCAGCGCCGCGCAACCCCGCGACCTATTCCTTACCCGTCACCGTGTTCACAAGGCCCATTGCGCTCGGACGGCACGATCCAAGTGGCCCGCTTGCCATGTCAGCGCTCTGATCGCCGCGTTGCTTGGCTTGTTCATAGTGCACTTTGCAATACTCGCGCTGCTTGCCTTCCAACGCCGACTTGTCGACCACCTTTTTGCGGTCATGGTCAGCGATACCCGCAAGCGCCCCATCCGGCACCGACGCCTCACCGGGCTGCGGCAGGTTATCCAACCCTGGCGGCACAACCAAACCCGCACGCGGCGCAATCCGCGCTTCCTGATTGGCTCCACTCGATCCAACGAGGCCACCGATGGCATCGAACACTTTGCCGTTGAGTTGCACATCCCCAGCGCCGCACGCTGAAAGCGAAATGCCGACCGCGCCAGCCAATGCCACACGTCGCGCCATCGCAATCAACTGAGCAGCGGCCATATCAATTCTCCTGGCGGCCAAAACCGCCGCAGTCATGAATTCCGGCGGTGACGAACCAGCGGTCCGTCCCAGCCCGTATCGTGGCGCTACAGAGGCTTTGCGGCATCATTGCGACTCGATTGCCATGATTCATACAGCAGCCCGACAACCCCGGCAACTATGGCGACATCGGCGATATTGAACACGTACCAGGAATACCCGAACGCGTGCAGCAGAAAGAAATCGGCAACCCCACCCAGCGTCACCCGATCGATCCCGTTCCCGATCGCCCCGCCTAAAATCAACGCAAGGCTGACCGCCATCAGCGCGTTCGTAGCAACCTTCGCCACCGCAACCCACAGCCCGATGCTCGCTACCAGTGCAAACGCTGCCAGCGCATATTGGCCCCTCGGCCCTTCCATATCGAACATCGAGTAGCTGATGCCGGTATTCTTGACGAACACCAGATCAAGAAACGGCGTCACCACAACCCGCCCTTTTTCGATGATCTTATACCCAAGGATCATCCACCACTTATGCGCCTGATCGATCACGGCGGTGCTCAGCGCGACCACCAGCGCCACCTGCGAATACCGCCCCCAAACCCAACCACGCAACCCGTCGCTGCTCATCAGTCCCATCCTAAAGTCCCAAAAAAATCGGGCGGTTCGGAGGGTGTCCCTCCGAGCGGGGCCCGGGGCGGCGGCCCGCGTCGTGAACGAGTGGCGGCTACGAGCCTACAACACGAGCGCCCCTCAAGCCCCCCGCGCCGCATCGAACTCACGGACCGCCGCCGCATCGCGCGCCGACAGCTCCGGAAACGCCGCGTCCGACCCGACATCTGTCGTGAACCGCCAAGACCGCGCGCACTTCGTCCCCGCAGCCCGTTCAAACACCACGCCCACGCCCGGCAACTCGGCCAGCGCAAAAGCCCCCTCGGGAGCCGCTCGCGACACAACCTTGATCCCTGACGTAAGACACAGCTCCGACATATCCAGCCCCTTGATCGCCGCCTGCAACCGGGCATCGCTTACATACAGCACGGGCGCCGCCTCCAGGCTCGACCCGATCACCTTATTGGCCCGCTCCAATTCCAGCGCACCCGTCACAACCCGGCGCACGGCCCGAACCGTGACCCATTTCTCCGCCAACGCGTCGTCGCGCCAATCAGCACCAACGGTCGGGAACCCTTCCAGATGCACCGATACCGCCTTGGGGTCACGCGACAGCCAGGCCTCCTCCGCCGTAAACGACAAGATCGGTGCTAACCACAGCGTGACGCAACGGAACACGTGGTCGATCACCACCAGCGCCGTCTTGCGCTTCACACTCGACAGCGGCTCGCAGTACAACGCATCCTTGCGGATATCGACGTAAAACGCCGACAGCTCGGTGTTCATGAACTGAGTGAGCACCGACACGACCTTGCGATAGTCATACCCAGCGTAGGCCGCCCGGATCTCGCCATCCAATTCCGCCAGCCGGTGCAGCATCAGCCGCTCCAACTCCGGCATATCCTTCACGGCCAACTTGAACGCCGGATCCACATGCGCCAACGACCCCAGCATCCACCGGATCGTGTTGCGCAGCTTGCGATACGCGTCGCTCGCCCCATCCACGATCTTGGGCCCAAACCGGATATCGCCCGTCGTATCGGCCGACGCGACCCAAAGACGTAGAATATCCGCGCCCGATGTCTTCATCACGTCCTGAGGCGACAACACGTTGCCCTTGGACTTCGACATCTTGTCGTCCTTCTCGTCGAGGACGAACCCATGCGTCAAAACCACATCGAACGGCGCATGCCCCCGCGTCCCGCAGCTCTCCAGCAGCGACGACTGGAACCACCCGCGATGCTGGTCCGACCCCTCCAGATACATGACCTTATCAACGCCGCCGACGACCTTCCGCTTGATCCCCGCCAAGCTAGGAAACGCCACCGGGTCATCGAGCGTAAACGCATGGGTCGACCCTGAGTCGAACCACACGTCGAGCACGTCGCGCACCATTTCCCACTTGGAAACGTCATACCCGAACGGCGTCAAGAACCGCGCCGCCGCCCCGTCCGCAAACCAAGCATCCGCACCCTCTGCCGCAAACGCCTCCACAATCGCCGCGTTCACCCGTGGATCGCGCAACACGTCCGCTTCCGTGTGCGCACCAGCCGGACTTGTGTGATCCGCCTTGGCGACAAACACCGCAATCGGCACCCCCCACGCCCGCTGCCGCGACACCACCCAATCGGGCTTCGTCTCGATCATCGCCGTAATCCGGTTCTGCCCGGCCGCCGGAACCCACTGCGTCTCACCAATTGCCTCAAACGCCAACCCCCGCAACGTCGGCTGGTTGGAGCCATGCTGCCCTTGGATGACAGTGGCCTCCGCCCCCGCCACACGGGCACCCTGATTCCCCTCCCCCTTGCGGGGAGGGGTTAGAGGTGGGGGTACAGCGCCCTCAACGCTGGCAACCGCGCCCAACTCGAACCCGCGATCCATCGCAATGAACCACTGCGGCGTATTGCGGAAAATCACGGGCTTCTTCGACCGCCACGAATGCGGATACTGATGCTTGAGCCGTCCGCGCGCAATCAATGCCCCCGCATCGCTCAGAGCCTTGATCACCGCATCGTTCGCATCGCCCTTGTCGCCGTTCTCTTTCAGAACGCGCTTACCCTCAAACCCCGGCGCTTCCTTCGTCAAAACTCCATCCGCGCCGACCGTGAACGGGATAGACGTATCGATCCCCCGCTTGCGCAACTCCACCTGCTTAGCCGTCCAGATGATGTAGTCATCCGTCCCGTGCCCAGGTGCCGTATGCACGAACCCGGTCCCGGTATCATCCGTCACATGATCGCCATCGAGCAGGGGAACCTCGAAGTCATAACCAAGCGCTGCGAGGGGATGGGCGCACGATACAGTCCGAAGGACATCGGCGGGAACTTCGCCCAGCCGACGATAACCCTCCGGCTCAATCTTCGCCGCCTTCATCACCTCAGCAGCGAGCTTGTCAGCAAGAACGTAAGTGTCACCCGACTTCGCCCAATTGTTCTCAGGTGCAGCCGTAACCTCATAAAGCCCATACGAAATCCGCGACGAGAACGAGATCGCCCGGTTCCCAGGGATTGTCCAAGGCGTAGTCGTCCAGATAACAACGGACGCCTTCTGAATTGCAATATCAGCAACAGGTGGCGACATTCCCGCTTCCCAGCTGACTGCGGTTTCCGAAACAGGAAACTTCACCCAGATCATATCGCTCTGGTAATCGTGATACTCGACCTCGGCCTCGGCCAGCGCGGTGCGCTCGGCAACCGACCACATCACCGGCTTCGACCCGCGATACAACAACCCGTTCTCGGCGAACTTTAAAATCTCGCGCGCAATGGTCGCCTCAGCCGCAAACGTCATCGTTGAATACGGCCGCGCCCAATCGCCCACGACGCCCAGCCGCTTGAACTCTTCGCGCTGAACATCCAGCCACTTGGCCGCGAACGCCCGGCACTCCGCCCGGAACTCGATAACCGGAACGTCGTCCTTGTTCTTGCCCTTGGCGCGATACTGCTCCTCGATCTTCCACTCGATTGGCAACCCGTGACAATCCCACCCCGGCACGTAATTGCTATCGAGCCCCGCCATCTGCTGCGACTTGACCACCAGATCCTTGAGGATCTTGTTCAGCGCATGCCCGATGTGAATGTTGCCGTTCGCATACGGAGGCCCGTCGTGCAGCACGAACTTGGGCCGCCCCTTGCCCTGCGCGCGCAAATGCTCGTACAGCCCGATCTCGCTCCACCGCTTCAGCAGCTTCGGCTCAAGCTCTGGCAACCCGGCCCGCATCGGAAATTCGGTCTGCGGCAGCAACAGCGTTGCGCCCCAGTCGCGCCCGCCCGCGCCCTCGCCCGAACCAGCCCCAGCTGTCGTCGCTGCGGCCTTGGTCGCGTCAGCATTCTTCGTCATGACGTTCTTTCAAATTCAAAATCGTTAAGCGCCGCTTCTAGCAAGCCAACTCCGCCAGCGCAAAGCACCGATCGTCTTTCACCAGTTATCATCCCGGCCAAGCGGCGCCCCTTGGCGACGCGCAGAGCCGGGACCCAGGGGCCACGAACGCAAACCCAACCGCAGCACACTTCCAGGACACGGGGTCGAGGGGGCCGGCTCCCTCGCCTTCACGTCACCTGCCCCAACACAACCCGCGCCTTGGCCACATCGAGGTCCATCTGCGCCACCAGCGCCTCCATACTGTCGAACTTCCGGTCCGGCCTCAAATACGCAACGAACTCGACCGCAATCTCGCGGCCATAAAGATCGCCGTCGAAATCAAACAGGAACACCTCCAGCACCGGCTTCCCGTCATCGAACGTCGGACGCGTCCCCAGATACGCCGCCCCCTGATGCCACCCATCCTCAATCAAAACCCGCACCGCAAAAATCCCATGCGCCAGCGCTGTCCCCTTCGGCATCGGCACGTTCGCCGTCGGATACCCCATCCCGGTCCCGCGCTTGGCCCCGCCGATCACGGCCCCCGTCACCCGCCAAGGCCGTCCGAGCGCATGAGCCGCACCCGTGACATCGCCTTCGGCCAGCTTCAACCGCACCGCCGTCGACGAGAATACCTCGCCCAACTCAGCCACCGGCGCCACGATGTCAACGCTGAACCCGTGCCGCGCCCCAGCCTCGACCATCGTCTGTGGCGTCCCCGACCGCTTATGGCCAAAGAAGAAATCATACCCCACGACCGCGCCGGAAATCTTGAGATCGTCGATCAGAACCCGCTGAATAAATGCGTCCGCACTCATCGCCGCCAGCGCCGCGTCGAACGTCAAAACCCGCACCGCATCGAGCCCCAGAGCCTCGAACACCCGCAACTTTTCCGCCAATGGCGTAAGCCGGAAATGCGGCTCATCGGGGACGAAAAACTCGCGGGGGTGCGGCTCGAACACGACAGCACCCGCCATCACGCCACGCGCCCGCGCCGCCGTAATCGCAGCACCTAAAAGCACCTGATGTCCGCGATGCACGCCGTCGAAGTTACCAATGGCAACCACTGCCCGCGGCACCAAAGCCGTTGCCATTTCCCCATCCGATACGATCACGCCGGGACCTCAAAAATTGTCATCCTCGGGCTTGTCCCGAGGACCCATTTCTCAACGAGCGCGAGCAATCGCGTTCGGCACGGACCGTACAAATCTCCAACTAAGCGGGACGCCCCGGCACCAGCATCACGGCCTCACCTTCAACAACGGTCTTGCCCTCAACGCTACATACCGTCGAAAACCGTACCCGCCGTTTGGGCAACAATTCCAACGTCGTCACCGTCGTTGTCACGGTATCGCCGATCTTCACCGGCGCTTTGAACGCCAGCGTCTGCGTCACGTAAATGCACCCCGGCCCCGGCATCTGCATACCAATCACCGACGAAATATAACCAGCCGACAACATGCCGTGCGCGATCCGTTCTTTGAACATCGTGCCTTTGGCATACTCGGCATCAATATGAACCGGGTTCTTATCCGTCGAAACCTCAGCAAACGCGTTGATGACGTCCTCTGTCACAAGGTTTGTCCGGCTCGCCACCTGTCCAATGGTAAAATCTTCGTAGCAAAAACCCTTGGGATGGCCCGTCATGTATCGTGTCCTCGTGTGGATCGCGTGGAAAGTTCAGGCAAACACCTAACGGCAATTCCCCGGTAAGGGAAGGGCACCAAACGCCAGCAACGGCGTCACGCGCAGCCCTGGAAACCGCGCTCCCGATGCGAGCCGCTGCCTGCGCGAGCTATGAATTCAAGTGCAGGCGTGTTGCAGCCGATCCAGTCTTGGGCTATAGGCTAAATACCCCCACATTCTCGTTTGTTTACGGTTTGCGCGCTATGTAGCCGCCAGCCACGTTAAGCAAACCTTTGCCCGGAGCCTGCCATGAGCGAACGCAAACCGTTGATGCCTAAAGCCACCGCCGTTTGGCTGGTTGAGAACACGGCGTTGTCGTTTGAGCAGGTCGCCGTATTCTGCGGCCTCCACGTCCTCGAAGTGAAGGGAATCGCCGACGGCGACGTCGCAATGGGCATCCAGGGCCGCGATCCGATCACGGCCGGCCAGCTCACCGCCGAAGAAATCGCAACCGGCGAAAAAGACCCCTCCCACGTCCTCGAAATCGCCCCCCTAAAGGTCGCGATCACGCCGTCGTCCTCCAAACGCGGCCCGAAATACACGCCGGTTTCCCGCCGCCATGACCGCCCCAACGCCGTCCTGTGGATCATCCGCAACCACCCTGAGCTGAAGGACAGCCAGATCATGCGCCTCGTCGGCACGACCAAGCCGACCATCGCCCAGATCCGCGACCGCAGCCACTGGAACTCGGCCAGCCTCACGCCGCAAGACCCTGTCGCGCTTGGCCTGTGCTCGCAGATCGACCTCGACGCCGAAGTCAAGAAAGGCGCCAAGCGCGTCGAAAAGACCGGTGAACCAGGCGGTTCCCTCCTGCCGACGGCAGAAACCGCCGGCGGCCTCGACACCCCGCGCGCCACGGCCTCGATCATGCAGCCCAAAGCCGCAGCCGAACCCCGCGCCGAAACCGAAGCCGAAGAACAGGCCCGCGTCTTCGCCAAACTCAAAGAACTGTCCGGCGGAAAAGACGACGGCAACGACGAATAACTCCCGCAAACCAGCGGCAACAACCTGTACGTTTGGAGGCTCCGCCTCCAAACGTACAAGACCCGCGTCCCTAGAACCCCTGAATTTGAAATGATGCAAACCAAAGGCCCGGGTCCAGGGACAAGTCCCTGGTCGGGATGCCCGAGGGGCGGAAAGCCCCTCGGACTGCGTGCAGCAAATGCCGCCCTAGCCCCTCAAATATCCAAGTCCTTCGCAAACGCCGCCCGCTCTTGAATGAACCGGAACCGTGCCTCGGGCTTTGACCCCATAAGCGCATTGACCGTTTCGGCCAGCGCGGAGTTCGGCCCGTCGCCATCCCCGATCTCAACCCGCAACAACCGCCGCTTGCGCTTGTCCATCGTCGTTTCCTTAAGGTGCTTGGCATCCATTTCGCCAAGCCCTTTGAACCGCGTGATATCGATCTTCTGGTTGGGCTTGAATTCGCGCGCGATTAGCTCTTCCCGGTCGCGATCATCCAGCGCGTAAACCGACTTCGCTCCCTGTGTCAGCCGATACAGCGGCGGCACTGCCAAAAACAAATGCCCGTTCTCGATCAACCCGCGCATCTCTTGATAGAAAAACGTGATCAGCAGCGACGCGATATGCGCCCCGTCCACATCGGCGTCCGTCATCATGATGACCCGCTCATACCGCAAATCCTCATCGCGGTACTTGTTCCCGATCCCGACACCCAGCGCCAGCAACAGGTTCGACAACGCCTCGTTCTGCGCCAGCTTTGCCGAAGTCGCATTGGCCACGTTCAAGATTTTGCCCCGCAGCGGATAAATCGCCTGCGTCTCGCGATCGCGCGCAGACTTGGCAGATCCACCCGCGCTGTCACCTTCGACGATGAAAATCTCGGTGCCGGCCGCAGACTGGATCGAACAATCGGCAAGCTTGCCCGGCAGCCGCAGCTTGCGCGTGGCCGACTGGCGCTGAACGTCCTTATCCTTGCGCCGTTTTAGCCGCTCTTCAGCTTGTTCAATGGTCCAATCGAGCAGCCGACTGGCCTGCGCCGGGCTGTCGGCCAACCAATGATCGAACGCGTCTCGCACCGCCGTCTCGACGATCTTCGTGGCGTCACCCGTCGACAGCTTTTCCTTCGTCTGCCCCTGGAACGCTGCACCCCGGATAAAAATCGACAACATTGACGCCGCCGTCCCCATCACATCGTCCGCCGTGATTTGAACGGCTTTCTTATTGTTGGTCAGTTCGCCATAAGCCCGAAGGCCCTTATAGAGCGCCTGCCGCAACCCGTTCTCGTGCGTCCCGCCCTCCGGCGTCGGGATCGTATTGCAATAAGACGACGACGATCCGTCCTCGTTGGTAATCCACGCAACCGCCCACTCGACCGCTCCATGCCCGTCAGCAGGCGACACCTTGCCCGTGAACAGGTTCGTCGTCACCATCGAGTTGAGATCGATCTTCGCCGTCAAAAATTCCTTCAACCCGCCGGGGAAATGAAACACCGCCTGCGCGGGCACGTCCTTGCTAATGAGGCTTTCGTCGCAAAACCACCGGATCTCGACGCCACCGAACAGGTACGCCTTCGACCGCGCCATCTTCATGACGCGCTCGGGCTTGAACGTCGCGCCCTTACCGAAAATCTGATCGTCTGGCCTGAAGCGGATCGTCGTCCCCCGCCGGTTCATCACCGGCCCAAGCGATTGAAGCTTGGTTTGAGGATTGCCCCGCGCAAAGTCCATCCGGAACAATTGCTGCCCGCGCGCGACCTCGACCTCGCAAACCTCCGAAAGCGCATTGACGACCGACACGCCCACGCCGTGCAATCCACCCGACGTATTGTAGTTTTTCGCATCGAACTTTCCGCCCGAATGCAGCGTCGTCATGATCACTTCGAGCGCGGATTTGTTCTTGAATTTAGGATGCGCGTCGACCGGAATGCCGCGCCCATTATCGGCAACGCTCAGCGTCCCATCGCCGCCCAGCCGCACCTCGATCCACGTTGCATGGCCAGCAACCGCCTCGTCCATCGCGTTGTCGAGCACCTCGGCAAACAAATGGTGCAGCGCTTTCTCGTCTGTCCCACCGATATACATACCCGGATGCCGACGCACCGGCTCCAGCCCCTCCAGGACGTCGATGCTGGCGGCCGTATAGTTGTCCGACGCGTCTACGGCTTTTCGCACCCGAGGCGCAGACTTATCCGTTGCAGAACCCTGAGAGCCCTGTTCGGAAAATAGATCGCGCGGCGCGGGCTTAGACATAGGAAGATCGTCCTCGAAAAGGGGAGACGCAGAACAAAGATGAAACAGACGACAAACAAAAGCAAGAAGATTCGCTTGATCTAGCTCGCGCTACCTTTGCAGAGACATCAATCACACAGGTGCGACTCAGTTCTGCATCATCATCATGGCTTTCCCCGTTCGCACACGTCAGCGCCCTCTGGCAAGCTGTGGCTCAAGCGGTACAGGTCAGCAGGAACGAGATCGGGGTGCGCGTCCTTGCGCACCCCTTTGGCAACACGCCAAGCCCCGAGACATTCAATCGCAGGGAAAATCGAACGACCCCAATTCCTTGATCGTCACGCCGCAGCGACCCTTGGCCATCCGCACTTTGACCCCCTCGATCTCGAAAACCTCACCGGCTTTTTTCGCAACCGGAGCAGGCTTAGACGTTTTGGTCTCGACAGCGCCTTGCGCCTGAAGCGGCGCTGGACGCGCCGCCCCGTAAGATTTCGCCGACTGATCTCCAGCAATCGCCGGCGTCTGAGGCACCGACGCGACAGCGGCCGGATCAGCAGGGGTCACTGGGTCACGCGTTGCAACCGTCACTTCTGCGGGCGCAGGCACCGTCGCAACGTCGCGTGTTGGCTCGGTCGCAGCAACCGCCCCGACCGGAGCAGCCTCCGGCGTTGCGGGAGCCGCCTTCGCCTCTTCAGTTTTATCGCAGCGCTTCAAATCCGCTGGCGCGCGGGTCCATGTCATCGTCTCGCCAAACAGCTTGGTCCCGGCGTAGCCGTAAACCTTGAGCCGTTCGCCCTTTATCGGCGTGATCTCGACATCGTATTTGTTCTGGCTTTCGGGATCATAAATCCAACCGCCATCCCACTTCCCGCCGCTCACAGCTTTGGCGTTGCCGATCACCTGCAGGCTGCACGTGCTGTTGTTCTCAGCCTTTTTCAACCAAACGATATGGCCACACAACCGGCCCCCGCACTCGGTGATTTCAACAGCGCCCTCACCGGAATGATCAATCCACGTCCCCAGCGGACTGCCGCCCGCGGCAGCACACACGCCAGGTGCCAAAGCCAGAAAAATGGCCGAAAGAATGGTGCGGTGACGAGATAAGGTCATGTTCGAGGTCCTCGGATCGATGCTACGTTACTCAAGTCGATAGGGCCACGCGCGGTCCCGCACAGTTCCCCAAGGAACACAAGATCAAGGGACACACGATAACGAAACGAGCAAGGTGACGGATAAGCACGCAGGCTGACCCGCGAACGCACTGTTTCATCAGGTACAAAGTTCGATCAAGCACAAAGTGCCGATGCACGTCTTAAACAAAACCAAGCCGCGAGGATACCCCTATGGCCACCCGCCGCGAACACGACCTCTTAGGCGAACGCGACATCCCTGCCGAAGCCTACTACGGCGTCCACACCTTGCGCGCGGTTGAAAACTTTCAGCTGACCGGCGTGCAGATCTCGATCTACCCCGACCTCATCAATGCGCTCGCCACGATAAAACTGGCTGCCGCCCGGTCTAACGGCGAACTGGGCCTCCTCGACAAGGCCCGCGTCGATGCCATCGTGGCCGCCTGTGACGAAGTCCGGTCGGGCAAACTCCATGCGCACTTCGTCGTCGACGTCATTCAAGGCGGCGCCGGCACATCGACGAATATGAACGCCAACGAAGTCATCGCCAATCGCGCTCTCGAACTCTTGGGCCACACGCGGGGAGACTACGCTCATCTCCACCCCAATACCCACGTCAACATGAGCCAGTCGACCAACGACGTGTACCCCACGGCTCTGAAAATCGCAGCCTACATCGGCATCCACCGCCTGATCGCCGCGATGGCGGCCCTTCGCGGCGCATTCGAAGCGAAAGCCGCCGAATTCAAAGACGTGCTCAAGATGGGACGCACCCAGTTGCAAGACGCCGTCCCCATGACGCTCGGTCAGGAATTCTCGACTTATGCCGTCATGCTCGGCGAAGACGAAATGCGCCTGCACGAGGCGGCCCTTTTGCTATGTGAAATCAACATGGGCGCAACCGCAATCGGCACCGGCATCAACGCCCACCCCGACTACGCGGCTCTGGTCTGCACGCACCTGCGCGACATCACCGGCATTCCGCTCGTCACCGCATCAAACTTGGTCGAAGCCACCCAGGATTGCGGCAGCTTCGTCCAGCTTTCAGGCGTCCTAAAGCGCGTCGCCGTAAAATTATCCAAAGTCTGTAACGACTTGCGCCTGTTGTCCTCGGGTCCACGTGTGGGCCTGGGCGAAATCAACCTGCCCCCCATGCAGGCCGGCTCTTCGATCATGCCCGGCAAGGTCAACCCGGTCATCCCCGAAGCCGTCAACCAGATCGCCTTCGAGGTTATCGGCAACGATATCACGGTGAGCTTTGCCGCCGAAGCAGGTCAGCTTCAGCTGAACGCATTCGAACCCATCATCGCCCATTCGTTGTTCAAGTCGGTCACCCACTTGCGCGCAGGCTGCGACATGCTGCGTGAACGCTGCGTAACCGGCATCACCGCCAATGTAGAGCATCTCCGACGCGGCGTCGAAAACTCCATCGGCATCGTCACCGCACTCAATCCCGTGCTTGGTTACGCCAACGCCACAGCCATCGCCCAGGAGGCCTTGAAAACCGGCCGCAGCGTCTACGACCTGGTGTTGGAACACAAACTCCTGACCAAGGCGGAACTGGACGACATTCTCCAGCCCGCCTCCCTCACCCAACCCCGCGCCTTCAAGAAATAGCGAGGACTTGTCATCCCGGACAACCCCGGACACTTGATCCGGGGGCCGATCCGGGACCCAGCACATCAGCGCCGAAGGCTCATGTCCCCCTACTTCCCCACCACCGGCTCCGGCGGCACAACCTCGTATTGCCCCGGCGTGGTCGCCACGAACGACAACAGCGCCGCCGACCGTCCGGTGGCGTCTTGTCCCGCAATCACGATCTTCGCAATCCCCTCGACTTCGGATTCAAGCGTAATCGACGCCGAGGTCAACTTCTGACTGTTGAACTCGCGCAGCGGAACGCTCGATATGATCTGCAGCGGCTCGGCTGGCGAGCGGCTTCCGACCCACTGGACAAAAACGTCCACGGTTTCGACCGGAGCATAAGACTGCACCGTGACAGTCCGATATGCTCCGCTCGCCGCGCCATCGGTCCAAACGCCGCCTGTCACAACTTCGGTGATCTCTACCGGCAGCCGCGAGGCAAGCCCCATCGGCTCTGTCTCGGCAGCAGTCGACGTACAATGAAAGACTGACAACCAAAAACCTACCGCAATCAGCAGCGAACGCATACCGGCCTGCCCATCGTCAAAACGATTTCAAGAACGCGAGGCGAGGCCCCGTGGGCCCCGCCTCCCGTATGAACTATCACTCATCGTGGAGCCACTTGGCAATAAGACCACCGATCACACCGCCCAAAATCGGCGCCACGAAGAACATCCACACCTGCGACAGCGCCAATCCGCCGCCAAACAATGCCGTCGCCAAACTGCGCGCCGGATTAACCGAAGCGTTCGACACAGGGATTGCCATCAGATGGATGGCGCCGAGCGTCAGACCGATCGCAATCGGTGCAAACCCGGCCGGCGCCTTCTTGGAGGTCGCGCCCATAATGACAATCAAGAAGAACGCCGTCAGCACGACCTCGACCGTAAACACCGAGATCATCGAATACGTCCCCGCCGTATCGTAGGCGTTCGACGCGAAGTTCCCCAGCTTGAGATCGGCACGCCCGCTGGCTGCAAGTGCTGTAAATCCAGCCGCCCCGATGGCACCCAGACACTGAGCGATGATGTAGCTGATGCTTTTGCTGGCGTCGAACCGGCCGCCAGCCACAAGTCCAAGCGTCACCGCCGGATTGAAATGCCCACCCGATATCGGCCCGAGTGCGTAGGCCAGCGCCATCACCGTGAATCCGACCGACAGACATACGCCCACATTCCCTGCGTTTCCGTATGAAAACAACGCAACGAAAATGATCGACGTGACAAGCATGAATGTGCCGATAAACTCGGCGGCAAGAGCCTTGGCGTTCATTGCAGTCTCCAGTTGAAGGGGCGTTTATTGCGCGCCATCGCCTTACGTCGCATTGACGCCGCGACAGCACGCAACGAACCGAACCACGATTCGTCCTCGCCGCACTATCTGACAGCTGAACAACACAGTTGTGACGAATAGCGACCTTCATGGGTCAGAACCCACGAAGGTTGCTGTCCTCGCGTGGGGTTGCCTCGCCGCAGGCGATCTTTCAGATCGACGCGACCACGCGCCCGCAAAAGAGCATACCAACCCGCACTCGCCAGAAAGATGAGGCACCAACCGTGCAGTTTGGTCTGTGCTCGCGCTATTTGCCCGCGACCAGATACCCGACCCGGCCGCCCGACGTCCGCCGCACCTCGTCCAGAAACGCTAGCGTTTCGCGCGGATGCGGCCCGCGTCCCGACCGTGCAATCTCGGCCTGTTCCCGTTCCGTGAGTTGCTCGAGCAACGGCTGAGCCGTCTTGTGAAGCATTGCAATAACGGCAATCGTCTTGCGTTTCATATTCGGCGGCACTTTCGGCACGACTTGGGACATCAGGTCCTTGGCCGAGTCCGACAGATACGACGAGATCCGCCCAAACCACCCGATCAGCCGGATCGACGTATCTTCTTCAAATCGGTAGTTATGGTCTTCCATGAATTCAAACAGCTTCGTTGCAATCATATCCTGATTGCGCAGGCTCGACGTCACCCGATAATCCTGCCATTCGGCAATCACATCGAACCGCGGATCAATCTCAAAATCTCCGGGTGCAAAAGTCTGTACCGTTTTGACACCGACTCTGTCGAGAAAATCGCGGTTCTTCATATCCAGCATTGTCGTATAGGCGGGCAGCGAAACATCGCCCCGGCTCGCCATTAAAAAGGCGTACCGCACGAGCTTTGAGCAATAAAGCTGCTTGTATCCCTCGAGCGTCATCGTGAAATCATACCAGATCCGCCGCAACCGCCGCTTGGCCACATGGTCGTGGATCGCCGCTGCTGCCTTGCCTGCCAGCGCCGTGTCGCGGTGACGGAACAAGACCGCCCGTCCCAACCCATGATCAAGGAAATCCTGCAGCGGGCGCACAACCGAGCCGGATTCGATCAGCGCTTCTACGATGAGCGGAGCCCCGGTCGCATCGACGTGCACAATACCGACATGGCTGAATTGGCTATCGATATCCCCGATCCGCGCAATCGCCGCGCTGTTATGTGCCTGCCCCCGCACCAGCAGAATATCGCCCGAATGGAATGGAAAATCTGCACCGGTGTGATGCACCGGATTGACCAGTACATTGATGTCGGCCCCCGTAAATCCGCGTCGAGGATGCGCCCCAGGCGGCAGTCGGTCGTGACCGATATTGAGTTCACCGATCATGTCGCACGCATAGCGCGTCACCCGGAAAACATCCCGCAGCGCCTTCTGCACGCTACGGCTCATAATCCCGCGCCGCTCCCAATCGCCAATCCGACTGCGCAGGCTCAATCGCAGTTCAAACAGGCTCTGGATGATGGCAGCAGCCGAACTGCGGTGCGCGGCGACATCATAATGCGACAGGTCGGCATGAAACAGCAGTCCGTAGATCTTCGCCAGGTTGGCCGCCAATTCCGCCTCGGACACGACCGGCGCTTCTGCCAGCTGCCGCATCTGGGCAAGGTCATCCGCGACCGCCCGCGACCCAACATCCTGCAACATGATTTCCCCCGACGCCAACACCGCGCTGCCTTCCTTCTACAGCTCCCCATCGCCATGTCTACGGCTCAGAATTCGCCATCACTGCGCGCGGATAGCAGCAATCAGCCGGGGAAACGAGGTGCCGGCCGCAGCACACCGCCGTCCTTCGGGCACGGCCGTGCGGCACGGAAATCCCATGAGATGCAGTCCGATCAGATCACCCGTCTCGGCATCGAAAATCGGCGAGCCGCCGCCGCCCGGCAACGTACCGTGTGTGTAGACGATATCCGATTGAAGCTGATCCGTAATTGGCGCGGCGTCGATCCCTCGCGACTGCCCGAACGGGCTTTGCGGCGGCATACTGTTTGGTGCGCCCTGCGGGTCAGCACTCCGGACATGAGACAGGTGTCCCAGCAAGTGACTGACGGAAATCACGGTCTCGTTACGGCCCAGCAGGTTGCCCACGAACACGATCGGACGAGGCTCGGTTTGATATTGGAGCATCCCGTTGCCGTCGAACAACGCATCGACCTCGTCCCTGGTATATGCACGAAGCCCGTTTAACGCTGGTGGCTTGTCGTTGGCAGACTTGAGCACCGTGACATCCTTTGGAAGCCCATCCTCGATGCTGGAAACCGAAACCCCCAGCACATCGGATTGCCACACGATCGCACCCAGCCGCGCCGTGCGCCGCTCGTTCTTTGGCCCCAACATAACGATGAGCGCCTCGGCGGGGCTGAGCGCTGTCGCATACTGTCGTTGGTCATTGGCCACGACATAGTTTGCCGTGACGAACACCGGCTTATCCTCCCAACTGGGATTAAGGAGCCGAGCGTGAACGATCACGCCGGACGCCGTAATCCGGCCAGCTTCCGACCGATTTTCAACGAACGCGACCGCACCGGCATAATTGGTCGCAACTTGAAACCAACCCGATGGAACATCGTAGGGCAGGTATCCACGCGGTGCCGCCCGCAAGCCCAGTCTCCGCTCGAGCTTTATATTGCTCTCCGCCAGTGCGACCTTCGCAGTTTCAGCCGTTCGCCATTGGAGCAGCGAAAACCCCGCAAGCGCTGCTAACATAACCGAAGCACACGCCAGCCCCACCTGAACCCGCCACCTCAATCGCGCTTTGGTCCGCAGTTCGTCGTCAGCCGCCCCGATACTCGCCTCGATATAGCCCTGTTGGTTGGCCGAAATATCCGGCGCATCGCCCGGTCGCTCGACGGCCCACCGCTTAGCGTCTTCGAGATCGCTGCCGCGCAACAGCAGTGCCGCAGGTTTGCCCCGCTCCATCCAACGGCTCGCCAGTTCGCCATAACGCGTGTGCTCGCGGATCCACCCGGCGTCTGCCCGCAACGCCCGTGCGAGTTCGCCGAGCCCTTTTGAAAACGACTGCCCTTGGTTGAAGAACACATAGTTGAGCTTGCGCAGCCGTTCAGGCACGTCCGCGTCGGCAACCGGAGTCAATATGACCGGCACCAGCCTCTTTGCTGCGCGCGCCGTCTGCTCCACCTCCCAGGTGCAGTGCTTCGAACTGAGCGAATTCGGCGAGATGACGAAAACAACCGTATCGGCCAGACTGATCAGATTGCCGAGCCGCTCTTCCCAGGGTTCGCCAGGAGCGATATCTTCTTTGTCGAGATAAGCGTCAAACCCGAGAAGTTCGAGAGCCGCGAGCAACTCTTGCGCAAATGCGCTGTCCTTGCGGGAATACGACAGAAAAACCTTGAGCTTCGTCGACGTGCTTTCAAGTATTGCATTGTGCGCAATGGACATGGCGTGCCTCGCGAGAATCACGATGCCGATATGAAAAAATCAATTCATTCATATATCGTTGCATTCTTATACACGATCAAAACGCGCGTCGGCAAGCGCCGCTGGAAACGGTTCCGGCGGACGCGAACGGTCGAGTTTATACGGTCGAGTTTGTCAGAATGTGTCTTATCAAACCAATCGAAGACGACGCGCAGACAAGCGCGGCTTAGAGTCCAGCGGTTAGCTTATCCTTGGACGCCGCCACAAGGTTGACGCTTTCCCCGCACCCGCACGCACTCTTCTGATTGGGATTATTGAACACGAACGTCGATGCCAGCTTATCGGTTTTGTAGTCCATTTCCGTCCCGAGCAGATAAAGCACCGCTTGCGGATCAACGATCACGCGCGCCCCGTCCACCTCGATTACTTCATCGAACTTGTCGACCTGATCCGCCCAGGTCATGGTGTACTCCATGCCCGCACAACCGCCCTTCTTCAGCCCGATCTTGAGCCCGGCCACGCCCTCGCCTTTCGCCGCCATGACCGCCTTGACCCGTGTCACCGCCGCTGGCGTCAACGTCATCACCTGCGGGCGCGGACGGCGTTGTGGTAAAACGGTCATGTGTGAGGCCTCCTAATTCGGCGTGGTCTTTGATAACATAACGCAAATTCTGCTAATTGCGAGCCACCGCTGATCCCGGTGCAGCCCGGCCCTTGATCGTTCGTCCCAGTTGACCGGAAGGTTTCGGCATCGGCTGAAAGCATCGCCGCCGATCAGAACATATTCAGCGCCAGCCGCGCCTCATCCGACATCCGGCCTTGGTGCCACGGCGGATCGAACACGAGGTTGACCTTCGTCTCCCGAACGCCGCCCACGGTGTTGACTGCATTCTGCACCCATCCCGGCATTTCGGCGGCCACCGGGCACCCCGGCGACGTAAGGGTCATTTCCACGATCACCGAGCGGTCATCTTCAATGTCGATCCGATAGATCAGACCCAATTCATAGATATCCGACGGGATTTCTGGATCATAAACGGTTTTCAGCGCGGCAATGATGTCCGCCGTCATCCGCTCGATTTCGTCTTCCGGTAGCGCTGTCGCAGGCGCCGCCTGAACCGCACCTTCAGCGGGCGCCGCAGGATCCGCCGCGACACCGCCAACCCCGGTCGGCGTGGGGTCTATAGATGCAGCGTCAGCCGCAATCGTCTTGCTGTCCATTTCAGTCTCTCCAGGAGGCTTCAAGGGCCTCAGGTGAACAACTCATGCGCGCGTTTCAAACCATCAACCAGTGCGTCCACTTCCGCGCGCGTTGAATACATAGCAAACGAGGCCCGGCATGTCGCTGAAACACCCAGACGATCCATCAACGGCTGCGCACAGTGGTGGCCTGCCCGCACCGCAATCCCGGACCGATCAATGATCGTCGCAATATCGTGAGGATGCAACCCCTCGACGCTGAAAGCGACAATCGCGCCCTTCCCCGGCGCGGTCCCATGAACCTTCAACCAATTGAGCTCCGACAACCGCGCCTGCGCATAGTCGCCGATCATCGTTTCGTGCGCAGCGATCTTGTCACGCCCGACTTGCATCATATACGTGAGTCCCGCCGCCAACCCAATCGCCTCGGCAATCGCCGGCGTTCCCGCCTCAAACCGATGCGGCGGCGTGTTGTAGGTGATCGTATCGACGCTCACCTTGTCGATCATCTCGCCCCCGCCCTCATAAGGCGGCATCATGTCGAGATGCTTCTTCTTGGCGTACAACACCCCGATCCCGGTCGGCCCATACGTCTTGTGTCCCGTGAACACGAAGAAATCGCAATCCATATCGCGCACATCAATCGGCATATGTGCCGCCGACTGGCTGCCATCGACCAGCACCGGAATCCCGTGACGGTGGGCAATCGCGATGATCTCTTTAATCGGATTGACCGTCCCCAGCACATTCGACATGTGCGTAATGGCAACGATCTTCGTCTTCGGCGTCAGCAGCCGTTCGAACTCGTCCATCAGCAGTTCGCCGTTGTCATCCATCGGCGTCCATTTGAGCACTGCCCCGCGCCGTTCCCGGTGGAAATGCCACGGTACGATGTTGGCGTGATGCTCCATGATCGAGAGAACGATCTCGTCACCTTCGCCAATCACCATCCCGCCGAACGACTGGGCAACCAGGTTGATGGCGCTCGTCGCGTTGCGCGTGAACACGATTTCATCGACGCTCCCCGCGTTCAAGAACCGCCGTGTGACCTCGCGCGCATCTTCGAACTTAGCCGTCGCCGTGTTCGACAGGTAATGCAGCCCGCGATGCACATTGGCGTATTCGAACCGATAGAAATGGTCCATCGCTTCCAGCACCTGCCGGGGCTTTTGCGACGACGCCCCGTTATCGAGATAGACCAGCGGTTTGCCGTGGACCTGCCGGTACAGGATCGGAAAATCCGCCCTGATCCGTTCGACGTCATATCCCGGTATGTGGCTCGTGGTCATGATCGACTTTCTTAAGTCCCGAAAAAGTGGGGGGTTTGGGGGAAAACGTCCCCCCAAATGGGTTCGGGCGATCGCCCGACGACTAGGACGCTAACCATTCGCGCGCCGTCTGCGCCAAGGCCGCCCGCACACCCTCGTGCTCGACCTTGTCGATGGCTTCACCGATAAAGGATTCAACCAGCAACGCGCGTGCCTCGGCCGCCGGTATCCCGCGCGCTTGGCAATAAAACAGCAGATCCTCGTCGATCTGTGCCGCCGTCGAGCCATGCCCGCACACCACATCGTCGGCATAAATCTCAAGCTCGGGCTTGCTGTCGAACTCCGCATCCGGCGATAGCATCATCACCCGTGCCATCTGCTTGCCATCGGTCTTCTGCGCATCCGGTCGCACGATCACTTTGCCTTGGAAAATCCCGCGCGCCCGTCCATCCAGGACTCCCGCAAAAAACTCCCGGCTCTCGCAGTGTGGCACGCCGTGATCGACCGTCAGCGTTGTGTCGATATGATCGCCACCCCGGCCTAGAAACGCACCTGAAAGGTCGAGCTTCGACCCCTCGCCCGCGAACGTCGCCAGGACCTGATTGCGGCTCAGCGCCTGCCCCGATGTGAGAGCAAACCCCCGATATCCCGCATCGGTCCCCAGCGTCACGACAAGGTTCGACAAGTGCGTCGCCCGTCCTGCATCGCTGGCGGCCTTCACGTGCGTCACCTGCGCCCGATCTCCAACGGTGACCTCGCTCAGCGCATTCATGTGCTGCTCGACCGCCGAACCCTGCAGCGTCAAAAACAATTCGACGATTGTGGCCTTCGCGTCAGCGCCAACCGTAATCTTGTGCCGGACGGTCGACGACAGCGCGTCCCGCCCCGCCGCCAGACAAACCACCAGCAACGGCTTCTCGATCGTCACGCCAGCCGCGATGTCGATTACCGCGCCATCCGTCACGAACGCCGTATTCAGCGCCGACACGGCGTCACCGGTAACTTCGGCTAACGTCTCGAAATTGACTGACAACGGTACAACGTTGATCGCTTCTGCTCCCGACAAATTCGACAACGCCCGGCGGTAGTGCCCGTTCACGAACACGATCCGTGGCGCATCGAGTTCCATGTACGGACCCAGCGCCACGATCAGATCGCCCACCGTCAACTTGGCACCATCAATCACCGACGGCGGCGGAACCGGGTCTTTCAAAGCCACGCGAAGGTCAGTATATTTCCATTCCTCGATGCGCCGGTGCGGCAACCCCATCTCACCAAAAACTGCCATCGCCCCACGCCGCGCGCGCGCTACCTCAGCCCCGCCCGGCAGCGAACCAATCACGCCCGCAAACTGCTCGGCAATCGCCAACTCCGCCTTCGTCTTCATGACCGCAATTGTCATCAGGCGGCCTTTCCTTCGAATTCAGCGTATCCGGTTTTCTCAAGCTCGCTGGCAAGGTCCTTGTCGCCGGTCTTCACGATCACGCCATTCGCCAAAACATGAACCTTATCGGGGACGATATAGTCGAGCAGACGCTGATAGTGCGTGATCACCAGCATCGCGCGCTCGGGCGAGCGCAGCGCATTAACCCCGTCCGAAACGATCCGCAACGCGTCGATATCCAGTCCGCTGTCGGTCTCATCGAGCACGCACAATGTCGGCTCCAGCATGGCCATTTGGAGGATTTCCGAACGCTTCTTTTCTCCGCCAGAAAACCCGACATTCACCGGCCGCTTCAGCATTTCGTAGTCGATATTCAGCGAGGCGGCTTTCTCTCGCACGATCTTCATGAATTCCGGCGTCGTGTGTTCCGTCTGACCCCGCTTCTTGCGCACGGCATTCGCCGCCGTCCGCAAAAACGTAAGCCCGGCAACACCCGGAATTTCCATCGGGTATTGAAACGCTAAAAACACGCCTTTGGCTGCCCGCTCATCCGGCGCCAATCCAAGAATGCTTTCGCCATTCCATAAAATGTCGCCATCGGTAATTTCAAAGTCCGGCTTTCCGGCAAGAACATACGCCAGCGTCGATTTCCCAGCCCCGTTCGGACCCATAATGGCATGAACTTCACCCTTGGGCACGACGAGGTTCAATCCCTTCAGGATCACCCGCTCATCATCCGCGATCTTCACATGCAAATTCTTGATTTCCAGCATTCACTCAATCCTTAGCTTCACTTGTAGATTGGATTAGCGCAGCCTAACCCAACACTTTATTTCCACCCAATTTTGGTCAAGTCCGGGGACGTGCGGACGCCGCCCACCCAAACACCAGTCCCATGATTTCGTCATAGCAGCGCTGATCGAGCACTGGGCATTCGCGATTGGGAAGGACCAAAACGCCGCCCACCAAGACGCTCATTGTTTCGCATGCGATGACATCGAGCATCTGCTCGCCGTGCCGAAACACGAGATGCCCATCGTCCACAACCCCTAACGTCACCCCAACCCCTTCCAGTCCCAGCAGGTCGCCGCGCGCCTCCGCCTCGTCGCGAAAATCGCGAAGCAAAATCTCCATCCGCCGCAGCCGTTCGGTGTCATGGAACACCGCCACGGCCTTAGCATGGGCCTTCGCATGAAGATTGGCTTCCCGCTCCAAAGCGGCAATGATCTCAGCCGAACTCACCCCACGCTCCCTTCGAGCGAGATGCCGATCAGCTTTTGCGTCTCGGCCATGAACTCCATCGGCAGATGCTGCAGCACGTCGCGGACGAACCCGTTCACGACCAACGCCACCGCCTCCTCGCTCGAAAGCCCCCGCTGCTGGCAATAGAACAGCGTGTCTTCCGAAATCTTCGACGTCGTCGCCTCATGCTCGAAATGCGCACTCGACGTTTTCGCCTCGATATACGGAACCGTATGCGCGCCGCACTTGTCGCCGATCAGCAAACTATCGCAGTTGGTGAAATTCCGCGCATTTGTCGCCTTGCGATGCGCCGAAACCAGCCCCCGATAAGTGTTCTGGGAATACCCCGCCGCAATGCCCTTTGAGATAATCCGGCTCGATGTGTTCTTACCCAGATGAATCATCTTCGTGCCGCTATCCACCTGCTGCCGCCCATTCGAAATCGCAATCGAATAGAACTCACCGCGCGAATTATCCCCGCGCAGAATGCAACTCGGGTACTTCCAGGTAATCGCAGACCCCGTCTCGACCTGCGTCCACGAGATCTTAGAATTGACACCCCGGCAATCACCCCGCTTGGTCACGAAGTTGTAAACTCCGCCCTTGCCGTTCTTGTCGCCGGGATACCAATTCTGCACCGTCGAATACTTGATCTCCGCATCGTCCAGCGCGATCAATTCAACGACGGCTGCATGCAGCTGATTCTCGTCCCGCATCGGCGCCGTACAGCCTTCCAGATACGAAACGTAGCTACCCTTATCGGCGATGATGAGTGTCCGCTCGAACTGACCCGTTTCCTTGTCGTTCATCCGGAACTGCGTCGACAGTTCCATCGGACACCGCACGCCGGGCGGAATGTAGACAAACGACCCGTCCGAAAACACCGCCGAATTGAGCGCCGCATAGAAGTTGTCGGACTGCGGCACCACCGATCCCAGATACTTGCGCACCAGTTCCGGGTGCTCGCGCAGCGCCTCCGACATCGAGCAGAAGATCACACCAGCTTTCGCCAATTCCGCCTTGAATGTCGTCGCAACCGATACGCTGTCGAAAATCGCATCGACCGCGACCGGGCTGGCGCCCGTCAGCTTCACACCCGCCAGGATCTTCTGCTCAGACAACGGTATGCCGAGTTTCTCGTATGTCGCCAGAATTTCCGGATCGACCTCATCGAGGCTATCGTATTTCGCCTTCGATCGCGGCGCGGAATAGTAATACAGATCCTGAAAATCGATCTTGGGGTAATCGACTTTGGCCCACGTCGGTTCTTGCATTACCTTCCAACGCTGATAGCTATCAAGACGCCAGGCAAGCATCCATTCCGGCTCGCCCTTTTTGTCCGAAATAAACCGGACAATATCTTCGCTCAGCCCTTTGGGCGCGCGGTCCGCTTCGATATTGGTTTCAAACCCGTACTTATATTGATCGACATCGACCTTTTTGACCTGATCGATCGTTTCCTGAACAGCAACCATTGTTTTAGTCTCCTCTCACAGACGCAGCCATTGAGGCTAGCCCGCCAATCTCGATCAAAGGCCGTCCGCTGCAGTTCGCAGCCGTACGGGCCTTATGTATGTCCCGCCACGCCGCCAAAAACGCGTCGACGTCGGCCGCCGTCGTCGCCGGTCCCAAACTGACCCGGATCGCACCGCGCGCGACGTCGGACGCAACCCCCATCGCGGCCAGCACGTGGCTCGACCCGACCTTGCCGGATGAACATGCCGACCCGGCGCTGACCGCAAAACCCGCCACGTCGAATTTAATTACCGAAATCTCAGACGGCCGTCCGGTAACGCCAATGCAGCTGGTATTCGCGACCCGCGTAGCGCCACTGCCAAATATTACGGCACCCGGACTTGCTTGGAGCACACCGCGCTCCAGCCGGTCGCGCAACTGAGCCAACTGCGCAAATCCCGCAACGCCGTCGGCTGCGGCCCGTGCGGCAGCGCCAAATCCCGCGATGCCGGCAACGTTTTCCGTCCCCGCACGCCGCCGCCGTTCCTGTCCGCCGCCGCTGATAAGGGCGCGCGTTGCCAAGCCATCGCGCACGATCAACGCGCCGATCCCTTTTGGCCCGCCGATCTTATGTGCCGAGAGCGCGAGCGTATCGACGCCCAGCGCCTCGAAATTGATCTCGATCCGGCCCGCGGCCTGCACCGCGTCGGTGTGGCACGCAATACCGTGCTCGCGCGCAAACGCTGCGAATTCGGCCACGGGCTGCACCACACCCGTCTCGTTATTGACCATCTGCAGCGCGATCACCGCACGCCCGAAGTCTTCGTTGCCCTTGAGCACCCGCGCCGCAAACGCACCCGCATCCGCAACGCCGCATTCATCCACGGGCACCGAGATCACCTGAGCGCCCGACGACATAACCGGCGCAATGACCGAATCATGCTCGATGCCCGGCAAGAAAACGGTGTCGCACCCGCCGCCAAGCGCCATAACGTTGGCTTCGGTCGCCCCGCTGGTGAAAATAACGTCTGCTGGCCTCGCCCCCACGAGCGCCGCCACGCAATCGCGAGCCGCCTCGATGACGCCACGCAAACGGCGCCCCTCCGCATGAACGGACGACGGGTTGCCCTCCAGCGCCAGTGCAGCGATCATGGCCGCTTGCGCATCGGGCAATAGCGGCGCTGACGCGTTATAATCGAGATATGTACGTGCGAAGTTCAAAGCAACGCCGTCCTGATGTGTGCCGCTGAGTAAAGCCAACACTTGCAGCGGAGACCCCAGTATGTGCTAGACACGCTGGATCGCTGGTGTTCGCTTCTTTCGAACGGTTCTAAACTGAAATGACTATGGAAACCCTTGAGCCCTAAGTCAAGGAATGCGGCCCTCAATAAGCACACATCGTGCACTCAACATTCGGTGACACTTGCGGCGTTTAGCAAACAGCCAGCGGCGTCCCATAATTGACGAGAACCTGAAATCACATGCCTGAGCTGATCATCAACGGGCCGGCCGGCCGCCTTGAAGCGCGCTATCATCATGAAGCGTCGTCGGAAAGCCCCATCGCCCTCATCCTTCATCCCCATCCCCAATTCGGTGGGACGATGAACAATCAGGTCGTCTACAGCCTGTATTATACGTTCGCCCAACGCGGCTTTTCGGTCCTGCGGTTTAATTTTCGCGGCGTCGGCCGTAGCCAAGGCGTCTGGGACGGCGGCCCCGGCGAGTTGTCGGACGCTGCCAGCGCACTCGACTGGCTCCAGCTGGTCAAGCCCGATGCCAAGACGTGCTGGATCGCCGGCGTCTCGTTCGGTACGTGGATCGCCATGCAGCTTTTGATGCGCCGACCCGAAATCGACGGCTTTATCTGCGTGGCTCCGCCATCGAACCTGTATGACTTTTCCTTCCTCGCGCCGTGCCCCTCATCTGGCTTGATGGTCAACGGCGACAAGGATCGCGTCGTCCCTACTCAGTCGGTCGCCGATCTCTCGGTCAAACTGAAAACCCAGCGCGGCATCAAGATCGACCACGAGATCATTCCCGGCGCGAACCACTTCTTCGAAAACAAGACCGAGGAACTGACCACCTGCGTCGGCGGCTATCTCGACATGCGCATGGCCAAGGCGGCCGAAGAACGCAAGTCGGGTAAGGACCGCTCTAAAGAAGCCGAACGCGACCGCCTGCGTGAAAAGGAACTGGCTGAGGCGCCTGAAGCCGACGCCCCTGGCGGTGACGACGACGAAGATTGAGATCGCTGATGCTCTGCGCAGGACAAAGCACTCCAGCGCAGAGCCGCAATTCCTGACGAACATCAGTCAGACTTAAGAAAGTCCTGGACTGAACGAGTGTAAACACGCGGACCCGTTAAATCGGCCCAAATCCCGTGCCGCTACAATTCAGCAGCGGATCCAGACGTTGATTGGAATGGACCCGGTTCACGGAGTCCTCCATGCTGTTGGCCGCCCTTGCACTTTTGGCGATTGGCGCTGTGGCTGCAGCGATAGTTCGCTTCTGCCTCGTTTTCCCGCGCCAACCCTCGACCTTTGCGTGCCCGCCGCTCGACGACCATGGCCGCGCCATGGCATTACGGCTGGAAACCCACATTCGCGCTGTCGCGTCGCAAGAACACAACCTCGACCATCAACGCCCCCTCGAAGCCGCAGCCGTCTATATCGAAACGACCCTGCGCGACATCGGCTACATGCCGATCCGCCATGAATTCCAAGTTGCAGGCGTCCTCGTCCGCAACATCGAGGTCATCACCGGCCCGCCACCCACCGACATGGCCGTCCAAACACTCGTCATCGGCGCGCATTACGATAGCGCCCGCGACACGCCCGGCGCCAATGATAACGGCACCGGCGTTGCCGCTTTGCTTGAACTCGCCCGCGCCTTAAAGCCCTTGAACCCTACCCGCCGCCTCCGCCTCATCTTCTTCGTCAACGAGGAAGCGCCTTACGGCAAAACTCCCGCGATGGGCAGCTATCAGCATGCCCAATCGCTCCGCGCACGCAGCGAACCTGTCGTTGGCATGCTCGCGCTCGAAACGCTGGGATACTTCTCCCAACGGCCCGGCAGCCAGCGCTTCCCGTTTCCTTTTGGACTGCTCTATGCCGACACGGGCAACTTCGTCGCGTTCGTTGGCATGTTGCGCGCCCGCACGTTTGTTCACTCCGTGACCCGCACCTTCCGCAACGTGACCACGTTCCCATCCATCGGCACCGTGGTCCCAGCGTTCGTCGAAGGCGCAGACCTCTCCGACCATTGGGCATACGACCACTTCGGCTACCCCGCCTGTATGGTCACCGACACGGCCCCCTTCCGCAATCCGTTCTATCATTCACCAAACGACACCCCCGATACCGTCGATTATGCAAGCCTCTCCTGCATCACATCGGCCCTGACCACGACCATCACCCTGCTCGCCAAACACCACGTCGACGGGGCGGCGGCCCGCACATAACCAGAATACGAGGCATGCATCTTTACGCTGACGCCCGTGGAGCGCGCGTCAGAACGCCTCCCGTCGTCGGATGAGGCACGCCCGTCGTCTGCGGATACGACAGCGGCAATCCTTTCAGCGACCGTACGGCTAAAAACGCCCAGGCCTCCGCTTCCAGTCCATCCCCGCAAAGCCCGACCGCTTCCGCTGGCACCACGGCATTTTGCACGTATGACGCCAGCATCGCCATCAACGTTGCATTCCGCCGCCCCCCACCCGACACGACCCACAATTCCGGCTCCTGGTGCAGATGCTCCCGCGCACGAGCAATGGCGCTAGCCGTGATTGCCGTCAGCGTCGCCGCCCCGTCCGCAGCACTCAGCCCCGCAATACCCTCGCAATCGAACGCATTCCGGTCGAGCGACTTGGGCGGCAGCGTCGCAAAATACGGATCGCTCAGATAAGCCCGCAGCACGTCCCCATCGACCCGACCTTTCGCTGCCAGCGCGCCGTCGGCATCAAATGCGCCCCGCCCATGCCGCGCCATCCAATCATCGAGTAGCGCATTACCCGGCCCCGTATCAAAAGCCACCATCGCGCCGTCCGCATCGATCACCGTAACATTCGACACCCCGCCGATATTCACAAACGCAACCGGCCGCTGCGGCAACCCGGCAGCCACTGCCCGGGTGTAGACCGGCACCAGCGGCGCACCATGTCCGCCCGCTGCCACGTCGGCGGCCCGCATGTCGTGCACCACATCGAGTGAAGTGAGATCCGATAGCCCGATCCCGCTGCCGATCTGCACCGTCAGGCCCGGCACCGTGACCTCGAACGGCACCCCGTCCGGCCCGGTCTCGATCACCACCCCCGGCGGCCGGTGCAACACCGTGTGGCCGTGAAACCCAACCACGTCGATGTCCGCCCGCCCGATCCCTTGGCGGCGCCGATAGGCATTAACCGCCGCAGCATGCAATTCCGTGATCTCCGCTTCAAGCGCCTCAAGCACACCGGGCCGCTCCTCCCGTTCGCCGATTTCGCGCGCATCAATCAACCCTTGCGCCAGCCGCGCCCGCGTCTCAACGGAATAGGGAAACGTCATCGACGCCCCTCGCGAGATGACCGTGTCCCCATCCGTTTGGATGAGGGCCACGTCAATTCCGTCCATCGAGGTGCCGCTCATCAGCCCCAGCGCACGCATCACCTTGCTCATGACCCACCATCCGTTGCATGTATCGCCCAAATCCAAGCGTAGGCCCAATTCGGTCCCGCTCAAACCCGGCAGTGCACCATGACGACGCTCAAATCCGACTTTCTCAACATTTTGACTCAACGTGGGTTCATCCACCAATGCTCAGACCTCGCGAGCGTCGATGCGCTCGCAGCAAAAGGCGAACTCGTCGCCTATGTCGGCTACGACTGCACCGCCCCCTCGCTCCACATCGGCCATCTCTTGCCAACCCTCATGTTGCACTGGATGCAGGTGACGGGTGCTGGTAAACCGATCTCGCTCATGGGCGGCGGCACAACCCGCGTCGGCGACCCCTCCGGCAAGGACGAAACCCGCGTCCTGCGCCCGATCAGCGAAATCGACGCCAACAAAGACAGCATCAAAGCCTTTTTCACCAAACTCCTGACCTTTGACGATGCCCCCCTCGGCGCGGTCATGGCCGACAACGCCGAATGGCTCGCGCCTTTGAACTACATCGACTTCCTGCGCGACGTTGGCCGCCATTTCTCGGTCAACCGCATGCTGTCGATGGACTCAGCCAAAATGCGCCTGGAGCGCGAACAAGAGCTTTCGTTTATCGAATTCAACTACATGCTGTTGCAGGCCTACGATTTCGTTGAACTGTCCAAGCGCTACGGCTGCAACCTGCAAATGGGCGGCTCCGACCAGTGGGGCAACATCGTCACCGGCTCCGACCTTGGCCGACGCATGGGCGTCAAAACCCCGCTCCACGCCCTCACCTGCCCGCTGCTCACCACGTCCTCCGGCGCCAAAATGGGCAAAACCGCCGCCGGTGCCGTCTGGCTCAACGAAGCCCAGCTCTCGGCCTATGATTACTGGCAATACTGGCGCAACACCGAGGACGCCGACGTTGGCCGCTTCCTCAAACTGTTCACGACGCTCCCCCTCGACGAAATCGCCAAACTCGAAGCCCTTCAAGGCGCGGACATCAACGAAGCCAAAAAGGTCCTCGCGACGGAAGCGACCGCCCTCATCCACGGCCGCGACAAAGCCAATGCCGCAGCCATTACCGCCCAGGAAACCTTCGAACAGGGCAAAGCAGCCGTTGGCCTCCCCATCTATGAGGCCACCATCGGCGACGGCCTCGGCATCCTGAACCTCTACGTCGCAGCCGGCCTCGCCACGTCCAACAGCGAAGTCCGCAAGGCCATCGCCAACAACTCTGTCGCCATCAACGACACCAAAATCACCGACCCCGCCTACACCGTCGGCGCCAAAGACCTCATCGACGGCCAAGCCAAACTCAGCCTCGGCAAGAAAAAACACGTCCTCTTAAAGCCGCTTTGACCGCCGGTCGTCGCACAGCCCGCCACCCAAACGATGTCATCCTCGGGCTTGTCCCGAGGACCGATTTATCAGCTTGCTCCAACTTCCGCGTTTGAAGGTGAAACCCGACACACCCTGCCCCGCATATCGCTATCGGGCCAAAAGGCTGCAAACATGTTCGTCGCCTACGTCGTAATCATGACCGGACTTGCACTCTGCTGCGCTTACGCCGATTTTGGGCTCAACAAGCCAGGCAATTGGACAGCACGCGACTGGACCTACTGGGCTCTCACGGTATTCAGCCTGCTCGTTCTATGCAACGTGATCATCAACGACCCTCGTTGGATGTCAGGTGCAGCCTACTTGATCATGTTCGTGCTCGCCCCGGCGTGGACGCTATTGACCCTTGGGCGCGGCCTATCGTCCATCGCCGCGATCCTCGGCCCGCGCCGCGAGTGACTGGGCCAAAACTCACCGCTCTCAAACCGCGATTTCCGCCCATTTAGCCACGCCGCGCCGCCTCGATCGCGGCAACGTCGATCTTCGTCATATCCATCATCGCCGCGAACGCCCGCTTGGCTTCATCGCCACCGGCCGCCAGCGCATCGGTCAAGACCCGCGGCGTGATCTGCCAGGAGACGCCCCAGCGATCTTTGCACCAGCCGCAGGCACTCTCCTGCCCGCCATTGTCAACGATGGCATTCCAATACCGGTCGGTCTCTGCCTGATCTTGCGTGGCAATCTGGAACGAAAATGCTTCGGTCTGCTTGAAGACCGGCCCGCCGTTGAGCCCCAGACAGGCAACGCCTGCCACTGTGAATTCGACGGTCAGCACGTCGCCCGCCTTTCCGTACGGATAATCGCCGGGTGCGCGATGAACCGCGGTCACTACGCTATCGGGAAACGTTCCGGCATAAAACCGCGCCGCAGCCTCGGCATCCTTATCGTACCATATGCAAATCGTGTTCTTGGCCATCTCGTGGTCCTCGCGCCGGGCTTGTTTATGACGACTACTTCTTCCCGGTCTCACCCCTAGCCGGTGCCGTCTGCGACACCCAACCGTCTGCGCCATCCGCCGCCCCCGACGGTTTACCCCCGCCACTCGGCCCCCGCGCAGCCCCGCCGCCCTCGACCGCCCCGCCCGGTGAACTCGACGACCGCACGCGCTTTTCCACCGGCACGCTGGACGCCTTGTCGTCGCGCGGAATGACCTTCGGATTCTGGTTCGTCATCTGGAACACTTCGCGGAAAATGCCCGGTGCCACCATCGACAGCGGGTTCACCAGCACCTGCGGCTGCGCCATCGGCCCCTGCACGGCAAACGTGATCCCGAACACGCCCTCCCCCTTCGGCCCCGAAACCAGCGCGCCCAGGATCGGCACGCCACCGAACGCATTGTTCAGCCCCTGCAGAGGAATATACGTGCCGCCCAGGTTCAAAGAACTCAGCTTGAAGTCGGCCTTCCCAACCAAGTTCACGCCCAGCAGAGGCCCACGCAGATAGGCGTTTTCAATCACGAACTGCCCATACCCGACCGAAAACGGCACCTTCATCCGGTCGAACTCAAACACCTCCCGTTGAGGGCCTTTCTTCGACCGCCGCACGGGCGCGCCGGGATCGCCGCCGGCTTCGGGCGCGCTGCCGGCCACTTCGCTCAACACCGGGTCGCCCAGAATTCGGAAGTCCTCAACCCACACAATGCCGGTCTTTTCCGCAGGCCCCCGCCCATCGACATTGACCTCAAGCCGCGCCCGCCCGGCTTGCATGTTGGGATAAAACCCGATCAGTTTGAACGCTTGCCCCGCGTCCGTCGTGTCGGCCAGCAACTGGCGCGGCTTGCCGACTTCGGGGATCATCGACACCGCAACCGGTCCACCGCCATCCAGCGTGCCGCGCGCCTCCATGAACGTCATCTTGTCGGCCCGCCGCGTCATGCGCATCTTGACGCCGCGCAGCGAGACCTCGCCGTGGCCGATGACATTCTCGATCTCAGCGTCCAAATCCAACCCCGGCGACGGCTTACCCGGCTTTGCAGCCTTATCAGGCCCAGCCGATCCCACCGAAAACAGCGACCGGAACAGATCCCGCCCGTCGAAATTCTGCCCCTTGACCTTGACCTGCCAGTTCCCCGTTTTGTCGTTGGCATGTTCGGGCTTCAGCACCGCGTGCACGTCAAGACGCGTCACGACGTTGAGCGAAAAACTCGGCAACGAAACTTCGCGCAGCCGATTGTCCGGCCCGATGCCAAGCAGCCCTTCAATCGCGATATCGTCCCCTTCGACGCGGAAATTCTGCAGCTCGATCTTGTTCGCTTTGCCTTTGACGATCTCTGCGCCAAGACTCGTTGGCCGCCCCGGTGCCTTACGCCACCCGATACTGTCGAGCGTGATATCCGCATTCGTCAGGTCCGCGCGCAGCCGCACCGACGCCTCCTCTCCCGCTCCCTTCTCGATTAAAATGTCGACCGGCACTTCCCCGTGCACGATATGATTGATGTCCATCCCCAACTGCGTTCGATCCGCATTATCGAGGTTGGCCGAAAGCCGCAGCGGTGGCTGTTTCTCGCCGTTGTCCTCCAGAATGCGCTGCCACCCAAGCTTGACCGGCACACCGTTGGCCAGCAGATCGCCCGTCACCCCGACGGCCGCATCCGTCACATCCACGTTGATCGTCGCACCCTGCACATCGGCGACCCCGCCGAGTTGCTTGGCCCGCCCGTCGAACACGCGCGCCTTGGCTTCGATCTTGACCGCCTTGGCATCGAGATCCGAAATCAGCGGCAGCGTCAGCTTCATCTGCCCGTCGACCTTGCCGTCGATGCCCTCGGTCGTCACACCGTTCGATCGCAGCAACCGCAATGGGCTCTGGTCGAGAATTTCAAGCACCGGCACCAACGGCGCGGTCGTCTTAAAGGTAATCTCGGCTTCCGGCGGATCGATATCGAGCCGCGCCACGCCAAACCTCCCAGCCTTGACTGGCACACGCTTGTTGGGTCCAAGCACCACAAACGCATCCGGCACCGTGACTTCGATCGTCTGATCTTCCAGCCGGATCAAGGCACGCGGCGCTTCGATCGGCGCAAGCCATCGCAGCGGAACGGCCGTAACATCGCTGGCTTCCATCGCAATTGATAGCCGCCGTGGACTTCCACGGGCCGCCGTCACGCCGCTATCTTTGGCAAACCGGCCGCTGACAAAATGCAGGGTGCCGTTTTTGATCGTCCCGCGCTTGATGCGCTCACCGACCCAGGTCCGCGCACCCGCCGCAAACGCACGCGGCCACAGCGCTTTGAGCGTGTCGGCCGTCGTTGACCCGATGCTGGCGTCAAACTTAGCTCCACCCGTCCCGGTGGTCGTCCCTGTTGAAAACTGGCCGTTGCTTGTGAACGTCGTACCACCGGCTTTGAACGCCAGTTTCTCGATCACGACATCGCCATCGCCCGGTGACACTTGCCCCTTCAGCACGCCGTGCTCGATCATAGCTGTGGGCACTCCGAACTCTTCGGCCGTCAACTGTCCACCCGTCGTCTGCAGATCAACGCTCCACCAGCGCCCGTCGGAACCAGAGGTGCTGCTCGCCGATCCCGATAAGGCGACCCGGCTCGTCCCCCATGCAAGTGTAGACGGCCCCAGATCGAATCGCCGCTTCCCCCCGTCATAGGTCAAACCGATCCGACCGCTATCGATCGCAAACGGCACATCGCCAATCTCGGGCAGCAAAAACTGCCCGCGGCCTACATTGATCGCAAGCGTCCCGGCCGTCACGGAGCCGCCAGCGGCCACGTCAAGCGTGACCTGGGCGGAAACCGGTGCATCGACGGTCTCAAGCAGGCTCAACTGCGGCACCGAAAGCCCCACTGCACGCGGATACAGATTGGTGACCGTTGCCGACAGCACCTGACTGCGTGCATTTTCGCTTTCCTCGCTGCGCAGCAAAACCGTCCACGGCCCACGCTGTGAAGCGATAGTTGCAGCACCCGATACGATCATCCGTGGGCTCTGCCTGTCGATCTCGATCAAGCCGTCCAGAACCCGCCATTCGCTGGAAACGCCAAGATTTTCAACTGACACAACGGCATCGCGCACGCCGATCTGGTTGAGATGCGACGACACGTCGAGCCGCTGACGTGCCTGGGCCGTCGCCTCGGTTATCATTGCCGCCAGATTGACCCCGCGTGGCTTTGAACCATCGGGCGCGGGGCCAGAAGTCACAGGTGCAGCGCCCGGCAACCGCGCCGTTCCATCCGCGTTGGGCAGCGGCTGGTCCAGCCCCTGTCGGCCAATGCTCATCTCCAGCCCGGCATCTTTCGAATACACCAGCGACAGCCGCGCATCGATCAGATCAATTCGCGACGGCACCAGTTTGAATGACCAGAGCGCCTGCCGCGACAGCTCCACTGCCGCCGTCGGCACCACCGCGACAGCATCGCCGTCCTGCTCTGAAAGCTGCAAATTCGACAGCCGCAATTCAACCGTCCCAGCCCCCGTCAGCGCTATCAGAGCGTCGTCGATGCGCGCCTGCAGCCCAGGCAATTCGGCGTTGATGCCCTTTTCGATCACCGGCGCCAAAAACTTCAACGAGATCGGCCCGTGCGACAGTCGCACATAGATGACCCCGCACACCGCAGATGCGACGATCGCAACCGTCAGGACGATGCCGAAAAGTTGCAATGCAATCTGACCCATCGAGCCCGATTGCGCACGAGACGCGGGCCGACGGCTACGCGCATGTGGCCCTCCTCGGCGCTTGGTCACGCTCAAACCGCTATCCTCCCCGCAGGACGCGCGCGATTGATACAAAGACCCATGACCGTCATTGCGTTATGTGCCCTCATTGATTTAAAGCCGATACGAGGCACGATCTCGCTGGGCTGCTCTACGCCTCGCTCCATATCGCCTGGCGGCGAGCGAAGCAAATCCACACCATCCCGACCCGGAGCGCCCCACGCTCTCCAAGTCTAGGCAGCAATTGATTGAACCATGGCGCACAATTATGGCGTACCGTTCCACCACTGCGGGAAAAAGAGACAAAAGAAAGGCACTTTATGCTCAACGAAGGCGACAAGGCACCAGACTTCGCCCTGCCCGGCGATAAAGACCAAATCATTCAGTTGTCCCAACACCTCGGCCGCCCTGTCGTCGTTTATTTCTACCCGAAAGACGACACGTCGGGTTGCACCGCGCAGGCCAAAGACTTTTCCTGCCAACTGAGCGCGTTTGCAGCGGCTGGCGCCGATATCATTGGCATCTCTCCCGATAGCGCTCGCAGCCACGACAAATTCAAACTCAAACACGAACTCACGCTGACCCTCGCCTCCGATGAAGAAAAAGCAGTGGTCGCCGCCTACGGCGTCTGGGTCGAAAAAGCCATGTATGGCCGCAAATACATGGGCGTCGACCGTTCGACGTTTCTGATCGACGCGAAGGGCCGGATCGCCAAGATTTGGCGCAAAGTCAAAGTTCCAGGCCACGTTGACGAAGTACTAGACGCGGTGAAAGCACTTAAATCGTGAGCGGCCCCTGCCCGCAGTGACTTATACGTTTGTGCCAGAACAGTTCACCCGGCTGCCAGTCAAAAATCATGACCGGCGCTGGGAACCATGATAGGACATGCCGAACCGGGTCTAAACTGCGCCATCGACACACGACATCCATAATTTCTTCGTACGGATGTCTGCTTTGCTGCGCATGCAAACGGTTTTCTACGGGAACTAGAGCGTAATAAGGGGTCAGGGATGCTACCGAATTTCAAAAAGCCCGAAGGGGATTTCAAAATGAGCGGACCCGTTCCGTCCGCCGTGCCGCCGCCGCTTGTGAGCAGCGGTAGCGCCAAACCGGCAAGCGCCGGCGGTCGCACTGGTGCTCCCTCCGTGATTGGCCCCGACCTCATCATTTCAGGCAATCTGGTCTCGAAGGGCGAAGTCCAAGTCGATGGCGAAGTCCAAGGCGACATCCATTCAAGCTACGTTGTGATCGGCGAAAAAGCCCGCATCACCGGCAGCGTGATTGCCGACGAAGTCGTCGTTCGCGGTCAGGTCATGGGCTCGATCCGCTCCAAGCGTGTCATGCTCCAGTCGACCAGCCACGTTGAAGGCGACATCCACCATTCCGCGCTCGCCATTGAGCAGGGCGCGTTCTTCGAAGGCAAATCGCGCCGTTCGGACGATCCGACCGCTGGCGTCCAGCGCCCCGAACTGACCGCGCCTCGCATTACGGGCTGAACACGAAACTCACGGACAGTTGGCCCAAGAGACCAATCCGGCGCGCTGGCCACCCAGCGCGCCGAATGCATTTTGATGGCACGTCAGAACGATCACCTGATGCCGGGCAGCCCCGCGCGCTAGAGCCTTGAACACGCGGGCCAACCGCTCGTCGTCGGTGTAAACCAACGCGTCGTCGAGAATGAGCGGCACCGCGTGCCCCGCTTGGGCGAGCAGCTCGGCAAATGCGAGCCGCACAAGGACCGCAATTTGCTCCCGCGTCCCCCCGCTCAAAAGATCCAGATCGTCCAGCACGCCCGTCCGCTCGAGTCCGCTCACGGAAAAATCGCCGCTAAGCCGCAACCGTGCACCCGGAAACACCAGATCGAGCAACGGATTGAGCAGACGCACCACCGGCGTCAGAAAACGATCGAGGTTCTCAGCCTCTGCCGCATCAATGGTCTCAGCCAGCAGCGTCAGTGCCGCAACGTCCGCTTCAAATCGCGCGACGGCTAACTTGGCACGCTGCAGTTCGCCTTCAATCTCAGGCACCCGGGCGGCCAAGCCATCCTGATCCGCCTGTCCGTCCTCACCTTCCAGTCGCGCGAGCTGAACCTCGTTTTGCTGCAACTCCGTAGCTTCCTGCGCCTGCTCGGCCAGCAACGTCTTCACTCTCGCTTCCAGCGCGCTCGTCTCGGCCTCGTCGGGCACCGCTGCGCGAACCGCCGCTAACTCCCGAAGCGCTCCGCTCATCTCTGTGTGCACCGATGCAGCCGCAGACTTCAAGCGATCCAGCGCCGCCATGCGCTCATCAATGGGCGGAAGCTCCGACGCCAACTCATTAAGCCGCCTGCGGCTTCTATCCAGGTCATCGCGCGCCCGGCCAGCCGCGTCGAGCAAAGGCTCCAACCCCGCCATCCTCGACCGGTTGTCCTCTCGGAATGCTTCGAGCGCCCCGCGAACCTGCTCCAGCGCCGCAAGAGCATCCCCCCGCTCAAGCACACCGTCGCCTTCAACAGCGACCCGCGCCAACCCGGCCCGGACAGCGGCAACCTCAGCCGCCAACGCCGCCGCGCCACCCGGTGCCAATCCCGACAGCCGCGCCGTCAACGCATCCAATGCCGATACCGCAGCAACGCTCTCCCGCTGCCGCGCCTGCGCCTCGGCCAAATCCTTGACGCCAAGCGCCGCCAAACCATGAGCAAGCCGCCCCCGCGCTTCGTCGCGCACTGTCAAATGTACCGCTCGGTCCGCCGTGGCCGCAGCCGCAATCTCGATCACCCCGACGCCGGGAATCTCGAGCGTCACCAAGCCGTCCGCCACCGGCAGCACACCCGCCGGCACGGCACTACCGCCGCTGAAAATGGGCCCGGTCGCACCCGGCTCGTAGATAATCGTAATGCGCGGCGCCTGCGCTTCCAACGCGTCGCTTGCTCGCTTTAACGCCGCATCGGCAGTCACGAGCGCTTCAATCGCGGCGCCATCAATGCCGCCCCCCGCCATTGCTGCCTGCTTTTCAGCAATCTCCCCAGCAAGGGCTTCCGCAGCATCCAACGACGCCTCGAGTTTGACAAGCCGCGTTCGCGCCTGGACCGCCACCTCCGCCTGCTCAGCGGCATATACCGCTGCCTGCGCCAGCCTTTCTTCCAACGCCAACCGCTCGCCCTGCGCGGTGATCGCCTCGGTCTCGGCCCGGTACCGACCCAACGCCTGCTCAGCGGCGGCCAACTTCGGCTCCCCGGAACGCACCCCGGCCTCGAGCGCATCGAACTCGTCGATCTGTGCCTGTAATGCGGCCGCGGCCCGCTCCGCGTCCTTGAGCGCCGCCTCCTGCCCCGCCACACGAACCTGCGCGTCCCGCAACAACCGCCTGGCTCCTACCGCGCGATCTCGGCAAGCCGCCGCATCAGCCAGCGCCTGCCTCGCGCCTGCCATACGCACGGCAGCCGTTAACTCGGCCCTGCGCGACTTCAAGGCTACAATGGTCTCCCGCCGCTGTCCCGCCACCCGGCGTGCCTCTCCCGCACGTGCAAGCAACGTCGCAAGTTCGGCAGCACGCTTATTCGCAACATCCCACGGCCCATTTGCCCGCGCGACGCTCCGCGCTGGCGTTTTCAAAACCGCAAGCTCATCGGCCACATCCGCACGCAACTGCCGCACCAGACTGCCGCCGGTGACAGTCGACACCTCCCGTTCGACAATCCGTTGCAGAGCCGCAGCCTCCCCACGTTCTGCCTGGGGCGGCAACGGTTCAAGCGCACCGCCCTGTCCTACCCACAAAAACCCAAGCCGCCCGGGCAGATAGTTGCCCCGTGCCGTATCGGACAACCCCACCAGCCGCGCTAACGCTTCGTCCGCATCTGCCCCGCGCAACGTAAGCCCCGCCCCGCCAGCCGGTGCCAACATTGACCGCCTCCCCCGGCCGAACTGTTTCGTCACCCGCCACGCGTCGCCGTTGACGCTGAAATCCACCTCGACGAGTGGCGAACCGCCCGCGCGCGGTGTGATCCCCTGTACGCGCTTGCCGGTCGCTGTATGCTTTTCGTAAAACGCCGCTTCCAGAGCACGAAACAGCGTCGACTTTCCAGCCTCGTTGCCCGCCGCCAGAACATCCAACTCGCCCGACAATCCCTCTAACGCCATGGGTGACGAAAAATGCCCGACATCGCGCACGCGGATCGCTTCGATCTTCATTCCGCAGCCTCCCGCGACGCCGTCTGACGGACCCGCCGCGTTAACGCAAACAACTTGGCAAGCGCCAGTTTTGCCGCCTCCTGCTTTGGTGATGCCACGTCGTCTGCCAACCGAGCCAGGCGCGCCGCGACCTCACGCAGGGCTGCATCATCTCCCAACGACGCGTAATCCTCCTCGCCCATGGTCAAGGCGAGCCCGGATGTATCAAGCTCCAGATACCGCACCCGCGCGTCCAGGCCATCGTGCCAGTCGGCAAGCGCACCCTGTGCGCTGGCAGGTAGCCGCCCCGTCAGGGTCAGTTGAACCAAAGTGTCCTGCAACCTCCCGCGCGCAAGCAGTCCTTGCTCAATGCCCGCAAGCGCCGCCACGTCGCCGATCTCGTGGCGCTCGCCAACCCATTCAAACCGTGCCGTGCGCTCCAACACGACGTCCGGCACAGCGCCAAACCCGGCGATCGACACCGCCAACACGTGCCCGGGCGCATTATCGCGGAACCGGTCAGGTTCTGGCGTCCCCGAATACCACGTTCGCGCATTGACTTGGGTCGTACCGTGCCAATCCCCGAGCGCGAGATAGTCGAGCCGCGCCGCCTGCGCCCGACCCGGATCAATAACCCCATCATCCCCGCCGCTGCCAAATCGCGTGATCGACCCATGGGCAATGCCGATCCGGATAGCCCCGTCAGGCGTCACGCAATCATCCATCCAAGCCGTTAGATCTCGTGCCACCGCGCGCGAAACCAACGGCGCCGACAGCAGATACACGCCCGCAGCCATCTCCCGCACGCCAGGCTCTGTCAGCGCCACAACGTTTCCCGGAACTCCAAGCGCCGCCACCCGGTCCCAAATTCCGCCCGGTCGCGCCGGGTCGTGATTGCCCGGCAACAACCACCACGAGACGTCGGTACGCTGCTTCATCCGCTCCAGCACTTGCCGAAGCGTCCTTGCCGCAAGGTCGGGGCTATCATAAATGTCCCCCGCGACCAGAACGTGTTGCGCCCCGCCCGACACCGCAACGGCGGCAATGCGATCGACGACCTCGAGCCGAGCCGCCTCAAGCACGCTCGCAACGCGTTCGTCGAAGTTGCGAAATGCGCGACCGATCTGCCAGTCAGACGTATGTACGAATTTGATGCCCATACCGTCTTTATGTTCCCAGTATGTTCTTTTTGCAAGCGCTATTCAGCGCCCAAACCTCCGTTCTGTGGATAACCGCCCCACCACCGTCGCCTCAAAGCATCAGTCACCTTGCAGCGGCATCCGTTTTCCAGCACCTCCAAGCGCATGAAATTCTCATCCCCACTCTCCCCAGGTCGTCTCGTCCAGCGCTACAAGCGCTTCCTCGCCGACATCGTCCTCGATACCGGCGAGGCCGTCACCGCCTCTTGCCCGAACACGGGCGCAATGCTGGGCCTGACGACCCCTGGCAGCCGTGTCTGGGTTTCTCACAATGACAGCCCGACGCGGAAATACCGCCACACCTTGGAATTGGTGGAAACCGGCCCTGCGTCTGCGCCGACCCTGGTTGGTATAAACACCGGATTGCCAAACCGTATCGTCACGGATGCAATCCGCAGCGGCGCGATTTCATCTCTCACCGGTTATCAGTCTTTGCGAAACGAAGTGAAATACGGTTTGAATTCGCGCATCGACGTTTTGCTGTCCGATCCAGCAAAGCCCGATTGCTACGTCGAAATCAAAAACGTGCACCTGGTGCGCACGCCGGGCCTGGCCGAGTTTCCCGACAGTGTTACCGCGCGCGGCGCAAAGCACCTCGACGAATTGGCAGCGATGGTGGCAGCAGGCCATCGCGCCGTGATGGTCTATCTCGTCCAGCGCGCCGACGCGTCCGCCTTCTCCTTGGCGTCCGACCTCGACCCCGCCTACGCCGTAGCGTTTGAAAAAGCCCGCGCCGCAGGCGTCGAGGCCATTGCAGTTTCTTGTGCCATCTCCCCGCAGGAAATCTTGACCGGTACGGCCCTCACCATCATCTAAAAGTGGTCATGCATTTTCGTAACGCAAAAGCTTTTGCAGCCGTAATGAAACCAACGGCCCTGCGCCGCCGTTAAACGTGCGCTGACCTACACGAGGATGTTTGATGATCCAAGATCCACGGCCCGGCACTAAGCTGACCAGAACCGACGCCGAATGGAAATCTCTGCTCACGCCAGAGCAATACCGCGTTCTGCGCGCGCATGGCACCGAACCCGCCCGCAGCAGCCCCCTCGATAAGGTCTACAGCCCCGGCTCGTATCAATGCGGCGGCTGCGGGTCACCACTGTTTAAGGCCACAACCAAGTTCGACAGCGGAACCGGCTGGCCGAGTTTCTTTGAGCCCATCCCGGGCGCCGTCGCAACCAGCGTCGACAACGGCTTCTTCATGAGCCGGACAGAAGTCCACTGCGCGCGCTGCAACGGCCACTTGGGACATGTCTTCAATGATGGTCCAGCTCCGACCGGCCTGCGGTATTGCATGAATGGCGTTGCTCTGAAGTTCGAGCCGGAACCGTAGTCGGACATGCGAAACGTCTACACGTCCAGCCATTGCGTCATGCAACCCTACATCGCAGCTAAACTAAGAAATGAAGTGGAGCGCTTAAGCGAAAGTTGCGGCGCACCATTTTCCGCATAAGCGAAATAGAAAAGATTTTCTAAAAGCTAATACAAAAATAACTTGACCGGCGTCATACTTGTATCAAACTCGAAATCAGCAGACGGCGTCACACCGGTTGTTTGGTTTGATCCATTCGCAAAGATGTGAGCTTAGGGCAGTTGCAAAATGGCAAAGATGCGTATCGACACACTGAGATCGGCCGTTGAAGCAGCAGGCGTCACCATGGCCCCTGCCTCCGATCAATTCGATGGCGACCCCGCAGAACCAACCGACGGCAACGCGGCGAGCTACATGCGCGCGTGGACTCGCCACCGCCCTGCAAGCCAGACCCCCATCAAAATGAAAAGCTGGTTCACTGCCCGCTGGCCTCGCCCCTTATCGACGGGTTGAGCGCGGCATTCCGCAGAGCCAGTCGAGTACGTCATTCCCGTGAATGGCAACCCACAGGTGTCCTTCGCCCGATAGCCTTGTGAACGTGCTCCCTGGCAGAACCTCATGCAGCGCGTTGACCGCCGAAATCGGCACATTCCGGTCCGCTGACCCGATCCAGATACGCACCGGCGCGCGCACCCGCCCAAAATCAATCCCCCACGGCTTTGAAAACAGACCGATGTCGACCGCAGGCCCGCGCACACTGTGCTCAAGCCCGGTTGAAAACGTCTTCACAAGCCGGTCCCTCGTGTACCGGTCGCGCACGGCAACGCGGTCCACCTCTGGCGATCTCGACACGGCAACCCACATCGCCAAATCGGGCGCCAGTCGCAACGCGGACCTGTACGCATAAAACGTTGCCGTCAATGCGCCGGGCAGATGCGGCATAACGCGAAAACAAAACGTATGGAACGGGCTGAGCCGCGCCATCCCGGCCGGACCGTGGATCAGCCCGACCGGCGAAACGAGGGCCAGCGCAGTCACCCGGCCAGCCAACCGCGCAGCCGCCGCGACCGCAAACGGCCCCCCGCCAGAAACCCCCGTCAAATGAAACGACCCCAGCCCCAGCGTGTCCGCCAGCGACGCGATATCGTCGCCATAGTCGCCGATCGCAGGCGACCTCTTGCGCGACGACAGTCCATAGCCCCAGCGGTCCGGCGCAATCAGGCGCAATCCACGCGCCGCCGCCGCGATGTGCGATCCCGAATACTTGAAACGTGATCCAGGCGTCCCGTGTAACGCGATCACTGGATATCCGGCCGGATCGCCGAATTCGCAGTATCCAAGCGTCCGCCCGTCAGCAAGCGTGATCACCCGGTCCACGCCCGCGGCAACAGCCTCCGTCGATGGCTCTAACATGGTCCTCGCACAATAATGCCCTGACCCGCAAATCGGATCAGGGCACTCAGTTTCGCAGGCCTCTGCGACAGGGTTACTTCAAGTTCCCGCAGAACCGTTGGATACGTTTGCAAGCCTCTTCGAGCAATTCCAGCGACGTTGCATACGAAATCCGAAACGCCGGACTCCCGGCAAACGCTGCCCCGTGAACGCAGGCAACGCCCTCTTCATCCAGCAACGCCGTCACAAAATCCTCGTCCGTCTTGATCACAACACCCGTTGCCGTCGTCTTGCCGATCGCACCCGCACACGAGGGATAGACATAGAATGCGCCATCCGGCTTAGGACACGTCAGCCCTTTGGCCTGGTTCAGCATCGACACGACCAGATCGCGCCGCTTGACGAATTCCGCGTTGTTGCGCGCGATGAAGTCCTGCGGTCCATTGAGGGCCTCGACGGCGGCCCATTGCGTGATCGAACACGGGTTCGACGTCGACTGCGACTGCAACTTGCACATCGCCTTGATGAGCGCTTCAGGACCCGCAGCATAGCCAAGCCGCCAGCCGGTCATGCAATAGGCCTTCGAAAGCCCGTTCATGGTCAGCGTACGATCGTAGATGCCCGGCTCAACCGACACCGGCGTAAAGAACTTAAGCCCGTCGTACAAAAGGTGCTCGTAGATGTCGTCGGTCAACAACCACACATGAGGATGCCTCATCAACACGTCGGTGATGACCTTGACTTCATCGCGCGTGTAGGCGGCCCCCGTCGGGTTCGACGGAGCATTAAAAAGCAGCCACTTGGTCTTGGGCGTGATGGCCGCTTCCAAATCGCGGCCCTGCAACTTGAAACCCATCTCGGCCGTCGTCTCGACGAACACCGGCTTGCCCCCGCCAAGCAGCACGATGTCGGCATAAGACACCCAGCATGGCGCGGGGATCACGACCTCATCGCCCGGGTTCAACGTCGCAAGCAGCGCATTGTACAACACCTGCTTGCCGCCCGTACCGACCGAAACCTGGCTGGGCTTATAGTCCAAACCGTTCTCGCGCTTGAACTTGGCGCAGATCGCAGCCTTGAGTTCGGGAATGCCGTCGACATCGGTATACTTGGTCTTACCCGCAGCAAGCGCTGCAATCGCCGCATCCTTGATGTTCTGCGGCGTATCGAAATCCGGCTCGCCCGCCGACAGCGAAATGATATCGCGGCCCTTCGACTTCAACTCGCGCGCCTTTGTGGAGACGGCAATGGTCGCGGAAGGCTGGATGCGGTTCAAACTGTCGGCAATGAAGCCCATGTCGTTTACTTCCTGTAATTTGTAAGAGGCAGCTCGTTCGAGGCCGCAAACTAGAGTGCTTCCGGAAAAGTGGGAACCGGTTTTCCGAAAAGAAGCACGACAAAACAAAAAACCTAGGGTCCATCTTTGAGGCCATCAAAGACGGAAGGACCCTAGGCCGCGCGTGGGCAGACAGCAAGTAGACTGGACGCCATTCTTTGCCGCGCTCCACAGTGCCGCGTTGCAGTCCTGCGGGCAAGCCGTCCTCGAGAGTCGACCTGCAACCTCATGATCCGTTGCGAAAAAACCACGTAACTTTCCAAACAGGTGTTGTTCAGGAAAAACTGCCAAGTTCGCCACATTGCGGGCTAACCCCAGCCACACCGAGGCAGTCGATTGATGTCATGGCAACCCGCCGACAAGCCGCGCAGGTTAGCCGATACGGCACGACCCGCACGATCAGGAGACCAAACGCCCATGCAGTCCAATCCCGCCAGCAAACAACATCCGCAAACGACCGCTCGCTATGCAAGATCGGCTCGTCCCCGCGTCCGGTTTGCGATCGACGCCGTAATCGGTCTCGCTGTGTTCTTCGCCTTAACCGCTGCCACGCTCGGTCCCTCGGCTGCGGCAAGCCTGCTCGGCATCGACGCAGCCCAATCCGCGTTAACCGATGGATCCATAACACAGCCCCTATTCGTAGCTCATCAAACTATGGCGTGGGATTTGAATGGAACAAACGTCAAATTCTTGATGCTGGCTGCTGTTTTTTCCGCTTTGTTTGCACTAAATAACGCTTTCGTGCGTCATCTTCGGAAAGCCTACATTCGGTCCCATAAAACTGGGGCAAGGTTGGCCAGACGTCCGGTGACGCGAGATTGACACGCACACATGGCCTCTGGCTCGTCTGCAATCGTGGAGATGAATGCGATGCCGTTCCAAACCGCCCCAATACATTCGCCGGTGAAAAACCAGCGCCATAAGGCCTTGATCCCGGGCACTTTCGGAGTAGGTTTGGCGCTGATCGCACTAACCACTATCGCCACCAACAGTGAGACGATCGTCGCCAGCGGTTTCGAGCGCGCCTTCGCGAACCTTCAAAATCCTCCCGCCCGGACCGTCGCTCGCGCTTACGATGGCGTGTCCGGCACCGAAGAATTCTGGCTTCGCAGCCATGCCGACGCCCTGTTGGTGAAAGCCGTCGCAGTCGGTAACCACCTGACCGTCTCTGCAGCCGATGGTGCTGAGCGCCGTCTGATCATCACCAGTGTCGCCAATGCAGACGACGGTGTCACCCATATCCAGACAGCTGGAAACCGTGCCCTTTTGATTACATGCCGCGAAGGTCATGACAGCACGAGCCGGGAGGTCCAATTCCGCCTCGACGCTGGCCAGATCGTCGAAATACCGCAGCCCCACGCGTCGCAGTCCCAGACAGCGCAGCCCCATGCGTCGTCGCCTGTTGCAACCCAGCGCGCACTCTGACCGGTCCCTCTGGGCCACTCCGCACGCGGTGATACCGGACCACTCAGCGCTTGCCTTCAGCCCTGAGGCGAACCATAACGGTCATGAACATCGCGACGTGCGCCGCTCCGGCGCTTACGGGGAGTTTCGACATATGAGGCTCAATCCACCGACCTTGGCCCTGTTCCTGGTGTCCGTCATCCTCGGCGGCCTTGCTCTCGTGAGCAAACTCGGCTTCGTGCCGATCCCGCGCTTCCTGCCCCACCAGGAGTTCTGGCTGGCCATAACTGCCTACATGGTGCTCATGGTCGGTAACGTCGTTCGCGGCCTCTGACTAGGCGTCGATTAACGCAATGATTTACCATCTGCGCCAATGGAAAAGCCGCCCCCAGGGGAGCGGCTTTCGACGTGGACGGCAGTTTCTGATTTGTTAGCCTTATAGGCCTTATCAGATTTCCTACCCAGAAACAGCCCTGTTACGCAAGCCTTATGTTGTATGTGCGGGGCAACGAGATCCTGAACACATTGCACTGCTAGCCAGTCAACGTTGCGCGATTAAGCACTGACAATTGAGACACTTAGGAATGGCGAGTGAGATCGCGTCGATCCACACCCGCCTCATTGGCGAAATCTCATCACCGATAAGTGATAGCCTTTGCCCCCGGCCACACGACTTGATAGCCAAACTCGATGACCTGCTCCTGATCGGGCTCGAGCTTGCTTTCCCACGCAACCACACCGCGCTTATCCTCGACGTCGGTTTTAGTCGGCTGCGGCCGCGCCGTCAGCGTCACTTTAATGTCTTGCTGCAACGAGACCGGCATCTGGTCGAACACCATAACCGCCATAGCCCGCTCATGCATGTTCTTGACGGTGATCTTGTAGTTGCGCGTATCGGTCTTGGACGACGAGATCAGCCCCTTTTCGCCGCGCTTGTCCTCGGCGATGGCGTGTTTCACCCGGATGGCATCGTCCGCACCAAACCCCAGCTCATGCTCCTCGCCAGCCGCCAGCAGAGGCAGCCGCCCGGTACCGACAAACGTCCCGTCGCGGAACAACGACACGGCCCCCGGCAGCACGGCAGACGACTTCGGCAACATCAGCTTGGCATAGAGGTACGCCTTCGCGTCGGCCTTCGGCACGGTCCGCACCAGCAACGACGGTTCGATCACCTCTTCGACCAATTGAACCCGCTTGGTTTCACCCGTCGGCAAAACGCTCACACGCCCCGGCACACCATAGATCGCCTGGAACGGCGCCTGCACGACCTCCGCGTTGCGCGCCCGCGCCTCCACCATCATGGCTGGCACCGGCGCACTTGCGACCGCCCCCTCCATAACATTGGCATCGGCCATCGCCCCAAGATCACCTTTAGACTTAGCCATCGACCGCGCAACCGGCGCTGCCGCCATCGGCATTGGCGGCGGTGCATCCGGCACATAATCCACCGTCAGCGTCGACAATTCCGGTGCCGACGCACCGACACTGGGCCGCGTGGTCGACAAAGACAGAGCCACGTCGGTCCAGGCCTCCCCGGTCGTCTGCGTGATGGCAGCACGCCGAGTCAGCTCAAGTTTCGGCGCAGCAGCCTTCGACCCTGTCGCCAACCGCGCGTCGTAGAACGCGGTCCACGACGCCGACGGAACTTGATACTTCACCGTCAAATCGGCTTCGAGATCTCCGCCCGCCGAAACGAACACGGCAACTTCCGTGCGTTCGTCGCGCCCCGGCGCAATCGCCTGCAGCTTGCCCTGCAGATCCTTGATTTGACGGTCGGTATCGCGGATCTTGGCTTTGCCCTCAAGTTCGATGCGCTTGGCCTCGACCGTCCCCGACCCGATCGTCCCCAAAACCGCCTTCCAGTCCATCCCCGGACCCGACGACAGCTGCGGCGGCGGCACCTTGGGCAACTCGGCCAGATTGGACAGCAACGTCCGCTGCGTCTCCGCGCCCTGCACTTGGCCTTCGTAAACCCCGCGCACATCGCGCAGAGCTTCGATCTGCTCCTCCAGTTTGCGGCGCTCGATCTCGTTGGCCGCCACATCGGTGCGCGGCACGAACATCCGCCGCGTATCGACCGAACCGATTTCCAGCTTGCCCGCCGATTTCCCTTCGACCCGGATTGATCCGGCAATCGCTTGAGCTGGCAAATCCGGGAACACGATCCGCCCCTCGCCCGCCCCGATCTTCACCTTTGCACGGCGTGTCACCTCCGCCCCCGACGGAAATACGGTGACGGAATCAATCGAAGATGTTGCAACGGCATCGGCTGCCATCGCCCCGCCCCCGCTCAAACCAATTGCTGAAAACACAAAAGCGGCAGTCAAACGCATGAGCGTAACCCTCTGGTGAAATTCCCAAATCGCGCCACCACACAAAAGCGGGCAACCCGTTGTAATTATGGCAAAGGCAGCCGTTGCGCCGGTCTTTCACCGGCAATGTCCAGCAACCGCCAGCAAAACGTGCCCCCTCGTCTGGCTGGACTTGGTCGAACGTCAAATCCGCGGACGGACGCCCACGATTTTCCAATCGCTTCCCGTGAACGCGATATCGGCTTCCACATCCGGCCCGGTCGCCGCCGCAGATTTCGCAACCCCGATCGAGTATCCAGCAGGCCCCGTCATCGCAAACCGTTTGATGTTCGCCAGACCGAAAGGCTGCTGCCCTGAAGGCTTTCCATCAGCACCAACCGGCGCGGCAGCCGGAGCCGGAGCCGCATCCCCACCTTTGCGACCGAACAATCCGCCGAGTTTGCCGCCCAGCAAGTCGTTCAACCCGCCCGGCTTTCCGTCGCCGCCACCGCCACCAAGTACGCCAGCCAAAGCGCCAAGACCGCCCGCGCCCATCTTCTCCTGCACGATCGCCGTAATCGTCTTGCCCACATCGCTGCCTTCACGGTAAATCCGCATCAGGCTTTCCGGCGTGACAATCGTGTTCAGCGCCAGATCGACCACCTTGGGCATCATCTGCGTCTTGATTTGAGCCAGCAGCGCTGCATTATCCCCGCCGCCTTTGGCAATCGCAGCCGTCACCGCCTTTTCGGCCTCCGCCGTAACAACCGGCGTCAACGACACCCGCACGCTGGGGAAATCGACCTTGGCGGCAAGCAGGGGAACGTTATTGGTCTCGATCGCGTTCTTCAATTGCATGACGGTGTAGGCCGGCCACGCCACATAAAATCCAAGCAAAGCCAACACCAGCAGTCCAATCGCGCGTCCCATCTCTATCTCCGATCACTCAGTTGTCGGTTCATAGAACATTTACCACGCTCCGATGGCAAAACATTTACGGTTAAGACGCCATCGTAAAGAAACGGCAGGACGCTTTGAACCACGCAAGTGGGTTGAAGCTGACCGCACTGATTCGGACGCAACAAGACGAGCACATCGCAAGGGCGTGATAAATTTATCACAAATCGCAACCGCGATTCCACGCAGACAATTGATGTACAATCTAAGTGTCAACTGGCAATGAGTTGCATTGGCGGGTCTTTTTCGGTCGTGCAAAACGCAAGTGAACCGTGCAAACTGTTAAGACGAAATAACCACACGTCCCTACTTGACCTCACGCGCGTGTGATGTTGCACTGCTCGCCTCGTTCAAGAGAACTAGCTGACGTCCAACGGCGGAAAGGGTTACCGACTTGAACTACATCGGATATGAACTCGCACATGCGTTCTTCACGCCCCTGCGATTCTGGTCGACCGCCACACGGCTCGCCCTTGACAATCCCTTCAGCCCGCTGTCGCTGAACCCATTCGCGAAAAGCGCCTCGGCTGCCCTCGAAGTGTTTGAATCGGTGACCAAACGCTACGGCAAACCCGTCTTCGGCATCCCCGAAACGTCAATCAATGGCCTCCCGGTCGCCATCACCGAGCGGATCGCCCACTCCAAGCCATTCTGCAATCTCATCCATTTTGAACGCGATGCGGCGACTGCTGGCGACCGCAACGACCCCAAGGTCCTGCTCATCGCACCGATGTCGGGCCATTATGCGACGCTGCTGCGCGGCACCGTCAAATCGATGATCAACGATCACGAACTCTACATCACCGACTGGACCGACGCGCGCAATGTCCCGATCGCCGAAGGCCGCTTCGACCTCGATGATTTCATCGACTACATCGTTGAATTCGTTCAAGTTCTAGGACCGAACACACACGTCATGGCTGTCTGCCAGCCAGCCGTGCCCGCTTTGGCCGCAGCTGCCGTCATGGCACGCGCGAACATGGCGATCCAGCCAGCGTCTCTGACCTTGATGGGCGGCCCGATCGACACGCGCCGCAACCCCACGGTTGTGAACAAGCTTGCACAGGATAAGCCGATCACTTGGTTTGAACGCAACGTCATCTCCGTCGTGCCATTCCCGCACGTCGGCTTCATGCGCCGCGTCTATCCAGGCTTCGTCCAGCTCACCGGCTTCATGACCATGAACCTTGAGCGCCATCAGACCGCCTACCACGACCTGTTCGACGATCTCGTCAAAGGCGACTGCGACAGTGTCAAACAGCACCGTGAATTCTACGACGAATACTTGGCCGTCATGGATCTGCCTGCCGAATTCTACCTCCAGACCGTCAAGACCGTGTTCCAGGATCACGCGTTGCCCAACAAGACGATGATGCATCGCGGCGAAATCGTCGATTGCGGCCTCATCAAGCGCACGGCGATCATGACGGTCGAAGGCGAGCGTGACGACATCTGCGGCGTCGGCCAGACCGAGGCGGCCCATAGCCTCTGCACGTCGGTCCCAGCAGACGAACACTTCCACTACCTGCAGCCGGGCGTGGGTCACTACGGCGTGTTCAACGGCACCCGCTTCCGCACCGAAATCCAGCCACGCATCCGCGAAATGATTCGCACCATCGACGCACGTCGCAAGGGTGAGGCAGCCCACGCGCCAGTCGTCCACAAAGAGATGCCGGAAGGGTTCATCGTCAAAGCGGTCCCCAACGTCAATCCCGCGATGCGCCCCCAGCTATCCCGCTGGGAAGACGTCGAACTGTTCGGCAAACCAAACTAAAGCCGCCGCCTGAAATCAAAAAAGCCCGCGCCCTTCCAAGGTCGCGGGCTTTTTTGTGCTCCCTCTCCCCGTCCTTGATGGGGAGAGGGTTAGGGTGAGGGGCGGCCACGTACTCTGTCCAACCACCCTCAACCCACAGCCCGGGTCCAGGGACAAGCCCCTCTCGAGGTCATTTGAAGGGCAACGCGCTGCGGTCACCGGAGCGACGATCCGCGACGGCGTGAATCGCAGCGCCAACAAAAACAGCACCTCAACTTCGCTTCACTTCACCCCGCCGCCGCGACTAGTGCTTTTGCCGCCCTCCGCTTCCCAGTAAACCGGTCGAGCATCAGATAAATCACCGGCGTCGTGTACAGCGTCAAAACCTGCGACACGATCAATCCGCCGATGATGCATATTCCCAACGGCCGCCGCAGCTCAGCCCCTGGTCCTTCGGCCAGCGCCAGCGGCAACGCCCCAAGCAGGCTCGCCATCGTCGTCATCAGGATCGGCCGGAAACGCTCGATGCACGCCTCATAGATCGCAGCCTCCGGTTCCAAGCCACGCCGTCGCTGTGCATCCAGCGCGAAATCGACCAGCATTATCCCGTTCTTCTTCACAATGCCGATCAGCAAGATCAGCCCGATCAGCGCGATGACGGACAACTCCATTCCCGCAAACCACAGCGCCAGCAGCCCCCCCAGGCCCGCCGAAGGCAGCGTGGAAATGATCGTCAGGGGATGCACGAAGCTCTCATAGAGAACGCCGAGCACAAGATAGACGCACAGCAGGGCGGCCGCGATGAGCACCGGCTGCGCGGCGGCGTTGGTGGCAAACGCCTTGGCGTCACCAGCCGGTTCGGCATTCACACTCGACGGCAGAGCAAGGGCAGCAATCGCCCGGCCGATGGCCTGCGTCGCCTCATCCAGTTTTGCCCCCACTGCCAGATTGTACGTCACGGTCATGGCGGCAAATGGCCCGGTGTGATTGACCACCAACGGTGCAAGCCCGCGCGTTACTTTGATCACATTCATGATCGGCACCTGAACGCCGTTGGCACCCGGCACGAACAGCCGCTCAAGATCGGCAATATCGCGTTGGAACTGCGGATCGATCTCAAGCACGACCCGATATTGATTGCGGGTTCCAAAGATCGTCGCAACCTGCCTCTGGGCAAAAGCGTTGTTAAGCGCACTGTCTATGCTGGAGATCGCAACGCCCAGCCGCGCCGCCGTCATCCGGTCGATGGTCACCTGGGCCTCAAGCCCACCTTGCTGCCGGTCGGTCGAAACGTCGGTCAAACCCGGAATTTTCTTCATCGCTTCAACGACGCGCGGCATCGCCGCATTCAGCGCCTCGATGTCCTGCCCCCACAGTGTGTACTGATACCGCGATTTACCCGACCGCGCGCCGACCCGCACATCCTGTGCACTGGCGAAAAACACGGTGATCCCTTCGAGGCCTGACAGCGACTTGCGCATCCGGTCGATCACCGCGTTGCTGGACATCCGATCCCGCTCGGCCAGCGGCTTCAAATTGATGAACAGCCGCCCCTGGTTCATCGACCCGCCCATGGGACCAGCCGCCCCGACCGACCCGCCAAGGGCCGCCACCGCCGGGTCGGCCATGACGATGGCAACAGCCCGGTCCTGCAGCTTGACCATCGCACCATAGGAGATGTCGGTGGCAGCTTCCGTCTGCGCCATAATGAAACCGGTGTCGTCCTGCGGGAAAAAGCCCTTTGGCAACCATACGAACAACTGCACCGTTAGGTAGAGGCACAGCGCCAGCGAGCCCAGCGCCAACGCGCGATGATGCAGAACGGCGCGGAGCGACCGGCCATAGCCAGCGATCAGCCACGCCAGCCCGCCCTCGAACACCCGGTCGAACCGTGTGCGCCGCGTATCGTTGGCCTTGATGAAATAGGCGCAGATCATCGGAGTTACTGACAGCGACACCACGGTCGACACGACGATCGCATACACCAGCGTCCACGAAAACTCCTGCAACAGCCGTCCGATCACCCCCGTCTGAAAGAGCATCGGAATGAATGCGGCAACCAGCGAAACCGAGATCGAAACAACCGTGAATCCGATCTGTTGCGCCCCCACGAGTGCGGCCTGCAACGGCGTCAACCCGGCTTCGAGGCTGGCATACATGTTCTCGATCATGACGATCGCATCGTCGACCACGAACCCGACCGCCACCGCCAGTGCGAGCAGCGAAATGTTATTGATCGAAAACCCAGACGCCCACATCAGCGCGCATGTGCCAGCCAACGACAGCGGCACCGTAATGCCAGCAGCCAGCGTCGGCGTCCCGCGCCGCAAAAACACGTACACGACCGCCATCACCAGCACGACCGTTATCAGCAGCGTGATCTGCATGTCATGCACGCTTGCCCGCAGCGTCGTCGTCCGGTCGGACAAAATGTCGATATTGAGATCTTCTGGCACCCAGCGCTTGATCTCGGGGATCAGCGCCTTCACCGCGTCCACCGTTTCCAGCACGTTGGCATCCGCCTGCTTGGTGAGGATCAGCAGCACCGCAGGCCGGCCCATGAACTGCGCCTGCGCCCGCGAATTGCGCGACGCGCTCACCACTTTGGCGACATCCGCCAGCCGCACGACGGTCCCGTTGACCGTCTTCAGCACCAGCGTCTTATACTCGTCTGCCGTCTTCAACTGATCGTTTATGGCAAGCGTCGCCGACGTCGTCTCACCGTCCAGCGAGCCCAGCGGCTGCACCGTCGACGTCTGCGTGATCGCAGTCCGCACATTGTCGATCGACAACCCCATAGCCGCCAGCCGCTGGGGATCGACCTGCACCCGGATCGCTGGCTGATCGGCCCCCGAAATCGTCACGTCAGCAACACCCGCCACCTGCGTCATGCGCGGCGCGATCACGCTATCGGCTGCATCATACATCGCCGAGGGCAGCATCGTTGGCGACGTCAGCGCCACAATCAGCACAGGTGCCGATGACGGGTTGAACTTTCGGAATGTCGGCACCGCAGGCAGGTCGCTTGGCAAGTCGGTCATGGCGGCGTTGATCGCCGCCTGCACATCGCGGGCCGCTCCGTCGATCTTGCGGCTGAGGTCGAACTGGATCGAAATCGACGTCGACCCGACGTTGCTCGTCGACGTCATTTCCGTCACGCCGGAAATCTCACCCAATCGCCGTTCCAAAGGCGCCGCGACGGTGGCCGCCATCGTCTCGGGGTCAGCACCCGGCCGACTGGCGAGCACCCGAATCGTCGGAAACTCGATGCTGGGCAAACTCGCCACCGGCATACTGAAATACGATACGATGCCCAGCAGCATCAGCCCGATCGCCAGCAATGTCGTTCCAACAGGCCGGAGGATGAAAATCCGCGAAGGGTTCATAATCGGGTCATTCCCCAGCCCTCGCGACAGGCAGCCCCTCAGGCAACCCCGCAGGCAGCGGCAACGCCCGCGCCTCGCCAGTCACCCACGCGCGCAGCCGCTCCATCTCCAGATAGATCACGGGCGTTGTATACAGCGTCAGCAGTTGCGACAGCAGCAGCCCGCCGATGATGGACACCCCCAGCGGAATCCGCAGCTCTGACCCAGGCCCCGTCCCAAACGCGAGCGGAATAGCCCCGATCAGTGCCGCCAGCGTGGTCATCATGATTGGCCGGAACCGCAACACAGCCGCCTGCAGAATGGCCTCGCGCGGGGTTTTGCCGTGAACCCGTTCCGCGTCGAGCGCGAAGTCGATCATCATGATCGCGTTCTTCTTCACGATCCCCATCAGCAGGATGATCCCGATCAACGCGACGAGCGACAGATCGAGCCCGGTCAACTCCAGCGCCAGCAGCGCGCCGATACCCGCCGATGGCAGCGAGGTCAGGATCGTAAACGGATGAATAAAGCTCTCATACAGAACACCCAGCACGATATAGATCGTGATGATGGCAGCCAGGATCAGCCATGGCTGACCCGACAGCGACTTGGTGAACTCCAGTGCATCGCCTGAAAAGCTGCCCGTCACCGATGTGGGCATCCCGATCTGCTTGGAGGCCTCGACGATGGCAGCCGTCGCCTCACTTAGCGATGCGCCCTTCGCCAGATTGAAGCTGATCGTCCCCGCCGGAAACTGCTCCTCGCGCTGCACAACGAGCGGCGCATTCGTCTGCTTGACGGATGCAACCGCCGACAGCGGCACCTGCGTCCCCGCGCTCGACATCACAAACAGCCGGCTCAGCGCCGACACGTCCCGCTGATCCTGCGGCAGCGCTTCCAGAATCACCCGGTACTGATTTGACTGCGCATAGATCGTTGAAATCTGCCGCTGCCCGAAAGCATCGTTGAGCACATCGTTGATCGCCTGCATCGACACGCCGAGCCGACCAGCCATACCCCGGTCCACATTGATAAAGGCCCGCAAGCCCCCCTCTTGCGTCTCAAGCGCCACATCAGCCAGCAGCGGCGAGCGTGCAAGCCGCTGCGTCAACCGCGCCGACCACGCCGACACCTCGGCAGGGTCGGTCCCAACCAGCGTGTGCTGATACTGACCCCGCCCTGCGCGCGTCGCGATCTGAACATCCTGCACCGGCAAAAAGAAGACTTTCACGCCCGCCAGTGCGTTCGTCGCAACTTGCAGCCGACCGATGATCTCGACGACATTGGTCGTGCGCTGGCTATGCGGCTTGAGGGTCACCTTGATCTGCGCCGCGTTCGGCGTCGCGTTGACTTCGCTGACCCCGATGACCGACACGACGCCAGCCACATCCCCGTCCTGTCCGATGCTGGCCGCGACCTGCTTGGTAATCCGCGTCATCTCCTCGAACGAGACCTGCTCGCCAGCCTCGACGACGCCCGTGATCAGTCCGGTATCTTGCAACGGCAAAAACCCTTTGGGTGCCGCAACATACAGCACGATCGTCAACACGAACGTGCCCGCCGTCACCATCAGCGTCGCGAACGAATGCCCAAGCACCCATTCAACGCTACGCCCATACCGCTCAACGACCCAATCGAGCCCGCGTTCAAACGCGCCTTTGCGCTTGGCAACCTTTGCCGCGCCGCCGTTGCCATGACCTTTGAGCAACTTCGCGCACATCATCGGCGTCAGCGTCAGCGACACGATCGCCGACACAATCACGGCAATCGTCAGTGTCAGCGCGAACTCGCGAAACATGCGGCCCACGACCCCCGTCATGAACAGCAGCGGTATGAAGACCGCGATCAGCGACAGCGTCAGCGAAACCACCGTAAACCCGATCTCACGCGCGCCTTTCAGCGCTGCCGGCTCAGGGTCCTCGCCCTTTTCTATATGACGGACGATGTTTTCAATCATCACGATCGCATCGTCGATGACAAAACCGGTCCCGATGGTCAGCGCCATCAGCGACAGGTTATCGAGCGAAAACCCGGCGACCCACATCACCCCGAACGTACCGATCAGCGACATCGGCAAGGCCACGCCGGCAATGATGGTCGCCCGCCAGTTCCCCAGGAACGCCAGCACCACCAGCACCACCAGAACCATGCTCAAGACCAGCGTGAACTGCACCTCGTGAATGGACGCGCTGATCGTCTCCGTCCGATCATGCACCAGCGTCAGCGCGACCGCATTCGGCATCGCGCGCGACAGTCGCGGCAACTCCGCCCGCAACCGGTTGACGGTCTCGATGACGTTTGCGCCCGGCTGCCGCAACACATTGATGATGACCGCGGGACGACCCTGATACCACCCGCCGACCTTGGCGTTCTCAAGCCCGTCTACCACGGTCGCCACGTCCGACAGCAGCACCGGCGCGCCGTTCTTATAGGTCAGCACTACCGCGCGATACGCTTCAGCCGTCGACAGCTGATCGTTGGCCGCGATCGTGTAGCTCTGCGATGCCCCGTCGAGCTGCCCCTTCGGCCCCGACACGTTCGCCCCCGTGATCGCAGTGCGCACGTCCGACATTCCCAGTCCATACGACGACAACCTGTTAAGGTCGGCTTGAATGCGCACCGCTGGCTTCAGCCCGCCTTCAACCGAAACCTGCCCGACGCCCGACACGCCCGACAACCGTTGGGCAATCAGCGTATCGGCCAGATCGCTCATCTCGCGCAGAGGCACCGTATCCGAGGTCAGCGCTAGGGTGATGATCGGCGAATCCGCCGGGTTCACTTTCGAGTATGTCGGCGGATACGGCAGGTTTTTAGGCAGCGTCGACCCAGCCGCATTGATCGCCGACTGCACATCTTGCGCTGCCCCGTCGATATCCCGGTCGAGCGAAAACTGCATCGTGATCTGCGACAGCCCATATGACGAGGACGACGTCATCGACTGCAGCGACGCGATTTGCCCGAACTGTCGTTCCAGCGACGCTGTCACGAGGTTGGACATCGTCTCCGGGTTCGCACCCGGAAACTGCGTTGTGACCTGAATGGTTGGAAAATCGACTTGCGGCAGCGCCGAAACTGGCAGCCCCCAATACCCAAGCCATCCCGCCAGCAGCACCGCAACCGAAAGCAGTGTCGTCGCAACCGGCCTCACGATGAATGGGCTGGACACACTGGCAAAAACCGAACCCGGCGGATTGCCGTCCTCAGCTACGACGCCCGCAGCCGACCCCGGCCCTGAGGGCTCGACCGGCGCGGCACCAGACACCTGACCCGATCCACCCGTCACTGGAGTGCGCTTTCCTGAGGCTTGTTCCCACGTGAACCGCGCCGCTCACCCTTGGGCACATCGTCCCCCGAAGCGCGCGCCATCGGCTCAGCTTTCGTCGGCGCAACCGGCGCGTTGGTCGACCCGGTCTCCGGCGCAGCCCCAGCCGCTGGCGCCGTCTGATCCAAGGACGCAGCGCCCGGCACCTTAGGTTGACCGTCGGGCCGCTTCCCGCGCCCCTTGCCACGCTCGCCGTTCTCGGGCGACACAATCGTAATCACGGCCTGATCCTTGAGCCGCGCGAACCCGCTCGTCACCACGCGTTCTCCCGCAGTCAGCCCGCTCGAAAACACGGCTAACCGGTCGTCCTGCTGGGCCACCGAGACAGGACGCACGCTCACCGTTAACTTGGCGGGCTCTCCCCCCACCACGTAAACGAACGTACCAACAGGCCCGCGCTGCACCGCAGCCGTAGGAGCCGTGATGGCTCCGCGCAAAACATCGACCCTCACCCGCACATTGGCAAACTGCCCCGGCCACAGCTGCAAGTGTTCGTTGGGCAAGTCGGCCTTCATGCGGACAGTCCCCGTCGTCGCGTCGATCAGGTTGTCGATAAACGTCAGCGCCCCGCCGTCGATGACGGCCTTATCGCCGGAGTCGAGCGCCTCGACCTGCACAGGCCCCGCCTGCATGGCCGCGTTGACCTGCGCAAGCTGCTGCTGCGGAAGCGTAAACTGCACCGAGATCGGCCGGATTTGCGCAATCGTGACGATCCCGGCATCCCCGGCCCGCACAAGATTACCCTCGTCCACCAATCGCTGTCCCGTCCGCCCATTCAGCGGCGACGTCAGCTTGGTGTAGTTCAAAACCGCCTTTGCGTTCTCGACGGCCGCCGTATCGGCTTCGAGCTGCGCCGTCGTCTGCGCAACCAGCGCCCGCTGCGTGTCGATCGTCTTCTGCGCCGTCACACCGGGCCCGACCTTGGAATAGCGGTCGAGATCGAGTTCGGCGTTGGCCAGCAGCGATTGCGTCAGATTGCGCTTGGCGACAGCCTGATCGAGTGCCGCCTGATAGGTCACCGGGTCGATTTCAGCCAGCAGATCGCCCTTTTTAACGTCCTGACCGTCTTTGAAGTGGATCTTGATCAGCCGCCCATCGACCTGCGGCTTGACCGTCACGGTGTTGAACGCCCGCGCGGCACCGACCCCATACAGATAAACCGGGACATCGGCGACACTTGCCGCCGCCACGACCACGGGCACCGGACCATCGGGCTGTCCGCGACGTCCACCGCCGTTTCCGCGACGGGCAGCCCCGCCCTCCCCGCCTTTCGCTTCTGCGGTCGAATCCGCCGGCTTGTCGCCGGTCAAGCCCAGTTTGGCCGTCAACACATCGACGCGCACCCAGTCCAGGCCCGGAACCGGCATACCGGTATGATTGAGTGCGGCGACGCAGCCAACCCCCGTCAACAGCCCAATCGCGATCCAAGTCTTAAATGTCATCCTGGTCCATCTCTGGCGGTCTCACGACGCCCGCCACACCCTCGAAACATACATCGCGCAACCGCCTCCACTTATACGCTCAGTGCGGCCCATTCCCGTTCATGCATCACGCTTTCGTGATAACTATGACATTGGAATGAATATCCATTCAGCCTCCCGAACCGTCACAGGTCATCCCCCCACGTTCAGACTTAGAGCGCTAACCCATTATGCCGACCGATGATGCTGTCGTGGTGCGTGAGTTTGAACACTCAGTGACACACTGGGTTCCCGCCGTGTACCCGGCGCCACTTCTCAGCATTGCGACGGTCGCCTGCCTCCGATAAGGAGGGGCAGGTTCTGCGCCGCGTCACTTGGCACGCCAGAGCCCAAACGTTCGCCCATGATGAAATGTCTGGTCCATCCAAAGTAACAACGCGCGATTTGTGCCGTAATTGAAACCGAGAGGGTCATGAACGATCGAGAACGCGAATGGGCCGATCAGATGCGGGCGGGAATGGCCGGTGACGCAGCCGCCTACCGAACCGTCCTTAAATCACTGACGGCCTTCCTCCGAATGGAAGTGCGACGTGGCTTCTCCCGCTATGGGTATGGCCAATCAGACGTGGAGGACGTCGTGCAGGAATCTTTGTTGGCGATCCATCTTAAACGCGAAACGTGGCGGACCAGCGAACCCATCACCCCGTGGGTGCGCGCCATCGCCCGCAACAAACTGATCGACAGCCTCCGCCGTGGTGGCCGTCGCATCAATGTGCCCATCGACGACGTGATCGACGTTTTGCCCGCAGCCGAACCCACTGAACACCTCAACGAACGCGACGCCGAACAGATCTTGTCCAAACTCAATGGTCGCCAGCGCGAAATCGTACAATCCATATCCATCAACGGCGACAGCATCCGTCAAACGGCCACCAGATTTGACATCTCCGAGGGCGCAGTGCGCGTCGCCCTCCACAGGGGCCTTGCAGCCCTCGCCAAAGCTTACCGGACGAATGACCATGAAGACTGATCAACTGATAGAGGCCCTGACCGCTGACCTGGACGTAAAACCAGCGCCTCTTGCACGCGCCTTAACGTTGGCGATCGCAGCCAGCCTCCCCGTCGCGACGATCATGCTGGTCTTTCTCCTTAGTGTTCGGCCCGACGTCCTGAGCGGTTTGAGCGATCCCCGCTTCGCCTTCAAGTTCGCCTTCACCTTGACCACGGCCGCTGCAGCCCTTTGGTTGGCCCTGCGCCTGTCGCGTCCTGGCAAAACCGCTGGCCCGGCATTGGCTGGGCTCGTCGTCTCGGCACTTCTGCTGGCCGCAGCCGTCGGCCTGGAGCTGATCGCCCTCCCCGCAGCGTCTTGGTTGCCAGCTATGATCGGCGACCGCGCCCTCGCCTGCGCCCTTCTGATCCCGACGCTGGCCGCAGCCCCCTTGGCCGCCTTGCTCTACGCCATGAAATCGGGGGCACCCGATAGCCCGCGCTTGGCCGGCGCCGCCGCAGGACTTTTGGCCGGTGCCATCGGCGCAACGCTTTACGCCACGCACTGCACCAACGACAGCCCGCTGTTCGTCGCCATCTGGTACGTTTTAGGCATCGCCGTCGTGACCACCATCGGCAGTGTCATCGGCAGCCGCGTCCTGCGCTGGTAGTCTGCCCTTAAGCCCTCACGCACTGGCAAACCCCTTACCCATCCCACCCCTCGGCCCCGCCGCCATGCGACATCCGCACCAACTTGGCGCGTGGCGGCGCAACCGTCCCCGTGATCGACAAAGCAACCGCCTCCGCGATCCGTATTCCATCGACCCCTGCCGACAAAATCCCGCCCGCATACCCCCCGCCTTCGCCTGCTGGAAACAGCCCACGCGTATTTACCGATTGCCCGCTGTCGTCGCGCGGTATCCGCAGCGGCGATGACGTCCGCGTCTCAACGCCTGTCATCACGGCATCGGCCATCGCATAGCCTTTGATCTGGCGATCAAACGCAGGTAACGCCTCACGCATCGCCGCCACCGCGAAGTCTGGCAGACACGCGCTCAGATCCGTCGGCGTCACCCCTGGCTTATAGCTCGGCACGACCGCCCCAAGCCCGGTTGAGGGCCTGCCCGCGAGGAAATCCTCCACCCGCTGGGCAGGTGCGGCATACGTCCCCCCACCGGCCTCGAACGCCCGCTTTTCCCAGTGCCGCTGAAACGCAATCCCCGCAAGCGGCCCGCCTGGAAAATCAACCTCCGGCGTGACCGAAACCACCATCCCCGCATTGGCATTCCGCTCGGCGCGCGAGTACTGGCTCATCCCGTTGGTGACGAGATGCCCCGGCTCGGATGCTGCCGCCACGACCTGCCCGCCCGGGCACATGCAGAACGAATAAACCGCCCGCCCGTTGCTGGCATGATGCACGAGCTTGTAGTCCGCAGCCCCGAGGATCGGATGGCCTGCCGAAGGGCCAAACCGGCACGCATCGATCAGCGCCTGCGGATGCTCGATCCGCACCCCGATGGAAAACGGCTTGGCCTCCATCGCGACCCCGTCCGCGTGCAGCATCTCGAACGTGTCGCGCGCACTATGCCCGACCGCCAGCACCACATGATCGGCGGCGATAACCTCCCCATCGGCCAGCCGAACGCCCTTGATGCGCCGCACCCCGTCAGCGCCCGTATCGACCTCGATCCCGGTCACGCGGGCCTCAAACCGGTATTCCCCGCCCAGCGCTTCGATCTTGGCGCGCATGCTCTCAACCATCGTGACGAGCCGGAACGTCCCGATGTGCGGCTTTGACACGTACAGGATTTCGTCGGGCGCCCCCGCTTCGACGAACTCGGTCAGCACCTTGCGACCCAGATGATAGGGGTCTTTGATCTGACTGTAGAGCTTGCCGTCCGAAAACGTCCCAGCCCCTCCCTCGCCGAACTGCACGTTCGATTCAGGGTTCAGCACCGACCGCCGCCACAAACCCCACGTGTCTTTCGTCCGCTCGCGCACGACTTTGCCGCGCTCAAGAATGATCGGCTTGAAGCCCATCTCCGCCAAAATGAGCCCGGCAAACAGCCCGCACGGCCCGCACCCGATCACCACCGGCCGCCTGAACCCACCCGCGACCGGCGCATGGGCCACGGGCTGATAGGCGGTATCGGGCGCAACTTTAACCCGCCCATCGCCCGCAAAACGAGCCAGCACGGCCGCCTCATCGGCAACGGAGACATCGACCGAATACACCAGCACGATGGCCGACCGCTTGCGCGCATCAAATCCACGCCGCGCCACATGCACGTCGAAAGCCGCCGCCTTGCCAAGACCAAGCCGCACCCGCACCGCCTCGCGCAGTGCCTCAAGCCCATGATCGAGCGGCAATCGAATTTCAGTAACGCGGATCATCGTTTTGTGTCATCCCGGGCGCACTGCAGCGTCTTTACGGTGCAGTGCAGACCTAAGGACCCAGGGGGCCACGAGCACAAACCGCAACTGCAATTACCGCCCGCCGCGCAACGCTGCCAGCAGATCTGGTGTCGGATAGCTATCGGCAGGCATCCCGAACTTCAGCTGGGTCTGCTTGACCGCCAAGCGCGTTCCCGCGCCGAGCTTCCCATCCGGCTCGCCGACCTTATACCCCTTGGCCGCCAGCAAGCGCTGCATTTCAATGAGTTGCTGACCATCGAGAGACTCGATCGGCGTGCCCCCCCGGCTCATCGCTGGCGCGCCCGCAATGCGTGTCGCCAGATAGGCTGCCGTCACGCCATAGTTCAGCGACTGGTTCCACTTGAGGTAAACATCGAAATTGGGATAGGCCAGGAACGCTGGACCGTTGCGACCCATCATCAGCAACAGCGACGCTGGCATCGCATCCGCTGGGATCTTTTTGCCATCCAGCGTCGTGATACCCATCTCCGCCCACTTCGAGCGCGGCAGCTTAATGGCAAGATCGGCCTGTTCCCAGGCCATCTTGGCCGGCACCCGCACTTCCTGCAGCCACGGCTCCCCGGGCTTCCATCCCAGTGACCGGATGAAGTTCGCACTCGACGCAATGATGTCGGCATTCGACCGCATCAGATCGCGGCGGCCATCGCCATCATAATCGACAGCATGATTGAGGTAATGCCCCGGCAGGAACTGCGTCTGTCCCAACTCGCCAGCCCACGACCCGATCATGTCCTCGGCGCGCAGATCGCCCCGGTCGATGATTTTCAGCGCCGAAATCAACTCGGCCCGGAACATTTCGCCCCGGCGGCAATCGTAGGCGAGAGTCGCCAGCGAGCGCAGCACCGGCTTCTTGCCCATCCCCGACCCGAAATCGCTTTCCAGCGCCCAAAACGCCGTAATCACCGCGCCCGAAACCCCGTATTCTGCTTCGACGCGATCGAAAATCGCCTTCTGCTGCTTGAGTTTGGCAATCCCGTTCTGCACCCGGTTCGGCGTGGCGAGCTTGGCCGAGAATTCCAGGAACGTCTGCGAGAAGAAACCCTGCTTGCGGTCGCTCGAAATGATCGACATGTCCGCCGTCATGCCATCGAGCGCATTGGCAACCGTCGCTGGCTTCACGCCAGCAGCCACCGCATCCGTCTTGAACTGTTCAAACCAGCGTTCAAAGCTCCCGGTATTGACGCACGCAGGCGCGGCCAAAACGGGCGTAACGCCGAGACACAGGGCAGCTAAAGCCGCGACAGACTTCAAATGACGCATGATATTTCCTTGGCCAAGCACTCGTCGATGACACTGAAAGTTCGGGCGCGCAGCTATGGGTCAATGAATACGTCGCGGTCAAGGCCGTTCGTTGCCTGATGGGTCAATCCCTCGTCATGTGCTCGCCGTAATCACTTCCCACGACTGAATGCCGCAACAGACCGGGCCAGTGGGCTCGCGGGATTTTGCAGGGAGATACCAAGCGTGCTGACACATCTCGGGCCACTGGTCGCAATCTGTCTGGTGCTCATCCCCGTAAGCGACTCCTTTGCCGAAAAACGTGCGGCCTTGGTCGTTGGCAACAGCGCCTATGTCAATGCGCGTCCCCTTGCCAATCCTTTGAACGACGCCCGCGACATGACCCGCGCACTCAAGCAATCGGGCTTTGAGGTGGTCGAAGCCTTGGACGCATCCAAATCGCAAATGGACGCAGCCCTCCGCAGCTTCACCGAAAAACTGAACGACGCCGACGTTGCACTGCTCTACTACGCCGGACACGGCCTTCAGGTCGGCCAGCAGAACTACCTTGTCCCCATCGACGCGAAACTCGACCGCGAACGCGACCTCGATTTCGAAGCCGTCAAACTCGAGTTCGTCCTCCGCCAGATGGAAATCGACCGCGAAGGCAAAACCAGCATCGTCATCTTAGACGCCTGCCGCGACAACCCGTTGGCCCGTAACCTCGCCCGCTCGATGGGCACAAGATCCGTCGGCATCGGTCGCGGCCTCGCCGCCGCTGCCACCGGCCTCGGCACATTCATCGCCTACTCGACCCAGCCAGGAAACGTCGCCGTCGATGGTGAGGGCCGCAATTCACCGTTCGCCGCAGCGCTCATAAAGCAGATGGCTGTTGAGGGGCGCAATCTCACCAGCGCGATGATCGAAGTCCGCAAGGAGGTCGTGGCCGCGACCTCAGGGACGCAAGTTCCCTGGGACCATTCGGCACTGACCGGCGAGTTCTTTTTTACCCAAGCAACCGGCAGAGCGTTGCAAGGCGCCATCAGCCCGCCGCCGCCAGCGTCTCCTGCCGACGTCACAGCCTTGCAGGAGCGCCTCACCAGGCTCGAACGCGAAGCCAAAGAGCGGGACGCGCAATCTGCAGCGGGTGCCGCAGCCCAAGCCGATGGGTATAGGCTCGCCGAACTGCGCGCCCGTGCCGCCAACATTGATGACCTGACCAAAGACTTGCAGAAAAGGCTCTTTGCCGCGCGCATGGAGGAAGGCCGCTCCAGCGACCCGTCAGAACGCGCACGTCTCCTCAAGAAGTCCATGGACATCCAAATGGAATGGACGCGCCGTGGCATGGACCTGAAAAAGCTGCGCGACGAGATCGCAACCCTTGAAGGCAAAGGCAATACTGCAGCACCTTCAAAACCTTGACGGCATGGCGTCGCTACGAATGCCCGATTGCGATACCGACGGCAAACACCAGCGATCCGCCGATGACGATCTCGACTGCCGCCCGCCAGAACTTGGTATCCATGTAACGCGATCTAATCCAGGCAATCGCCCAGAGTTCAACGAACACGATGGCAATCGCAACACCCGTCGCCGTGTTGAAATCCGGGATCAGGTACGGCAGCGTGTGCCCAAGCCCGCCGATCGTTGTCATGATGCCCGTGACCGCGCCGCGCTTCCAGGGATCACCGCGATCGGTCAACTCACCATCGTCCGACATCGCCTCGGTCATGCCCATCGAGATGCCAGCACCGATCGAGGCGGCCATCCCGACTAGAAACGTATCCCACGTATTATGCGTTGCAAACGCTGCGGCAAAGATCGGCGCCAACGACGCAATCGACCCGTCGATCAGCCCCGCCAAACCCGGCTGCACATATCGCAGCACGAACTGACGCTTTTCCTGATGCGCTTCGGTTTCCCGCACGTCGGCGGGCGTATGCGTTTCAGACAATTGCTTGGCAACGACGACATGCTTACCCTCGGCCGCGGCCAGATCGCCCAGCAGCTTTCGCACGTCGGCGTTGGTCGCCATCTGCGTTGCGCGCGTGTAGAACCGGAACGCCTCGCCCTCCAGCGCCGTTGCCTGATCGCGCACCTTATCGAGCCCCATCGGCTTGACCAGCCAAGCCGGGTCGATCTTCATGAACCCCTTGATATCCTGCTTACGGATCAGCGGGATGTGGTCGCCAAACCGCGTCTTGAACAGCTCGATAAGCCAGCCTCGGTGAACCCGCTCTTCTTCTGCCATCTCGGTGAACAGCTTGGCCGACGCCGGATAAAGCCCTGCGAGCCCATGCGCGTACTCTGTGTAAATGGCCGCGTGCTCTTCCTCGACCGAAATCGCCAGCGCCAGCACTTCGCGCTCATCCAAATCCGAAAATCGGCGCATCGAGACCTCATATTAGAATAATTCTAACCTGAGGCGTGAATAGAAGGTCGACGCGCCACAATCAAGCGTGCGCAAGCCCAGCGGCAACATTCAATCCCTAGGCGCAGGCGTTCCAAATAGCCCGACGAGGCGAAACTCACCGTCGGGCTCCTTGAACACAACAATGCGCTCGTAAAATTTGCCTGTCGCGTATTTGGTCTCGAATGTTACCGCGTAGACATCGCCCGTGATGCCCTGTTCACCGGTTGAATAGGTCATATTCTGAACCGCAGCACTCAGAGGCGCACCACCAACCTGCGACCGGCCAAACGAGAGGTTCTCAAAAAACACCGATTGAGCGACCTTGGTCTTGTACCAGGCACTGACGTGCTTTTCCCACAACGTATTGAGCTTGTTAGCGCTGACAAGCCCAAGGATCGTCTTGGCCGCAGCGACCGCTTTGTCCGAATTCTGTTTGCTGTCCTCAGCCGCAACGGGCAGCGCACTGAACACGCCCGAACCCAACACAACACTCAAAATCACGCCTCTCAAAATCACGCTTAACCTCCTTTAACGGCAATTGTGAGTTCAATCGCAAATGCGCCGGACCGTCGCCACATTCGGATTTCGTGAATCAATAAACGGGACGTCACGGCAATTCGCGGTGGCCGGATCCAGCGCCGCTTGAACCCGCCCGCCGAATGGCCATACCGCATTCCACCAAAGCAACGTCCCGGCACCCACCATCACCGCAGCGCCCGCCCCGGCAACCTTGATCCATCGCGGACCCGACACCTCACCCCCCTGAGTAAGGACACTAACCGAAACCCCGAGTCGTTTGACATCATTGATAAAATCAGGGTCAGCACGAACATTCATGCCAGCCATATCGACCAGCGGCCTCAGGCTGACCGGCAACGAGTTCTTCGCCGGCATGCTCGCACCGGCGACAAACACCGGAATGACCGGCACATTATTTTCAAGCGCCGTTTCGATCTCAAGCCTGACGAAGTCGTCCGGATCGTCGAGCCGCCGACCCGCACCATTGTTGACGCTGAGCCAGTCTGGCCCGATGATGGCCAACATTACTTGGCTAGCCCTCACGGCGGCCTTGATGTGGGTCTTGAAATTGACCCCCGCCGGAATGTTATCGACGTCCTTGAAAATCGACTTGCGATCGAACTTCCTGGCCAAATGCTCGTAAATGCGGTCCGTCGCGAACTGGCTATCCTCGCGCCGGTAGGAGAGGAAAATCGCGCCCATCAGTGCTGCCCCGCAGACTTGAACATCAGGGTAGGGTGACTGACATTCAGTCGCACGTCAACCAATTGTCCAGCCATCGCATCAACCCAAGCGGCAACATTGCCCCTGTTGCCCGCCTCACCTCAATGCTAAGCATCCCGCCATGATCGAAACATCGAAAATCCGCAACTTCTCCATCATCGCCCATATCGACCACGGCAAGTCGACGCTGTCCGACCGCCTGATCCAGATGTGTGGCAACGTCGCCGACCGCGATATGAAGGCTCAAATCCTCGACTCGATGGACATCGAGCGCGAGCGCGGCATCACGATCAAGGCGCAGACCGTTCGCCTCGACTACAAGCACACCGACGGCCTGATGTATCAGTTGAATCTGATGGATACCCCAGGCCACGTCGACTTCGCCTACGAGGTCTCCCGTTCTCTCGCCGCCTGCGAAGGCGCTATCCTCGTGGTCGATGCCTCCCAAGGCGTCGAAGCCCAGACGCTCGCCAACGTCTATACGGCTCTCGACGGCAACCTCGAAATCCTGCCCGTCCTGAACAAGGTCGACCTCCCCGCCGCCGACTGCGACCGCGTCAAGCAGCAGATCGAGGACGTGATCGGCCTCGACGCCTCGAACGCCGTTGAAATCTCCGCCAAGACCGGCCTCAACATCCGCGCGGTACTCGAAGCCATCGTGGACCGCCTTCCGCCCCCCACCGGCGACGCGTCCAAGCCCCTCAAGGCCATGCTGATCGACAGCTTCTACGACACCTATCTGGGCGTGGTTGTGCTCGTCCGCATCAAAGACGGCGTGATGAAAAAAGGCCAGAAAATCAGGCTCATGGCTGGCGAAACCAGCCACGTCATCGAACGCGTCGGCATTTTCCGCCCCAAGCAGGAAATGCTCGACGAGTTGGGTCCCGGCGAAGTCGGATTTTTCACCGCCGCCATGAAGGAAGTCGCCGAAACCCGTGTTGGCGATACCATCACCGACGATAAGGTTCCGTGCGCCGAGCCACTACCGGGCTTCAAACCGGCCCAACCCGTCGTATTCTGCGGCCTGTTTCCGGTCGACGCCGCCGACTTCATCGCCCTGCGCGAAGCGATGGGCAAACTGCGATTGAACGACGCCAGCTTCTCGTTTGAAACCGAAAGCAGCGCCGCTTTGGGCTTCGGCTTCCGCTGCGGCTTCCTCGGCCTGCTCCACCTCGAAATCATCACCGAACGCCTTGAGCGCGAATTCAACCTCGACCTCATCACGACAGCGCCGTCCGTCGTCTATCACTTGAACATGACCGACGGCACCACGCAGGAAATGCACAATCCAGCCGATATGCCCGATGTGCAGAAGATCAAGAGCATCGAGGAGCCGTGGATCAAGGCGACTATCATGGTCCCAGACGACTACCTCGGCGTGATCCTGAAGCTCTGCCAGGACCGACGCGGCCGCCAGAAAGACCTGACCTACGCTGGCTCGCGCGCCATGGCGATCTATGAACTCCCCTTGAACGAAGTCGTGTTCGACTTCTACGATAAGCTCAAATCCGTATCGCGCGGTTATGCCTCCTTCGATTACCAGATCATCGGCTATGAAGCCGAGGACCTTGTGAAACTGTCGATCCTGGTCAACTCCGAACCCGTCGACGCGCTGTCGATCGTCGTCCACCGCACCCGCGCCGAGAGCCGCGGCCGCGTCATGTGCGAAAAACTCAAAGAATTGATTCCGCGCCACATGTTCGTCGTCCCGATCCAGGCCGCCATCGGCGGCAAGGTGATCGCCCGCGAAACCATCGCTGCGATGCGCAAGGACGTAACCTCGAAGTGCTACGGCGGCGACATCTCCCGTAAGCGCAAGCTGCTCGACAAGCAGAAAGAAGGCAAAAAGCGCATGCGCCAGTTCGGCAAAGTCGAAATCCCCCAATCCGCCTTCATCGCCGCCCTGAAGATGGAAGATTGAGCCCAACATCATACAGGCGTTGGCCGGGACTAAGACGAGCCTCGCTTTGAACGCACGGGGCCCCGATCCGTGACCTTACGCCCCGCCAATCTCTTCGAAACGTAACTTGGGTCCGCACCCGATCTGCGCTAGATTTACGCCCTGTGCCCCTTCCGCCGCACACGGACACAATAGCCCCCCTGCGACATCTTGCGTTTTGCATTGCGTCACGCCATAAAGGAGTGCATCGAACACGCATTGGCCTACTCTGACAGCGCTCCGCACTGCCTCAAGA
>Ga0247839_1000513_pt1 | contig 68592 bp, 77 predicted proteins | sample LaCruzMarch2015__6_FD_192405 | JGI IMG/M metagenome (GOLD analysis project Ga0247839, IMG submission 192405) | Freshwater microbial communities from meromictic Lake La Cruz, Castile-La Mancha, Spain - LaCruzMarch2015_16m | ecosystem: Environmental > Aquatic > Freshwater > Lake | place: Spain...
TTTTGCAACAGTTGAAAATACCCTGTTTCGCTACGTTGCCGATATGACCTTTCATGAGTCTATGAAAGCACGTGGAATTGCTACAATTTTTAATACCTTAATTGGGATCGCTTGGCCTCAAATTGAATTATTTTTTGAGTCAAAATTTTCAAAACACCCTATTAGATTTTTAAGGGATAAATGGGAGGAATTCTCACTTTTATGTGTAAAAGTTACAGTGAATATATGCACGTATGCTTTATCCGGACATTATGGTTTCAATCTGAAGCTCGGAATTAAAGTTGGCGTTATTGTGTTCATTTCCTTTTACTGCGCAGATTTTCTCAAGTACAAACTTACCCCATTTGTTGATAATCAAATTAACAAGGTTGTTTTAGTTTTAACTAAAAAGAAAACTAATCCATTGCAACACAATCAGGAACTGACATTTTCTGATATTGTTTTAGTGGAAGAAAGCCAAGAAGAAGATTTAATTTTGGAAGAAAGCGTTTAAACATTTAAAGCCATAGTCTTTTTGACTGTGGCTTTTTTACTATTGATATTATTTATTATGGGTGCTATAATCCTTTTCGTTGTTTATATATGCGCGCGTAGCTCAGCTGGTAGAGCATTCGACTGATACTCGAAAGGTCCCAGGTTCGATCCCTGGCGCGCGCACCAAAGAAAAACCACCTTTTAAAAGGTGGTTTTTCTTTGTGTTAACTTTTTATAACATAAAACCACCTGCTTTTATTGCAAGTGGTTTATTTTGACCTCAACAAGGAATCAGTCAGGGATGGTGCTTCACCCCAAGATAACGACCCTCCTTATACATTTAAGTGAGACATACTGGAGAAATATTTAAATTTATAGCCATCTCTCCACGGCTTGGTTAAGAAAAACTTTTTATTTATTATACCTCAGAATTTTCATTTTCAAAAAAGGTGTGAACAGCGTCAATTATTTCTGAAATATCACCACCCATAACTTTAGGAAGATTTGACCAAGATTCTTTGATTCTGTGATCTGTGAGACGGTCTTGCGGAAAATTATATGTTTTGATTTTCTCAGAACGATCCATGTTTCCAATTTGGGATGATCGATTGTCTGAATATTTTTTCGCTTCTTCTTCATCTTTCATTTGCTGAAGTTTTGAACGAAGAAGTTCAAGTACTCGTTCCTTGTTTGCAAGCTGACTTCTTTCTACTGTTGAACGAAAATCAATTCCTGTTGGTTTGTGAATAACCCGCACAGCAGATTCAACCTTGTTTACGTTTTGTCCTCCTGCACCTCCAGCACGAGATGTTTCAAATTCCAAATCAGCATCATTCAAAACAATGGTAGTTTTTTTGAAGATTGGCATGATCGCAACAGAAGCTGTTGAAGTGTGAATTCTCCCTTGTTTTTCAGTCGCTGGAATTCTTTGTACACGGTGTACACCAGTTTCAAATCGAAGTGCTTTATATACGCCAACTCCTTTTATTTCAATTGAAGCATATTTATATCCGCCAACATCATTGATTGATTCGTCAACAATTCGCCATTGCCAACCTTTTGATTCTGCGTATCGTTCGTACATTTCAGCGAGTTCATGAGCAAAAAGCGCAGCTTCGTCTCCACCAGCCCCAGCTCGTACTTCAAGAACGATCTCATTAGGAAATTGATCTTCTTCTTTTTGGGCTTTCAAAATTGATTCAAGTTGAGAAGTATACGCTTCAAGTTGCACTCGAATATTTTCAATCTCATCTTGTGCCATCACTTTCATTGATTCATCAGAAGCAATAAGTTCAAGGGTATCATCATATTGACCTTTCAGTTTTTTGATTTCACCAGCAACAAAAGCTGTTTGGTGATTTCCAAGCAGTTCTTCAAAATTATATTGTTCAATTTTTGATAGTAGTTCTTCCATATAGTTCTATTGTATCAGAACAAAGAGCGCTCGAAAGCGCTCTTTGTTTGTGATACTTTATTTTTTCTTTGCTGCTTGCGCTCGCTTTTTGAATTTGTCTACTCGTCCAGCTGTATCGAGTACTGTTTCTTTTCCTGTGTAGAATGGATGTGTATCACTTGAAATTTCTACTCGGTAAAGATCGTATTCTTTTCCTTCAAATGTTCCTTTTTCATCAGTATGTACTGTTGAAGAAATAAGAAACTGCGCTCCTGATTGAGCGTCTTGGAAAATTACTGATCGGTAGTTTTTTGGATGTATTCCTGATTTCATACTTGGATAATCTACCACATGCCCGTGATTTTTGCAAGATTTGTGTTAATATACGGCCATGGACCCAAAAAAGCAAGAAAAACAATGGCTTTTAAATGAAAAATATCAAGGAATTGAAAGTCCTGAGTTTTTTGAGGATTTTAAAAAACTGGAATCTGGAACACCTCTTGCTTACCTTATTGGAAACATACCCTTTCTTGGAATCACTGTCGATTTAGAATATAAACCTCTTATACCAAGACCAGAAACTGAGTTTTGGGTAAATTACTGTATTGAGAAATATATTCCCCTAGAGGCAAATATTTCCATTCTAGACATATATTCTGGTTCTGGATGTATCGGACTTGGAATCGCAAAAAAAAGACCAAACACAAAAATTCTTTGTAGCGATATTAAAAAAGAAAACATAGTTCAAATACAGAAAAATATCGTTCTCAATGGAATTTCAGAAAAGCAGGTTTCAGTTATTCAGTCTGATATATTAAAAAATATCTCAATGCAAAAATTTGATATCATTTTTGCAAATCCTCCGTATATCTCAGAACAAAGAAAAGACACCGTTGATGATTCTGTTTTACTCTATGAAGACCACCACGCTCTTTTTGCAGAAGATGATGGATTATTTCATATTAAAAATCTGATTGAAAAAATTCCATTTTTCTTGAAAGATAATGGGTATATGTTTATAGAATTTGATCCATGGCAAAAAAAATTAATTGAATCTTACATACAAGAAAAGGAAATATGTCTTGAATTTTTACAGGATCAATATCAAAAAAATCGTGTACTTATAATTCAAAATAAAAAACTCGCATAAGCGAGTTTTTTATTTTAGTTTGCTGATTCAAGAAGATCTATATCTGCTTGGATTTTTTCAGCGTGAGCCATTACTCCATTTCCATAGAATAAGTTTTTTACTTTTGGATCAGAACACCCTCTTCCTGAATAGTATTTACATGCAGCCTCTCGTTCAGCTGTAAATGTTTGTGTTGCAGCACCAAGATCTTTTACATACAAAGCTGTTGCAAACACAGCATGTCGTGGATTCCAAGGATTTGCAATACTTGCACCTGTCGCTGCTGCGATGCGATTTTCATATGATTCCCATGTTACTGGAATAAATTGAGAAGGACCCATTGCTCCTCCCCAACCCCCTGAAGCAAGCGGACAAGAAAGTGGTTGTCCATCCGGTGAAATTCCAAGTTTTTTGGTAATTCGAAGAAATGCGGCTTGATCATCTCGCCATGAACCGGATGTTGGTCCAGGCATAATATCTTTCCATGTTCTTGCGTCACCTGGTCGATTACATGTTCCTACATTACTTCCAAGATTCGATTCTTGTTTCAAAATAGCAAGAATAAAAGCTGGTCGAACTCCTGTTTTAGCTGAAGCTTCTTTTGCATATTCATATGCTTCACCGAAAGGAATAGCTTGTGCACCTCGAAGTTCAAAGAGTTTTGCTCTAATTTGCGAAGCTTTTGCTTTTCTATCTGCGATAACTTGCTCATATGCTTTCTCTTGAGATTTTGAAGCGTTGAGAAGTTTTTGTTGTTCTTGTTGACTTAATTCTACTTTTTTCTGTTCCGCTTCAATTTCTTTTTTCTTATCAATCTCTTCAACTCTTTTTACCTGAAGAACTTCTTTGATTTCTTCTTGTTCAGCTTTTTCAAGTTTAATATATTCCACTTCCCCTTTAATTTTTCCTTTTACTGTTGCAAGAAGATCAACACTTCCATAAAACTCAGAAATGGTGTCATCTGAAAGAAGTGAGTAGATGAATCCAGTTTGATCAAATTCATTTGTCTGACGAATAAGCTCACCAAGAGCCTCTCGTCTTTCAATCATTGTAGTTGAAAGCGTGACAATAGTTTTTTCTTTTTGGGTAATTTCACCAGAAATATTTTTAATCTCAAGATCACGAGCTTTAATTTTCGCCCTTGCTTTGTTAATCTCCGCGCGAAGTGTTTCAACCTCTCTTTGAAGAGAAGCTGATTTATTTTTTTGTCCACTCAAAATTGCTTCTTGTTGTTTAATCTCAGCCTCAAGTTCAGCGAGCTCTCTTTCAAGAACAGCTCTTTCAGCGTCTGTCACTTGAGCATTTACCGACATTGGAAAAGAAATAGTTCCCAAAACAAAACCAAACAACATGAAAACAACAAAAAATTTTGTAAATACTTTTTTAGTAGATTTAAGAATATCGCTCATGATTACTATTATATATCATTTTTAATTACCTTCTACAGAATAACTGTACGCTGAAGCATATTTTTGTTCGGGATTTAAGGTTTTTCCAACAACAAAAACACCGAGTATAACAAAAACTATGAGTACAGTACTCATTATATTTTCAAGTGATTTATGTCGTATATAGCTTCTGTATTCTTCCATACATAACTATAGACGCTTAAAAAAACGAACTATTACAAACCTTACAGTTTAACGATAAAAAATTATTTTTGTCTAGGTTTTATGATCCAATTTTGGATATCTTCGACCGTCCCACCAACCTTTTTCTTTGGATTAAAAATATTCCTCATGTCAAAAATATCTTTGAGTTCTTGAAACACAGAAACCATGTGATCACCAAACATATATGGCAAATATGGCGTACGAATAATTCCGTCATTATGCTCTGCAGTTATTGAGCCTTCGTATTTTTTCACAATTGTATATACTTTTTCCGAAAGTTCAAAAATAATTTTTTGAGTTTCTGGATTTTGAAAATCCATAAGAGGAATTACGTGAAGATTTCCATTCCCAAGATGTCCAGCAACTGTATATAAAAGCTTTCGAGAATCCAAAAGTTCAGTAAGTTCTTTCATATAAGCTGGGTAGTGAACAACTGGAATAACACAATCATCAATGAAAGGCGCTGTTCTCAGTTTTTTTGAATGATCAGAAAGAAGCTTGAATGAATCTCGACGAATATTCCAATATTTTTCAATCTCTTTTTCAGTAGTTAAAATTCTTGATGGTAATTTCAAAAATCCCAATGCTTTTTGAGCCCGAATTGCTTCACCTTCTATTTCTTTTCTGTCATTTGAAACAAATTCAATCAAAACAACATATTCTGGAATCCCTCCCGTGAGAGACATCCATATTTCTGGAATAAAATTAAATGCATATTTGAGAATTCCCAAAATTCCTTTGTCTTTCAAAAAATCTTTAAAGAAACGTACTGCAAATTTAAATGTATGCTTATCATATACTTCCATTGTCTCAATATCAAAACCAGAAAGATTTTCAACAATTTTCGGAAGCCGCTCACTTGAATCAGCAAACAACACCAGAAGATTTGAAAAAGTTTCAATTGGAACAACCTTATATGTTATTTCAGTAATAATCGCAGTTGTGCCTTGCGCGCCCACAATCATCTTCGTGAGATCAAAAGTTTGAGTTTCTTCATCCCAAACATTCCAAATAAGGTAACCGGAAGAGTTCTTTGTTGTTTTTGGTTTTGCTTCTTTGATTTCATTTCTATTTCTTTGAATCAAATTCCAGACTGACCGATACAGACGACCCTCAAAAGTATCTTCAATCATTTTTGCGTCGAGTTCTGTTTTTGATATTGGTTTTACGTGGTATTCATTACCATCAGAAAAAACAGCTTTAAGTTCCAAAACAAAATCTTTATTTTGACCGTACTTCAAGCTTTTTTCACCCGCGCCATTATTTCCAACCATTCCACCAACAGCACAAAGATTTTTTGAAGCCGGGAAACACGGCATAACCATACTATATTTTTCAAGCTCTTGTTCAAGAATCTTATAAGGAGTTCCAGGTAAAACCTTAACATGACCAACAACAGGAAATGAATGTTTTGTGATTGGATTATATTGAAAACCGTAATCTTTTTTTACAATCTCCAAAATACCCGACATGTATTTTGTCGTGTCTACAATAATAGACTCATTAAGAGAACCTCCAGACATGCAAGTTCCTGCGGCTCGAACAGTGAGCGACAAATCACTATATCCTCCCATTTGACGCTTTACATCGACCCAATGAACCAGTTCTTGGATATCTTTCGAGTGTTTTGGAAAGACAACAACCTGGGGTTTTACAGAGAAAATACTATAATCCGTACTTCTTGAATTCAAAATTTCCTCACTCATGTCAACATCACCCTCAATAAGGCTTTTAAGTTCTTGAATAAGTTCTTTTTCCATATGTAGCCATTCTACCATGGAAAAGCTTGATTCAATGCTATAATGCAAATATGTCGGAACAAAAAAACATTGATTTTTTAGCAATCGGCGACATTGTCGTTGATGCATTTATACAACTACAAGATGCCAGGGTTCATTGTGATATCAATAATGATAACTGTACGATTTCCATGCGTTTTGGAGACAAAATACCTTATAAAAACCTTAAGGTTGTTTCGGGAGTTGGAAATTCACCAAATGCAGCTGTGTCAGCAGCTAGACTTGGTCTTTCGTCTGCAGTGGCAACTCATATTGGTGATGATCAACACGGAAAAGACTGCATAGAATCACTCAGAAAAAATATGGTTGATACGAGTTTTGTTCAAATACAAAAAGGATACGACACAAACTACCATTTTGTTCTTTCTTTTGAAGCAGAGCGAACTATTCTAATCAAACACGCAGAATTTAAGTATGACTTTCCTTCTATTATTGGAAATCATGTACCAAAATGGATTTACTTTAGTTCAGTTGCACCAAATTCTCTTCACTATCACGAACAAATTGGTGACTATTTGAAAAAAAATAAAGATGTTCGCTTTGCCTTCCAACCTGGAACATTCCAGATTAGTCTTGGTGCAGAAAAGTTGAAAGATATTTACCAAAGAACTGAAATATTTTTCTGCAATAGAGAAGAAGTTCAGAAAATTCTATCCTCAAATTCGAGTGAAATTATTGAACTTCTCAAAGGTATTCACAATCTTGGACCAAAGATTGTTTGCATTACAGATGGTCCAGACGGAGCGTATGCATACGATGGAACAAATGCTTGGTTTCAACCAATTTATCCAGATCCAAAACCTCCAGTGGAAAGAACTGGTGCGGGAGATAGTTTTGCATCAACTTTCACCTCAGCACTTGCGCTCGGACTTTCAATCGAACAAGCGCTTTCTTGGGGTCCAATTAACTCCATGAATGTTGTGCAGTATATTGGCGCACAAGAAGGATTACTCACAAGAAAAGAATTGGAAGAGTTTTTGGAAAATGCACCCAGCTCTTACAAAAGTAAAAAAATACTTTAACCATGTCTGAAACTTCAAAACAAATTAATAATATAAACGACCTCACAAAAGAACAAACTGACACTTGGATTGAAGGAGTTCTTCGTGAATATGATTGGCTCACCAAAGACAAACAAAAAATTTGTGATGAACTCAAACAAGTTCAAGAAAAACTTCGACCTCTTGAAGATCAGTATCTAGATTTTGTAGAGCATCACAAAAAAGATACCGAGGAAGCAATGGAAACCAAACATAAAATACAGATATTACAAGGTAAACTACGACAACTCTATGAGTTGTATAGAAAATAATATGGATAATAGTTTTAATTTTGAAAAAATTACAAAACAGAAAACAGCTCAAGAACTCATGACAGAACTAGAAAATCTTAATGTAAAAAAAGATGAACTAGAGCAAACGGAGGAAGGTTTTGATGAACCAAATAATTTGTTTGAATTAGAAAAAGTAAAACAAAATATTACACAAGTAGAAAAAGATCTCCAAAGACGAGTAGATAATAACTAACATGACAGATTTCGAAAAAGAGATTCAAAAAATTCAAGAAGAAATTGCAGTCAAAGCAATGGTTGGTGAAGACACAAAAAAGCTTGAAGAAAAATTAAAAAAACTAAAAAAGTAAGCAAATGCTTGCTTTTTTAGTTTTTTAAGATACTTGACAAAATAAACTTTAAATGATATTATATATTTGAATTTAAAACCTTATCTTATGAAAACAATCTCGTTCCTTCTTTTTTCGCTTTTCGCAATACTAATGGTAAAGATTAGTTTCGTGCCAGCAATATCAAGCCAAGCCTTCCAAGATGAAAACTTATTTATTGCCGGATCGGTTTCGGGAATACTCGGCTTATTATTTCTATCTCTAAGCAGAAATAAAATGACCTCTTTATAAAGAGGTCATTTTTTATTTTCTAGCTCTTACTTTTTTAACTGCTATTTTAATATCACTCACTGTGAGGCCATACTCTTTGTAGAGTTCTTCTGCTGTTCCTGACTGACCAAATCTATCGTGAACCCCCACAAACTCCATCGGTCTTGAGAAATCTGATGCCAAACATTCAGCAATCGCACTTCCCAATCCTCCAGTTACTTGATGCTCTTCAACAGTCACTATCCCTCCGCAATCTTTTGCAAATTTTCGAATTGATTGAGTATCAAGAGGTTTTATTGTTGCAAGATTCATCACAGAAACAGAAACTCCTTCTTCTGCAAGTTCTCGAGCTGCGAGTATTGCAGAATATACAAGTGACCCACAAGCAATAATTGCAACTTCCGGAAGTTTTCCAGAGTACGAATGTCCATCAAAAAATATTTGTGCCTTCCCTATTTCAAATGAGGTTTCTTGTGTTGTAAAAACTGGACTCTTTTCTCGAGCGAGTCGTATATACACTGGACCATTATGCTTTGCTGCAGCAAGAGTTGCTTTGTAAGCTTCATTACTATCACACGGTACGAGAACTGTCATGTTTGGTTGCATTCGCATGAGCCCAATATCTTCTAAAGCTTGATGAGTTGCACCGTCGGGACCCACAGAAAGCCCAGCGTGACAACCAACAATTTTCACTGGGAAATTATTTAAAGAAATTGTTGTACGAATTTGTTCGTTGTTTCTTCCTGGAGAAAAAGCAGCGTATGACATAATAAATGGAATCTTTCCATAATTTGCCATTCCAGACGCTAAAGCCGCAAGATTTTGTTCCGCAACCCCAAGTTCAACATAGCGTTCAGGAAATTCTTTTTGAAACCATTCTGTTCTTGTTGATTCAGATAAGTCTGCACAAAGTGCCACAACTCGAGCATCTTGCTTTCCAGCTTCGACCAAACCAAGCCCAAAACCGTCTCGAGTTGCTTTTTGCTCGAGTTTTATTTTTGAAAATAAATCTTTGTGAAGTTTTGGATCAAACATACAAATTTAAATTAAAGGGAATATGAAGTAAGACACTCTTGATAGAATGATTCTTCTCGAGCTTTATCGTCATATTCTTGTGAAGATGTAAGATCAGTACAAAATTCTTCAACATTTGCATAACCTTCAAACTGCGCCGTGTCTCGAGTTGGTAAAAACTCCTCCTGTGATTTTCCTCTATTTTGAATCTTTGAAGCAATGAGAAGAATAATTGCAATACCTATAATACTAAGCATCAATATTGTTTTTTTACTTAATTTAGTCATGATGTGTAGATTCTATTTTACCTCGTAATGTTCGTAATTCTTTTAAGAATTTTTGCTCTTCTTCTTTTGTTGGCGGTTTTCCATGCCAAGTATAATCAAATTCAATTTCTTTAATTCCTTTACCTGGAATCGTATGAGCAATAATCATAATTGGTTTTTCGTAAACGGCGTGAGCAGTATCAATTGCATATACAACTTCTTCAATATTATTTCCATTTACCTCAATCACATGCCAGTTAAACGATTCCCATTTATCTTTTAGTGGTTCAATAGGCATAACATCTTCGGTCATTCCATTAATCTGAATATTATTTCTATCAATGATTCCTATTAAATTTGAAAGTCTATTTTTCCCTGCAAACATAGCTGCTTCCCAAATATTTCCTGTTTGCATTTCACCGTCAGACATAAGACAAAAGGTTGTAAACTTTTTGTTATCCATTCTTCCAGCATATGCAATACCAGCAGCTTGGGAAAGCCCAGATCCAAGTGGTCCTGACGTTGTCTCAAGAGCAAATATCTTACTTCTTTCTGGGTGACCTTGAAGTCTTGAACCAAACTTTCGAAGAGTTTTGAGTTCCTCGATTGGAAAATATCCAGCCAGTGCCATCACAGCGTAACGAATCGGTACAATATGTCCATTTGAAAGAATAATTCTATCTCTTTCTTCCCAATCTGGATTATGAACATCATGTTTTGCGGAATGAAAATAAAGTGCAGTAAAAATATCCGCCATACCAAGAGGTCCAGCAGTATGACCTGAACCGGCATCTTCAAGCATATCAACAACGAGCATTCTTGCTTCGTTTGCTTTGAGTTCAAGTTCTTTGATTGTGTGAGGAGGAATAAATGACATAATTATATTGTACTATATTTCTGATCCAGAATTTTCACCCGAAAGCGTGTGGATTGCTTCTACGACATCAATACTTTTTGATAAGTATGACCCAGAGACAAGACGAGTAGCGCCAGCTTTGATAAGTTGTTTTGAAGTTTCAGGACTTACACCTCCATCAATACTGACAATCATATCGGGAACGATTTTTTTAACTTGTTTTATTTGTGTAAGGACTCTTTCATCAAATACCTGGCCTTGCTTCCCAATTGTTTCAATCCCCATACATTGGACAAAGTCAACATGTTTCAATATTTCAGAATATTCTGAGATTAAATCATAACACGAGAATGCAATTCCAAAATGAATAAAACTCTGAACACTTCTGTGTTTTTCAAGAAAAGCTATGTATGATTTTGGATCCACACTCCCTGCATGAATAATAATTCGTGAAGGACCCCACTCAATAAATCTCTCAAGACTTTCTAGTGGATTTGCAATCATAAGATCAAGTTCAATATCAATATCTTGCCAACCAGGAAAACCTTCTTCTTCAAGAATTTTATATTCTTCGTACTGGTTTTTACTGTTGTATGGCCATGTTTTTGGCGCTGCAAAATCACCATCAACCAAATCAATTTGAATAGTTTGAATTGAGGTTTCAAGATACCGAGAAACAGTATCTTCAATATCTTTTCTTGTTTTTGGTAATACCGCAGGAATTATTTCAATCATATGAATATTATAAAACAATAAGGAGAATAATGATAAACAAAACAAGAACCCAGAATAAACCTCGAACACCAGCGCTGTGGTGACGACTTATGTAGCCCTTACCGTGTTCCAACTTTGCTTGTCTTGCAAGAGCATTGAGTTCTAATCTTTCAATAAAAAGTTCTTGTGCTTTCCCAACATTTGAGTCTTCACCAAGCCAAGCATCTAAAGCAGGTGCTTGCAGTGCTCGTGAAAAAGAAAATGTAACCTGCCATGGATATGGACCAAGCGCCGCAATTTCGTTGAGATTATGAAGAGCGTATTGTGGATTTTGTCCACCAGATAAAAACACAACACCTCCTGTATGTGGCGGAACATTTTTTTTCAAAACTTCAGCAGTATATTTTGCAACCAATTCATGGGAAGCTTCAACCTCTGCCTTACTTCCCGCGACAACCATACTTGTCTTGAGAATCAGACCCCCAAGATAGACTTCATGTTTTTCAAGAGCTTGGAAAAGTTTTTCTAGCACTTTTTCAGTGACAATTTTCGCTCGTTCAATCGTATGATTTCCATCAAGCAAGACTTCAGGTTCAACCATGGGAACCATTCCAGTTTCTTGTACCACTCTTGCATATCTCGCTAGAAGTTCACAGTTCTCCTCAATTGCTTTTTCGCTTGGAAGAGTGTCACTCACGGGAAAAGCAGCTCGCCATTTTGTAAACGTTGCATTCATCTGTTTGTAATCAAACAAACGACTTCTTAAATCTTCTATTCCCTTTGTCTTTGTTTCAAGACTGTTTGGTTCAAGCGGTTCTAAACCAAGATCAACCTTAATACCAATTAAAATTCCCTTTTGTTTTAAAAGATCACGGAAAAGCTCTCCGTCGAGTGTCATTTGACGTATTGTCTCATCATACAAAATAACCCCAGAAACATATTTTTCAATGTGAGGAGTCGCAAGAAGAAGTTCTCGATATCGTCTTCTGTTTTCTTCTGTTCCAGGAATATTATATTCTGCGAATCTTTTATTACATGAAGTATTGCTTTCATCAGCAGCCAAAATACCCTTGTGTCTATGCATAAGTTGTGTGGTGATTGTTGTGAGTTTGTGTTTATCTATTTGCATATTATAAAAAGTCTTCAAAAAGTTTATCAATTTTTTCTATTCTTCTCACATGTCTTTTATCTTCAGAAAAAGGAGTATTAAGCCATTGTTGCATCACTATTTTTGCTTCAGGAAGTCCAACAAAACGCGCTCCAAGACTCAGAATATTTGCGTCATTATGTTCTCGTGAAAGAGAGACGATTTCGACATTTCCACCATAGTAAGAAACAGCGCGAACATTTGGAAATCTGTTGCAAACAATTACTTCACCTGTTCCACTTCCGCCGAGCACAATTCCTCGCAAGGTATCAGCATGTCTCGAAACGTCTCGTGCAACAAGTTTTACAAAATCTGGATAGTCATCTTCCAAGTTATGTTTCCAGGCGCCATGATCAACAACCTCATATCCTTCTTCTTTCAAAAAAGAAATGAGTTCTTGTTTCAATTCAAAACCAGCATGATCACTCGCAATTGCGATTGTTCCTTTTGTCTTCATATTTACATTGTATCAGAAAAACAAAAAAACCCGTGAATATTCACGGGGTTTTTTCTTCATTTCTGAAAAGAGAAATCCAATTTGTAATCTTTTCGTAATCTTTAAGACCGATCTCCACTTCACGAGTTTTACAAATAGTTAAAAGTTCATCAACGGAAAAATCCTTCAAGTATACCAGCATCATAAGAGAAAAAGTATCCCAAAAATTACCTTGAAAATTTGACGGCAAGCTCATGATTTCCAGCAGTATGTCTTCTTTTTCTTTTTTACCTTTTGCCAAAATATATTTGATATCGTATTTTACCCAAAAGTTTTCCTGCAATGCTAACGGGCTTGTTTTTTCGACCCATTCAAAAGAAGACAGATATTTTGTCTTTCCCGCAATAAGCCCAACAACAGAAAGACGTTCAGATTTTCTATCCGGATATTCTACCTCTGTCCATTTTTCATTCAAAAAAATAAAAAGATTGTCGTAAAAATCTTGAGTATCAATACCTACCCGCTGAACCCACGACACAAATGAAATAAAATGAGGCCACTCAGGGAAGAATTTAAGAGAATCGGGAATTATTTCAATAGACAGGTCAGTGAAACCCTTTCGAATAATTGAATTATTTTTTAAAAGATGGGCATATAAATCTCTTGGTAAAAAACCATCTTTTGTCATAAGTTGATTATCCATAAGCATTTCAGCCAATTCCATAATGTTTGTAATTTTTTTCATGGTACAGTATTTTTTGTTTTTATCACCTTATCACATTATCCAGAAAAACAAAAATCCCGTGAATATTCACGGGTTTTTTTGTTTATTTACCTGTTTTAATAACATGATCCACTAAGGTGTGTGTATATCCCATTTCGTTGTCGTACCAAGCTAAAACTTTTACCAAATTTCCATCTACAACTCGTGTCATGGAAAGATCTGCAATTGAAGCGTGTGGACTTCCTAAAATATCACTTGAGACAAGCTGATCTTCTGTCGCAGAAAATACTCTCGCCCAACGTGAATCCATCGCAGCTTCTTTTAAAATCTTGTTTACTTCTTCCACTGTGGTGTTACGCTTTGAGATGAAAGTCACATCAGCAAGAGAACCAGCGATTACGGGTACACGAATCGCGATTCCATCAAACTTCCCTTTCAAATTTGTCACAACTTCTGTTACAGCTTTTGCTGCACCTGTACTCGTTGGAACCATATTTTGCGCCGCCGCTCGTCCTTCACGCCAATCTTTTTTGTTTGGACCATCAACAATACTTTGGCTTGCTGTGTATGCGTGTACAGTATTTAAAATTGCTTTTTCAATTCCAATCGCATCGTCCAAAATTGCAATGAGCGGACTTGCTGCGTTTGTGGTACATGAACCATTTGAAGAAATATCACAGGTTCCAAGTTGGTCGTCATTGATTGCCATGAGGACAGTTGCCGAAGTCACTCCTTCTTCTGGAGTTCCTTTTGCCGGTGCAGAAATCACAACTTTTTTTGCGCCTGCTTTTCTGTGAAGATTTGCTTTTGCATAATCAGTAAATACGCCTGTTGATTCAACAACAACATCAATGTTGAGGTCTCCCCATGGAAGCTTGAGCGGATCTGTTTCTGAAAAGAAAGAAAGAATTTTTCCATTTACTACAAGTTTGCCGTCAACAACCTCAACAGCGAACTTTGAAACTCCGTATGCTGTGTCATATTTGAGAAGATAGGCAAGATTGTGAATATCACCAAGATCGTTCACTGCAACAATTTCAAGTTCTGATCGCTCTACTGCGACTTTTAAAAATGCTCTTCCGATTCGGCCAAGGCCATTGATTGCGACACGTGTTTTCATAAGTGTGTATAAGATTTGAAATGATTAATATGCTTGTAGTATACCAAAAATATCTTAATTGACGAAAAGATTATGTTTACTATACTGAAAGAAAAAAGCTCTATGGATAAACCTCTTTGTATAGATGTTAAAATTATTGTTGATTTTTTTATCTATCTTATTCTTTTCATAACTCTTTGTATTTATGTTTTTCTCAGACTTAAATGGAAACAAGTGAGTTCTCAAAATATAATTTTATACTTTAATCTTATAGATATTTCCCATATTTTAACTTTGGGTTTGAGTCTTCTGGTTGGTTTTATTTTGCAAGAAAAACATTTTATATTCACTCTAATACTCGCTATTGTTATAAGTATGTTTTTCATATCAAACATTTCGTTTAGTGTAAAAAATCGAGAAAAATACAAAGAAGCTAAGAGGAACAGAAGAAAGACTATTGATTCAAGTATTTTGGATCAAGGGATTTAAAATTAAAAGAGCCCGAAGCGTAGCTTCGGACTCTTTTTTATGAAAGTATTTGTTTCAAAATCTCAGTTGCGATTTCTGGGTTTACAGAACCCTTACTTTCTTTCATCACCTGACCCATGAGGAATTTCAAAACATTTTCGTTTCCATTTTTGTAATCTTCAACTTGAGCTGGAAATCCTTCAATAATTTTTTGAACCATTGCTTTAATAGCTCCTTCATCTGACTGTTGAAGTAAACCTTTTTCTTCTGCGATCACTGACGGTTTTCCACCTTGTGTACAGAGAATGAGAAGAATATCTTTTGCGCCTCGAGAGTTGATAAGATTTTTTGCAATCATTTCAACAAGTTCAGCAAAAGATTCTTTTTGTGGATACTGAAAACCTTCAATATTTGCTCGATATCCCAAAAGATCAGAACAAAGATAGTTTGATGCTTTTACCAGAACATCTTTTTGATTTGAGAATACAGATACAGCATGTTCAAAAATTGGTGCAATTTCTTTATCTCCAATCAAGATCTCAATATCTTCTGCTTTGATTCCAAGATTTGAATATCGCTCTCTTTTTTGCCATGGAAGTTCTGGAAGTTCAGACTTCATTTTTTCAATATCAAACATTTCATGAAGATAGAACTTTGGAATATCTGGATCTGGAAAATATCGATAGTCTTCTGAATTTTCTTTTGAACGTTGAGAAACTGTGATTTGTTTGTCTTCATCCCAGCCTCTGGTTTCTTGTTTAATCTCATCCCCTCGTCCATCTTCCAAAAGTGCAATGTGCCGCTCCATTTCATAACGAGCAGCTGCTTCTGCAGCTTTGAATGATCCAATATTTTTTACCTCCACCTTTGTTCCAAATTTTGCTGGATCATCCGAAACAGAAAGGTTTACCTCGACTCGCATTTCTCCCTTTTGAAGATTTGCATCTCCTGCCCCAAGTGTTCGAAGAAGAAGTTGAAACTCTTTTGCAAATTCAGAAACTTTTTCCGGGGTATAAATCACAGGTTCGGTCACAAGCTCTGCAAGAGGAATTCCAGCTCGATTGAAATCAACTAAAGAATATCCTGATTCATGTTTGTTTGTTCCTGTATCTTCTTCCAAGTGAATTCGAGTTAAAGCAACACCTGCAAGAGAACCACCAGAAACAATCGGATGTTTATATTGAGAAATCTGATAGCCTTTTGGAATATCTGGATAGAAGTAGTTTTTTCGGTCAAATTCTGTAAAGTTTGCAATATTTCCTCCGACAGCAAGCCCGATTCGAATCATATGCTCGAGAGCTTTTTTGTTTACCACAGGAAGAGTTCCAGGGTGCGCTAAAGAAACCGGATCAATATTTTGATTTGGTTCCTCTTCATCAGGATTATTGAGTGCTCGAGAAAACATTTTTGTTTTTGTTTTAAGCTCCGCATGAATCTCAAGTCCTATAGTGAGATAATATTTTCCTTTGTATATTGGTCGTTCCATGTCTTGGATTATACTCAAATTTATTGTTTTATGAAATTTGACAAATATTATTAATATAGTATTAAACGAAATAAAAATACCCCTTCCGGGGTTGTTTTTATTTTTACCTAGCGAGGAGCGAAATGAAAATTTCATTTTCATTTCGTCCGAGTGACGGTAAAACAAAGATAATAAATCTTTATTTTCTCAAAATTTTAAGAATTTCTTGTTCAAATTCTTTTACTTGTTCCCCGTCAAACATACTGATTGCCATAACTGGTTTTTTGAGTTTTGAAAATTGTTTCAAAACATCTTTCACCATTTTTTCTGGTACCATATCTGTTTTTGTAAGAAGAATGAATTCATCTTTTTCAAGAAGTTTTGGATCAAATGCTTCAAGTTCTTTTCGAATTGTTTTGTAAGCATCCATCATTCCTCCTTCTTTTTCGATTTCGTTTTCAAAAGAAACAAGATGAACCAGGGTTTTTGTTCGGGAAATATGTTTCAAGAATTTAATTCCAAGACCTCTTCCTTCTCCAGCTCCTTCGATAATTCCTGGAATATCAGCGATTACAAAATCATAGAAAGCTCCCAAGTGAGGATCAAGTGTCGTAAAGGCATATGCTCCAATTTTTGATTTTGAGTTTGTGACAGATTGAATCAAACTTGATTTTCCAGCATTTGGAAATCCGACAAGTCCAAGATCTGCAAACAAACGAAGTTCAATAGAAAATTCTGCTTCTTCTCCTTTTTTACCTGGAGTCCATTCATATGGGGTTGTGTTTGTCGAAGCTTTGAAATGTTCGTTTCCAAAACCACCTCTTCCTCCTCGGAGGATTTTTATTTTTTGCCCAGGAGATGTGAGTTCATACTGAGCTCCAGTAGAAAGATTTGTAATTAAAGTTCCAACAGGAAGAAGAATTATTTTATCTTCTCCATTCACACCGTGCATACTTTTTCTTGAGCCGTCTTCACCTTTTTCCGCAAGAAATTCTGGACTGTGAGAATATTTTGAAAGAATAGAAACGTCTCGAACAGCTTCAATATATACATCTCCACCATTTCCACCGTCGCCACCAGAAGGTCCACCCTTTGGGATAAACTTTTCCTGGCGCCATCGTATAACGCCGTTTCCACCGTCGCCCGCCTTTGCATAGATTTTTAGCTCGTCTACAAATGCCATAGGTTTACAGATTACGCTTTTTGTGACTTTTTAGCAAGTTCCAGAGCTTCTTCTTTTGTTTTTGCGGAGCACAAAAAACCTGAGTTGTGACAAAAAACAGCCCCAGAAACTCCGGTTTCTTTTGCTAATTCTTCACCTCGAAGCCCTCGCCAAGACGGAGGAAATGGTTTTTTTGAATCAAAAGTTCCCTTTTCTTTTCGAGTAGCACAAACATCCCAACCACCGCCACGCTTTGACGGATATACAAAATACAAAAGTTCAGAAAAGTCTTGCACAGCAATTGATATGGCAACTCGACCGAAAAAATCATCTACAACCAAAATTTCTTTTTCATCTTGCTGTTCATAGATTTCTTGCACTTTTAAATTTATCTCATATTGAACCTTTGTTTGGTGAATCACACGCTCAAGATAGAGCGCTGCAATATGCATTGCATCATCGAAACGATGATCCGAAAGTCCCATATCTTCCACATGAGTCAGATTAAAAGATTGCAGTAGACTTTGAACAAAAACAGGAGAAACATCATCTCGAAGATTTTGAGAAATAGTAACTCCATTATCAGCAGCATCGATTGCTTGAACAAGATTTATATCAATCTGATCTGCAATATCTTGTGAATCACAAAGAAGTGGTCCATATTTTTTCCAAACCAAACCAAATGACGCAAATGGAATTCCATTCGCCCGCTCACCCGCCCCACCTTTTTGATGATGGTCGAAACGATTTGTTTCTTCATCATATTCAGCACCAATATCAAATACAATATCGCCTGTATTAATCACCTCCTGATTAACACTTCGAATAAGTTTGTAGGATTTCTTTATTTTTTTGTAATAGAGATGCAGAGTTGCAACAGCAAAAACATCATCTGAATGAAATGATCCACTGTGTGTTATGAGTACATCTTTTTTATTCCAAAACATTAGTTTTCTTCCTTATCAATAAATTTTGACAATACTCCACTTACCACCGAAACAACCAAACTTCCCCAAAAAGCAGCAATGAATGTTGTTACAAAAAATCCAGAGATAACACTTCCAGCAAACCAAAATAATCCGGCATTAATAACAAGAGAAAAAAGACCAAACGTAAGAAGTGTGATTGGGAGAGTTATTATTTTTATAATTGGCTTAATAAGTCCATGTGCGAATGTAAGCACAACACCCATCAAAACCAAAGCTTGCCAACCATCATAAGAAACCCCGGAAACAATTCTCGAAGCAAGATATACCGCACCTATAAAAATAAGTGTACGCAAGATAATATTTTTCATATAAATGTGTAACTGTTAGTTAAAAAGTGATTCAACAACCGCTTTAACATCTGAACCATCAGCTTGACCTCCTAGTTCTTTCATAACCGCACCAACAAGAATTCCCATCTTTGATTTATCATCCAATCCAAGCTCTGCTTTTTTCTTTTCTGCAATTGGTTTGATTTCTTCTTGAGACATCATTTTTGGAAGAAGTGTTTCAAGAACAGAAAGTTCCGCTTCTTCTTGAACCGCCAAATCTTCTCTTCCACCATTTCTAAATTGCTCAATTGAATCTTTTCTTTGTTTTGCAAGACGCTTAATAACACCCATTGCAAGATCATCAGAAACCTCACTTTGTGGAGTCATTCCCTTTGCAACAAGCTCGTTTGTAAATGCTGCTTTAATGTTTCGCATTACAGAGAGACGAACTTCATCTTTATTTTTCATGGCTTCTTTCAAAGCTTCTTTGATATTGTTTTCTATTGACATAATACCTACTATATCATTTTTGTTTCTTTTTTGGAAATAGAAAAAGCGGCGCACGAAGTGCGCCGCCAAAAAGGGACAAAGAGTCTAAAAGAAAATGGTTCAAAATACCAAATTATACAATTTTTCTACAAGTCAACCGTTACTAAATGATTGCCCAGAATAGATAGAGTATTAATTTTGGTAAAAACCCTAAGAAAACCATTAACCGCTTACAAAAAACTCTTCGCCCTCCACCCTATTAAGCTTTGATAGAGTGAACGGGTTCCAAAAATAAAATATCACACTATTAAAAATAAATCAAGTCCCTTTTGGTGTGATATAATAAATCCATGAAATTAGACACTTTTTACAACATTTTTATCTTCGACACAGAGACCACTGGCGCGGATCCAAAAGACCGACTTTGCCAACTTGCTTACAAAAATATCAATGAGACATCAATTATGAACGAACTTTTCAATCCTCCACTTCCCATCTCTGTAGCTTCTCAAGCTGTTCACCACATCACACCAAAGATGGTTGCAGAAAAACCACTCTTTCAAGAAAATCCTTTATATGAAGAAATAAAAAATGTATTCGAAAGTGAAAAAAATATTGTTGTTGCCCATAATGCAAAATTTGATGTTGAGATGCTCGCGCGAGAAAATATCGCTTGCACAAATGTGATTGATACACTCAAGATAGTTCGTCACCTTGATCCAGACATGAAAATTGAAAGACATAATCTTCAATATCTGCGATATCTTCTTGAGCTTGATAATGATATTGATGAACCAATCCAAGCACACGACGCAAAAGGTGATGTTTTAATTCTTGAAAAACTTTTCATTCGACTTTTCAAAAAAATGCGAGAAGACCACTCGAGCGATACAGAAACTCTTGAAAAGATGATTCAGATTTCAAAAGAACCGAGCCTGATTCGAAAATTTAATTTTGGAAAACATATTGGTTCTTTTGTTTCCGATGTAGCACTTAAGGACCGAGGATATCTTGAATGGCTTCTCAAAACAAAGCGGAGCGAAGAACAGCCCGATGAAGACTGGATTTATACGCTTGAGCATTTTCTCAATACGTAGTACTGTAAGGAAAATGCTATGCTTATGGAAAAAATATCTACTCACAATCCTGATCTATTGTTTGTCTCATTTTTGATTCCTGTTGGGATACTGTATTGGATTTTTCCGATAGTTTTCCAAATATCACTTATCTGTTCAGGTTTTATTTTAATTACTGGTCTGTATATATATTTTAAAAGTCCGCTTTCTTGAGAAAGCGGACTTTATTGCATTTTTTATATATTATTGTATAATAGCAAAAAACCCACATGTATTATGATAAATATTATTGAAATTATTACTCAAGCATCGAAAATCTACCTTTTAGTAGCTGATGGACAAGAAGCAATCCGAATAGACGAACAGGAAGTCGCGAGCTTTAAGGGGCAAGCTGAGTTTTTTGTAAGAAAAAAATATGGACATTTTCTTGATATTCAAAATGTGTCTATCGATTTCCAGGGCGAGACTCAGGGAGCTGCTTGGGTGGAGATTTACCCGAAAAGCGATGGGATTTTAGAGTCCATTGCTGAAGAATACGGAATCAACATTGAGGAACATTAAAATAAGTTCCTTAAATTTTAAAAAACCCGCAAATCTGTGGGTTTTTTGTTTTCTTCCCTCTCGGGTATAATAAGCACTATGGAAATACTAATTCTTGGACTACTTGTTGTAGCTATCATATTACTCATTATCAACATGAAGAAAAAACCAGTCGAAAAAGGCGACGACAAAGCGATGGGACTTTTGCTTCAACAAATCAACGAACTCAATCGAACCGTAAACTCTCAGATTGGAGATTTTTCAAAATCTGTTGATTCAAAACTCTCAGACTCTGCAAGACAAACATTCTCTGCAATTCGCGACATTACCGAGCAAGTCACTCGCCTTCAAGAAACAAACAAGCAAGTGATGGGATTTACAGAACAACTTGAGCAACTTCAAAATATTTTAAAGAATCCAAAACAGCGAGGTGTTTTGGGAGAATACTATCTTGAAACACTTCTCAAAAATGTTCTCCCTCCAGGAAGCTACCAGATGCAATATGGATTTTCAAATGGAGAAATTGTCGACGCTGCGGTATTTGTACGAGACAAGATAATTCCAATCGATTCAAAATTCTCCCTTGAAAACTACAACAGAATTGTCGAGGCTCGTGAACCGAGTGAAAAAGATAGACTTGAAAAACTTTTCACAAACGACCTCAAAAACCGAATTGTGGAAACTTCAAAATATATTCGCCCGGAAGAAAAAACAATGGACTTTGCTTTCATGTTCATTCCTCATGAAGCAATTTACTATGATCTTCTGATAAACAAAATTGGAGCAATGCAAGGAGAAGACACAGAAAACCTCATTCAGCGAGCAGCTTCAAAATACAAAGTGATTATTGTTTCCCCAACTTCATTCCTTGCCTATCTTCAAACGGTTTTACAAGGCCTCAAGGCGCTTCAAATCGAAGAAAGTGCAAAAGATATTCAAAAGCGAGTTGGAGAGCTTGGAACACATTTAAAGAGCTATGAAGAATATCACAACAAGCTTGGAAAAAATCTTGGAACGGTGGTCAACCAATATGAACTGTCGAGCAAAGAACTCAAAAAAATAGACAAGGATGTTTTTAGAATCACAGGAGACACCATCAACCTTGAACTTGAGACCGTGGAAAAACCTGATATCGAATAATATATTTAAAATTGTACTTAATCATAAAATATATTATTATCTGTAAGTCACTATAGAGGGTATTGACTAAATATATTTTTAGTGTATTTTATATAAGAATTAATTAATTTAAAATTGTACATTTATGAACCATCAAAAAAACCCAAACATGCTCATGCTAAAGTATGCAACTGATGAAATTGCAAAAGAACTTGAAGGACTATCAACTGCATCTGGATGGGATTTTAAAAAATCTATCCAATCAGGAATTGATAACCCCGATTCAAGTATTGGAGTATATGCCGGAGACTCAGAATCTTACGTGCTTCTTGCTCCACTTTTTGATCCAATCATTCGTGAATATCACAACTATGACATGAGTGGTCACCAAAGTGATTTTTCTCTTAAGGGAATGGAAATTAAAAATCTTGATCCTGAAGGAAAATATGTTATCTCCACACGTGTTCGCGTAGGAAGAAACTTTGCGAAATACCCATTTCCTTCTGCCATCTCTGCGGAACAACGTGCAAATATGGAACAAGAAATTGTTTCTGCTTTGAATCAGCTTCCTGGAGACCTTTCTGGTACATACTATCCCCTAGATGGAATGTCAGAAGAAGTAAGACAGCAGATGGTAAATGACCATTTCTTATTCAAACAAGCTGATCGTTTTCTTGAAAGTGTAGGTGTAAACCGAGACTGGCCAAAAAATCGTGGGATTTTCTTTTCAAATGATAAGAAATTCTTAGTATGGATTTCGGAAGAGGATTCGATGCGAATTATCAGTATGCAAAAAGGTGCTGATATTGGAGAGGTTTTTAATCGTCTCTCAATTGCCCTTTCGTTGATTAATGAAAAACTTGAGTTTGCCTTTGATAATGTTCGTGGCTATCACACAACTTGTCCAACAAACCTTGGAACAGCGATGCGTGCTTCTGTACATATTGCAATTCCAATCCTTTCAAAACAACCAAACTTCAATGAGATTTGCGCTGAACTCGGACTTTCTATTCGTGGAATCCATGGAGAACATTCTGAATCAGAAGGAGGAGTTTATGATATTTCAAATAAAAGACGTCTAGGAATCAAGGAGAACCAAATTTTTGAACAGCTTTATGCAGGTGTTGCAAAACTTATTGAGCTTGAAAAACAACTTGAACAAAGTACAGTTGAAGCAGATACTCAATAAATTAAAAGACCCAAGCTTTGCTTGGGTCTTTTTTGTTAATCTTTTTTTAATCTAACATGATCATTTTTAACAATCATGTTTCGATTTGGTGAGATTCTTTTTTTAAACCACTCAAGATCTAAGGATTTGTGATCTTTTAATTCTAAATATTTAAAAACCTCACTCATTGGAATAAGAAAATTATTTCCATCCTTCACAGCATTGAATTGACCACCAATAATTTCATGAGAAATTCTTTGGAATGATGTTCGGTTTTTTCCTTTAAAAGGACTTTTTTCAACAATAACAGTAACTGATTGAGCCATGTTTAGATTGTGTTAAAGTTTAAATTATTCAGTTTAACTATACATACTTTTTTTAAATAATCAATATATTGATTATTTCAAGATAATGCAAAGTATTTTTATAATAAGCTATTTTTTTTAATGTTTCTAGTATGCTCAAGTAAAATTTTTTCACCTGGAAAATCTTGTCTAATTTTTTTTGTTATATATTCAGCTGCAAATACAGATCTATGAATTCCACCCAAACACCCGAAATTAAAAGTTACTTTCTCAATAGACTTTTTATCTCTAAGATAGTTGTTTAGAACAAGGTATATATTTTTATATATACCTTCAAGATATTGAATCATATTAGTTTCTTTCTTAAAAAATAACTGAATTTGCATATCTAAACCATGAAAATTTTTTAGTTCTGGAATCAATACAGGATCTGTAATACACCTACAATCAAAAATATACCATAGATTTTTTCTTTGTTCTAAAGGTATTTGTTGGGGGGTATGCAAAAAAGAAAAACTTTTTATTTCAATCATATTATTCAATTTCTCTTCCAGAAATGTAGATATTTTTAATATTACTCACAACATCTTTATATTTCGTAGCGGACAATATCTCAATAGCTCTATCCTCAAAAGGTTTAAAACTTTCCGCTAAGATATTTATAAGATTTTCCGAATATTCTTGTTTTGGGAAAACAGAATATTCCAACTTTCCTAATCTTAATAAATACCAAGCTGCAATAAAGAGAGAGCATGGGTATTTTTTTATTTTAATGTAAGCAATTAATTCTTTTTTTAGTTTTATATCTTTAACCAATTTAATAACTTGATCACAAAGAGGAATCAATTGAGATTCTCTTAAAATAAGATGCGGTTTATAACCATTATAACCAAGCCAGTTGATAAAAGAATCATAATCAAAAGTTGGATCAGGGAAAGAATAGTCGTCCACCATAACAACCAATGAGTCATTATTTTCATAAACTTTTCCTAATTCTTTCAGAGAAACCAAGTGTTCTTGATCAATTTTTGAATTTGTATAGATATGTGCATATTCGATCGAATTCTTTTTCATACGTCTCGATTATATACAAAAATTAGCCTTAGTAAAGAAAAAACCCAACACTTCGTGTCGGGTTTTTTACACTAAAAATAAATCAACTACTAACCGTCACTATCTACGCCTTCGTTTTCTGGAGGATAAAAAATTCTATCTTCACTAGCATGGATAAGACATACCTCGCGAGGTTTTGTTTTACAGGTACAAGACAAAGCAACCGCTTTTTCTGATACAAAATCTTGTTGAAATAAATTCATAAGCAACAATTTTCTTCTATTCTAACATAACAAAAACCCCGCGCTCCGGGGTTTTTGTGTAAAAACTATTTAACGATAGTTGTAATGTCGATTGAGTACAGGTCAGCAAAAGTTGGGTTTGAAACTCCTTCTTTTGTATCCATGTATTTCACAACCACAGTATCCATTTGTTGAAGTACTGCGAATTCTCGAGTCATCGCTCCATATGTACATTTTGCATATGCAAGTGGGATTCCTTCAACACCTGTTGTGTCTACAAAATCAACCTCTTCACATACTCCTGGATGAAATCCAAGTTTGTATGGGTTTCGAAGATTGATTACACTGCCATTTCGTGAGAAATCAGCAAATCGCATCTTTACCCATGTTTGTCCTTCTGGAACACTTGGGTCTTCTGTATCGAATTCCCACTGCACTCCACTGAAGTCATAGACATTTCCATCAACTGATGCAATTGTCGCTGCTGATTCTTCAGTTTGTCCTTCTGCTGTTTCTGCAGATTCTTCGTTTACAATAGCCTCGTCTGCTTTATCTCCTGGCTTTGAAAAAACAATGATCAAAATTATAACAATAATGGTCAAAGCCCAAAGAAGAGCGTTTTTATTATTTTTTACCCATTTCATAACGTTTTAATTATATCAGAGTTCAAGCGAAATCAACCTTGATTATAAGTGTTTTTTGGGGTATTCTTTGAATGTCTTTGTATAAAGAAACATAAAGGCTCTATCGTCTAGCGGCTAGGACGCCAGGTTCTCATCCTGGAAACCGGAGTTCGATTCTCCGTAGAGTCACAGATTTAAAAAAACCCCGTACATATTTATGTACGGGGTTTTTTTATTTCCTCTAACTCTCTTTTTACATCGCCTCCGGCAAGGCGACATAAATAAATTAAACAACTCATGATCATTAAACAGATACCTAAAAATATAAGTATTACAAGCAGTGGAAGTTCAAAAAAAACTGGATCACTTCCAGCAAAAACCGAGAGTGGGCAAAAAAGTACAAAGATAACCATCCCGAAAAGATACATATAATCTTCTAACTTTCTAAAAGATTTCATAATTACTATTTTTTAAGTTAAAATTTATTTTTTTGTATAATACTATAAATTATTTTTTTTGTAAAGTATTTACCGAGACATAAAGAAGTTATTTATGTTACGATATTTATACAATGTTAACTAAAATTTCAAAAAAAGAATTAACTAATCTTATTGAAAAAGAAAATGGGATTAATTGGTGGAATAAAGATCTTTTTTTAAAAAATATAAAAAATGATTTACCTCCCGAACTAGAAGTGGTTTCTCTTCCGCCAGATTATGAAGATAACTATAATTGTTTTGTTTATGCTTTTGGCTTAGAAAACGATCAAGATTTCTTAGGTAATAACAATCCAATTCAACAAGATTTTATAAAATATCTTTTTAAAGAGAATCATATTACAGAGACAAATAAAAAGGCCGGTAATATTATTCTATATATAAATTCAAACTCTGATATAACACATGCTGGAATAATGAAAAGTGAAGACATTGTAATTTCAAAATGGATGTGGGGACCAGTTATTAGAAATAATTACAAAGATGTTCCATCCAGCTTCGGTGACAAAACTATTTTCATTAATAAATTAGATTCAAAATCTATTAAAAATTTATATTTGAAATATAGAGCAACCGGCATTAAGATTAAACCGATATCTTAGACGATTAAAAATCTAATATGTTACTTAAGCCACATCTCAACCAAACCAACAAATCAAAAACACCTCTTGCGAGATGTTTTTGATTTTCCTCCTTCCCTTTTATTTCCCCCTGTGATACTCTCTCAAATACATGAAAACAACAGCCACAAAACAATTTAGATTTGAAGCAGCGCACACACTGCCGAACCATAATGGAAAATGTAAAAACCTCCACGGGCATTCATATCTTCTTGAGGTAACTGTGTCAGGAGAAAAACAAACCAGTGGTCCACAAGAAGGAATGGTTATCGATTTTGGAGATATGACACAAGTCGTAGAAGAACACATTGTAAAAAAGTGGGATCATCAATTTTTGAATAACATACTTCCCTTTGTAACCACAGCAGAAAATCTCGCAGAAGAATGTTTTAAGATTCTCACAGAGCAAGGTCTTCAAGTGGAAAGAATTAAACTTTGGGAAACCTCAAAAGCATTTGCAGAAGTGACGAAATAAAATTTAAAAAACCTCGAAAGAGGTTTTTTGTTATAATCAACTCATGAAAAAAGAATCACTCCACACAACTCCATCCGACATGAAAAAGGTTTTCAAAGAAAATCCAAAGATACATGAAATCTGGAAGACTCTCACTCCCCTCGCTCAAAATGATTTTATTTGTTGGATCACCTCTGCAAAGAAACAAGAAACTCGAGAAAAAAGAATCTTAAGAATGACTGAAGATTTACACAAAGGAAAAAGAAGACCATGTTGTTGGGCTGGGTGTCCTCATAGATAATCTCTCTTGCATTAAAGATAAAAAGGGCTATACTTACTGCCGATTATCTATTAATAATATATACATATGTCAGACGAACCACTACAAATTGTCAATCCAGAAACAGGAGAACCAACAGGAGAACATCTTCCTCGAAAAAGGGTTCTTGAAGAAAAACTCTGGTGTCGAACAACAAATATTTTTATCCTCAACACAAAGGGTGAAGTTCTTTGTCACCAAAGATCACTTTCTAAAGAACGATTCCCTGGAACTTGGAGTACTCACTTTGGAGGTCACGTAACAGAAGGAGAATCTTTCAAAATTAGCGCCCTTAAAGAAACAGAAGAAGAGCTTGGACTCAAAGTGAATGCATTTCAAATGATTCCATGGAGAACAAGTAAAAAAAGTGTAAGTCGAATTTGGGTTCGAGATTTTATCACAGTATTTGATGGAGATATTTCAAAACTTCCCATTCAAACATCAGAAATTGAACAGATTAAATGGTTTACTCCTGAAGAAATACTAGCAGAGCTCGACGCGGAAGGAGATGAAGATACAGTCAACTGGCTTGCTGGAACACATGACTTCTATGCAGACTACCAATGTATGCGAGCAGTACTTACCGCAACAATTGACGCTGGAATTTTTGGTGGAGATTACACACCACTTAGAAACTGGCAACCTGTTTTAGGAAAAGATAACAAAAGCTCAACACCTCATTAAAATAAAAACCCCTCGTACGTTTACGAGGGGTTTTTAACACTAAACCTCCACAGGCTTTCTGCCTAAGCTGTAAAGATATTTGAAGTGCTCAACAATTGCTTTTCCAAAACCACCAATATTGTTGTAGGGTATATTTTTTTCTTTACAATACCTTTGAACAATTTTTGATATTTTTGGATAATGAACATGGGAAATGCGTGGAAAGATATGGTGTTCGATTTGATAATTGAGCCCACCAGTAATCCATGTGATAAATCGATTCCCAACTGCGAAATTGCAAGTTGTAAGAATCTGGTGTTCTTCTCGAGTTTGAAACTCAATAGTCTTAGGAAAATGAGTAAGACTTGAAACATGGGCTGGTTGAAACACCAAAGAAAGAAACAAACCGGCAGTCAGATGCATACACAAGAAAAAGACAATAACATACCCGAAAGAAACTTTCCAAAACAATGCCGGGACAACAATCCAAAATACAAAGTAGCCAATCTTTGAAAGTGAAATAGCAAGAAGGTGATTTTTGATATTTTCAAAACCTTGCCTTTTTTCTTTGTGATATCGGTAAGCTTGTCCAAAATCTTTCCACGTACACCAAAAGAGGGTCATGATTGAATAAAAGAAAGGCGCGTACCATGCTTGATACCTGTGTCCTTTTTTCCATGGCTGATGTGGACTAAAACGAAAGAGTCCTCTTGTGTCGAGATCGCTATCATGTTCGGTTGAGTTTGTAAATGAATGGTGATCTAGATTGTGTTGTTCGTTCCAGTTAGGACCATAACCACCTACAAAATAAATTGATGACCCAAACAATGAGTTCACCCACTCTTTTTGGGAGAAAGATTCATGGTTTGCATCATGCATCACTCCCATACCAATTCCAGACTTGGCAATACCTGCAAGAATTCCCATACAAACAAGAATCCAAAGAGGTGCAGAAAACAAAAAAGGAATAGCATATAGTGAAAAGTATATCCCGATCAAAACAAAGGCTTTGATATAGAGATTTATATTTCCCTTTATGTTTTCTTTAAGTAAATTCTTAACTTCTTCATGAAGCGTTGAATCATGTGTAAAATATTTATTTTTTTCCATTGTAAAAAACTTTTTTCTTAATCATAGCAAAATATGAAATTAAAAAACACTATTCAGGAGTACTGAATAGTGTTTTAAATATCATACTGTTTCAAGCTCTCCTACGATGGTTTTAACAATAACTTTTTCCTCTTTTTCATCAAAAGGTCTCATGAAATCGATTTCAAACTTTTCTCTTTGCTCAGATCCAAACTTTCTCATTGCGATCTCATTTTTAAACATGAGAATAAAGTTAATTGATTTTTTTTCAATATCTTGGATATGACGAGCAATATCCTCGACTTGTCCATTTTTAACCATTTCGGATTTAAGGGTTAAAAAAGTTTTTAAGCCCTTATCCAAAAGCTCTTCGCTTTCAGTTTCAAAAAAAAACATACAATCTTAAATTTTCATCTTTTTTCATAATGGTACTTTTAGGGATTTAAGGGCAATACTAACTTTTTCAATACCATAAGTCAATAAAACCCCTGGCGGGGTTTTATTATTTAAAATATTGAGATTTAAACAAATTTTTATTGTCACCAACTGCAGAGATTTTTAGTTCTTGTTGACCCACTGCATACGATGCAATTTGATATGGAACAAAAATAAACGTCACAGAATCATTATCAGAATACCAAATACTCCAATTTTCTTTAGTCCCACTTGATCCTTCTGGATATTCAACAGTCAGTTCCTTATCTGCAAGAGCAGCGAAAATATTGAGTGAATCTTTACTAGAAATAATATCTGTCACCTCGATTCTCTTTCCTGTTTTTTTATCATAGTTAAATGATTCAAGAAAAGTATTTCCATGAGCCCCGCCGGTATATTCATATCCTTGAACAAGATATGAAATAATAGTATCTGATTCATATGTTTGATATTTCATATCAAGATTCCAAGGAAAAGATGCTGTTTCCAAATCACCCGCTTCTTTTCTCATTGAAACAAAACGATCAATCTGTTCATCTCCATACTTTGCAATTTCTTGAACATCCTCCGGAAGATCAGCTTTTACAATCAAGCTAGAATCTTCAAATGTATAGGTTCCATCCTCATCAAGAAAAATTAACTCTTCAGAAACCTCTTCCTTTGTTTCTGTTTGTTCTTCATTTTGAATTTCTTCTTTTTTTGTGTCACTTTTCAGAAAAACCAAATACAAAGCAAAACCTATCAAAAGAACAAGTCCCGTTATTTTTAAAATTCTTAAAAATTTTGTCATAGATATTACCTATCTGGAGGTAGGTTGTAATAACGAATAATAAAATCTGTTATATCGAAAAATGGACTTGAAAGGGTTTGAGAGGCGTACTTCACACCCTTAGGGTGATTGATTGAAAGCACTACAATAAACTGCGGATCATAGGCTGGAAAATAACCAAAAAATGAGTGTCTGTTTCGGTCTTGATAATACCCACCACTCGGATTTGGGATTTGAGCTGTTCCAGTTTTTGCAGCAACTGTATATCCAGCTTGTGCATAGGAACCTTCCCCAAGAGTCTCGTCAACAATTGAAACAAGTATTTTTGTAATTTCATGAGAAGTATCGGCGCTAAATACCTGTTTTTGTTCTTCTTTTGGATAGATAAATTCCTTATCTTCCATATCCTTATAATCAATTTTTTTAACAATGTGAGGTTGAATTAAATATCCACCATTTCCAAGTGTTGAGAGAGCTCTCGCAAGAGCAATAGGACTTGTTGAAATTCCTTGGCCAAAACTCGATGTTGCATATTCTACCCGTCCACCTGTTTCGAGATTTTTTACTAATCCTTTTACCTCACTTGGAAGGTCAATTCCTGTACGTTCGCCAATTCCATAAGAAAGCATATATTCTTTAAACTTTTCTCTTCCCATTTGTTGCATGATAAATACCATACCAGTATTGAGTGAGTCAGCTAAAATTTTATTAACCGTCACCTGCCCTCTTCCTTTTTCATCGAAGTTCTTAATTGTAGCGTCTTCCACCTGTATAAACCCAGCATCATAATATTCTGTTTCAGAAGTAATTGCCCCCATATCAAGAGCTCCTGCAACAACAAGAGGTTTTACTACTGAACCAAACTCATAGACATTTTCAACCAGAGGATTTCTAAATAATGAGATATCTTCAACTTTTCCAAACTCGTTATTATTGTACGAAGGAAGCGCCGTCATTGCATAAATTTCTCCTGTTTGAGGATTCATAATAATTCCAAAACCAGAATCCGCATTCCATGTCTCAAGAGTATCTGAGAGAGTTTGTTCAAGATATTGTTGAACCCTTGTTTCAATAGTAGTCACTACATCACCTTCTGGGTTGTCCTTACTGAAAAATGAACTACCCAAATGTGAAAACACTTGAGCAAAATTATTTACCTTTTGCTGTTCTTTCCGACGAGAAAGAATGTCATTGTAATATCGCTCAAGTCCATATTGCCCTTCTAAAGAATCTTCTTTATAAGCAACAAAACCAAGCACATTGGAAAGTATTCCTTCGCCTGGATAATATCGCCACGTATCTTCATAAAGATAAACTCCCGGAATTCCAAGTTTTTTGATAGCATCAGCGCGTTCTCGTTCTATTCTTTTCTCAATTTCTTCATAAGGGTCATTTTGCTTAGTTGCCCGCTTCAAAAAATCCTCTTTCTTTGTTGTTACAAGAAAAGGTTCAAGAGAAGCATATACTTCATCTGCGTTTTCTATTTTTCCTGGATCAACCGCCAATAAATAACCTCTAATAACTGTTGCACCAGCCATGAGAGTTCCATCTTTTGAGGTAAGAAAAATTGTTCCCCGATCAAAGATACCACTTGATTGAACATATGACCTGTCGGCCTCTTTGGTAAACTCATCATTTCGAAGGATTTGAAGTGAAAATGTCTTACCAAGCAAAAGAAGTGCTAGGACAATAATAAATATCCCGACCCAGACAAGTCGTTTTGTTTGCTGATCAGAAGATCGAGTCATAGGATACAAAAAGATTATTGATTAAAGGCAAATGTTGACTCTGTGTTAACATATACTTCTTCAGTATAACTCACAAAACCAAGCTCAGGAAGTGATTCTTTGTGAATCGAGTTGTAGTAAGAAAAAAGATCACTCTCAAGAGTTGCGATCTCTGTTCGAGCCATTGAAATTTCTTGTTCAACATTTTTTTTGTTTACCACGTTGTAGATAGTTTTTCCTGTCAGAACGATATATGTCCCAAAAAGAAGTAGCACAATACAAGACATTGCCTGTACCAACTTTTTCATTGAATAATTTCTATTTTTGATTGTAATGTATGCTGCTTCGTTTTTAAACATATGCGTGTGATGCGTAAACTAATAAACTTACCTCATTTCAAACACTCGTAATTTCGCGCTTCGTGATCGCGGATTTTGTTTGATTTCATCCTCTGTTGGAATAATTGGTTTTTTGGTAATTCGTGTACCAATCCCATCTAGTTCCATTTGATGAAATGCTCTTTTAATGATTCTGTCTTCAAGGCTATGAAAAGAAATGATTGCCACTCTTCCTTGTGAAGCCATGATTCGTGGAACAGATTCAAGAAAAGACTTTAGGTTTTCCAATTCTCGGTTGACTGCGATTCTAATCGCTTGAAAGGTTTTTGTTGCCGGGTGAATTTTTCCTTTCTGGTAAAACAAAGGAACTGATTTTTTAACAATATCTGCAAGTTCAAATGTTGTTTGAATCGCTTTCGTTTTTCGTGCTTCGATGATAGCTTTTGCAATACGTCGACTAAACTGCTCCTCTCCAAAACCATAAATGATATCTGCAATACTTTCTTCTGACCAGTGATTTACAACATCGTATGCTGTAACATCTTCTGGAGAATCTGAAAGTGTCATAATCAGTGGCTCATCTTTCATAAAAGAAAAGCCTCTTCCTTCTACCTCGAGCTGATTTGAACTAAAACCAAGATCGAGAACAACTTTGTTAATTGACTGTATGTGTTTTTCGCCCACTGCTTTTTCAATATCTCCAAAGTTTGTTTTTATGAAAGAAACCTGAGAAGACCAACCTGCTTGTTTCAAACGTTCCTCTGAACGATTGAGAGCGTTTTGATCAAGATCAAGCCCAATAACAAATATATTACCTTTCATTTTCTCAAGCATAAGGAGTGTGTGACCTCCGGCACCAAGTGTGCCGTCGACAACAATATCTCCTTTTTGCAAATTGAGAAAATCAACTGTTTCTTGTAAAAGTACTGTTATATGTACATTCTTCATATGCGTTTTGAGACTAGAGCATTCCAGCATGGCCGAGTTTTTCTGCCAGCTGATCTGCTTGTCCTTCTACAACCTTCTTATAACCATTCCATGTTTCTTCATCCCAAAGTTCAATACGATTTTGAACTCCGACCAGAGCTATTTTTGAGTTGAGACCAGCTCTTGTTTTAAGAAAATCTGGAACCAGAATTCTTCCACTTGAGTCGACATCAACCTCTTGAGCCCCTCCAAACATATATCGGTTAAAACTTCGATTATCCGCTTGAAGCATCGAGTTTTCAGCAAGGCGATCTGCCATTACCTGCCACTCTTTTTGAGTAAAAACAAAAAGACAATTATCCAAACCAGGTGTTACAACCAGATTCTTCCCCATTTCTTTACGAAACTTTGCAGGAAGTGAAAGACGATTTTTTTCGTCCATTGTATGTATGTATTCACCGATAAGCATATTGAGTAAAAGTCTTTTTATGTCTACGAAACGTGCGGATTTCTAAGGATAATCCGCACGTTCGTATACGTGCGTTTGTTTGCGTGTTGAGATTTTCCCACTTCATCCCACCACGTATTAATTATATTCCATTTCATCCCACTCTCAAACTTTTTTATGGGGATAACCAACACAAAAAGCAGGGTTCGCGAAGCAAACCCTGCTTTTTGTGCTCCGTTATTGACTCATAATAAAAAATATTTTATTACGAAAAAAAATCTGACACCTATGGACGAAAACATGGAATTGAAAGAATCTGTTTGTGTAGGAAAAACAGAAACAGGAAATCAAATCTTTTTCTACGCTGGAGGATTTCCGGCAAGTAGTGAAGCTACGAATGGAAATCCTCTTTTTCAAATAAAAAAATAACCCGTGGAAATAACCACAAAAAACCCCGCAAAGCGCGGGGTCTTTTTCTACTTCTTAGATATCTTTATCCCTCATAATCGGGAAGAAAATAACATCCCGAAGATTTTTTTGTTCTGTGAATATTGAAACAAGTCTATCGATTCCCATTCCAAATCCAGTCATTGGAGGCATTCCGTGTTCCATAGCAGTGAGAAAGCGCTCATCAATTTCCATTGCTTCTTCATCACCACTCTCTTTTGCTTGTGATTGCTTCTCAAGAAGATTTCTCTGAACAAATGGATCAACAAGTTCAGCATATTGGTTTGTAATTTCAGCACCAGCAACAATAAGCTGCGTTACCTTCGCTGTCCCATCACCATTTTGCTGCGCGAGAGGTTTTAAATCACTTGGATAATTCGTAACAAAAGTTGGATTAATAATTTTATAGCGAGAAGATTTTTTGAAGATAAAATCAAGGAGATTTCCCTTTCCAGTAGTTTTCACTTCTTTCTCTTCCATCCCAAACTCCTCTGCTTTCTTTTGGATTTCAGAAAGTGAAGCTGAGCTCATATCTATATCTGCATTCTCTTTGAGTAATTCAGAAAAAGAAACCCGTTGCCAATTTCCTGCAAAATCAACAAGTACACTATTTCCGTCTTTGTCATATACAGTAAAATCTGTTTTTCCAACCACGTCTCGAGCAATACCTTTTAACATTTCTTCTGTCCAATTCATGTTATCTTCCAGAGTATTATATGCAGAGTACCATTCAATCATGGTGAACTCTTGAATATGTGTTGGGTCAGAACCTTCATTTCGGAAATTTTTTCCGATTTCATAGATTCTGTTGTATCCACCCACCATAAGCATTTTGTGTTCGAGCTCAAGAGAAATTCGAAGTACCATATCCATATCATAATCACTATGGTGAGTGTTGAATGTTTTTGCCATTGCACCCCCTGCTTGGTTTTGAAGAATTGGAGTTTCTATTTCAAGAAAGCCTTTATTGTCCAGATACTGACGAATAGCTTTGATAATATTTGAACGTATAATAAATCGTTCAAACACTTCTTTGTCAGACAAAATATCAAGATATCGTTTTCGGTAGCGTTCTTCAACATCTTGAAGTCCTGCCCATTTTTCTGGAAGTGGAAGAAGAGACTTAGTTGCCATCTTCCAAGAGTTCATCAAAATAGAACTTTGTCCTCGCTCTGTTTTGAAAAGTTCACCACGAACTTCTATAAAATCACCAAGATCAATAGTATCTCTGAAAAGTGAGAATTGTTTTTCTTCCATCTCATCTTTTTTAAGTACAGCTTGAAATTCTGCTGTTCCATCATTTAAAACAACAAAGGAAATAGCTCCTTGTCCACGAACCGCCATCACTCTTCCGACTACAGAAATCTCATTTGCATCAGCAAGAAAATCATTAAAACGAAGTTCTAATTCTTTTAATGTTACATCACGTTGTACCGAGTTAGCAAAAGGCTCCATACCAGCATCGCGTAGTATGGAGATCTTTTGTTCTCGTATTTGTTTTATTTCATCTATTCGAGACATGTACTATTATTTTACATCAATAATTGTATATGTGCTTTGTCCTCCTGGTGTTGAAAACGTAACTTCATCACCTTTTTTATGTTCAAACAAAGCAGCACCGAGTGGTGACTTATAAGAAAGTTTTCCTGAAGCCATATCTGCTTCTTCTGGACCAACCATCTTGTATTCCTTTTGTTCCTTTGTTCCCTTCTTTTGAACAACAACATGTGAACCAACCTTAATCACTCCTGTTTTTGATCCACTTGAAACAATTGCTGTTTTGAGAATATATTCAATTTCTTTTATTCGGGCTTCGTTTTTTCCTTGGGCTTCTCGCGCTTGATGATATTCAGCATTTTCTGACAAATCCCCAAGAGACTTTGCAAATTCAAGAGCTTCGATAATTTCCTGTCGTTTCGTAGAAGACAATTCTTTCAGCTCTTTTTCAAGGTCTACTTTTTGTTCTTTTGTAATGTAAAGATTATTATCCATGGCACTTATGGTATATTGCTAATCCTCTTATGTCAATCGACCTTTGTGGGTTACTCTGGATTCAAATATTCAGGTCTTTCAATTCTCATCCAGTCAAATATTTGCCTCATAACAAACGACGCACTTATTTCTGCTTTACTCGGTCCTCGTTCCATCATGACAACAAAGGCGTATTTTGGTTCTTCGTATGGGAAAAATCCAATTACCCAAGAATTAACGAGGGAATTTCTTGGACCGGTTTGAGCTGTTCCTGTTTTTGCTGCAACCGATACATAGGAAACATTAAGAAATTGTCCTGTTCCGTCTGTTACAACCTGTCTCATTCCTTCTTGTACAATTTGAATATGCTCTGGATCAAATTTTTCTGAAAGAGGCACACTTTGCTCTGTATCAGGATCGAAAACAATATATGGAGTGATAAGGTTTCCACCATTTGCAAGTGACGCAACCGCACGAAGCATTTGCATCGGTGTTACTTGAAATCCATATTGACCAATAGCAGTGTTGTAGGTATCTCCAAGACGCCAAATATCTCCATTAAAGATTTTTGCTTTCCAATCTGGATTAGGAATCACACCAGCAATCTCACCAGAAAGTGCAATATTTGTTTTTGAACCAATACCAAAAACTTTTACATACTTTTCAATTCGAGTAATTCCAAGTCCAGGCTGACCTTTATTTCCACCTCCAATAATATAGAAGAAATTATTGACTGATTCTGCAAGAGCTTTTCGAACATCAGTCCAACCAACCGGCTCGTCCTGCCAATCTCGAAAAACACTCACCACGTTTGGATCATAAGGACTCACAACCTCAAGAGTTCCATCACTATAAAATCTTGTGCTTTCGGTAATAATACCTTCGTGAAGCGCAGCAAGAGCAACAAAAGGTTTTACAGTAGAGCCTGGTGAATACAAACCACCTAGGGCTCTATTCAAGAACGGTTTTCGTTCATCTTTAAATAATGCATTAATCGTCGCTGCGTCTTCACCGGAAGAAAGTATATTTGGATCATACTCTGGATAACTAGCAAGTGTAAGAAGTTCTCCTGTTTCAATATCCATAATAGCAACTGCGCCACCCTGATATCCGACACGACCACTCAAATCAACCATCGCCTCGTAAGCTTTTTGTTGAACACCAGCATCAATAGTTAATGTAAGAGTCCTTCCATGATCTGGTTGGTTTACTGTATTTTCAGAAATAATTTCACCTTTTACATTTCTTTCAATAATTTTTTCTCCGTTAATTCCATTTACATGATGATTGAAATCTTTTTCAATTCCAGTAACACCTTCAAATTCTTTTTTCCAATAAAATCCAGCCTTATCTTTTTGTGGGTATGTCACATACCCAAGAAGAACGCCGAAACCAGGATTTGTTGTGTATTTTCTCTCAGCAAAATCACTTCCTTCTTCTCTTCTTTCATTCCAAGCAAGTTCTACTCCGTTTCTATCCTGAATAATTCCACGATCAGCAAAGAGAATATCTCTATCAAGACTATTTCGAATACTCAATTCTTTATAGTGCTCACCATCGCGAAGCTGAAGTGCGTATAACCTTCCAGAAAATAAAATACAGATTAAACAGAAAATAAGCCCAAGAATTGTTGGAATATATTTTCGTATAGGAGTTTCAATTCGTCCCTCAAATTGCTGACGATCAAAATTAGGAGAATTTAAAGAATCAAGAAAAACCTCATCAAGAAACAATTCTTTATTTTTATTTTTTTTCTTTATCTTTAAAAGTCTCATATGACAATACTAGTTACTCTTTAGCAAGGTAATTATTAAATCTTGTTCTTGTGTGAACAAGCCAAGAAATCACATAGATTCCAAGCCCCCACACAAGATACACAGCCTCAAATGATGCTTTATTATACACATAAACACTATTCAAAACCACCATGATGATAAATATTTCCCAGTAATTACGAAACCAAAGACTAGCAAGAAAAGTAAGAAATAAGAATATCCATACTGGTAATAGAAAGCCAAGGATAGCAAGAATGGAAGTTATAAACACACGTACAATCATATTTATTCTTGGCTATAATCTTTTCGAATAATCCTTTTAAAGAGTTGTATAAGTTTTGAAAGAATCCAAAACAAAAGAACAAGAACCAAAGCAAAAAATACTATTTTTTTAGTAACAATAAAAAGAAGCATTGTCACAATAATTCCATGAACTACTATGATAGCCTTCATTTTATCTGTTGTATCTTCTTTTTGTTGGTTAATTCTTTCTTGAGTTTCTTGAAGTGGTTGTATTTTTGATTCTCTCCAAATATCAAGATTATTTGTAATTGTGGTAAAAAATTCTTGAGTCTCGTCAATAACCCCAGCAACAATTGCTCCAAAACCTCCTTTCTGTCTTAGATTTTCGGCAATATTAGAACTTTTAAATCCAATCATGAATTCTTTTGGTGTTGTTGAAGGACCAAGAATTGCAACATTAGAGCCTTCCAGTTTCAAATTTTCTGCTTTTGCAACAAAACTATGCTCCCCAAGAATTGCTTGCCAAGTAATGACATATTCACCAGATTGACCTCCTTCAAGGTTAAGCTCTCTTGAACCAAGTAGTACATCAGCATTATAGAAACTTATTTTTCCAGTCAAAGTTTTATCTTCAAAGTTTGCAAAACGAACCAAAAGCTCAACCTCATCACCTTCTACAATAGAATTCTTTTGTATCTCGACAGTTTCTGTAGTAAAACCTGTTGTATTTGCGTACACCAAAGAAACACCGAAAAGTAACGATGCGACAAAGACTGCAAAAGTTAATGATATTTTTTTAAACATACTCTTATTATACTATGTATTTCTTTCTATTTAAGAGTATCTTCGTTTGAAACAAAGTTATCTACTTCAAAAGTGAATGCTGAAGAAACACCATTTACCACAACATTATAATCACCTTTTAGAAGCCCATCTGTTTCCTCAAGGATGAAAGAGGTATCAAAAGCAGAAAGAACTTGAGCACATTGCATATCAAGAGGTCGTTTGGTTTGAAGATTTACAACAAAATCACCATCTTTCCCATCTCGAGATTGCACAATATCTCCAAGTTCTGTACAAGCATCTGGCAAATCTCCAGTCACACTTACTCTAACCCCTACAGGAAATGATTCTTGAAGAGAGGTCGACACGCTTGTTACGCTTGCTTCACCGATAGCAAAATTAGTCATTTCTTCTTTTTTATTTTTCTTAAGAATAACAATCACAATAATGGCAATAATAAGGACTCCGAGAACTATAAGTAGTTTTTTCATAATAGTATTTTTTATGTTTATAAATTACACATATAGTATAGCAAATTCAAAGGTATAATGTCTCTATATGGATAATGAACACATACCAAACTATCAATCACTTTCTATAGATGAAAGTTTTGGAAAACTAAGATCGCAAAAAAATGGACTTTCTGAAAACGAAGCAAAGAAACGCCTTGAATTGTATGGCTTTAATGAAATAAACACTGATGAAGATTTTAATTACTTGCAAGCTATTATTGAAAATATTCTCAATCCTTTTTCTATCATCCTCATTACAGCAGCGAGTATTTCTTTTTTCTCAAAACACCCTATTGATGGATTTGTTATTCTTTTAGTAATTATTGCTAACTTTGGAATTGATATTTACCATAAAAAAACAGCCCACAATAATATCGAACTTTTAAAAAAAGGAGTTACTCATTATTCAACATTGCTTCGTGATGGAAATCTTGTTAAAAAACCAGTTTCAGAAATAGTGCCTGGGGATATTATTCACCTCGAAGAAGGTGATGTTATCCCAGCAGACGCTAGACTTATTCAAGTTGACGGACTACATATTAATGAAAGTCTACTAACCGGAGAATCTCTTCCTGTTCAAAAAGATATTTCACGAATGACAGGAATTCATCCAATATCAGATCTCCGTAATATGGTATGGCTTGGAAGTGTTGTAACTGAAGGTTCGGGAATTTGCCTTGTAACAGCAACTGCATTTAAAACTCAATTCGGACAAATTGCAAAAGAACTCAAGAAAACTCAGCGTGGCTCAAACCCTTTTTTAGATAAAACAAAAAAACTCACAAAAAATATTGGAATTATTGGAATCTTTATTGCTCTTATTTTATTTGGGATCCACTACGGGATCATGGACCAAAATTTAGGAGAAATAGCGATATTCTCACTTGCTGTACTTGTGTCAATTATTCCAGAAAGTTTACCCACAATTATGAACCTAACTCTCGCTCGAGGTGCAAAAGCTCTTGCTGAAGAACATGCTGTAGTAAAAGAACTTTCAACGGTAGAATCCATTGGCTCAACAACTGTTATTATCACAGATAAGACTGGTACCCTTACTGAAAATTCAATGCGTGTTGAAATGATTGTCACACAAGAAGGAAAGGAATTTTCTGTGACAGGTTTTGGTTGGAAAAAAGTAGGAATGTTTCTGCATAACAACTACCGTTTCAACCCAGAAGAAGACAAAACGCTTTCACAAATACTTGAGTATGCTCTTCTAGGAAACAGATCTCACGTATACCAAAAAGATGAAGAAGATGTTGTGATTGGAGAACCAACAGAAGCAGCACTTTTAGTTATGGCTGAGAAAGCAGGAAAAACAAGACAGGATATTTTAAAAACATACAATATTGTACAAAGAACTCGTTTTCTTCATTCACACAAAGTACTCGTAACTATCGTCGAGAAAGATTCCCAAAAACAAATACTTGTTATTGGTGCACCAGAAACTATTTGGAAATATAGCAGTGTTGATAACACCACAATAACCAAAACTGAAGAACTTGCCCACAAAGGACTTCGAACCATTGCTTTTGCATGTGCAGATATTAATTCAGTTCCAAGTGATTTTGAAAAACTTCCAAATCTTAACTATCTTGGTTTTGTTGCAATGCGTGATCCAATTCGAGAAGGGGTTAAGGAAACTATAGAACAAGCAAAAAATGCAGGAATTCGAGTAATTATGGCAACTGGAGATCATGCGAAAACCGCACGATATATCGCTGAAGAAATTGGAATTATTAAAAAAGGACAAACTGGAGAAATCATGGAAGGTGTTGAATTTTTATCACTTGATGAAAAAAGCCAAAGAGAATATCTCAAAAATGTTTCGGTGTTCGCAAGAGTTACCCCTGAAATAAAACTTCAAATCACAAAAATACTTCAAAAAGATAAGGAGATTGTAACGATGATTGGAGATGGAGTTAATGATGTTCTCGCGCTCAAACAAGCTGATATTGGTGTCGCTATGGCTGGTTCTGGAACAGGCGCAGCAAGAGATGCGAGTTCCATTGTTCTCACAAACAACAATTTCATCACAATAGTCCATGCGGTTCTTCGTGGAAGACATATTTTTAAAAATATAAAAAATGTTACGAACTTTCTCTTAAGCACAAATGCAGCTGAAGCGCTCATTCTTATCATTGCAACATTTTTAGGGATGCCACTTCCACTTATTGCAACACAGATACTTCTTATCAACCTTGTCACAGATGGGATTGGAGCGCTTCCCTTTGCGTTTCAAAAACCAAATATCTCAATTATTCCAAGACCTAAACCTGGAATTCTTCTTTCTCGTTTTGATTATGGAATCATAGCAAGTGCGACTGTCGGAATGACAATTGCACCACTTCTTGCATTTAATATGTTTTCTAGCGAAAGTATAAAACATGCGCAAAGTATGGCCTTTCTTACACTTTGTATCACTCAAATATCTCGCCTTATAGCACTTCAAGAGGAGAAATCAATCAAATCTTTACTAAAAGAAAATACATGGTTTATTAAATCTATCGGGATTTCCTTTGTTATACTAGTATTAGTATTTACAGTAAATCCAGTGCGGAATATTTTTTCTTTAGAGATATTAAGTCTTAGAGATATAACTTCAGCTTTCATACTTTCTCTACTACCTCTTGTTACTGTTACTATATATAAACTTATTCACAAAAAATAAAACATGTTCGAGTCACTTGATGTTAATCAAATAGGGGGTTTAACCTATGGAGGAATGTTTATTCTTGCACTTATTGCAAACATGGTTGTACCTGTCCCAGAAGAAATTGTACTTATTGCTGTTGGTTATTTTAGCGCAAAAGGACAATTCAATTTCTTGTATAGTTATGGAATCTTTGTTGCAGGAATGTTTGTTTCAGATACCATTTTGTATTTTATGGCATACAAAGGATCTCGAATAACAAAAAGGCTTCAGAGAAAAATAGAAAATAATAGACATCTCAAAGATGAAGGTTTTGTACAAAGACACATACGAAAAATTATTTTTATTTCTCGATTTCTCATGTATCTTCGATGGATCGGTCCAGTTATCTCAGGCGTTGCTCGTGTTCCCTACAAAAAGTTTGCAATTCTCGATTTTCTAGCACTTCTGGTATATGTTCCTCTTATTCTTTTCCTTGGATTTTATTTTGAAAACTATATCGACAAGATAATCTCTGACGTAAATAGAATACGAAACATATTCATGTTGATATTCAGTATTATTGTTCTTATATTTATTGCAAAAAATGCAAACAAAAATTTCTTACGTAGTATCACAGAAACAATTGATGAATATACTCCGACATGGATTCCAGGTCTTAGTGTGAAAAAAGAAAAATTTAAAAATGAAGAAAAAAAACCAGACTAGTCTGGTTTTTTTTCTATAATAAATTTTGTATCTTTTCGTATTCTATAAACTTAAAGACTTGAAACGCCGATTCTTGAAATAGTGACCATTCATTAATAACAAGAAGAATTCCGATAATAAACATAAGTACGCCTCCCGTGATTGATAGAGCTTTGAAAAGCCGTGTATGTCTTTGGAAAAAGTTTTGTGAACGATGGTAGAGAAATGCTGAAAATATAAAAGGAATAGAAAACCCAAGTGAAAATACAAAAAGTAGAATTGCTCCTTGTAACGCTGTCCCCAGAGCTCCAGCAAGAACAAGTACCGTTCCAAGTATTGGTCCAATACATGGAGCCCAACCGAGAGCAAAAATAGCACCAACTAAAGCAGATCCTTTGGGAGTTCCGACTTGAAGCCATGAAGGATTTTTAATTCGAGTAGTTATTTGAAACCAAGATTCTGGTATAACCTTGAGCATTACTAAGGAGAAAAAAATAATCAGAACTCCACTTATTTGAAGAAGAATCGGGCGAAATGTCCCCCAAAAAGATCCAAATAATCCTAAAGTTAATCCGAGAATAATAAATACTGAAGAAAAACCAAGAACAAAGAATACACTATTTTTTCTTATTTGAGATTCCGCAAAAGATTTTGTTTCTAAATTTGTAATATCTTTATTTGAAACCCCAGAAATAAAAGCAAGATACCCTGGAACCATTGGTAAAGTACAAGGTGCCAAAAACATAAGAAGTCCTGATATGAAAGCTGGAGCAAGAAGACCAAGCACTAACATATTTAACGTGTTATAGAAATAAGTCGATTAGTTCCATCTGTTTCTTCTCCCCATGGACTACATACTGTAATTCTCTTTTCCTGACCAGAAAAGGAAACTTTATAATCTTGTCCATTTGGATCAACTGGAATTGTCTCAAAATAATCAGGAACTAACAGTGTTTCAAAATCTCTTACAGTAAGCGAAGATTCTGAGCAGGCAATATCAGTTTCGTACAAAGAAATCAAAGTACTGTACTCTGTAGAACTAATAGAAAGCTTCCATAAATTATCAGCGATTTCAGAAACATGTTGAAATCGAAGAGCATTTCGAGTCTCCCGCTCCTGATCTTCCTTTCCATTGCCGGAAATAAAAATAAAGACTATCCCAACAATAAAAAGAAGGATAGCGAGAATCTCTACAAAACCTAGTGAACTTTTAGTATTTTCTGATGACATATTGTAGTAAAAATTAAAATCAATACTTTGTATTATACCTGAACCAAAAAAAGTATTATCTTGTCTTTTTGACTTTTTTGTTTTAGTATGGTGGGGATAAAAAGTTCATTAACTCAAAAATACATTTCAAATTATGGAAATTGCGATTCTCATCACCTTTGTATTAGGTTATATTGGAATAGCCTCAGAACACAAAATCCGTGTTGACAAAGCAGCAATAGCTCTTATTACAGGAGTCTCGTGCTGGACAATTTTAGTTACCGGTGTAAAAGAAGTACCTATACATCTCTTGGAAGATTTTAAGCATTTGGAAACAATTTCAAAGCAAACAGGAATATCACTTCCTGAATTTTTTGATCATCGACTGTTACATCACCTCCAAGAGATCGCAGGGATATTGCTTTTTCTTATGGGGGCAATGACCATCGTTGAGGTAATTGATGCACACGAAGGCTTTCGTGTTATTACAGACAAAATTAAATCCACAAACAAGGTTAAACTTCTTTGGATTGTGAGTATTCTCACTTTTTTCCTATCCGCAGCACTTGACAATCTGACTACAGCTATTGTCATGGTGAGTTTAGTAAGAAAACTAATTAGTGATACAAACACTCGATGGTTCTTTGGTGGCATTATTGTGATCGCTGCAAACTCTGGCGGTGCTTGGTCACCTATTGGAGACGTAACAACCACAATGTTATGGATTGGAAAGCAAATAACAGCAAGTGGTATTGTTCCGAGTATTTTTCTTTCAAGTCTTATAAGTCTACTTGTTCCACTGATAATTCTTTCCTTTGTTCTTAAAGGAAAGATTGAAAGACCACACAATGACGGAAACGAACATGTAAACATCTCTAAACAAGAAAGAAATACTGCCTTCTTTCTTGGTATAGGTGGACTTCTCTTTGTACCAATTTTCAAAAATGCAACACATCTTCCTCCATTTATGGGTATCATGTTTGCTCTTGGTATCGTATGGGTCGCAACTGAACTTATGCACGGTAAAAAGCTTGATGAAGAGAAGCATAAATTTTCTGCACTACATGCTTTACGTAAAATAGACATGTCGTCTGTTCTTTTTTTTCTTGGTATTCTCCTTGCTGTTTCCGCACTTCAAGAAGTTGGACATTTACAAACACTTGCAACGATACTGAAAGATACTATGAATAATCCGTATGCAATTAATGTATCCATTGGAGCATTATCAGCAGTGGTTGATAATGTACCTCTTGTTGCAGCAAGTATGAATATGTATGACATTAGTCCCGCTATGACAAATGACAGTTGGTCAAATTACTTTGTACAAGATGGGGTCTTCTGGCATTTTCTTGCGTACTGTGCAGGTACAGGTGGAAGCATACTCATTATTGGCTCAGCGGCTGGTGTTGCTGTGATGGGACTCGAAAAAATTGATTTCATGTGGTATGTAAAAAAGATTACCATATGGGCTTTGATTGGATACCTAGCCGGCGCTGGAGTCTATATCATACAGCAAATGTTTTTTTAGAAAAAAAGCCGTCGCTTTCGCGACGGCTTTTTCTTATTCCCAAGACATCTGCCAATCTTTCATTTGATTGATTTCAGTTGTTTGTGCCTTAATAATTGCAGTTGCCAGATCTTTGATTTCTTGTCTTTCTGAACTTTCAAGAGCAAGCTCTGCCATCTCAATAGCTCCCTCATGATGAATAATCATTTGTTCAAGAAAAGCTTGGTCAAAAGCATTCCCTGTCTTTCCCACGAGCTCGGCATTCATATCCATCATCATCTGATCCATAGACATTGAATGCATATAATGTGAATTATTTCCTTTTATAGAAAACCCGATTAACCCTCCAATAATAAGTGCGAATAGTGGTATTAAAATATTTTTATTCATATGTTTTTTAAAAATTAAAATTTCATAGTGTGTTTTGAAACACGAGAAGGTGATGTGATAGGTTTTACAGCCTTATCTTTTTCACCTTCTTCTTTATGGTGTTTCAAAAATCGAGCAGTTCTCTTAAGATCGTTTGTAAAGTATAGAATAATTTTAATAAAGGAAGCAATTCCAATCACAACAAGAATTGCAATACCAAGGTAACTTACGAAACTAATTGCAAATCCAAGTAATTGAGATGGTTCAACTTTAAACGCAACTGGGTTACTTTGAAGCTTTGTATCTTCATTATAAACTTGAACAAATGCTGTATGATATCCAAGATCAAGATGAGATCCTATAGCAAAGCTAAACCTACCATCTCCATCAACAATCCCCTCTTCTGTATAGACAACATTTCCCTTTCTTGTGAGCGTGAGAAGTAGCTTATTATCTGGTGTTCCGGAACCTTGAATAGTAATGATTTTTCCTTGTTCAATTTCTTCTGGATATTCTGTAATAATTGGTTTTGTAATGAGGGCTTCCCCAAAAGAAACAATCACTTCACGAATAGTTTGATTTCCCGCTTTATCAAAAGCAATTATCGCAATATTTTGTTCGCCACTATAGATAGGAGGAAGTTCGTAGTTTATTACCTCTTGCTCGTCAATTCTAATTATTTCGCCTCCACCAATCTTGATTTCATAATGTGAAAATCCTGAATCTATATCATCTGTTATAAAAGTTAGTTTTGGAGAAGTATCTTCATTGTTTACTGAGACATCAAAATCTTGCGGTGGTTTTGTGTCAATATTTAATTTAAATCTTCCAACAGAACTCCATCCTGCAATAGTTCTTGTTTGTACTGAGAAGTAATATGTACCCTCACCAAGATCTTCTATTGTTTTTGTCGAAACTGGAGGAATGTAACTTACTGTTGGTGTACTATTTTGATTTCTACCAATCAAAAGCTTTGTTTCAAGAGCTCCTTGCGGTAACTCCCAATTAAATATAGCTGTTGTTTTGTTGTACCATCCATTTTGATCTGGATGTGTTTCTGAGCTTATGACAGGGGCATTATTATTTACAGGTTTTGGAGTTTCTGGTTTTGGTTCAACAAAAGCTTCAGTAATCGTGAAATTACCACTACTCAAAGTACTTGCAATATTTGTACCAAGACCATCATTAGCAAGAATAGACCCTGAACTAAATTTAACCTGAGCAGTTCCAGGCGATTTTGGTCTAAAAGTTACAGAAAGAAGTTTACCCCCATTTCCAGAATATCCTGGATTCAACACAACTCCCTCAAAGTTAATCGTTCCGGCCGAATTTGAGAAACTTGGCTCTTGAACCCACAAAGAAAATATTGAACCAGTTTTTGAAATAGAAACTACTTCAAGATTATTCGTCGGAAATGTAATAACACCAGAAGATGCGTTCATGATTTGACCATCTGTGTTTGCAAGAAAATTAACAGTAAAATTTTTCCCTACCTGATACTGTCCACTCGAAGGAGACATTCCCAAAGACGCCGAGTGTGCAGTGGGCGCACTACTCAACATAAGAATCATTATTGAAAAAATAGAAAATATTTTTTTCATTGATGTTTTTTACGGTACACAACAACACCCGAAACTATTACAACAATAAGTATACTAAATATTAGGATAAAATTCTCATCAAATATTTTTTCCTGTGGATGAACAACTGAAATTCTCTCATTCCCAGCAACGTCAACCGCTTTTACAAAAATTGTTTTAAATAATTTTTGATCTTTTAAAACATAAGGACTTTGAACTTCTTGAAATGAACCAAAATATCCTTCTTTTACCTCATAACGAAGTATACCAACCCCCTTATCTTGAGTTGCAAAAACTAAAACATTTCGACCATCATAGAGATTTTCATCTTGAGTAATGATTGGAGTAAAGTCTTCTGGTTTTTCGGCGTCGACTGGATTATTCAACTCTTGTGAAAAATTAATATCTTCTGATATGTAAATCTTTTTGTCTATAGAATTGATTTTATTTTCGGTTCCAATTCCGTCATGAAGTAATACCGAACCACCTTCTGTAGAAATTCTTAATTCATCATCAGGATTTTGACCTCGTATTTCTAAAGAGAAAAGAAACAACGCACTTCCCTGTATTCCCCCTGGAGTAATTCCTGAAAAGTAAATTGAATTTCCTTGAACTTCCGGTTTATCAACCCAGAAAAGTATTGAAGAGTTTCCTGTATTAATAGAAATTTTTGGATCTTCGATTCCTTCTACCTGAATAGTTCCCGAAATTGTGTTAACAATATCTTCTGAGTCAAGCAAAACATCCACAACAACGGTGTCGTTTGAACCGTAAAGAGCATGGTTTGTTTCAAAAAAGAAACCCACAGCAAAAACACTCAGTGGGATATTTAAGAATGAATACAAGAATATAAAAATGTAAATTATTTTTTTCATAATTAACCTGTCCAATGATAAGCCATAATACTGAAATCGATAAGATCAATTTTGTTATCTCCATTAAGTTTTTGAGCCTCCACAAGAGAAAATGATTGACTCAGTGTTCGTTTATACCAAAAAGCTGCAATTGAAAAATCAACAAGATTCACACGAAGGTCATTATTGAGATCTGCCTTTCTTGCTGAATTTTGTAAATCAGAAGGGTTAAGGAAAACATTTGCGTCACCCACAATAAAGCCTAGTGCATTTCCAAAAGGACTTATTTCATTTCCAATTTGTGATTTAGACTTTGCCGAGTGAGAACCATAAGCAAGAAGTGCACTGTTAAAATTAAGTAGATATGCCCCATCCTGATCTGCTTCTTCCGTAACAAAATATGACGGTTCTGAGTTAACATTAATTGTAACCTCAGAGTTTGGTGTTGTTTGACCAAAAATACTAATAGTATCACCTCGTCTCACTTGAGACTTATCAAGCCCAATCGTTGGGGCAATAAAAATTCCACCGATACTCGTAGTAACTCCTGAACTAATGAAAATAGGAAAAGTAAATGGACTTGAAATAATTCCATCATCATCTTCACCATATGCAGAGAAAATATAATTTCCAGTTGAGAGACCACTTACTGTCACACTAAATTTACTATCTGGACCAGCAATTGTGGTTACAATGAGTTGTCCATCTTTCAATATGCTTACTCTACTAAGTGGGTAAGCTCTTCCAGTGAGAACAACATTGGTTTCAGGAATGGAGGAACCTCCTCCACCACCTCCCCCTCCGCCTCCTCCACCGCCAGATGTATTTGAGCAAGAAGATGTATTAAAAGTACAAGAAACAGAACAAGATAGAGTTCCGCTTGAAAAACCAAGGGAAACACAACTTGCCCCACCAAGTGAAGAACCGTCACATTGCTCCCCAATTCCAATAACCCCATCTCCACAACCTCCCACTGTTGCTGATATTTCAACAGTGATAGCCTGTAGATTATTTGGGGCTATGAGATAGAAAATTATAAGAAGTAAAGAAGTAGTTTTTGTAATAAAACCATACATGACTAAATTCTTCTCTTAGGTTTTTGTAATGGTTTTTGAGTGGTTGGTTTTGAAATATCTTTAATAGAATGAGATGAGATGGTTGATGACACAGTTTGTTTTTTTTCTTGTTTCTCAATTTTTTTTTGAGAACTATTTTGTTGATTGTATATTCCAGCCTGTGACAAAACCCAGGCATTATATCTCTTGAGTATCATTTTAAATCCTTTTCCAAAAAGGAAAAATCCTAGCAATAAGATACTAAGTGCTTGCCATGGAATAACAAAAAAATGATATGATTCTTTTGCGTTTTGTGCTGATTCACCCCAAGTAATATCAAGTTTTGCTGTATACCAACCAAATTTAAAATCTTTCAATTGAACTTTTACCGATTCGAAAAAACCAAGCTTTACAGGATTACCAGTATCATCAAGCTGTCTTTCATCTCCTAAATACACTTCGTATCTACGTGCGCTACCAGGCAATACACTTCCTTCATTTTTATTAGCATTTACTTCCTCTGTTTTAAATCTAAAAGTATTTAAAAGAGAAACTGTTCCTCGAGGGACAACCCTGTCTCCCCCTGTGTTGCTGAGCCTGTATTCCACGATAATAGGAGGTGTTGAAACAACACGAAGATTATTTTTAGTTGTAAAAGACACAAGTCCTCCACCTTCTTCAATTTCACCATTTACCCGAAGCAAAATAAGAACTCCTACTTTCCCACCAACAGAAACCTGTCCACCTGACCCAGTTGGTGGTTGTGTACCAAAAAACACAGCGGCAAAATAACCTCCCGGTTTAGCAGAACTTGGGATTACAATAGAAAAAGGAACCTTAACTTCTTCTGAAGAGGAAACAAGAACTGAATCAGTAGATCTGAGCCACGTAGCAAGCCCATCTTTAGCACCAATAAAATATGGCGCACCTGAGTCTCCTCTCGGTTCAAAATTTTCAAAAGAGACGTAGTAATTTTTTTGAGATGATTCTCCAGCTGATTCATCAAAGAGTGCTATTTCTCCAGTGATTGTTTGGCCTGGATCACCTGATATTTCAAGACGAGCAGGAGAAACAGTAAGAGCAAACGCAAAAAAAGGAGCACTTATTGAGGCCAAAACAAAACCGAGTAGAATTATAAGTCTCCTTTTCATAGAAATAGTATATATTAAAATTAGAATTTTAGAAGTTTGCCGAAGCGAGATATGTCAAAGTAGAAGAGTAACTTCCAGCTTCTGTATTTGAACTAATATTTGCGATATATCTCATTGAATATGTTGTATCTGTAGTTGCACCAGTAGCTGTTGCAACCTCATCTGGAAACGCAGCTGAATCAAAAGCAAATCCAGTAGATGCATATGGCGCAGATACTGTCCCTATTCCACCTGAAGCAGTTGCTCTAATTCCAAACTGTTCTGTTCCAACAGAAGATGTTGTGTTGGTAGAACCGATAGCCTCAATAGTATCTCCACCTGAAGTAAGTGTGGTTCCATTTAAAGAAAGAGTATATCCGTTTGAAGCATTTGTCCCAACGGTAAGTGTATGTGCTTCGACCTCAGAAGATCCTCCCGATGTATCACCTGTTGCATATCTTGCAGCAGACGAAGAGAGACTTCCAAATCCAATAGTACTATCAGAAATTGTGAAAGTAATAGATTGAGCAACTGTTGCTGACACGGACACTTGGTCATCAGAAAGAATTGTTACTGAGATATTTCCAGAATCAGAAGCTCCAGCAGCAACACCAATAGAATAAGTTGTTGCTGAAGATGGGTTTATATATTGAGAATTAGCAGAACCTCCAGTCGCATTTTCTCCTATCTCGATACACACCTCTGCTCCTGCAGCTACTGTCGCAGATGCACCACCCGATGTGAGTGTTAGTACTCTATTTTCAGTACTTGAAAAAACAGCATTCCACTGTGATGTTGACGCACCTGAAGCAACGAGTGTCTGTGCTGTTCCATCACAAACTCCATCCGGAACTGTATCAATCAAAAAATCAACATCACTAAAATCCAATGCTCCATCAGGATCATTTGATCCATCAAAATCTGATGGGAATGTGAGTGTTATTGCTTGCCCCGAAGCAACACCTGTTGGTGTTGTAAATTCGATTTCGTGATCGGATGCTTGGTTAACAGCGAGACGAGACATTATATCTGCAGCGTCAGTAATTGATGCAGCTTGCGCTACATAGAATGGAAAAAATGCCGTAAAGACTAAAATCGAGGAAGTAAGTACAGCGATTCCTTTTTGAAAGAATGAACTAAAAAATGCGTGCTTCATAAATAAAAGTTATTAAATAATACTTGTTTATTATACCAAACAAAAAACAATCTTTCTGGATTGAAAGATTGTTTTATTGTGGATATCTTATTCATTATTAATAGCTCGCTGTTACAGTGTATGTCAAAATTCCGTTATAAACCCCTGCTTCAGTTAAGCTTGTAATATTACCTAGATAGCGTACTCCATACTCTGTTGGAGTATTATCACCACCTCCAGTCGCGATTTGATCAGGAAACGCGGCTGCATCAAAAGCAAATTCAGAAGCTTGATTATATGGAACAGAAACAGTACCAGTACCCGAATTCACAACAGCGCGAATTCCAAATTGCTCCGTACCGGGAGAAGAAGCGGCAGATGTTCCGCCTATTGAATTAATAGTTGCTCCACTGCAAGCATTACACGTGAGTGTTGTTCCATTAACAGTCAAAATATATCCTCCACTTGCATTTGTTGAAGCAGTTACAGTATGAGCGTCAGAAGAATCAGTTCCAGACCCAAGAGTATCCCCTGTCGCATATCGAGCGCTACTTGGCGAAAGGGAACCAAACCCAATCGAGTTATCAGAAATTGTCATCGATATTTCTTGCGCACCTCCAAGCGATGCAGTTATAACTTCAGGGTAAAATGAATAAGTATCAAGAGGTGTATCACTTGCATTCCCGACAACACGAAAACAATATGTTGTATTAGCAGGCGCGCCATTATCTTTCAGAGAAAAATCCCATTTACCGCTCTGACTTTGATTAGTAATTGAAGCTTGATTATTTGTAAACGGATTAGCCTCAACGTAACTTTGATTCACAATAGTACGTCCGCTATCGGTGGGGTCATTTCCATTTGCAGTTAAAGCTGAATCATCTGCCGGGGTTGTATTATCATTAAATGCAATTAAAGTTGCAGCTGATACATCTGTATAAGAACTTGGTGTTCCGCCCGACGGCGATGAGCAAGTCCCACTTCCCTTGTCTACATACTGAAGTTTTAAATCTTTACCACTTACAAACAAATTTCCGTAATCACTTCTTAAATTGAGACGAAGACGAAAATCATCTCCAGTTGTCGTAAGAGTTGTTGGAGTATCCTGAGAATTTAAGGCAGCACCCACATCGGTAGAATCTATATTTTCAAAAAATCTATATGAAGACTGAGTATACCGTTTTGCATCCCAAGCAACAAAATCACTCGTGATACCAGTTGCATTAACACCCAGACCGTTACCTAAACTAAAACCTGTTGAAATAAAATTAACAATACCTCCAACAGCTGTTGAAGCGGCATTAAGAAAAGGAGAGATTGTATCTCCTGTTTGAACAGACATACGCAGATATGCCCCAATCCCAGTCCCAGCTGCTCGTCTTTTAATCCAAACCATATCAGGCTGAAAACCAGTATCAATATCCCTTGGGATTTCATTTCCCAAATAACTTCCTACACAGAATTTTCCGGACTCAGAACAATCTGATCCTGAAAATGCAAAATATGAATGCAAAGTATTTCCTGTGTTAATATCTGCATTACCAATTTGAAAACCATCTGGATTAAAAGCTTGAATACGATTACCCGCTGGTGCAGAAGCGTGGAAAAATGTTGAACTATCTCCAGAAATTGCAGATGTTCTCCAAACCCCAATACTTGCCCCAAGTCTCTTTACCGTTAAAAATTCAGGTTGTATTGGAAGCCTATCTATATTTGTATTGTCTGTAATAACACCAAGATAATTACCAATAAGAAAATCAGATGCCCTTCCGGCCTTATCTGGAAGCATGGCATTTCCAAAAGCTGTCCAGTAATAGGTATCATCAAGGGTATTTACAGTGGCATTTGTACCAAGAGAAAAACCATTAGAACCAAGGGCTGTAATCGCACCTGCAATGTTTGCTGATCCAGCAGCAAAATAGGCAGTGGAGTCACCGATACCCATCATTTTACTTTTCCATACGGCATACTGATCAGTTGCCTGGTCTTGATGTTTTATAATAACTAAGTCGGGTTCAAATGGAAGGCCTGTGACAGCGAAAGGAGAACCTGTCCCAACATAAGAACCATTCATCATTTGAAATTTTTCAGTTCCAGCTAGTTTTTGTTCAGCTCCCCCAAATACCAAGTAATAGTATGTTGCACCAACCGCATTAACTATAGAGTTTGTACCCACCTGAAACCCTCCTGTGGGGTATAATTTTTGAATTATGTCAGTAGTACCAGAAATATCAGTTGCTGCTTGACTTATATCACCGTACGATTCACGAAAATTCATATACATCTGTGTAGCAGCGGTGCTTCTAACTATCACGAAATCAGATTGGAAATTAAGATCTGGATCATCAGTTGAATTTATATCGTTACCATCGACCCCTGTTCCAACGTAGGTACCAACATCAAATGCACCAGGGGTATTTTTAAATGCAAAATAATAGTAATTATTTGAACCAGCGTTTGCAGAAGCATTATTACCAACTGAAAAACCATTTGAGTTCAAAGAAGAGATCCCCCCAGATGCAATATCTGCAAGATTTGCCCAAGAACTCGAGACAGTTCCGGAATGGGCTGAAGTTTTTAACAAACCAACACTAGTACTTGTTCGTTTAACAGAGACGAAATCGGGCTGAAAGCCGACGGAGGTAATATTTTGAGAGGAGCCGTTTCCAACATATGAACCAACACAAAAATTTCCACTTGAACTACAATCAGATCCGCCAAACGCAACCCAGTAGTAAACCATCAGCTGTGTATTTACATCTACATTTGTTCCCACAGTAAAACCATCAGCGTCTAACGACTGAATTGCATTCGTGGAAAGAGCAGCATCGGTTTCAGCAATGGTAACAGTTAGTTCTCCTGGCATGGACGAAGTTTTTACCAAAAGACCAGCATTACCTGCGTTGGTATAATCTTTTATCATTACCAAATCTGGTTGAAAACCAAGACCTGTTATTTGTCTGTTATCTGTGTTATCTCCTATGTAATATCCAGTTTGCATTTGAAACCCAGCTGCTTTTACTTGGGACACCTCCGGTCTGAGCAGGTTTTTAATATCTTGATCAACAAGATTACTTGTGTCTTTTGTTGCAAGATACATAAGGTCCACAACATTTCTATCTTCAATTTTACTTTTTGTAAAATCAATAAGCTCCTGCGACGGGAAACCAGAAAAAACTAGCAAAAATGCGAGCATTGTGTGAATAAAATATTTCAAAATTGTTTTAGTAACTTGAAACATAGATATATATTTTTTCAGATATTTCTTTCATGATTTCTTCTGCATCTTGACGTGTTTTTTCAGAAGGAACATTTATCATGAAAGTTACAAGGTAAGGTCTATTTGGTAAATAGACAACACCTGAATCAAGATATGTTTTTCCAATTTCATCAATACCAATTTTATGTGAGAATTTTACATCTTGAGGAATTCCAGCATCTAGAAAAGAACTAAAAGGAGTTGATGACAACATTTCAAGCAAGAGACTTGAGTGTTCCCTTGTTAAATAACTCGACGTATATAAGGCACGGAAAATTCGGGTATATTCTTTTGCTGTAATCTTATATTCAGTATCATAAAAATCACTCAAACCTAAAGCACTAAACAATTCAACGTAGTCATCCTCTGAAAGATTTCGGAGAAATATTCGATGTGCAGTATCGTCTGAGTTCACAAGAAGATCAAAAAGAAGTTCCTCTATAGTAAATTTTGTACCAACAGGTTGTTTATACAAATCTCCAAAATCACTATTCCTATCCTCCATAAAAAGCACTAATTCATTAGAAAGCTCCCATTCCCCATCTTGAATTTTTTTCATAACAGCAAAAGCTGTTGGCATTTTTGAAAGAGAGGCTGGGAAAAATCTCTTCTCTTCATTGATGGACACACTTGCGCCAGTATTTAAAAATTCAAAATACAAACCTATTTCATATCCTTGTTTTTCATATACATCAACAGTACTCACAAGATCTTTTCGAAGAGGTTCAATGGTTGTAAAGAAGTTTTCTTGATCAATAAAACTTCTTGTTGGATCGATAAGAGGATACGGATTTGAATAATTTTCAGGATGTTTTGATTGCAAAAAAACAAATAACCAAATAAGATTTAATAAGGCTAAAACAACAACACAAATTGTTTTTTTAGAAAACCAATATGAAGTTTGTTTATTTTCTTTTTTCATGTAATCAGTTAATAAGATTCATTTGACAGGTTGCAATAGATTCACCTCCCGTCTTTTTTGTAAAAACAAAAACGACATTAAAACTTCCATCTTGAGTCTCAGCCTGTTTTTTAATAACAAACGGAACTTCTTGTTGGCTGGAAGAAATTGATATTGATTGCGATTTATTATCTTTAAAAAAGATATCGAAACCAGGAGGAATACCTGTAATATCAAGAGTTGCTGGACCAATTGTTGGATTATTGATCATAACAGTATTTGTCTTATTTGGTAGAAACTGCATATCTACAGAAAAACTATCAATCCAACATGCATGTACAGCATCTACATCTGCGGTAAATTCTTTTACAATAGGAATTGCAGAAATTTCAGGTAAATTTTGAGGAAAAACAAACGGAACCTCTTCTATATACTCTTCTTCCAATGTCTGAGTTTCCTCTTCAACAATCTCTTCTGGTTCATCTACAAATATATCTAAGATTTTTTCAAAAAATCCTGGTTTCTCTTGCTGAATATCTTCAATCGTAACTTCTGGTACTTCTTGAGTTGTTTCTTCTTGTAACACTTCAGTAGAATCTTGTTCAACGTCTTCTGTTGCAATAACTTCCACAAGTTCTTCGACTGGAGAATTTTCAACACTTTCTCCTAATACCTCTGGAGTTTCTGAATTTATTTCAGTTACTTGATCTTGTGATATTTCAGATACTGATTCTTCCGAAACTACTGGAGTTTCGGAAATATCTTGAGCAAGAGCAAATTGATATAAAGCAAAAACAGCAATAAGTACCCCTATTGCTTGAAAGGTATTTTTAAAACGACTCATAGATTTCATGTGTATAGTATATCAAACTTTTAATAATACATTTAAACAGCCTCTTGAGAGAGACTGTTTAAATAGTTATATTATATTTCTTGAAACTGTATTTGTGTTGGAATTTCAAATTGAGTTTTGTCAACATTCCATTCCTGACAATCATAATCTCCAATCTGTTCCGCGTTCCAAGAGTAAGTTTCTGACGTTCCCGATTGTGATTGTGTGTTATTGGAATCAATAACGGAAACTTTGTATCCGATAGGCGCCATATTGGTCCAAGTATATGAGAATCCATCTCGAACAATAACAGAAGAAAGAATACTCATCCCAGAAACTTGAGTTGCAAAATCTCCACGAATATTTCCATCATACAAGAACACTTCTCCTTGTGTTGATTGAGACATTCCAGCATCAATATATTGATTAACTGTACACTGATATGATCCTTTATCTTGTTTCAAAAATTCTGAAAAAGCCATCTTTTTGCCCTGAGAATTATTTTCATTTTCCGTCATTGTCTGATTGGAATCTTGAACTACTGGTGTATCTAATTTATTTGTAGATTTATTATTAATCAAAAATAACCCAAGACCAGCGAACACTATTACTATAATTGCGATAATTGTTGTTTTTGCCATGAAAGCATTATAACAAATACAAAAAGAAGCGACAGTGTCGCTTCTTTTTAATGGGTCGAGGTATATAAGTTTATGTTTGTTTGTGTATATAGGTTTTTGTGATTTTTTATGAAAGAATTTCTCCGATTCGGTTACCGATTTTTTTGAAAAATCCACCTTCTCTTTTTTCTTTCATTGTTTCTTTAAACTCTTGAATTCTATCTCCAAAAGTTTCCTTCATGAGTTCATGTGCTTCTTCATGTTTTCCTTCATCATGAAGAGTTTTTACTTCTTCAAGAACAGCCTTGTCTTCATCAGAAAGAGATTCCATATCTATTGGAAAATGTGGCATTTGCCCAAGCATTGGAAACACCTCTTTGATTTCTTGCATTTTTTCTCGAGCAGCTTCATGATCACCAGACTCTCGAAGTTTATGAGCTTCTACCATGATTGAAAAAGTATCTTCTGTTACTTTTTCTGCAATAGTTTCACCCACAGCGTCCACGAAAGCATCGTAATCATTTGCCTCAAGGGCTGATTTTACAGCATCAGTTTTTTCCTTATCAAAATTTCCCATCATTTTAGGAGCTTTGAGTTCAATTCCATACTCTTTCATTTTAGTCTGAAGAGCTTCGAAATCTCCAGAATCACGCAATTCTTTAAGTTCATCTCTTTGATCTTGTGTAAGATCTTTAAATGGTCCTCCTTTATCTTCAGCAGCATACAAAGATGACGCGCTACTGAAAAGTATAGCGAGCATCAATGCAGTTACCCCTAAGTATTTTGTACTTTTTTTCATATATTTTATATATTACAAATAAGATATTTAGTTTTATGTAATGTGCTTGTAGTATTCTGATCAGTTCCTACATAAACTATTACGCACTTCTTGTATATTTCTTTCACTTGGATATATAAATTCTTTATTTGGTGGAACAACAGGATCTGAACCAAGTATCTCAAGATAAATTCCCTCTTGTTCAAATGATTTTTGAAGATTTGTTTTTGGTTCTTTAAACTCTCCAGCAAGAGGAAACCAAGGGATAAACGTACATGCCTTAAATGTACTTGAATCTTCAATATTTCCAATAATTCTAATATTCTGAACTTGAGACAAAAGTTCCCTATCAACCTCTGGAATATTTGCAATATCAATATTCCACATAATATCTTTGTTATCACGAATAACAAGGCTATTATCTTTTATTGAAATAATCACCCCAGAAAGCAGGCCGTCTTCAGGATTATTCCATCTATTTTCGATTTGATTTGGAACAGCTTGATATGTAGAAACTCGTTTTCCAATTGCATTATCTACAAAAGAACCAACTTTAACAGCAAATAAAACAGATCCAAGAATCAAACTTACAACGATAGAAGAACTTATAATTATCCACCATTTATATTTATATCCTTTTTCTGTTGTTCTTACGAAAAAATGAGTAGCTAAAATAAGAACAGATAGTGAAAGTATCCAAAGTATTGGAAGAGCTTTCAAAAAGCCACCAAGTTCAATAGCGTTAGCAAAAGAAAAAAGAATAACAGAAAATGAAAGACTACCTAGAAAAATTGTAAACACAACTAAAAACCACAGTGATATTTTTTTAAGTAAAAAATATAACTTTGTCCTTGGTGTGATTGTATTGTCTTTTATTTTCTCTAAAATATTATTTTTAATTGAAGTCATATATTGTATTCCAGTATGTAATAAATTCTTTTTTTGCACGAGATACAAGTGTTGCGATTGTACCCATGGGCTTTTTTAAAATATCTGATATTTCTTCATAGCTTTTCTCTTCAAAAAATCTCAAAATTATTATTTGTCTATATCCGTCTGACATTTTTCCAACAACAGTTTCTATTTGTTCAGATAACTCAGTAGTATGGATATCTTTTAAAATATCAACTTCTGAAGCAAAATTTTGCAAAGCTATATCTTCTATTTCAACCAAACCCTTTTCTTTTTGTGTTTGCTTTTTTCTATGAAGACTAATCACATGATTATAACAAATTCGGTATATCCAAGATGAAAAAGAAAGTGAAGTATCAAAACCACGAAGATTTTCATACGCCTTAATAAAAACATCTTGAACAATATCTTCAGCTTCGTGTTTTGGTATATATGTTATTCGCCTTACATATCGAAGAAGTTTTTGTTCATATCTATCAATAAGTTCACCAAAAAACTCCGGATTTTCCTGGAGTGTCTTATGAACAATTTCCTGATCTGAAATATGTTGAATATCTTGACTCATGAATATAAACGTATTATACACGTTGTCTATTATTACGCGCATGTTCCATATTTATTTCATTATTTGACAAACTAATACAATCATAGTAATCTAGCAATCAAACCCTTTAATTTTTAAATAATATGAACAAACCTTTGTCCTTTGAAAACCTACTAGACATTTCAGGTTTACCTGAAAAACTTGTATTTCTTTGTAGAAAAAAAGAAGAAAATGCAATTCAAGAAATTATTGCTTTTCTCCAAAAAGCCTATAAACAAAACTACAACGAAACACTTATAAATGTAAGCTTGCAAAAACAAAACATGATGATTGATATTCTTGGTTCAAAATCTTGTCTCTTTGAAAAGATTACAACCCATTCTTGGGAAAAAAATTTCCTTGAAAACTTTTCACAAGATGAAAATAGAAAGAAATCAAAAAATGTTTTCCTATGGGGTCACATTTTTATCCAAAGTGACTGGGAACTAGGAGGGAAAATATCTCAAGAAGGAGGTGGTATTGAATTTATCTTTGATAATTTTGGATCCAACCTAGTTGAAATCAACCATGAGCAGTACTACTTTGGTGAAAGATCGATTATTGCCCACAACACAGAAGTTGTAGATGAAGATTACTCTTTAATAATCCACATTCCAACGATCGTGATTGATTCAAGGATGAGTGAAAAGATACTCAAATCAATACAGAATCGAAAGGTTTTGGGTAATATTTACACTCTGTATGCACTGAGCTCTGAACAAGCAATGATTCGTAACTTTTTCCAAGAAGAAGAGATTATTGCACGTGGTAACAGAACCGAAACACTGGAAGATATACTTAGAAACATACCATGTTTCAATTTCAACCAGTATGGAGTCAATTTTAAACGACTGCAGAAAAAAATCTTTGAACTTGCTCGAGAAACCAACCCTAATCTTCTTTCGGGAGTCATTAGTCTCTATGAACAAATTGAATCCATCACCAGAGAGTGGGAAGAGGATGTTCGTGAGTATGTAATGTTTATTGCCTTGGAACGTCTCTGTCTTATTTACAACAGCAAACTACACAGTCAGAAAATGCGGGAATACCCTCAATTTCTTGAATTAGAGAGAGATGAGGATTTCGAAATTCACACTATTCCATCGACATCATTAGTACAAGACGTAATACACGACATAAATGGAGGACACGAAGGCATTATCTATCGTGTGAAAGATAATGAAATTCAATCATCATTCAGTTTCGCTGAAATGGCAAGTATTACTGCAAAAAAAATCCTGAAACCTCAATCACAAGAAGTATATGCACAAATTGAGGAATAGGTTTTAAGTAGGAAAAATAAAAAGCCGCGACGAAGTCGCGGCTTTTTTACTACACAATTTCACTTTTTGATTCTTTTGCTTGTGAATAACTTTGAGATAAAATTTTATATGTTTTTGAATTTCTCGCAAACAGTGTTGCAATAAGTCCAATGATTCCGGCTGTAATAAACACGAGCGCGATTCCTCGACTTGGTCCAGTCCCAAACCAAGAACCAATCAATTCAACTCCTTTTCCATCTGTCATAAAAGGAATGAAAACATACTGAGCAATCGGACCGATAAGAAAAGCTGCCACTGGCGTTGCCATAGATTCAACACTTTGAGCAAAACCAAATACTCTTCCCTGTTTCTCGTATGGAACGATTGTTTGAATCACAGTCTGTTCTGTTGCTTCTATAAAAGGAAACATAGTCATCCAAATAAGCATTCCAAGTCCAAGAAGAATAATCGATGGTTGGATTACAAAAAATATACAAGTTGTCCAAGTAACAATATTAATCCCAAGCATGAGATTAAGTGGTCTTCCACCAAGTCCTTTCTTTGCAATGTATGTACTCCCGACAATAAATCCAAGACTCAGGATTGAAAGCATAATTCCCCACTTCTCAACAGCGATCAGTGAAAGTCCGTAAGCATCCATGAGAGCCATAAATACACCTCCAAGAAAATTATTGAAGGTGGTAAATAAAATCAAACCAAACAATCCAGGAACCGAGGAGATGATTTTAATTGCATTTGTAATACTAAAGTGAGAATGTTCTTCTTTGTGTTCTCTATCTTTTTCTGGTTCATCAAAACGAATTAGAATTATTTGAATCAAAGCAATGAAGGTGACAATTAATCCCAAGGTAAGTGCGAAACTCATTCCAGAAAGCCCAATCGCAAGCCCACTCAAAACAGAAGTAAGGGAAAAACTGATCCCATTCACAGCGCCAATTATTCCGTTAGCTTTATCCCGCCCTTCCGGAAAAAGATAACTGACGGTTGTAGACATTGCGATTGTTCGAAGATTTCCCGCAACACTTCCGATCATAAGAAAAATAACCAAAAACCAAAGCTGTGGCGAAGATACAGTTGTAAATACCTCGCTCGGCGTCGTAAAGAAAACAAAAGCACCTGCGCCGTAAGCAATAAGAGAAACAAAACTTGAAAGAACCATTGCTGTTTTTTTCTTATGTTTATCGACAAAGCCACCAAAGAAAAATGCTCCAAGCATATTTGAAACTGCAAAGGTCCCAGCAATAAGCGAAGTTGTTAATACGGATTTTGTTTGAAGAAAAGCCCAAAAAGTCAAAGCAAACCAAATAAAAGCGTTTGTTACTGAGGCAATAAAAAGGTTTGAAAGGAGTTTATAAAATATTTTTTTGTTTGTATCTGATTGCATATATGGAAATAAGTATACACAAAAAATCAAAATAAAAAACACTCTTTTTAACCAGAGTGTTTTTATGTTCTATTTATCCAAATAAATACAAGTATCCCCCATACCCTTGTGATTCCATTTCCTCCTTTGGAATAAAGAGAAGCGAGGCAGAGTTTGTACAAAAACGTTGTCCTCCCTCCTCCACGGGACCATCATTAAAAACATGTCCTACGTGACCTCCCTCACTACGTACTTCTGTGCGAGTCGTAGAAAGTGAGTTATCTTCATGAAGTGTTACGGAATTATCATCAATAGTTCTCCAAAAACTTGGCCAACCTGTTCCTGAATCATATTTGTGGGTACTTGAAAAAATTGGTTTTTTTGTGACTATATCAACATAAATTCCGTCTGCTTTATTGTCCCAGTATTTATTATTAAAAGGTGATTCAGTTCCACCTTCAGCAACAACATGATATGCAAGCGGATCGAGATTTTTAAGCATTTCAGCAATTTCTTCTTCTGTATAGTCGTAATCTTTTTTAATTTGTTTATCAGTAGTTTGTTCAAGTTCTAAAAATTTAAGAGCAGCGTCCTTTGCCCAATTCTCTTCAACAAACCCACTTCGCCCAGATGCTTTTTTGTAATCCTCATAATAGTCAGGAGCTTTTTTGTAATAGTCCTGATGATATTCTTCAGCCTCAAAAAAACTTACAAATGGAATAATTTGTGTTGCAACAGAGTCCTCGAAAAGGTTACTTTGTTCTAACCTATTCAAAGAATCAAGAGCAACTTCTTTTTGTTCATTGTCATGATAAAAAATTGCAGTTGTGTATTGAAATCCCTTATCAGCAAACTGCCCCTCCGTATCTGTTGGGTCAATATGAGACCAATATATATCCAATATTTCTTCTGTTGAAATAATATTTGGATCATACGTTACTTGAACAGCTTCACGATGCCTGGTCGTACCTTTTGATACTTTTATATATGAAGCATCTTTTGAATCACCTCCAGAATATCCAGAAACCGCATCTATGACTCCAGGAACTTCTTGGAAATAAGCTTCTGTACACCAAAAACATCCACCTGCAAGTGTTATTACTTGGTATTCAGAAGACATTGTTTGAGGAGAAAATTTTTCTATCAAATTATCTTCGAATTTAATACTTGCACCGTAGCCAGAATCAAGAATAAACGACTCTAGTTTTTTGTCATAACCACTTACAATTAAAATACCAACAACCATAATGAGAACTCCAAATACTTTTTTGATATTCCCAGCAGTTTGCATGTGCGCTGTTATTTTATTAACTAGTTTTTGACCAAAATACGCAACAAGCAGAAGTGACAATACTAGACCGAGAGTAAATCCAAGAAGATAAAACAGACCCAGACCAAGACTTGCAGGAAGAGCTGTTGCAATAATAAAAAGATATGTTGGAGAACATGTAGTAAAAACGGGCCCAAGAGCAAAACCGATAACCATATCACCTTTATAGCTCTTCTTTTGAAAACCGCTACCAATAACCTTATTTCCAGCAATATTTATTTTTTGAACAAAAGGAATTCGTGTCCAAAGTGAAGGAAAAGCAATAGCAATACCAACAAAAATAATTATTGAACCGGAAATAATTGTCCAAAATGTTTGCGGGATTGAAATAAATAAAGTTGTTGCTTTCAAAAGCAAGGTGAACACAATAACCGAAATAGCAAGAGAGGTTATTACAACAACTGCACGCTTTGAAACTTTGTTTTCACCAGCCTCTGAAGCACCAATAACAATCGGCAAGAGCGGAAGTATGCAAGGCGCAATCACCGTCAGCATTCCAGCAATTATAGATATAAGAAAGAAAATCATATATTCAATATTATTGAATCTTTGAAAGAAGATTTTCCAGACTACCTCCACCACTCCATTTTGTAATCATATTACCTTGCGCATCAACTTGAACCAAAGTATGCTGTGTTGTTACTCCATATTTTTTCTTGAGTTCAGTCTCAGCATCATAGTCAACTTGTAAGATAGAAACATTTTCTGGTATTTCACTCATGTTCTTTTTAATATCTGCGTCAAGTCCACGACATGAAGGACACCAAGATGCGTGGAAAAATAGGACAACGTCTCCAGATTCTGCTCGTGCTAGTTTTTCTGGAGCATATGATTCATATGATCCCACCATCATATCTTTTGTCATAGAATCATCCATTTTATTTTCCATATCTTTATCGTCCATCATTGTATCCATGTCTTTCTCAGACATCATTGATTCTTCTGAAGACATATCTTTCATTGCTGTATCCATATTTTTTTCCCCACCAGCAAATACAGCTATTGCAATAATCACCAAAACAATTACTCCTCCGATCACAAGTTTTTTATTCATACTAATATTTATTTATATTTAATAATACATACCAAGTATAAACAAAAGAAAAATAAATGTAAAGTAAACTTTACATTTATTTTGGGGAAACTATAAATTTTTATCACTCCAAATTCTTGTTATAAACTTTGTCACCACCATACCAATCAAAGTAAATACAAGCCAAGGATCAACAGTGTGTGTATAGCCTTGAATAATAATACCAAGCACTAAAATTCCAGACCCAACAAGAAAAGCGTTTCTTCCCGCAAGAGATTTGTGTTGATACTCTCTTTCGTCTAATGATGTTTCTCTCATAACGAAAGTTGCCAAAAGACCAAACAAGGCAAGAACTGTTGCAAGCATACAAATCACTACCATATCCGGCATCCAAAAACCAAAAGGATTCAAAAGAAGCACAGCTATGAGAATAAGCGCCAAAGTAACAATAGATTCTTTAATATTATTTTTCATATGATATGTTAAATATTTTTTCAACTGGAACTTTGAAAAAATGTGAGATTTTTAATGCGAGTAAAATTGAAGGTGTATAATTCCCTTTTTCTAAAGCAATAATTGTTTGCCTACTTACACCCACAAACAAAGCAAGCTCTTCTTGTGTTGAGCCTTTGGCAATTCTGTATGTACTTACTTCATTGTGAATTTTTTCTTTCATATAAGTTTGTTTTTGATTATACATATTGAAGTTATACATGTAAATAAATGTCTTTAAAAAGATAAAAATCCTCTTTAAATAAGAGGATTTTTAGTACCACCACAAACCTGGTGTTTGAAGTGACTTCATTACACTTCGAGTAATTGGACCAAAATATCCAACAGATGGATTAATATTGTGTTTCTTTTGATATTCACTAAGCGCACTTTCTGTTTGATTTAAAAACAATCCTGTAGATCCTGCTGGTATTGAATATCCTTGCTGTATCAGAAGATTCTGGAGTTGTTTTACATCATCTCCTTTCATTCCATATTTTAAATCCCGAATATTTACCACTGGAGTTTTAGAAACATTTTGAACAGACTCATATTCACACAACTCTTGTCTATGAGCTGAAAACCTTTCATAGTTAACAGCTTTTGGATCTTTACATCCACGATATGTCCCCGAAGAAGAATTATTTACCTCTTCTGAAATAGTTGTAAAATTCCAAGTTGTTGTATCTGAAATTCCAGCAAAACTGTTCCCTGCCTCATCATCAAAAGCTGTTGCGTCTATTTGGACATAATATGCGGTTCCTTTTTCAAGATTTTCTGAAATAGAAACAGTGATTATATTTGTTCCATCACCAGAAATCTGCCCACTTGTTACGTCTATTGATTCTATCAACACATTTTCCTGAGAAGAATACAGCAGTATGTTTCCATTTTGAATAACAACATTCTCGCTAAATTCAATAGTGAGATCAGTATTAACACCAACATTAGTCGCGTTATCAGATGGAGAAAATGTTTCAATAATTGGGTTTGTAAATTCACCAGTTGTAAAATTCCAAGTTGTTGTATCTGAAATTCCAGCGAAACTGTTCCCTGCCTCATCATCAAAAGCTGTTGCGTCTATCTGAATATAGTATTCTGTATTTTCATTTAAATTTTGAGAGGGGTTGATTGTAATCGTGTCAGTTCCCGTACCTGTCACTTGCCCACTTGTTATATCTATTGATTCCACAAGGGAATCATTCAAGGTTGTGTATATATTCACATAACCCGTCTGGACTTCCACAGACTCAGAAAAAGAAATACTTAAATTTGAAGTTGTGGAAACACCAGTTGCATTGTCAGATGGAGAAAAAGTATCAGCTAGCGGATTAACAACATCAGCATCAAGATTAGTTATAGTAATATCATCAATGTAATCAACACCTACAGAAGCTCCGTAGCCGGCTGTGTATTGAACTTTTCCAGATGTGTAAGTTGAGTCAGAAACAGTTGCGAGTGTCGTATAATTCGTACCATCATTTGAGTATTCAAAAGTTAAATCAGTCCCTACAGCAGAAGCACGAAACCATCGAGGCTCTGCTTTTGAAAGACTCCCACTCCACAAAGCTGTATAGCTTGAAGGACCAACCTCCCAAATATAGACAGAACCTGAAGAATAAACATGGAACAAATATCCTTGTTTTGCTCCAACTGAATTAATAACCCCTGTGTCAGTATCCTGAGCACGAAGAGTAAATCCTGAACGTCCTAAATTACTTGAATAAGATTGTTTCCAAACAACCTGCTGATCAGATGAAGTTCCGAAATTATCAAAAATAGCTCCAGCAATAACACCAACCTGTGTTACAGCTCTCATTGATTTACCAAGAATATCATCATTTTGAACATCAAAGGTTCCAGCAGTGACAGTAATTCCCGCTGGAGTTGTTCCTATTGTGTCACTTTCGAAATTATAACTAGCATCAGCAAAAACAAAACCCGGCAACAGCAAAGAAAAAACAACAAATAACACAAGTGGTTTTAAAAATTTATTGGAAATTTTAATCATAAAATAATTATACTTGGTATTTCAAAAATATTTACATATTCTGTGGAGAACAAAAAAACCACCCGAAGTTTTGGGTGGTTTTTAAATAGCTTGTATATTTTATTATAAATATTAATATTTTAGAAATTTTAAATTAACTTATAGTTAATAATCTAAATTCTGTAAAGTTATATAATTCCTAGTAACTAAACCAAAATATCCATTAGCCGGAACTATCTTGTTCGCTTTTTGATATGAACTGAGTGCGTTTTTTGTTTGTTGTCCGAAGAATCCTGTTGCTCCTGCCGGGATTGAGTACCCTGCCTTAATCAGAAGTTCTTGAAGTTTCATAACATCGGCTCCACTCATTCCCAACTCTAGATCTCGTGAGTTTTGAGGTGTTGCTGGTGAATTTATATTTGCAGCTGCTGAATTTTTGTTAATAAACGCTTTTGTAATTGGTCCGAATACCCCAAGCGCTGGTGATATACCATTTGCTTTCTGGAATCGTGCAAGAGCTTGTCTTGTGAGTTCACCAAATGTATCTGTCTCATTATCAAGTGAGCCAGGACCGCTTACCGCTACAGGGAAACCGTTTGTATTTAGGAAACGTTGCAGTTCGCGAGTAGTTGATACGTTCGGGCCAGCAGTGTTTGTATTCAAGTTTGAAGTTTCTTGGTTCTCATCTTCATTTCCTCTTCTATCATCGTCATCATCTGAAACATCTTGTTTTTCTATTTTTCGAATTTGCTTCCTAGACCCGCTTGAACTAATTCTATTTCTATTCACACTTGATATAGTTGCAGGATACGCATCTTCTCCTTCACCACTCCAATAATAAGTCCCAAGTGTAGTTTGACTAAATGGACGATCATCACCACTTTCAGCATATCCATTACCATTTGTGTCGATAATATTAAACGCTGTCCAAGCACCTTCTCCATTCAATAGTCGATATGTGTTTCCTGAATCAGAATCATTAAAAACAACATTCTCAATATCTTCTGTATGGATCCACTGCTCTGCATGAATATTGTTTCCGATGAAACTACTGTCAGAAACAAAATATAAATCAATACCTTTTATAGAATCATAAGCTTCTACTAGTTCATATTCAGTACCTCCTGAAAAGTCAGCTCGATATGAAGACGGTTCGTCAATTTTAAGACCTGCTCTATATAAGTCACCTGTCTCAACATCATATGCGCCAGTAAACATGTCGAAATAATATGACTGGAAATTCATTTCTATAAAGTTCCATTGCACTTCTCCATCTGGATAGAGTACTACTTGAAAATGTATCGGGTACGTAGCTGAGTTATAATCAGATAAAGTTGACCCAAACCATTCGACTACCACATACTCATCATCTGGACTAAACACAGCAACATAATCCCCTTCAACAGATTCAGTTGTAAGTCCATCAAAACTTGCGAATAGCACATCTGCACTTATGAAGTTTTTGTGATCACCATAGTCCGTGCAAATTGAACAAGAT
>Ga0247839_1000514_pt1 | contig 68535 bp, 58 predicted proteins | sample LaCruzMarch2015__6_FD_192405 | JGI IMG/M metagenome (GOLD analysis project Ga0247839, IMG submission 192405) | Freshwater microbial communities from meromictic Lake La Cruz, Castile-La Mancha, Spain - LaCruzMarch2015_16m | ecosystem: Environmental > Aquatic > Freshwater > Lake | place: Spain...
TCCGGGGCGTTGTCGATCTGGTCATAGGCACGCGCCACGCCGCCGAACTTCTTGGCCTGGTGCATCGTGATCGCGGCCGTCAGCGTGGTCTTGCCGTGATCCACATGCCCGATCGTGCCCACGTTCAGGTGCGGCTTGGTGCGCGAAAATTTCTCTTTGGACATGAACTGCTCTCCGCAAAGTTCTGAAGGGCAAGGGTCAGGGCCCTCAGATTTCCGAGGACCGGATTCGGGCCACAACAAGCCGACCGGCACAACACCGGATACGCGAAACTGGAGCCCATGATCGGAGTCGAACCGATGACCTCACCCTTACCAAGGGTGTGCTCTACCAACTGAGCTACATGGGCGAAAAACCGCACGCTACCGAACCAGGAACTCGGACCAGGGGCCTGGGCTGCCGGGTCGGGCGCCGCTGCCGTGGGGCGCGCGCTCATCGACCTCATGCCCACCAAGGCCGTACCGCCGGTGGCCGCATCACTTGGAGCGGGTGATGGGGATCGAACCCACACCATCAGCTTGGAAGGCTGAGGTTCTACCATTGAACTACACCCGCGCGCTATCCAGACATCCGCGGCGGATGGTCCGGCTGCCGTCTCGCGAAAACCCCGCGCTTGGGTCGGCTGCGCCAGGCCTCGGCTTGTCTCATGATGGTGGAGGGGGGAGGATTCGAACCTCCGAAGGCTGAGCCGTCAGATTTACAGTCTGATCCCTTTGACCGCTCGGGAACCCCTCCGAATCGAGCGGCGCAGTATAGGTTGCCTTGGGGGCCACGTCAACCCGAACTCGCCGACACGGACACTGCGGACGAACTGGTATATTCCCCTCCCCACGTTCGAAGCGCCGGACCATACTGAACGCGGCGCCGCCGGGGCGGCCCCGGCACCGCGCCGGACACCCGGCGCGCGGGCCGGGGCTGCGATCTTAAGTCACTGAATACCAATTGGAGTGCGCGATGGACGTCACGATATTCGGCAGCGGTTATGTCGGCCTGGTGACCGGGGTCTGCCTCGCGGAGGTCGGTAACAACGTACTATGCATCGACGTCGACCCGCACAAGATCGCACTGCTCAACAGCGGCGGCGTCCCGATCTTTGAACCCGGCCTGGACGACATGATCCAGAAAAACCGCACGGCGGGGCGCCTGAGCTTCTCCACCGACGCCGAGGCCGGGGTCCGGCACGGACTCTTCCAGTTCATCGCGGTCGGCACCCCGCCGGACGAGGACGGGTCCGCGGACCTCCAGTACGTGCTAGCGGTGGCCCGCACCATCGGCACCCATCTCGACGCCTACCGGATCATCGTGGACAAATCGACCGTCCCGGTCGGCACCGCGGACCGGGTCAAGGCCACGGTCACCGAGACGCTGGCGGCCCGCGGGGACGCCGTGGATTTCGACGTGGTCTCCAACCCCGAATTCCTTAAAGAAGGAGCGGCCATTGAGGACTTTATGCGCCCGGACCGGATCATCGTCGGCACCGACAACCCCCGCACCGGCGAACTGCTGCGCGCCCTCTACGCCCCCTTCAATCGCAACCATGATCGCGTGATGCTGATGGACGTGCGCTCGGCGGAACTGACCAAGTACGCCGCCAACGCCATGCTCGCGACCAAGATCAGCTTCATGAACGAGTTGTCCAACATCGCCGAGGCCGTCGGCGCGGACATCGAGCAGGTGCGGGTGGGGATCGGCTCGGACCCGCGCATCGGCTACCAGTTCATCTACCCGGGGTGCGGCTACGGGGGTTCCTGCTTCCCCAAGGACGTTCGCGCCCTGGAGCACACCGCCCGCGCCCTGGGCTATCAGGCCGAACTGCTGGCCGCGGTGGAAGCCGTCAACTTCCGCCAGAAGGAGGTCCTGTTCAGCAAGATCTCCGACCATTTCGGCGGCGACCTCCACGGCCGGACGCTCGCCCTCTGGGGCCTGTCGTTCAAGCCGAACACCGACGACATGCGCGAGGCGTCCAGCCGCACCCTGATGGAGTCCCTGTGGGCCGCCGGGGCGCGGGTGCGCGCCTACGACCCGGTCGCGATGGACGAGACGCAACGGCTCTACGGCAACCGTCCGGAGCTCACCCTGGCCAAGGACGCGCTGGACGCCCTTGACGGCGCGGACGGGCTCGCGATCCTGACCGAGTGGAGCCAGTTCCGCAGCCCCAACTTCGCGGCCATCAGAGCTGCCCTCAAACACCCCGTGATCTTTGACGGCCGCAACGTCTTGGACCCCCGGCTGGCCACCGCCGCTGGCCTGACCTACCTGTCCATCGGCCGGGCGCCGGCCAAGCCCGCCTGAGGTGGCGTACACCGCCCCCGCGGCGGTGGCCCGGGCCCGCACCACTGGCCGGCCGCTGCCGCCCCGCGGCATGTGGTTGCCCCTTGTGGGGCTGCACGCCTGTCCCCGCCAGCCCGCCGCGCGCCCTCGCACGCGCTCGACAGCCTCGGTTCCTCTCCGCGACGTGCTGAATGCAGGACACCAGCCCGCCCGCTCACAGGAGGCGCAGAACTCCATGCACAGTGATATTGCTCCGGACCAAGCGGATCACATTGCGAACGTTGTATGATAATTTCGCCACGTGAACGCAAGACCCACACGAGTGTGCCATCCCGGGGCAGATCCATTATAACCACGAGGACACCATGTTACAGTCAAGAACCGCCGCCCTGCTCGGCCTCGCCTCCGTCCTGGCCGTCACCACTGCAGACGCCACCAACGGCTACATGCCCTCCGCCTTCTCCCCCAGTTCCAAGGGCATGGCCGGGTCGGGGCAGGTCGCCATGCCCCAGGACGCACTGACCGTCATCTGCAACCCGGCGGGGCTGCACCGGGTCGGTGAGCGTCTGGACTTCGGGCTCGCCCTGTTCAGCCCGCGCCGCGAGTACCAGGGCATCACCCCGAACGGGGCCACCGGCGCCTACGCCCCAATCGGCGGCGGCCCCACCGGCACCGGCACGGTCGAGAGTGGCAACGACTACTTCGTGCTCCCGACCTTTGGCTTTATCCATCTGCTCAACCCCCAGAGCGCCATCGGCGTGGCCATGTTCGGCAACGGCGGCATGAACACCGACTACCGCAGCGTCGATACCCTGCAGAACCTCGGCACCTACGGCGGCAACAACGCCATGGCCAACCCGCCGCACTACAGCAACCCGCGCGACCCGCGCTTCGGGCAACAGGTCCCCGGGACCTCCCTGCTCGGCGGCGGCGACACCGGCACCAATCTCACCCAGATCGGCATCGTCTTTGCTTTTTCGCACCAGGTCCTGGACTCCCTCACCCTTGGTGCGAGCTTCCTGCTCGCCCGCCAGAGCATTGAGGTGCAGGGCGTCGGGGCCTTTCAGGGCTTCACTCAGACCTTCACCCAGAGCATGGTCGCCAGCGGTGCGGCCTCCGGCACCTCGCCGAGCAATCTGACCGACCGCGGTCCCGACTCGTCCTGGGGCTACGGGGTTCAGCTCGGCGCCCTGTGGGACCTCTCCCCCGAGTGGACGCTCGGGCTCTCCCTGCGCTCGCGGGTGTACGTGAACCGCTTCCGCAAGTATTCGGACCTCTTCGCCGAGGGCGGCGACCTCGATGTGCCGCCGGTCGCCTGCGTCGGGCTCGCCTGGAAGCCAACCAAACGCCTCGGCCTGGCCCTGGACGTCCAGCAGGTCTGGTACAGCGACGTGGCTGCAATGGGCAACACCAATCAGCTCGAACAAAAGTGCGACCTCAACGCCGCCTTCGGACCTGGGCAGGGCTCCAGCTATGACCCGAGCTATTGCCTGGGCGGTGCCAACGGCGCCGGGTTCGGCTGGAAGGACATGACCATCTGGAAGCTCGGCGTCCAATACGCGCTGACCGACAACCTGACCCTGCGGGCCGGCTACAGCCGCGGCAACCAGATCATCAGTGCCCAGGAGATCGCCTTCAACGCCCTGGCCCCCGCCGTCATCCGCGAGCACTGGGCCCTCGGCGGCACCTATCGCTTTCAGAAGCAGTACGAACTGATCTTCTGGGGCATCTACGCCCCCCAAGAGACGGTGACCGGCAGCGGCGCCTTCACCGGCACCCAGGCCGCATCCCTCTCCATGAGCCAGTACGAACTCGGTCTCAGCGTCGGTTGGCTCATCAACTGATCCGCCCCACGGGCGCCGGGCACCCGCCCGGCGCAGTCTCCCCGGAACCGCCCAAGACCCCGGCCCGGATCGGCCCACCCCATGGGCCTTGATCATCGTTCCGGCCACCCCCGGTTCGCAGTCCAATCAAGAATTCGGGTCGGCTTTCCGATGTCGATGAAGACGCGCTCGTTCCCACGCTCCCGCGTGGGAATGCCGTGCGGGCGCTCCGCGTCCGGTCTTGGCACTGGACGCGGAGTGTCCGCACTGGCTCCCACGCGGGAGCGCGGGAGCCGGAAGGGTTGAACTTAAGGGCAGCGCCACCGAACGCTCATGCCGACTTGACGCCTGACCTTTTCAATAACGCCCGAAACGCAGTCAACGTCAGCATACAGTCGGTATGTAATCCGTAACCGGCAAAGCTACTCACAAAGAACCGCAGATCGAAGTGCTCACTCTGCCCAAAGGCGACGACCTTCGGGTCATCGAGTACGGTGGCCAACTTCGCGCTGCGGGGATTGTGATTGGCCAGGATAAAGATCACCTCCGGCCGGTCGTCGGCACTCAGCCTGACTTGCGTGCCATTGGCACAATGGTTGAAACGCAGGACCCCGATCTCATCCAGTTGATTGAATTGCGATTCCATGGTCTCCACCAGCACCCGGTAGCGCGCACTGTCGGCGACCAAGGTAGCGATATCCTCGAGATGCTTCAGCAATCCCGCACCCTCGCCCAAGGTACCGTCACCGTACTTCATCTCCATCAAGGCCGCGCGACAAGCTCTTTCAAGTGCAATAAGGGGCCAGGCTCATTTCCGTTCTTTTCCGCCCGGCGGATTCAATTAAGTCTGGCCCTTATCCTCTTATCTTGTCACTTACTATCTCAGGCAACCTTCTTGAAGCGAATCTCTACGGTAGCCCCGAGCGCGGCTGCCGCCAATTTCAGCGACTTCAAGGTCAAGTTCGCGCCCATCTTTTCCATGCGTTGATACGCCTGATAGGACTTGCCGAGGGTCTTGGCTACCTGCGCCAACGATTTCTGCTGTTGCGTGCGCAACGCATGCAACAGCACGGGGACCGCAAATTCCGGACTGACCGGAATGCCGATTTCGCCGTCTTGGATCGGCGACGGTAACGGAATTTCCTGATCTTGTGACCTCATGGATTCGAGAATGCCGTCCAGTGCCTCTTGGGCGTTGAAGATTGCCTCCTCCTCGGTCCCCCCCCAACTAAAAGCGTTCTCCAAATCCCGAAAGGTCACAACAATTCCATCCGCGTCGTGCGACAACGAGGCACCATAGATCAATTCCAACATATCTTGCTGATCGGCCATGTTCTGGCTCCTATAGGCCGGGGGAATCCCCGGCATGTTGTTGCCGCTCGCGATATCTAGTCATTCAAAAGCGTCACCCCGGTCTGGCTCTCCAGTGTGGAGACCAGGCCCTCTGGAAGATCGCGCCCTGCATGTACCGGCACGGGGACGGGGCGGAGTCCCTCTTTTCGCATGATGTGATGACTGCCGTTGATCCGGTCTAAAACCCAACCGTGTTTCTTCAGTATCTTGACGATCTCTTTTCCCGTCATTGTTGCCTCTCAAGGAACGCTCCCTAAGACTGGCGATAACAGCGATCTATGCAAGCCGTCCAATAACCATACCACAGTGTATATGGTGTGGCGCAGGAACACAACTTTTAGGTTGTACTACCCGACTTCTGTGCCGTTTCTGCGTTTCCCCTTTACCATTGCCGTTAGCCGCGACGCGCGAACAACCCGCAGGGCCTCGGCGCGCCTGAAGCCGCTCCCACGGCGTCGCTGCGCGGCTTTCACGGTAAGGCCGAAACCGGCTTCGCCTGAACCGGCCGCTTTCCCCGCACGGCGAAATTCCTTTCGGCCTCGGCGCCCGGCCGTCCGCGCCGCGGGACGCCGGGGACAGACCACAGTTCTTCGCCAGGACCGTAGGGCGGATGCCCGAAGGGCGATCCGCCATGGCGCTGTCGCCGTCGCAGGGGATGGCGGAACCGCTGCGCGTTCCGCCCTACGGCCTTGGCGTGAGACTCTCAGCCGGCCTTGAACAGGCGCCCCTTCTCCCGCTGCCAATCCTTGTCCTTCTCCGCCGCCCGCTTGTCGTGGAGCTTCTTGCCCTTGGCGAGCCCGATCTCCAGCTTGGCGCGGCCGTGCTTCCAGTACATGGCGGTCGGCACCAGGGTGTAGCCGGCGCGTTCGGTCTCGCCGATCAGGCGGTTGATCTCGTGGCGTTTCAGCAGCAGCTTGCGGGTGCGGGTGGGGTCGGGGCTGACATGGGTGGAGGCCGTGGGCAGTGGCGTCATGTGGGAGCCGATCAGGAAGGCCTCGGCGTGGAGGATCTTGACGTAGGCCTCCTTGATCTGGATGTGCCCGGCGCGCAGGCTCTTGACCTCCCAGCCCTCCAGGACCAGTCCGGCCTCGATCCGCTGTTCGATGTGATAGTCATGCCCCGCCTTCCGGTTGAGTGCGATGGTGGAGCCGCCGTCGGTCTTTTTCTTAGCCTTGCTCATGGGGGGCAGTTTACGGCAAGTTTTCGGTTGATTTCTACGTCCGACCCAGATAAATTGCCGGGCTCTATTTTTAGGAGATGCACATGCGCAAGCCCCTGATTGCCGGTAACTGGAAGATGAACGGGACCAAGGCCAGCGTGGAGACGCTCCTGGCGGGTGTAGTCGTCGGCGCGGGCGCCATCCAGCGCAGCGAGGTCGCGGTCTGCCCGCCCTATCCCTTCCTGCAGATGGCTGCGTCCGCGTTGGCCGGCAGCAGTGTACGTCTGGGTGCGCAGAATTGCGCCACCACCGCGAGCGGCGCCTTCACGGGTGAGGTCGCGGCCCCCATGCTGGCGGACTTCGGTTGCCACTATGTGATCATCGGCCACTCGGAGCGCCGCGCCATGTACGGCGAGGACGAGGCCATCCTGGCGAAGAAGCTGGCCGCCGCCGCCGCCGCGGGCCTGACCCCGATCCTGTGCGTGGGGGAAACCCTGGAAGAGCGCGAGCGCGGTGACATGGAGCAGGTGATCGCCGCCCAGATCGATGGCATCATCGAACTCTGCGGGATCGCCACCTTCGGGACCCTGGAACTCGCCTACGAGCCGGTGTGGGCGATCGGCACCGGCAAGACCGCGTCCCCGGCCCAGGCCCAAGAGGTCCACGCCTTCATCCGTGCCCGGCTCGCCGGCCACGATGCGGCTATCGCGCAGAAGGTCCGGATCCTCTACGGCGGCAGCATGAAGGGCAGCAATGCCCTGGAGCTGTTGTCTCAGCCGGACATCGACGGCGGGCTGATCGGTGGGGCGGCGCTCAATGCTGACGAGTTCCTGTCGATCGCCAAGGCCGGCGATGCGGCGACCCAGTAGTGGGTCTGCTTCAGACCTCCAGGACGAGAACGGACTAGCGATTCCATGCATACCATCCTGACCGTCACCCAGGTCGTTCTGTCGATTGCCCTGATCGTCCTGGTGCTGATCCAGCACGGGCGCGGGGCCGACGCGGGCGCCGCCTTCGGCAGCGGTGCCTCGGCGACCGTCTTCGGTGCGCGTGGCTCCGGTTCGTTCCTGTCGCGCGCGACCGGAATTATTGCGGCCCTGTTCTTTCTCACCAGCATGGCAATGGCGTATTATGCGTCTCAGGGCGGCAAGCCCAAGGGCCTGATGGACGGTGCCACCGGTTTGCCGGTGAAGGTGGAGACCCCGGCCGGCGTCCAGGTCCCCGCGATCCCGGGCGGGTTCCAGTCCGGGGTGCCCATGGTGCCCGGGCTGGCACCCCAGGCGTCGGGTTCCGACGTGCCGGCGGTGCCTGGTGTGGTCGATGTCTCTGCCGGTGCGCCTATCAGTGTCGCACCTGTGGATATCCCTGTGGGTATCAGGGCGTCCGCTGACGGGCCCGCGATCGATGTCCCGGTGGTGCCTGTGCCTAACGCGGCGCCGAAGGACGAGGCCCCCCAGTTTGATGCTAAGGCCCCAGAGTCCGTCGCGGTACCCGTCGCGGCACCGGTGAAGGAAGAGGCCAAGGACAAGCCCGAGGAAAAGGTTCAGCCAGCGATTCCGGAGCCGGCCAAGGCCCAGACGCCCGCGACTCCGGGAGCCGCCGATGCGGCGATCCCGGCGCCCGAAAAGTGAAGGTGAGTTTTTGTTTTTACGCCGACGTGGTGAAATTGGTAGACACGCTATCTTGAGGGGGTAGTGGCGCAAGCCGTGCCAGTTCGAGTCTGGCCGTCGGCACCATCAGCAAACGGCAGGTCGCGCGAGCGACCTGCCGTTTTTTTTAATTTCTAGCTAAACGATTGAAATAAAGACAAAAAATTTCAATCTGGACTATTGCGCCAGTTGACTTGGCGCGCGGGGCTGCTTTAGACTCTGCTTATACAAACGCGACAGTCGGTCCAAGATCGCGGCCCGGAGGACACAGTGCTCGGCAACTATCTGCCCATCTTGATCTTCATCATCGTCGGCTTCCTGGTCGGCGGCGGGGCACTGTTGGCCGGTGCCGTGCTCGGCACCCGGCGTCCGGACCCGGAGAAGGACTCGCCCTACGAGTGCGGCTTCGCCGCCTTCGAGAGCGCGCACATGAAGTTCGATGTGCGTTATTACCTGGTCGCCATCCTCTTCATCCTGTTCGATCTGGAAATCGCCTTCCTGTTCCCCTGGGCCGTGGTCCTGCCGGATCTGGGCGCCTACGGGTTCTGGGCCATGTTCATCTTCCTCGCGATCCTGGTCGTCGGCTTCATCTACGAGTGGAAGAAGGGGGCACTGGAATGGGAATAGAGGGTCTCCTGGAACAGGGCTTCGTCACCACCACGGCCGACAAGCTCATCAACTGGGCGCGCACCGGGTCCATGTGGCCCATGACCTTCGGTCTGGCCTGTTGTGCGGTCGAGATGATGCACGCCGGTGCCGCGCGCTATGACCTGGACCGGTTCGGGATCATCTTCCGGCCCAGCCCCCGGCAGTCCGACGTGATGATCGTGGCCGGGACCCTGGTCAATAAGATGGCCCCGGCCCTGCGCCGGGTCTACGATCAGATGGCGGAGCCGCGCTGGGTGATCTCCATGGGCTCCTGCGCCAATGGCGGGGGCTATTACCACTATTCCTATTCGGTGGTGCGCGGTTGCGACCGCATCGTCCCGGTGGACATCTATGTACCCGGCTGTCCACCGACGGCCGAGGCGCTGCTGTACGGTATCCTGCAGTTGCAGAACAAGATCCGCCGCACCAATACCATCGCCCGCTGAGCCCCGCGACCGTTGCGCCACCAATAGAACCCAGGACCCATGGCCACAGACTCCCTGACCCGTGATCCCAGGCTTGCCGGGCTCGAATCGGCCCTCGCGGCGCATTTGGCCGGACACGGCTGCGAAATCCTGAACGCGTTCGGGGAGCTGACCCTGGTGGTGCCGGCCGGGCAGTTGCTCGCGGTCGCTCGGATCCTCCGCGATCAGGCCGACCTGTACTTTGAGCAACTGATCGATGTCTGCGGGGTCGACTATGCCGCCTACGGCCAAGGCGAGTGGGAGACCGAGGCGGCGTCCAGTCTGGGCTTCGGGCGCGGCGTGGACCGTGACCTGGACCTGGTGCTGGATGATCCGCACCGCTTCGCCGTGGTCTATCACCTGCTCTCCCTGATGCACAACCGGCGCCTGCGCCTGCGCGTCTACGCAGGCGGGGTCCAGCCCACGGTGGATTCGGTGCTGCCGGTGTGGGCCGCGGCCAATTGGTTCGAGCGCGAAGCCTTCGACCTCTTCGGCATCCTCTTCCGCGGCCACCCGGACCTGCGGCGCATCCTCACCGACTACGGTTTCATCGGTCACCCCTTCCGCAAAGACTTCCCCGTCTCGGGGCAGGTGGAGATGCGCTATGATCCCGCGCAGCGGCGCGTCATCTATGAGCCGGTCAGCATCGCGCCGCGCGTGCTGGTGCCCAAGGTGATCCGCGGTGACGGTGCCGCGCCGGGTGCGCAGCCGCTCGGCGCGACCGCCGCCACCGTCGAGGGCGCTGCAAATGCCTGAAATCCGCAATTACACCCTGAACTTCGGCCCCCAGCATCCATCCGCCCACGGGGTGCTTCGGCTGGTGCTGGAACTCGACGGCGAGGTGATCGAGCGCGCCGACCCCCATGTCGGCCTGCTGCACCGCGGTACCGAAAAGCTGGCGGAGACCAAGCCCTATAATCAGAGCATCGGCTACATGGACCGCTTGGACTATGTGTCCATGATGTGCAATGAACACGGCTATGTGCGGGCGATCGAGAAGCTCTTGGGGGTCCAGGCGCCCGAGCGCGCCCAATACATCCGCACCCTGTTCGACGAGATCACCCGGGTGCTCAACCACCTGATGTGGCTCGCGGCGCACGCGTTAGACATCGGCGCCATGTCCGTCTTCCTCTATTGTTTCCGCGAGCGTGAAGACCTGCTCGATTGCTACGAGGCAGTCTCGGGTGCGCGCATGCACGCCACCTATTACCGCCCGGGCGGGGTCTATCGCGACCTGCCGGGGCAGATGCCCCAATACCGGGCGGCCGCCTCCCAATGGCACAGCGCCAAGGAGATGGCGAACCGCAATGCCACCCGCCAGGGGTCCCTGCTGGACTTCATCGCGGCCTTCAGCGAGCGCTTCCCGGGCTGCGTGGACGAATACGAGACCCTGCTGACCGACAATCGCATCTGGAAGCAGCGCACGGTGGGGATCGGCGTGGTTTCGCCCGAGCGCGCCCTGCAACTGGGTTTCACCGGTCCCATGCTGCGCGGTTCCGGGGTCGCCTGGGATCTGCGCAAGAAACAGCCCTATGCCGCCTATCCGGCGATGGACTTCGACATCCCGGTAGGGGTGAACGGCGACACCTACGACCGCTATCTGGTGCGCATGGAGGAGATGCGCCAGTCCAATCGCATCATTGCCCAGTGCGTGGCCTGGCTGCGGACCCACCCGGGGCCGGTGGCAGTAGATGATCACAAGGTGATGCCGCCCGCGCGCGTCGCGATGAAGGAGGACATGGAAGCCCTGATCCACCACTTCAAGCTCTTCACCGAGGGCTATTGCACCCCGCCCGGAGAGGTCTATGCCGCGGTCGAGGCGCCCAAGGGCGAATTCGGCTGCTATATCGTCTCCGACGGCGCCAACAAGCCCTACCGACTCAAGGTCCGGGCCCCCGGTTTCCCGCATCTGGCCGCGCTGGATGAGATGGCCAGGGGTCACATGCTGGCGGACGTGGTGAGCATCATCGGGACCCTGGATATCGTGTTTGGGGAGATCGACCGCTGATGAGCTTCCGTGACGCCCCCCTGGCCGTGCTCCACGATCGGGACAAATCGACCCTACTGACGCCCGCGATCCGCGCGGCGATCGAGGCCCATGCCGCCAAATATCCGACGCAGTGGCGCCAATCCGCCGTGATGCCGGCCCTGACCCTGGTGCAGGAGCACAACGGCGGCTGGCTGAGTCGGGCGCTGATGGATGAGGTGGCGGCCTATCTCGATATGCCGGAGATTGCGGTCTATGAGGTCGCAAGCTTCTACGGCATGTACGACCTGGAGCCGACCGCGCGCCACAAGGTCTGCATCTGCAACAGCATTTCCTGCATGTTGAACGGGTCGGAGGACCTGATCCACCACGTGGAGCAGCGCTACCAGGTCAAGCCCGGCGAGACCACGGCCGACGGGCGCTTCACCTTCAAGGAAGTGGAGTGCCTGGGCGCCTGTCGGGATGCCCCGGCGGTCCTGATCGACAAGACCTATCACGAGAAGCTGTCGGCTGCGGCCCTGGACAAGCTGATCGAGGGGTTTCAGTGAACACCATGGCCGCCAATCACGACACCGTTTGCTTCCGTACCATGCATCTCCCGGTGCATGAGCGCCACACCCTGGCCGCCTACCGCGGTCTGGGGGGCTATGCGCAATGGGAGCGGATCCTGCGGGAGCGGGTGGACCCAGCGAGCCTGATCGAGGAACTCAAGCACTCCAATCTGCGCGGCCGGGGCGGTGCCGGCTTTCCCACCGGACTGAAGTGGAGCTTCATGCCCCGCGCCGCGGCGGTCCAGAAGTACATCGTGTGCAACTCGGACGAGGGCGAGCCCGGTACCTGCAAGGACCGCGACATCCTGCGCTTCAACCCGCACCAGGTGATCGAGGGCATGGCCATCGCCGGCTATTGCATCGGTGCCACAGTCGGCTACAACTACATTCGCGGTGAGTTTTTCGAGCCGGTCGAGCGCTTTGAAGCCGCGCTACAGGAAGCCTATGCCGCCGGCCTGCTGGGGCGTGATCTGCTGGGCACTGGGGTAGACTTCGATCTCTATACCCACCTGGGTGCGGGCGCCTATATCTGCGGGGAGGAGACGGCGCTTCTGGAGTCGATCGAGGGCAAGAAGGGCCAGCCCCGCTACAAGCCGCCCTTCCCGGCCCAGGCGGGCCTTTACGGCAAGCCCACTACCATCAATAACACCGAGTCCCTGGCCTCGGTGCCCGTGATCCTGGAGCGCGGTGGTCAGTGGTTCCTGGACCAGGGGCGGCCAAACAACGGCGGCACCAAGCTTTTCTCTATCACCGGCCATGTGAACAACCCCTGTAATGTGGAGGTGCCACTGGGCACGCCCTTCCGGGACCTGCTGGCGATGGCCGGCGGGGTCAAGGACGGCCGGGCTCTCAAGGCGGTCATTCCGGGCGGCTCATCGGTACCGGTGGTGCCGGGTGAAACGATGATGGCCGTCGAGATGGACTACGATTGCGTCGCGAAGGCTGGATCCATGCTCGGCAGCGGCGCGGTGATCGTGATTGCCGAGGGGACTTGCATGGTCAAGGTCCTGGCCAATCTGTCCCACTTCTATATGCGTGAGTCCTGTGGTCAGTGCACCCCGTGCCGGGAGGGCACCGGCTGGCTGGCGCGGGTGGTCGGGCGGATCGCCGCGGGCCAGGGCCGCCTGCAGGATTTGGATCTGTTGGAGAGTGTCGCCGTGCGCATCGGCGGGCGTACCATCTGTGCCCTGGGGGATGCGGCGGCGATGCCGGTGCAGAGCTTCCTCAAGCACTATCGCAATGAATTCGTGCACCTGATCGAGCACGGGACGAGTTTGACGGCCTGAGTCTGGCCGCAAGCAGGGCATTTGGCCGCGCAGCGAGAGACCGGAATGACGGATAAGCTCACCATCGAGATCGACGGTCGCGCCTGCGAGGCGGTACCGGGCGAGATGATCATCGCGGTCGCGGACCGCGAGGGTATCGCTATTCCGCGCTTCTGCTATCACAAGAAGCTCTCGATCGCCGCCAACTGCCGCATGTGTCTGGTGGAGGCGGAGCAGGGCGGGCGCCCCTTCCCCAAGCCGGTGCCGGCCTGTGCCACCCCGGTCGGTCCCGGTATGAAGGTGCTGACCCGCTCGCCCCGGGCGCTGGAGGCGCAGCAGGGCACCATGGAGTTCCTGCTGATCAACCACCCGCTGGACTGTCCCATCTGCGACCAGGGCGGGGAGTGTGAATTGCAGGACGTCGCCCTGGGCTACGGGGCCGATTGTTCGCGCTTCGGTGAGGGCAAGCGTGTCGTCATGGACGAGGACTTAGGCCCTCTGATCGCCACCGAGATGACTCGCTGCATCCATTGCACCCGTTGCGTGCGCTACGGGGCTGAGATTGCCGGTGTGCGCGAATTGGGCGCCACCGGGCGCGGTGAGGACCTGCGGATCGGCACCTTCGCGGCCCTGCCCCTCACCCACGAACTCTCGGGCAATATCATCGATCTCTGTCCGGTGGGGGCGCTCACCTCCAAGCCCTACCGCTTCACCGCCCGCGCCTGGGAACTGACCGCCCGGGAGACCATTGCCCCGCACGACGGGGTCGGTTCCAACCTGCGGCTGCACGTGCGCGGCGGCAAGGTGATGCGGGTGCATCCCAAGGACAACGAGGCCGTCAACGAGACCTGGATCTCGGATCGCGACCGCTTCAGCTACCTGGGCCTGAACGGTGCGGACCGGCTGACCGAGCCTATGGTCAAGCGCGACGGCGCCTGGGTCGTCGTGGACTGGACCGCGGCCCTGGCCCTGGTCGCGGAGCGGCTCAAGGCGGCCGCGCCGGACACGACCGGCTGGCTGATCGCCCCCCATGCGACCCTGGAGGAGATGTACCTGGCCCAGGCGCTTGCCCGGGGTCTGGGCTGTGCCAACATCGACCACCGGCTGCGCCAGGCCGACTTTCGCGGCGACGCCACCGACCCGCTTCGGCCCTGGCTCGGGGTCGAGATCGCCGAACTCCCGACCCGGCGCTCAGTGCTGGTGATCGGCAGCGACATCCGCCAGGAACAGCCGCTGCTGGCCCACCGCCTGCGCCAGGCGGTCCTGGTCGGCGGGCAACTGGCCCTGGTCAACCCCTATCGACTGGACCTGACCCACCCGGGGACCCAACTGGTGAGTGGACCGGCCGGGATGCTCGATGACCTGGCCGCCATCGCCCAGGCCCTGGGCGAGCGCGGGCTGGGCGCCCTGGCGGCCCTCGTCGCCGGCGCCGCGCCGGGCGCGGCGCACCAGGCGGTCGCGGCCTCCCTCAAGGCTGCCGGGGCCGATGGTACCGGCCTGATCCTGTTCGGTGCCCTGGCGAGCGCCCACCCGGACTATTCGTTGCTCAAGGCCCTGGCCTATCAGATCGCCGGGTCCACCGGCTGTCAGCTCGGGTTCCTGCCCGCCGCCGCCAACAGCGTCGGCGCCTATCTGGCCGGGGTCCTGCCCCAGGTCCAGCCCGGCGGCCAACCGGCCCACCACGCCGGCCTGGCCGTGGGGGAAATCCTGGCTGCGCCGGGTCGCACCCTGGTCCTCTGGGGCCTGGAGCCGGACCTGGACCTGAACAATCCGGCCCAGGCGATGGACGCCCTGGCACAGGCCGACTTCGTGGTCGCCGCCGGCGCCTTCCGCTCCGCGGCCCTGGAGTCGGTCGCCCAGGTATTGCTGCCCATCGCGGCCTTTGCCGAGACCTCCGGCACCTACGTCAACGCCGGTGCGACCTGGCAGTCCTTCCAGGGCGCCGTGCCGCCACCGGGGGCGGCCAGGCCCGGCTGGAAGGTCTTGCGCGTGCTGGGGACTCTGCTGGGGCTCAAGGGTTTCGACTATCAGGACACGGCGCAGGTCCGCGCTGAACTCGCCGCCCTGTGCGCCGAGAGCTGCCGGGACAACAGCCGGCTGGGGGACTTCAGCGCGGCGCCTGAGCGCGTACTCCAGCCGGGCGGCGCCGACTTGGTGCGCATCGGCAATGTGCCGCTCTATGGGCTCGATGCACTGGTGCGCCGCTCGCCGCCGCTGCAGCGGATCCCGACCCTGGGGACCTTCGGCGTCTATCTGAACGCGGCCCAGGCCGCCGATCTGGGTCTGGCCGCGGACGACGCGGTCGGGGTGAGCCAGGAGGGGGCGATGGTGCAGGCCCGGGTCTTGATCGACGACCGCGTTCCTCTCGGCTGTGCACGCATCCCGGCGGGGGTCCCGGGGAGCGGGTCTCTGGGTGGGCAGATCGCCTCCGTCAGCATTCGGCGTGTGGAGCAGGGTCAATGATCGAGTTGTGGAATGCCCTGCCGCTGGTGATCCAAATCCTGCTCAAGGTCGTCGTGATCGTCCTGCCCTTGCTGGGCCTGGTCGCCTATTACACGCTGGCCGAGCGCAAGGTCATCGGCTATATGCAGGTGCGCATCGGGCCCAATCGGGTCGGGTGGCGCGGCGTGCTCCAGCCGATTGCCGACGCGGTCAAGCTGATGATGAAGGAGATCGTCGTCCCCACCCGGGCGGACAAGACACTCTTTTTCATGGCGCCGCTGATCGCGATCGTCCCGGCCATCGCCGCCTGGGCCGTTTTTCCCTTCGACGCGACCCTGGTGGTGGCGGATATTCATGCGAGTCTGCTCTATATCCTGGCCCTGTCCTCGCTCGGGGTCTATGGCATCATCATCGCCGGTTGGGCCTCCAATTCAAAATACGCCCTGCTCGGGGCCATGCGCTCCGCGGCCCAGTTGATCGCCTATGAGATCGCCATGGGGTTCGCCTTGGTGGGGGTGCTGGTGGCGGCGGGGAGTTTGAATCTGGGGGACATCGTGCGCGCCCAGACCGGCAATGTGCTGACCTGGTTCTGGCTGCCGCTGCTACCGCTGATGGGCGTTTACGTCATCTCGGGCGTGGCCGAGACCAATCGCGCACCCTTTGACGTGGCCGAGGGTGAGTCCGAGATCGTCGCCGGCTTCCACGTCGAATACTCCGGGATGGGGTTTGCGGTCTTCTTCCTGGCCGAATACGCCAACATGATCCTGATCTCGGCCCTGACGGCACTCCTCTTCATGGGCGGCTGGCTCTCGCCGCTGCCCCAGTCCTGGGTGCAGGGGGTCTTTCTCCTGGATGACGGCTTCCACTGGCTCCTGCTCAAGACCTTCTTCTTCATGTTCCTGTTCCTGTGGCTGCGTGCGACCTTCCCGCGCTACCGCTACGACCAGATCATGCGCCTGGGTTGGAAGGTCTTCATCCCGATCACGATCGTCTGGATCCTGGTCGTGGCCCTGGGTGTCGTCGCCAAACTCCCGCCCTGGTGGTCCGCCTGATGCCATACCTACTTCTACCACCGCCATCACACCGGACACCGCGGGAGGGCACGCGATGCTGAAGACCGCACGCGCCTACCTCCGGAGCCTGTTCCTCTTTGAACTGTTCAAAGGGCTGCGGGTCACCGGGGCCTATCTCTTCAAGCGCAAATTCACCGTCCAGTACCCGGAGGAGAAGGCGCCCATCTCGCCGCGGTTTCGCGGCCTGCATGCCCTGCGCCGCTACCCCAATGGCGAGGAACGGTGCATCGCGTGCAAACTGTGCGAGGCGACCTGTCCGGCGCTGGCCATCACGATCGAGGCGGAGCCCCGGGCGGACGGCTCGCGGCGAACCACCCGCTATGAGATCGACCTCTTCAAGTGCATCTACTGCGGGTTCTGCGAGGAGTCCTGCCCCGTGGACTCGATCGTCGAGACGGGCATCTACGAATACCACTTCGAGAAGCGCGGCGAACACATCATGACCAAAGAACAAATGCTCGCCTTGGGTGACCGCTACGAGGCGGACATCGCCGCCGCGCGTGCCGCGGATGCGCCCTACCGATGACGCGCGGCTCACCCCGCGGGCAGAGCGGATATGCGTCGGGCGCTGACCGGTCCGACCGCTTCGCGCTACGCCGGTGTCGCTGCGCTACCGGGGTGGGGGCGCGTTTCCAACGTTCGGGCGCGCGCCCTTGCCCGCGACCCGTCTCCGCGGTTAACTGACTCAGTTGGATTCATCCATGGGCTTTGAGAAATTTCTCTTCTATTGCTTTGCGGCCATAACCGTAGTCGCCGCGGGGATGGTAATCAGCCGCCGCAATCCGGTGCACGCGGTGCTGTGGATGGTGGTTGCCTTTGTCGGCAGCGCGGCCCTGTGGATCCTGCTGGAGGCCGAATTCCTTGGGATCGTACTGATCCTGGTGTACGTCGGCGCGGTGATGGTGCTGTTCCTGTTCGTGGTCATGATGCTCGATATCGACATCGCCACGCTACGGGCCGGTTTCATCCGCTATCTGCCGGTCGGCGCCCTGGTTGCCGTGGTCATGCTGATCGAGATCGTGCTGGTCGTGGGGCCGGCGCATTTCGGGCTGGCGGACTTCCCCGCACCGCCCGCGGCCGGGGTCGCGGTCGACAATACGCACGACCTGGGACTGCTGCTCTATACGGTCTATGTCTATCCCGTGGAACTGGCCTCGGTCATCCTGCTGGTGGCGATCGTCGCCGCCATCCGGCTCACCCTGCGGCAGCGCCCCGACAACAAATTTGTCAACCCCGCCGCGCAGGTGCGGGTGAAGAAGGGGCCGGACCGCATCCGGATCCTGAAGATGGCCTCAGAGGACCCCGGCGGAACAGCAGGAGCGATCCCTGATCCGACCCCCGATCTATCGCTGGCCGAAACCAAGGGAGTAGCCCCGTGATCGCACTCTCGGACTATCTGATTTTGGGCGGCATCCTGTTCTCTATCGCGGTGGCGGGGATCTTCCTGAACCGCAAGAACGTGATCGTGCTGCTGATGTGCATTGAACTGATGCTGCTGGCGGTGAACACCAACTTCGTTGCCTTCTCGCACTTTCTCCAGGACACCACGGGCCAGGTCTTCGTCTTCTTCATCCTCACCGTCGCGGCGGCCGAGGCGGCGATCGGTCTGGCGATCCTGGTGGTGCTGTTCCGCAACCGGGGTACGATCAACGTCCAGGACCTCGATCGGCTGAAGGGATGATTGTTTTGATCCTGTCCATTTACCGGCACCTGCATCCGACCTGAGGGTTGGAGCAGGAGCCCTAGCGAAAGAGCCAACGTGAGATGGAATACGTCTACCTGACCATCGTGCTCGCGCCCCTGCTCGGCGCCATCGTCGCCGGCTTCTTTGGCGGGCGGATCGGGCGGCGCGGGGCGCACTCGGTGAGCATCCTGGGGGTGGGGATCGCCACCGCCCTTTCGCTCCTGGCACTGGCGCGCTCTATCTGGGGCGACCTGCCGGTCTACAATGCGACCCTCTACACCTGGATGGTCTCCGACGGTATCCGCTTCGAGGTCGGGTTCCTGGTGGATCGGCTAACGCTCCTGATGATGGTGACCGTGACCTTTGTGTCGCTCATGGTGCACGTCTACACCATCGGCTATATGGCCGACGACGAGCACAATTGGCCGCACGACTCCAAGGCCGGCACCCACAGCTACCAGCGCTTCTTCAGCTATATCTCGCTTTTCACCTTCGCCATGCTGATGCTGGTCATGGCCAACAACTTCATGCAGTTGTTCTTCGGCTGGGAGGCTGTGGGCCTGGTGTCCTATCTGCTGATCGGCTTCTGGTCGGTGCGCGAAACGGCGATCTTCGCCAACCTCAAGGCGTTCCTGGTGAACCGGGTGGGGGACTTCGGCTTTCTGCTGGGCATCGCCGCGGTCGCCATGTATTTCAATTCGATGGACTATGCACAGGTCTTCGCCCGGGCGCCCGAGCTCGCGGCGACCCAGGTGGATCTCTTCGGGGGCGTCTCACTGATGACCCTGATCTGCGTCCTGCTCTTCATCGGTGCCATGGGCAAATCCGCGCAAATTCCGTTGCATGTCTGGCTGCCGGACAGCATGGAAGGTCCGACTCCGATCTCCGCCCTGATTCATGCCGCCACCATGGTCACGGCCGGTGTCTTCATGGTGGCGCGGATGTCGCCGCTGTTTGAACTCTCCGAGGCCGCCCTCTCCTTCGTCATGATCGTGGGTGCGACCACGGCCCTGTTTATGGGCCTGATCGGGCTGGTTCAGAACGATATCAAGCGCATCATCGCTTATTCCACCCTGTCCCAATTGGGCTACATGGTGGCGGCCCTGGGCGCCTCGGCCTACGCGGCCGGCATCTTCCACCTGATGACCCACGCCTTCTTCAAGGCCCTGCTGTTCCTCGCCGCGGGTTCGGTGATCATGGCTATGCACCACGAGCAGGACATTCGCACCATGGGTGGTCTGCGGAAGTATCTGCCCATCACCTGGATCACGGCCCTGCTCGGGTCCCTGGCCCTGATCGGTTTTCCCGGCTTCTCCGGTTTTTTTTCCAAGGATGCGATCATCACAGCGGTCGGGCATTCGGAGATCTTCGGTGCCGCGTATGCGAGTACACTGCTGACCGGCGGGGTCCTGATTACCGCCCTGTACTCCTTCAGATTGTATTTCCTGGTCTTTCACGGCAAGGGGCGGATGGATGAGCACACCCGTGGGCACCTGCACGAGTCCCCCCGGGTGGTTACGGTGCCGCTGATCCTGCTGGCCATTCCGTCGGTTGCGATCGGCTGGTTCACGATCGAGCCGCTGCTGGTCGGCGATTGGTTCAGTTCCGGGAATTGGCACCCGCTCGTCGTCAATCCCGCGCACGACACGCTGAGTCACCTGGCCGAACACTGGCATGGGTCTTGGGCCTTCGTGCAGCACGGGATGCACGAATTGCCGTTCTACCTGGCGATGGGCGGACTGGGGGCGGCGGCGGTGATCTGGTGGCTCCTGTTCCGGATGAGCCCCCGGATCGACGACCGGCTGCAGGCCCTGGGTGGTCCGCTGACCCGGATACTGAATGCCAAGTACGGCTTCGACGACTTCAATCAGCGTGTCTTCGCCGGGGGCGGTCGGGCGCTCGGCCAGGCATTCTGGGACGGCGGCGATCGGGCCCTGATCGACGGCGCCATCGTCAACGGCTCGGCCCATTCCGTGGGGCGGCTGGCCGGTGTGGCGCGCCGGCTCCAGTCGGGCCTTCTCTATCACTACGCCATCGCTATGATCGTCGGGCTCGTGGGCCTGTTGACGATCTTCGTGACCCTCTGACCGGACCAGGAGACGCAAGACGATGGAATCGGGTTTTCCCCTGCTGACACTGACGATCTGGCTGCCGATCGTGGGCGGCATTGCCGTACTCGCGAGCGGTGACCGTGACGCCGTCCTGAGCAAACAGATCGCCCTCGCGGTGGCGGTACTTACCTTCCTGGTGAGCCTGGGCCTGTGGATCTGGTTCGATCCGGCCACGGCGCAGATGCAATTCGTCGAGCAGAGCGCCTGGATACCGGGCTTCAACGTTTATTACTCCCTGGGCGTGGACGGGATCTCCATGCCGCTCATCGTGCTCACCACCTTCATCACGGTCTTCGTGGTGGTCGCCGGCTGGGACGTGATCACCTATCGCCCGTCCCAGTACATGGCGGCCTTTCTCATCATGGAGGGGGTGATGATCGGCGTCTTCTCGGCGCTCGATGCGGTCCTTTTCTATGTTTTCTGGGAGGCGATGCTGATCCCGATGTTCATCATCATCGGGGTCTGGGGTGGACCGAACCGCGTCTATGCGACGATCAAGTTCTTCCTCTTCACCTTTTTCGGTTCCGTGTTCATGCTGGTCGCCCTGATCTATCTGTACTTCCAGGCGGACAGCTTCAGCATCCTCGCTTTCCATACGCTGGAATTGGGGATGACGCCGCAGGTGCTGATCTTCATCGCCTTCCTGCTCGCGTTCGCGGTCAAGGTGCCGATGTTTCCGGTACACACCTGGTTGCCGGACGCCCATGTTGAGGCGCCGACCGGCGGGTCCGTGATCCTGGCCGCCATCATGCTGAAGATCGGCGGTTACGGTTTTTTGCGGTTCACCCTGCCGATCACCCCGGACGCCAGCGCCTCGCTGGACTGGCTGATCATCGCCCTGTCGCTGATCGCGGTGATCTATATCGGCTTTGTCGCCCTGGTCCAGGAGGACATGAAGAAGCTGATCGCCTATTCGTCGATTGCGCACATGGGGTTCGTGACGCTCGGCTTTTTCATCGTGTTCGCGATCCTGCGCCACACCGGCGCAGACAACGGAGCGGTGATGGGGGTCGAGGGTGGGATGGTTCAGATGATCTCACACGGGTTCATCTCCGGTGCCCTGTTCCTGTGCGTCGGGGTCCTGTATGACCGGATGCACTCCCGGCAGATCGCCGACTACGGCGGGGTCATCAATACCATGCCCTGGTTCGGCGGGTTCCTGGTCTTCTTCGCCATGGCCAATGCGGGCCTGCCGGGGACCTCGGGCTTTGTCGGTGAGTTCATGGTCATACTGGCCGCTTTCCGAGCGGATTTCTGGTTTGCCTTCCTGGCCGCGACGACCCTGGTGCTCGCCGCCGCCTTCACCCTGTGGATGGTTAAGCGGGTGGTCTATGGCGAGGTCAAGAACGAGAAGGTGGCTGCGCTCCAGGACCTGAATCGCCGCGAGGTGTTCAATCTCGGCACCCTGGCGGCGGTGGTCCTGCTGTTCGGCCTGTGGCCCGCGCCGCTGGTAAATGTCATGCACGCCAGCGTCGAGCACCTGGTCGCCCAGATCGGCGTCTGCAAGCTGCCGGCCGCGCAGGCGGGCGACTGCCTGCTGGCCAAACGGGCGGCGCCGGTGGCGTCCCTGGCGCCCTGAACCCTATTCGCATCCGCGGCGTCTGGTGGGACCGAGCGGCCCCGGACGCCCGTAGCTACGGACTATGCCCATGCCATTGCTCTCCGCCAATCTGATGTCGATCCTGCCGGAGGTGGCGATCCTCGTCACCGCTGCCGCGATATTGGTCGTGGACCTCTTTCTCAAGGAGAAGGACAAGGGCGTCAACCACGTCCTGGCCCTCCTGGGACTGCTGGCGGCGATCGGGCTGACCGGCCTGGTCGGCGGCGGTGAGCGCAGCCTCGCCTGGGACGGCAACCTGGTGCACGATGCCATGAGCGATCTGCTCAAGGGTGCGGTGCTCATCGTTTCCGCGTTCGCCTTCGTTTATGCCCGCCCGTGGCTGAAGGATCGCAATCTGCTGGTGGGTGAGTTCTACGTGCTCGGGCTCTGTGCGGTGCTGGGGATGCTGGTGATGATCTCCGCCAACACCTTCCTCACCCTTTACCTGGGTCTGGAACTCCAGGCGCTCTCGCTCTATGCGCTGGTCGCCTTCGATCGGGAATCCCCGGTCGGACCTGAGGCGGCGATGAAGTACTTCGTTCTCGGGGCACTGGGATCGGGTATGCTCCTGTACGGCGTCTCCATGATCTACGGGGCGACCGGCTCCATCGAACTGGGGGCGGTGGCGCGGGCGGTCGCCGAGCAGGGCAGCGCCAATAAGGTCCTGGTCTTCGGTATCGCCTTCCTGGTGATCGGGATCGGCTTCAAGTTCGGTGCCGTGCCGTTCCACATGTGGGTCCCGGATGTCTACGAAGGGGCGCCCACACCGGTCGCCCTCTTGATCAGTTCGGCCCCCAAGCTGGCCGCATTCGCCCTGAGCGTCCGCCTGCTGGTGGAGGGCTTGGGCGCACTGCAGCCGGATTGGCAGGGGATGCTCCTGATCCTCGCGGTGCTGTCCATCGGTCTGGGGAACCTGGTCGCGATCGCCCAGACCAACATCAAGCGCATGTTCGCCTACTCGACCATCTCCCATGTCGGCTTCGTCTTCCTGGGTCTGCTGGCGGGGTCGTCCCAAGGCTACGCCGCGGCCATGTTCTATATCATTATCTATGCCGTAACCTCCGCCGGGGCCTTCGGTATCCTCACCATCCTCTCCCGGGAGGGCTTTGATGCGGAGAACCTCGAGGACCTGAAGGGACTCAACGACCGCGACCCCTGGTACGCGGCCATGATGGCGCTCATGATGTTTTCCCTGGCCGGGGTGCCGCCGACGGTCGGCTTCATCGGCAAGCTCATGGTGCTGGAGGCGGTGGTGCGGATAGACTTGGTTTGGCTCGCGCTGCTGGCGGTGTTTTTCTCGATCATCGGCGCCTTTTACTACCTGCGGGTCGTCAAGTTCATCTATTTCGACCAGCCGGCGACCGCCGTGCCGATTGTCACCACTGGCGGTGTGCGGGCGGCGATGACGGTCAACGGTCTCGCCGTTTTGTTCCTGGGCCTGTTCCCGGCGGCCCTGCTCGGCCTCTGTCAGGCCGCGTTCCGCTAACGGGACGCGCCGCGCAAGCGATTGCCTGGCCTGATAATGAGCTGACAGGGTTAACGGGAATTTCCAGGATTAACAGGATTTCACGGACCCGGTCAGGCATTCTGTTATCCTGTCATTCCTGAAAAAACACTGTTAATCCTGTCTGGTTCCGTACGGCGAGTCCCAGGGGTCGCTGGTCTGCCTGCGCAGCGTGTCGCGACCGCAGCCGACCGGTTTGCCCCGCAAGGCTGGTTGTTCCTAACACTTGCGACAGGCTAACATGCGGTGTTTTTCCACCGAACCGGAGTTTCAAGCATGTTGCGCGGCAGTATCGTAGCCCTGATTACGCCCATGGACGCGGAGGGTGGGGTCGATGACGCGAGCCTGAAGCGCTTGGTCGACTTCCACGTGGCGGCCGGGACCTCAGCGATCGTGTCGGTGGGGACGACCGGGGAGTCGGCCACCCTTGACGAGCCGGAGCATTGCCGGATCATCGCCCGGACGGTGGAACTCGCCGCAGGCCGCGTCCCGGTGATCGCCGGTACCGGCGCCAACTCGACCCGGGAGGCCATCACCCTCACCCGGTGTGCCAAGGAGGCGGGGGCTGACGCCGCCTTGCTGGTGACCCCCTACTACAACAAGCCGACCCAGGAGGGGCTCTATCTTCACCATCGGGCGGTGGCCGAGGCCGTCGATATCCCCCAAATCCTTTATAACGTTCCGGGGCGTACGGCCTGCGACCTGCTGCCGGAAACGGCCGGGCGGCTCTCCGCGATCGACAACATCGTGGGTATCAAGGATGCGACCGGAGACCTCAGGCGCGTGGCGATCCTGCGTGCACTCTGTGGGGAGGGATTCGCCCTCTACAGCGGCGACGACGCCTCGACCTGCGACTTTCTGTTGCTGGGCGGTGACGGTGGGATCTCGGTTACCGCCAATCTGGCCCCGCGCCTGATGCAGGCAATGTGTCAGGCGGCGCTCGCCGGCGATCGAGCCGAGGCGCGCGCTCTCGATCAGCGCCTCGCCGCACTGCATCGCGACCTGTTCGTACAGTCCAATCCGATTCCGGTAAAATGGGGGGCAGTGGAACTGGGCCTGTGTGGGGTGGGAATACGGCTACCGCTGACCTGGCTCCCCGACCAATATCACGCGCGCGTGCGCGCGGCCCTGGAACAGGCCGGTGTCCTTTGAACCGGAACGGTGTCGGCGGCTGCTGCATCGCCAATCCTCTGAGAGGCCCACGACCTTGAGACTCTCGCGTGTCCTGGGCGGCACCGCCGCCCTGCTGATCCTGTCATCGTCGGTTGTTTGCGGCCTCTCCGGGTGCAGCTTCGGTGCGCTCCAAGAATTGATGCCCGACCAGAGCCTCGCGTATAAAAAGAGTCGCCAGGCGGAGGAGAACCTGGAACTGCCGCCGGATCTCAAGGGCGCCGAGTTCGATGACGCCATGGATGTCCCGCCGATCGAAGGCGGCGCCACCTATTCGCAGTACGCGGACGGTCGTGCCGAACGCCGGCAGGGCACCTCGGCCACGGCCGGTGCGGTGCTGCCCGCCGTCGAGAGCGTGGAGTTGCGCCGCAGCGGCGATGCCCGCTGGCTCGAGGTCCTGGCCGCTCCGCAACAGGTGTGGCCGCGGGTGCAGGCCTTCTGGCGCGAGCAGGGCATCCTCCTGGTGGAGCAGAATCCGGCGGTCGGGGTGATGAAGACCGATTGGATCGAGAATCGCGCCGAGATTCCCCAGGGCTATCTGACGCGGATGATCCGCAAGGTTGCCGATGGCCTCTATGCCACCTCGACCCGCGACCAATACAGCATTCGCATGGAGCCCGGGGTCAAGGGTGCGGGTACCACCGAGGTCCACCTGACGCACCGGGGGATGGAGGAAAAATTGGAGACCGGCACGCTCGGCGACAGCAAGCGCACGGTCTGGCAACCGGGCAAGACGGACCCCGGCAAGGAGGCCGAGATGTTGCGCCGCCTGATGCTGTTTCTGGGTGCCCCCGATAAGAAGGCCGCGGCGGCCATTGCGGCGCGCAGCCCGAGTCAGAGCCAGAGCCAGAGCCCGGGCGCGACCGGCGGCAGCACCCGGGTGGTGGGCGAGGGCGCGGGTCAAACCCTGCTGATCCCCGAAGACTTCCAGCGCGGTTGGCGGATCACCGGGTCGGCCCTGGATCGGGCGGGCTTCGCCGTCAAGGATCGGGACATGAGCCGCGGGGTCTATTACGTCCGGTACCAGGATACGGATGCCGGGGCGACCCCGCCCAAGCGCACCTGGGGCGAACGCCTGGCGTTCTGGCGCAAATCCGACATCGATCGCGTGAAGGAATATCAGATCAAGGTCGAGGGTAACGAGAAAGAGACCCGCGTCAGTGTCGTCGAACCGAGCGGCCGTCGGGATCCGTCGAGTTCCGCCGGACGCATCCTCGCCCTATTGCAGGAACAGATGAAATAGGCTGTCCCGGGCATCGCAAGACCTGGCGCTTGTCCGGTCTCACCCAAGGGTGAATCTGCCCATGAATCGCAGCACTGGATTCGCTTCCATCCTCTTGTGCGTGGCCCTGGTCGGCGGGGCCGCGACCGGGGCCGAGACTGGGGTTGCTCAGGCGCCGGCCCAGGCCAAGGGCCGCGCTTCCGCGCTGTATGAGAAGGCGCTGGTCGAATTCAACCTGGGTCAGACGCGCGCCGCCTATATCCACCTCAAGAACGCCCTCCTGCAAGACCCCTTTCTACTGTCAGCGCACCTGCTGTTGGGCAAGATCTACATCCAACTCGGTCAGGGGGACAAGGCCGAGAAGGAACTGCTGATCGCGGACGGACTGGGGGCGCACCAATCCCTGACCCTGATCCCGCTGGCCCGCGCCTACCTGTTGCAGGGCAAGGCGGAACAGTTGCTCGCCGAACTGTTCCCGCTCGGCACCCTGGTCGAGGAGGATGCCGAGTTGCTTGCGCTGCGCGGCCAGGCGCACCTGCAGCTGGAGCAATTCTACGATGCCCAGCGGGCATTTACCCAGGCGTGGGAGAAAAATCCGAACAGTGTCAGCGCTGTGCTGGGACGCATCCAGGTCCTGCTCCTGAAGGGTGACCTGAACGAGGCGGACTTCTACGCCCGCCGGGCCGTGGAGTTGGCCCCGGACAATCCGCGCGCCTGGTTTCTCAAGGGTACCCTGACCCGCAGTCTGGGCGATACCGCGGCGGCCCTGCGTGACTTCGAGCGTGCCGTGCGAGCCCTGCCGGCCTATCTGCCCGCCCAGATCGCGCGGGTCAGTGCGCAGCTCGAGCTGGGCCGGCTGGAGCAGGCGCAGGCCGCGGCCGAGGAGTCCGTCACGGCCTACCCCCGCGACCCGCGCACCCTGTATCTGAAGGCGGTGGTGCAGGCACGTCGGCAGGCGATGGACGAGGCCCGGGAGACCCTGAAACAGACCGAGGCCCTGATCTTTCAGTTGCCGCGCGAACTCATCGAGGGGCACCCCCCCACCCTGTTGCTGGCCGGGATGGTGAGTTACAGCCTGAAGCACTGGCCGCAGGCAACGGCCTATCTGCGGCTGTTCCTGGAGAAGTACCCCGATACAGTGGGTCCGCGAACCCTGTTGGCGCAGATCTACCTGCAGCGCGATCAGGTCGAGGAGGCGGTGAAACTGCTGGAACCGGCCCTGGGCCTAGCCCCCGGCGATCAGAAGGTCCTGTCGCTGCTGGCCGAAGCCTATATGCGCGATCGGCAATATGTGAAGGCCTCGAATTTCCTGCAACAGGCCATCGACGCCGGGGACGACAACTTGGTGTTGCGAACCCAGCGCGCGGTCAACCAGTTCGGGCTTGGTCGCAAGGCCCAGTCGATCGAGGAACTCGGGGCCGTATTCGAGTCCAATTCCGAGTACGAAAACGCCGGTGCAACCCTCGTGGTTCTCGACCTCAAGGAACGACGCTACGACGAGGCCGTGACCGTCGCGCGCAAGCTGCTGGAGGGGCGTCCGGACAACCTGACCTACCTTAATCTCTACGGTGTTGCCCAGTTGGCCGCCGGCAATCCGGAGGTGGCCCGTTGGGCCTTCATGCTGGCCGCGACGCTCGACTGGCGCTTCCTGCCGGCGCAACTGAATCTCGCGGAGTTGGAGTTGCGCGAGCAGCGTCCGGGGGCCGCGCGTGATCGCTTGCGCCTGCTGCTGGCCCGCAATCCTGATCAGGTCTCAGCCATCCTGATGCTGGCCAGGGCCTTCGAGATGCAGGGTGACCATGAGCAGGCCAAGGACTGGGCGCAACGGGCCGTCGGCGCGGACCCAGGGGCGGTCCCGGTGGCCGTCTATCTCACCGACCTGCTGCTGAAGATGAAACAGGCCGAGAATGCGCTTCAGACGGCGCAGTCCATCGAGTTGCGGGCGGCAGACCCGGATGACCTCGGTCTGTTGGCGGCGCTCAGCCGTGCCTATATCGCCAACGGGCGCCGAGCCACGGCACAGGTGGTCCTGCAACGGGGCTCCAGCCTCGCCGGGTACAACGCCGCGATCCTGCTGGAGATCGCGACCCTGCAGCGTCAGGCCGGGGACCTGAACGGGGCGATCTGGTCCCTGGAGAAGGCGGTCGCGGGTCAGCCGCGCTTCCTGCCGACGCGGCTCAAACTCGGCGAGATCTACGCCGAGGTCGGTAAGCTCAATCAGGCCGAAGAGTTGGCGCTGGCGTTGAGTAAGGACTTTCCCACGGAGCCCTATGGTGAGCATCTGTTGGGGACCACGGCGCGTGCGCGGGGCGACGATGCCGGCGCCTTGGAACACTTCACGCGCGCCCTCAAACTGCGCGAGTCGCCGGTACTCGCGGTCAGGACTTACGAAACCCTGCGCGCCGTGCAGGGCACCGGCGCTGCAATCGATTACCTCAAGCGCTGGGTCGACAAGCATCCGGACGACGAGATTGCACGCCAAGCCCTGGCGGAGGGGCTGCAGCGGGGCGGCCGTCTCGCCGAGGCTAAAGAGATCTACCAGCGTGCGCTCGCCCGCACCCCGGACAATGCCACCGTACTGAACAACCTGGCCCTGATCTATGCCCAGGAGGGCAGTCCCAAGGCCATCGAACTCGCGCGCCGGGCGCATGAGTTGCTGCCTGCCCCCGAGATCACCGACACCCTGGGCTGGGTGTTGGTGCAGGGCGGTCAGGTCGAAGACGGCTTGAACTACCTGCGCGAGGCCCAGGCGCGCGCCGCCGCGGACGCCAGCGTCGGTTACCACATCGCCTATGCTCTGGACCGCCTGGGGCGCAGGGAGGAGGCGTTGCGCGAACTCAAAATAGTGTTTCAGAAGGAAAAGGATTTCCCGGAGCGCGAGGCCGCCGGCACGCTGCGCCGCCGGTTGGAGTCGGGCGCCGCGCCGTCCGAAGGCCGCCGCGATCCCGGATTCGATCCGTTGGCGGACTAGGACCGCATGATGGAAGTACTCGGACCGTTATCCTAAATCCGGGAATTGTTCACACAAAGACACAAAGCGACCGTAGGGTGCGCCGTGCGCACCATGGCGCCAACAGCCAACCGAGACCCAGGCGGCAACTTATTGTTCTTGCTCGCGTTTATTCGCGTTTTTCGCGGACTGATTGCTCTTTCCAGGCTAATCGGTTCCAGGCCACCCACCGCCGCTCGCCGCCCGATTTGACTCGGTTTGCATCCTGCAATCGGCGCTCCGAGCCTGGGAACGCCGGGCGCCCGGTCCATGCCGGCCCCTCTCGACGCGCCCCCCCCCGGCGCCGCTGCGCTCCCCGATTTGTCCGGTTTTCGCGACTGTCTTGCGTCGCGTCCCCATGCCACCAACCACGGAACGCCAATGCTTGTCAAGCAGGGCGGCGGGAGTTGGGATGCCGCCAGTGCGCCGCGGCACCGGGCGCCGGGTGTCTGCCCCGCACGCACACCGACCAGGATTCGCAAAATGCGAAGCAAACTGGTCCGGTCTGCTGTATTGATTGCGCAACTGCGGCGATCTGGGCGGGTGCTACCGGGCCGCCCGTCAGCGTCTTGTGTACTATTATAATCGACTGATTTTAGATGCTGAGTGCACTTCCATCCGGAGTTTCCCGCAGGTGGGCAATCCCCTGTTATCGGCGAGTTCTGTCCGTCGGTCTGTTTCGTGACGCAATTCGAACACTTGGGCCTCGCGCGAGCGAGCCGCACTGGGGGATGACACCCGGGCGCCTTTAGGCTCTTAATGTGGATGGCACGACTTTTGCCTTTAGCTGGATAGGGGCGCAAAAATGTGATAGCGCTCACGAAATCCCAAGGCAAACCAGATGAACGGCGCACTCAGTCACTTCGCAGCAGGTCCCCGCCCCCGGGCGCCCTGACCTGACCGCAGGCCTCCGGTAGGAGGCCCCCCGATTGCCGAGCCGGTGCTGCGCCCCCAAGACGCTGCCTCGGGCCCCTTTTATTCCGTTTATTTTCAAAATACAACACGAGAGGGTGACTCCCATGACACGCACAGCCGCATCGACAAGGCTCGGCCGGGGATCCGGGGGACCTGCAAGTCCCTGTCAGGTAAAGGCAGGTGGTTTCTGGGCCCGTGTGATCTTGGTGTTTGGCCTGGTAGCCGCGGCACTCGTCGCGCAGCCGGTCTTCGCCTGCGCCACGGTGGGGGTCTGCGGGACCCGCACGGTCGACGGCAACCCGGCGGACTGGAATCTGACCAAGGACCTCTACACCTCCATGCGTGAGGCGGGTCGGACCGACAAGTCCCAACTCGGTAATTTCTATTTCACCTACGACAGCAGCACCCAGACCGGCTATGTCCTGGTCCTGGCGACCGGCACCAACACGGTCGTGCAGAACACCTCCGACGCCTGGGTCAAGAATTATGCCGTCGGCACCAGCCCGATTCCGTTCACCGCCTTCAAGTGGGTCGTGAGCAACGGCAAGACTGTCGGCTACGAGGCGTCGTTCTCGCTCGCCCCCGGCACCTACTCCCAGGTTGAGGTGCATGTCCAGATCGCGTCCGGTCGTACCTGCTCCACCGGCAAGCGCAGCACGCCCAATTCGGCCCTGATCACGCTGAAGACCCCCAGTTGCCCGACGCCCCCTTCCAGCGGCGGCACCGCCAAGTGCGGCACGGCCACGGTGGACGGCAGCATCGCGGAGTGGAACACCACCGCGACGAGCCCCGACCTGTTCTCCAAGCTCTATCAGGAGAGCACCAGCCTCCAGACCGGCAATCTCTTCGTCCGTTACGACCAGGCGACCCAGACGGCCTATGTCCTGGCACTGACCACGACCGGTTACGTCGCCATCAATTATCTGCCCTGGAACTGGGTGACCCTGGACGGCCAGACCGTCGTCTCCGCCACCGCGAGCAACTCGGCCTCCTTCGCGTGGGTCAAGAACGGCACCACCCTGGTCGGCTATGAGGCCTCCTTCCACCTGGCCCCCGGCACCTGGCAGCGGCTCCATGCCCAGCTCAAGACCGCCCCGAGCAACAAGGTCAGCAACCACTTCAAGGCCACCAATGGCGACCAGACCCTGGTCGCCAATTGCGGCGGCGGCACGGGCGGCACCTGCACCACCGGCAAGAGCGCGACGGTCGACGGCAAGATCACCGAGTGGGACCTGAGCGCCGACCTGCTCAAGCCCATGGTCAAGGAAGGCACCAGCACCCAGACCGCCGACCTCTATGTCCGCTACGACACGGTGAACAACCGCGCCTATGTGCTGACGCTCGCCCGCACCGGCTATGTGGCAATCAATTATCTGCCTTGGAATTTCGTCAAGCTCAACAATGTCCAGGTCGTCAGCGCGACCGACAGCACCAGCTCCACGACCTTCCGCTGGGTCTACAACAGCGCCGGCAAGCGGATCGGCTATGAGGCCTCCTTCGCCCTCACCGCCGGCAGCACCGCCAACATCTTCGCGCAGCTGAAGACGGCCCCGGCGTCCAATACCCGGTCGCACTTCAAGTCCCAGGCCAGCGCCGCCATCGACACCGTGTGCGCCCCGCTGACCTACGCCTTGGGCAATCAGGTCTATCAGGAGAATAACGGCACGGCCGGCTACCAGGCCACCGGCACCAAGGCCGACCAGCCGAAGGCGGGCGTGACGGTGCAACTCTTCCAGGGCACCCAGTTGGTCGCCACCAAGACCACCGGCACCGATGGCTGCTACCTGTTCGACGGTCTTGCCGCCGGCAGCTATAGCGTCGTGCTCCCGGCCAGCCAGTTCGCCACCAGCGCGCCCTTGAACGCGCTGCGCGCCTCGGCGATCGGGTTCGGCGGCGACACCAGCACCGATGACGGCAGCGACCACAACGGCTCCCAGCAGGTCGTGGACGGCGATGTCCGCACCAACGACTACGCGCTCGGCGCCGGCCTGCAACCCTTGAACGAGCGCGTCAGTGCCTGCACGACGACCACGCCCGACGCCAATACCAACCTGACCGCGGACCTTGCACTCGAGGCCAAGCCGCCTGTCGTGTACGGAATCGGCAACCGCGTCTGGTTCGAGAACAACGGCACGCCCGGCTACCAGCCCACCGGCACCGATGCGGACACCCCGGCCATCGGCGTCCCGGTCGAACTGACCGGCCTCTTCGGCGGTCCCGCGATCACCACGGTCACGACCGGTGCCGACGGCTGCTACCTGTTCGACAACCTGGCGGCCGGCGACTATGCCCTGCGCCTTTCCGCCAACGGCATCGCGGGTAGCGTGCTCACCGGCTTTGTGCCGGTAACCCCGGCCGGCTCCGGCAACATCGATGACAACGCCGATCAGAACGGCACGGCGCAGGCCGGCGGCGATGTCACCACCGCGGGCTACACCCTGGGCCTCGGCAAGCAGCCGACCAGCGTGACCGGTGCCGCCTGCACGTCCTACACCACCAGCACGCCGACCGCGAACCTGAACCTGACCGCGGACTTCGCCTTCCAGCCCGCCCCGGTCGTCAAGGTCGCACTGGGCAACCAGGTCTACAAGGAAGTCAACGGCACCGCCGGGTATCAGACCACGGGCGCCAACCCCGACCTGCCGCTGAAGGGCGTCGTGGTCGATCTTTACGATGCCAACGGCCCCACCGGCAAGACCGCCACCACCGGAGACGACGGCTGCTACCTGTTCGACGACCTCGCCAGCGGCAGCTACTCCGCGGTGCTCCCGGCCAACCAGTTCGGCGCCACCGGGGCGCTGAAGGGACTGCGTGCCTCCGCCGTCGGCTTCGGCACCAGCACCACCACGGACGACAGCGCCGACCATAACGGCAGCCAGGCGGCCGTCGATGGCAGCGTCGCGTCCAACACCATCGCCCTGACCCCCGGCAACCAGCCGGAGAACGAGCGCGCCACGGCCTGCGCGACCAGCCTTCCGGACAAGAACACCAACCTGACGGTGGACTTCGCCCTGGAAGACAAGCCGATCACCGAGGTGGCCATCGGCAACCGCGTCTGGAAGGACCTGGACGTAGTTGACGGCAAGTTCACCGCTGGGACCGACCAGCCCCTGTCCGGCGTCACGGTCACCGTGGTCAACAACGATACGGATGCAAGCTACACGACGACGACCGATGCAAACGGCTGCTATCTGGTGAGGGGGCTCTCCGAGGGTGACTATGTGGTGAAAATCCTTGCGGGTCAGCAGGTACTGACCGGGCTGCAAGGCGTGGCGGTCGACCCCGACGTCACCCTGGCCGGTGACGACCAGATCACGGATGACAGCGGCGACCAGAACGGCGTGCAGGATGGCGTCGGCGGTGATACTCAGACCGGCATCTATCGCCTGAGCCCCGGCACCATGCCGGTCACTGACAGCTCTGGTGCCGCCTGTGGTCTGCGGCCCGCCGACCTGCCGGATGTCAATGTCAACGAGACGGCGGACTTCGCCTTCAAGGAACTGCCGCCCCCGCCCGTGAAGGTCGGTATCGGCGATCGGGTCTACTTCGAGTTGAACAATGTCAACGGCTATCAGCCCGGTGAAGACCGGCCGGTGACCAACGTCCCGGTCGAGGTGGTCGATTCCAGTGATCCCAGCAAGGTCAAGTCCGATACCACGGACGGCCAGGGCTGCTACCTGGTCGAGGGGCTGGACGCGGGCACCTACTACGTCCGTCTGGCCGCCGGCCTGTTCGCGGGCGGCGGCACCCCGGGTGCCCTGTATGGGTATACGCCGGCCACGCCCTTCACCGACATCGATCAGCCCGGTCAGGCGATCCAGGACGATGACCTGGACCACAACGCCCGGCGGGAGTTGGACGGCACGCGTGCGACCGGTGCGGTTGTGACCGGCACCTATGTCCTGGCCCCCGGCAGCATGCCGACCGTGGCCGACGCAGAGGTCTCAGGTGCGCGCGCCTGTGCCGGTAAGCCGGACAGTCTGCCGGACGCGAACGTCAACCGCACGGCCGACATCGCACTGGTGGAGCGGGTGGCGATCGGTAACCTGGTGTGGATCGAGAGCGCCACCAGTGCCGCCCCTGGCTATACCCCCGGGGTGGACAGGCCGGTGGACGGCGTGACGGTGGAGTTGGATCGGGTGGACGGGAACGACCCCACGCAGGTGCTGCAGAGCTACGCGACCACCACGAGAAACGGCGGCTTCTATCTGTTCGACAATCTGGTTCCGGGGACCTTCCGCCTGAAGATCCCGGGCAGCCAGTTCGCGTCGGGCGGCCCGTTGTACCAGACCGAGCCGGTGGCGACCGCCGGCGCGGGAACGGACCTCACGGACGATTTCGACTCCGCTACGGGTGGCGACCAGAATGGTCTTGACGCCGCGGATCCGCGCACCACCGGCATCGTCTCCGATTACTTCACCCTGGACGCCGGGATGGCGCCCCAGGCGGAGGCGGGACAGCGCGCGCCGCTGGCCGTGGCTGGCCTCAATACGGCCCTGGATGACTTTAACGTTGACCTGACCCGTGACTTTGCCTTCCGGACGGCGGGCAACACCGGTTCCGGGATCACCATGAGTCTGGGCTCCACGGTGTGGATCGACCTCAACTGGAACGGGGTGCAGGACGGCATTGAGCCCGGGATCGACGGCGTGACGGTGATCCTGTCCGGCGGTGGCCTGGGTCCCTTGGGATCGATCCTGAACAAGACGGCCGTGACCCAGGATAACGGCAAGTACCTGTTCAGCGACCTGACGCCCAACGACCAGATCGCCGATCCTTATGTGGTCACGATCCCGGCCTCCGAGATGGTGGACAACGGCGGCGTCGCCCGCGGCCTGCGGGACTACTACGGGACCCATGGTCTGCCGTCGCAGAGTGTTCCGGTGCAGGCACTCTCGACCAAGGTCTCGACGGCCACGCTCAAGACGGACGGCGACAATGACGGCAGCCAGGACCACGGGACTGACCCGTCCGGCCGCGGCACCGAGGCAGTCTCCGCCGGTATCGTGCTGACCGCCAACCAGGAGCCCATCGATGGGACCGGTGATGGCACCGAGTTCGCCCAAGTCAGCGGCGTCAGCACCGGGCACCTGCAGGACCAGGAACTCGGCAATGGGACCGCGGGCAATGACGAGGACGCCAACGGCGACATGACCGTGGACTTCGGGTTCGTGCATTCTTGCCAGGAAATCTGCGACATAGACGGCAATGGCGAGGTCACTCAGGCGGACGTGACCGCGGTCAGCAAGCTCGCTGCAAAGCTCAGGGCGGTGAGCCCTGCCGGTGCCGCTCACAGCGGTGACTGCGGTCAGATCGGGATCGTTACCAGCAACGACGTCGTCTGGTGTTCCGCCCTGATGCAGCCGTAAATCGCGGCAAGACGCCATGGCAGGCTGAACCAAGGGGCGAAGGATCGCCCCTTTTTCGTGGCCATCGATCGGTCTCGGTCCGGCCCCGTGTGCCGGGGGCGCTCCGCGACGGCCCTGTTGGTCTCGATATTCTCCCGGGCATCGGCTGCTGCCGATGTAGGGCGTCCTTCAGGGCGACCTGACCCTGCCCGCAGCCGCAACTGTGATCAAGGCCGCCCCCTTCGTCCTGATGACTTGGCGCAGTGTCAGCAATTTTTACACTTCTGTCTTGCCAAGACCTAAGCAAGATCCAGTAATGCATTTATAAACAAGGTGATAGGAGCTTAGGCATAATTTTTGCTTCTTTCTTGACGGGCGCGAGAATCCGGCGCCGATCTTTTACACAGTTAGGTGAATAGCTATGAAAACCGCGTCTTTGATAAGGGCCATGCGCCCCGTGCTGGCGATCGGCGCCCTGTTGATCGCGGGTGCCGCGAGCGCCGTCTCCGTGACCATGGTTCCCAGCCAAAAGTATTTCGACCTGGATGCGGCCAGCCACACGCTGACTGTCGATTTCGTCCTGGGGGGCGGGGCGACCAGTGCGGATACCGTATTGCGCGCCTTCGACTTCCTGGTGGCCTATAACCCGGGCGTGCTGACCTACCAGTCCACTACCTTCTACGGCACCGCATTCGGTGGTAGTGGGGCGATGCCGCCCGATATCACTGGATTGACGTATTTTGGCCCGCCTGATAGTGCTGCAATCAACTACCTCAACGGAAGAACCCCGGACGCGCTCCCGGGCAGCAATCCAGCGTTGGGGTCGGCGCTCGGAACGTACATGGGAACGCCCTTTTATAAGGGTCCTATCGCGACAGCTGATTACTACGAGGGCTCCCTCAACTTCAAGATGATCGCCGAAGCCAGCATTCTGACGTCCGCCCTAGTCACCGCTCAATCAGGTGTGGACATCAAGTTATTCAGCATCGTCTTCGATGTCGCGGTCGACCAGATCGCCAAGTCTTCGATCGTGATGCTGGATGACACCAGTTTCACGACCAGCACCCCCGCGACCCTTGACGCAAAGGACGGTGACGGTGACATCATCTATCTGACCAAGCCCGCTCCGAACGCGAACGAAATCAAGGTTCCGGTCCCCGGTACCTTGGCCCTCCTCGGCGCTGGGTTAATCGGGTACGCCAGGCGTCGGCGTACCCACTGATCCTCTGCGCTGCGGATAGCCGCGGGAAAAGGCCGGGCCTCCCTCATAGGAGGCCCGGCCTTTTTTCGCCTGGACCTTGCTCGTTCCGGCGTCCCGAAGCCATTGCTGGTTTTCCCGCCTTAATCATTATCTGTGACGGTCTTCACAGTTGCCGCGCGCGGCGCCGGAACGCGGGGTTCGCCTTCGCCAAAATGCAGGAACAAATCATTCAGCATAGCAGGCAGCCCGCCGACTGATCGTGCGGTGTCTTGCGAGCCTGTCACCGCGAGATGTGACCGCCATCGCATCCCGACAGTGCCGCCGGTCCGCGCCCCGGCGAAGCGTGACCCGTATCGCAAGGCGTGCAGCGCGTGCGCGCTAGTCTCTCTGACAACGAACAGCGATTCGCTGTCGACCGGGGGCCTGTTCCCGGCGATATCACCAGAGGGGCCGACGATGAACGCACGCACTGCAAAGACTCTGTGGACCACCACGCTCCTGTCGATGGCCGTGGTCGGCGCCCTGGCCGCATCCGCCGCCCAGGCCCGTGAGGCCGCTTTCAACGAAGGGCGGCTGCTGGTCAAGCTGAATGCCGGTGTCCCCGAGGCCGAATTCGCCCTGCTGCTCAAGCGCAACATGAGCCAGGAAATCAGGCATATCGAGGCATTGGGGCTGCGGGTCGTGCGCGTGCCCAAGCAGTTTGAGCAGACCCTGGCCGCGACCCTGAGCGCCGACGCCCGGGTGCAGTTCGCCGAGTTGGACAGCACCTTGCAGCCGCGTGAGTTCATCCCGAACGACCCCTACTACGGCTACGAATGGCACCTGCCGAAGATCGGCGCCACGGCCGCCTGGGACTTCACTCAGGGCGAAGGCGTCACGGTTGCGGTACTCGACAGCGGTGTGGATGCCGCCCACCCCGACCTGGTCGCCAACCTGATCGCCGGATACAACACGGTGTCGGATAACACCCAGACGCAAGACGTCTTTGGCCATGGGACCAAGGTGGCGGGTATCATCGCTGCCAACACCAACAACGGCCTGGGCATTGCCTCAGTCGCCGGCGGCGTTGCCCTGATGCCGATCCGCGTCTCCGAAGCGGCCGACGGCTATGCGTACGCGAGCGACGTCGCCGAGGGGTTGCTGTGGGCGGCACAACATGGCGCACGAGTCGCCAACGTCTCCTACGATCTGTCCGGCAGCAGCGCCATCACCGCTGCCGCGGCCTACCTGCGCCAGCACGGCGGCGTGGTCGTGATGCCCGCCGGCAATGATGGGCTGACGCTGGACCTGCCCGACAACCCGGAGATCCTGCTGGTCTCGGCAACCACCTCCAGCGATGAACTGGCCAGTTGGTCGAACCGCGGCACCCATATCGATCTGTCGGCGCCCGGTCTCAATATTCCGACGACGACCATCGGCGGCGGTTACGGTCAGACCGCGGGCACCTCCTTTGCCACCCCGGTGGTGTCAGCGACGGCCGCCCTGGTGATCGCCGCCAACCCGAGTCTGACCGCCGACGAGGTCGAACAAATTCTCGAAAACTCCGCGGTCGATCTGGGTGCGCCTGGTTGGGACAGCAGCTTCGGCCATGGCCGCATCGACGCCGCCGCCGCCGTGCAGCTGGCCCTGGCCTGGACGGCGCCGGCGGCGGACACGCAGGTCCCGAGCGTGGCGATTACCTCCCCGGCCGCCAGTGCCCAGGTCTCCGGGACGCTCAGCGTACAGATCACCGCCAGTGACAACGTGGGCGTGACCTCGGTCAAGCTCTACGCCGGTGCCACCCTGATCGGCAGCGATACCGCCGCCCCCTATGCCATCAACCTGAATACGACGACCTATGCCAACGGCGCCCTGCAACTGACTGCCCGCGCCTATGACGCGGCCGGCAACGAGGCCCTGTCCAGTGCGGTCGCGGTGACGGTGTACAACGCCCCGGCTGACACCACCGCGCCTACCGCCACCATTACCGCCCCGACCGCGAACAAGACCGTCAGCGGGACCGTCACCGTGAAGTCGATCGCCGCCGACAACGTCGCCGTCGCCACCATGACGCTCTATATCGATAACGTAAAGCTCTGCACCGGCACCAGCACCGCGCTCAATTGCGCCTGGAACGCCGCCGCCGCCACCCGCGGTACCCATGTCATCAAACTGACCGCGACCGATACGTCCGGCAATGCCAAGACCACTCAAGTGTCTGTGAAGCGCTAGACCCAGAAGCCCCACTCAGTAAGCCCCCCGGGCGCGTGCAACGCGCGCCCACTCCCGGACACCGGCCCCCGTGCCGGTGTCACTTTTTTCGGGGTTCCAACTTGCGACAAGCTCCGCTCGGGTTACCATGACAGTCGCGCAGCGACGCTGTGGGAGCGGCTTTACCGTGAAAGTCACGCCGGGCTCGTCGTGGTGGCCAGGTCCCGCCGCGATGCAGGCACGTAGGGGCGGGTTTCAAACCCGCCCCCTACGGCGACCCTTTCATCCGCCGGGGTGTCCAAGACAGTACATGGCCGTTAGCCGCGACGAGACCTCGTGGGTTGTCCGAGCGTCGCGGGTGACCGCGGCCTTGGATCGCGGCTAAAGCCGCTCCCACCGGGGGCTTTCATGTTGCGGCGTGATGGTCAACCCCTCATGGCCGTCAGCGCAGCGTAACCCGCCCTCCGGCTTGCTTCCGGCCACTCCCGGCCTCACCCTGAGCGGCACCCGACGGCCGCCCATCCGCCTCGCCCCTCACCCGCTTGCCGCCTATGCTGTTCCACCACCTGTTGGTCCTGTGCGCCGGCAACCTCTGCCGCAGCCCCCTGGCGGAGGCGCTCTTACGTGCGCGGCTGGCGCGGGCGGGGAAGGGGATCGAGGTCGCCTCCGCCGGGCTGATCGCCGACCTCGGTGAACCGGCCGATGAGATGACCGCTCTGGTGGCGGCGCGACAGGGGCTCGACCTCTCGGGCCACGCGTCGCGACCGGTCGATCCGGGCCTGGTCCGCTGGGCCGACCTGGTGCTGGTGATGGAGGAGGCGCAGCGCCGCCACCTGCTCGAACTGGCCCCGAGTGCGGTGGGCAAGGTCGTGCTGCTGGGGCGCTGGACCGGGGGTGAGATCCAGGACCCCTATGGCCAGGGTCGTGCTGCGGCAGAGACGGCCTATGCGCAGATCGAGGCCGCGGTCGAGGCCTGGTTGGCCCGGTTGTGATCACAGTCCGGTCAGACCTTGATCATCCCAAAAAGAGCGGTCAGCTTTCAGTATTTGGCTTTGCGTTTCAAGAGTTTCTGACCACCCGGCGCATCACCTGTCGGGTGGGCGCCGGCGGCGCTAAGACGGCTCGTAATAGGCTGATGCACTGATGGCTGATGGCTGATGGCTGATGGCTGACGGCTGATAGCTGATAGCTGACGGCTGACTGCTCTTTTCCCCTTCCGGTTTTACAGGGCCACCAGCGCCCGTCCGTGGCTGCGGCCAGCGAGCAGGTCCTCGAAGACCGTCGGCAGCCCCTCCAGGCCGACCGTCGCGGATACCAGCGTTTCCAGGTCCGGCGGCTGCCAGTCGCCCGCGAGGTGATTCCACAGGGCGCGGCGCAGGGGGTAGGGGATATCCACCGAGTTGCAGCCCAAGAGGCTGGCCCCGCGCAGGATGAAGGGCATGACGGTGGTGTGCAGCTCCGCCCCGCCGACCAGCCCGATCGCCGCGATGTTACCGCCCGGGGCGATGGTGCGGGTGATCTGCGCCAGGAGTTCCCCGCCCACATTGTCCACCGCCCCGCCCCAGCGGGCCTTTTCCAGGGGCCGGGTGGCGGCGGCCAGGGCGTCGCGCGGCAGGACCTCGGCGGCGCCCAGGTGCCGCAGCCAGTCGGTCAGTTCCGGCTTGCCCGAGATGGCGGTGACCGCGAAGCCGAGCCGGGCGAGGATGGCGACCGCCATGGCGCCCACCCCGCCGCTGGCACCCGTCACCAGGACCGGCCCCAGGCTGGGCTCCTGGCCGTTGGCCAGCATGCGGTGCACGGCCAGCGCGGCAGTGAGGCCCGCGGTGCCCAGGATCATGGCCCGGCGCGGGTCGAGCCCGTCCGGCATCGGCACCAGCCAGTCCGCGGGGCAGCACAGATAGCCCGCGAAGCCGCCGTCGTGGTCGTGGGTGAGCCCCCAGCCGGTGACGATCACCGCCTCCCCGTTCTGGTAGCAGGGGTGGGCCGACTCTTCGACGACGCCGGCGGCGTCGGCCCCGCCCACCAGGGGGAAGGTGCGCAGGATCTTGCCCCGTCCGGTGCCGGCCAGGGCGTCCTTATAGTTGACGCCGGACCAGGTGACGCGGATCAGCACCTCGCCCGCGGCCGGTGTCGGCCGCGGCAGTTGCTCGATCCCGGCATGGTGTCCCTGGGCGTCCTGGTGGATCCGAAAGGCGGGGTAGGTGGTCATCGTCGTGGTCTCCGTGGCTGGCCGTGAAGGGTGATTCGTTCGCTGCGGACCAATCGTCTTCCCGCTAAGGAACGGTTCACCAATAAGTTAAGCGAGTCCGCGAGGGAATGCTTGTCCCGCCGTTGTCGTTGTCGTTGTCGTAATCGGAATCGGAGAAGCGATGCAAGAGAATCGGAGTCGCTACGACAATCTCGACAACGACAACGACAACGACTGTACTCGCTGTTTAACTTATTTCTGACTCGCTTACTATGCCTTGACGGTCACCGGGATCTTGCCGATCCGCGCCTTCCATTCCGCGGGGCCGCTCTGGTGGACGGACTCACCGCGGCTGTCCACGGCGACCGTGACCGGCATGTCCAGGACCTCGAACTCGCGGATCGCCTCCATCCCGAGATCCGCGAAGGCGACGAGGCGCGATGACTTGATCGCCTTGGCGACCAGATAGGCGGCCCCGCCCACGGCCATCAGGTAGACCGCCTGATGGCGGCGGATCGCCTCGATGGCGACCGGCCCCCGCTCGGCCTTGCCGATCATGCCGATCAGGCCGGTCTCGGCGAGCATCTGCTCGGTGAACTTGTCCATGCGGGTCGCGGTCGTGGGGCCGGCGGGGCCGACCACCTCGTCGCCCACCGGGTCCACCGGACCCACGTAATAGATGAAGCGCCCACGCAGGTCGACCCCCGCCGGGAGCCCTTCGCCGCTGTTCAAGAGATCGACCATGCGCTTGTGGGCGGCGTCGCGGCCGGTCAGGAGGCGGCCGGAGAGCAGGAGGCGTTCGCCTGGCTGCCAGCCGGCGATGTCCTCCCGGGTGATGGTGTCCAGGTTCACCCGCCGCGCCCCGGCCGCCGCGTCCCAGGTGATCGCGGGCCAGTCTGCCAGCCGCGGCGGCGTCAGCGTCACGGGGCCCGAGCCGTCGAGTGTGAACTCCAGGTGCCGGGTCGCGGCACAGTTGGGGATCATGGCCACGGGGAGTGAGGCGGCATGGGTGGGGAAGGTCTCGATCTTCACGTCCAGCACGGTGGTGAGCCCGCCCAGCCCCTGGGCGCCGATGCCCAGTGCATTGACCTTCTCGAACAGTTCCAGGCGCAGTTCCTCGATCGGGTCGGCGGGTCCGCGCGCCTTGAGTTCATGGATGTCGATGTGGCCGAGCAGGGACTCTTTGGCCATCAGCATGGCCTTCTCGGCGGAGCCCCCGATGCCGATGCCGAGCATCCCCGGCGGACACCAGCCGGCGCCCATGGTCGGGACCGTCTTGAGCACCCAGTCGACCAGGCTGTCGCTGGGATTCAGGATGGTGAACTTGGACTTGTTCTCCGAGCCGCCGCCCTTGGCCGCCAGGCGCACCTCGACCAGGTCCCCCGGCACCAGCTCCACATGGACCACCGCCGGGGTGTTGTCCCCGGTGTTCTTGCGCGCCCCGATGGGCGGCGCGACGATGGAGGCGCGCAACAGGTTGTCCGGGTCCAGATAGGCGCGGCGCACCCCGGCGTCCACCAACTCCTGGATGCTCATGGCCGTGTCCCAGCGGACCTCCATGCCCACCTTCAGGAAGACGACCACCGAGCCCGTGTCCTGGCAGATGGGCCGGTGGCCCTCCGCGCACATCCGGGAGTTGACCAGGATCTGCGCCATGGCGTCCTTCGCGGCCGGGGACTCCTCTGCCGCATAGGCCGCGGCCAGGGCGCGGATATAGTCCGCCGGGTGGTAGTAGGAGATGAACTGCAGGGCATCGGCGATGCTCTGGATGAAATCGGACTCGCGGATGGTGGTCATGGGCTGGCGTGGGTCTGGTGAGGCGCCTGGTTGGCGATGGTGAGATCTTAACCGACCCAAGGCGCGGCGGGGCTCGAAACCCGGCCGCGACGCATCGACGGGTACGCGTCAGGCTGCTCAGCCGTCCGGCACTGGCAGTGAGCGGAAAAACTCCAGATAGGCGCGGGCGGCCGGGATCAGCCGGTAGGGCTCGGCCGCCTGGCGCAACTCCTCCCGGTCCAGTGCGTTCTGGGCGATCCAGCGCAGGGTCGCGTCCAGGGCGGCCGTCAGGTCGCCCAGATGTCCGGTCCGGGGCAAGGGGCCGAGCCGCCCGTCGCGTAGCAGGTCGCGCACGCCCGCGGTACAGTCGGTGGCGACCACCGGGGTGCCGAGCGCCATGGCCTCGACCAGCGCATTGGGCAGGCCCTCGCGGCGCGAAGAAAGGACCAGCAGGTCGGCGCCGGCCAGGTAGGGGAAGGGGTTAGCGACGAAGCCGGGCAGGTCCAGGCGCTCGTCGAGGCCCAGTTGTGCGGCGAGTTGCGTCAGGCGGCGCCGCTCCTTGCCTTCGCCGATGATGATGAGCCGCGCCCGCGGTCGGTGCAGCCGGGCGAAGGCGCGCAGCAGGTCATCGAAGCCCTTGACCTTGCGCAGTCCGCCCAGGGCGACGAGGACCTCCGGCCGGTCCGGGCCGCGCGGCTGCGCGAGCCAGGGATGGGGGCAGGGGGCGGCGGCCAGGTCCGCCAGGTCGTCCGGGAGTATGGGGTTGGCCAGGACGGCGACGGGCACTTGCGTGACCCCGAAGACGCGCCGCAGATCGCTCGCGACCGCCGCCGAGACCGCGGTGATCCCGTCCAGTTGTCGGTAGCAGGCGTGGATGCGGCCGGTCTCCCGGCGGGTCTTCCAGGGGTTCCAGCGGTGGGACTCGAAGCGCCCCGACATCAGGGTGCCGACCGCGGCCACCAGCCGGGTGGCGCCCGCGGCCGCGGGTGCGAGCCCGGCCCGCGCTTCGAGGGCGGCCAGGTCGTCGGCGAGCTTGCCGGTGACGAGCCACTGGGGGCGCTCGCGCTGTATGAAGTCGCGCAGGAACTCGGTCCTGGGTTCGGTGACCCGTAGCACGCGCACGCCGGGCGCGAGCCCGCGCAGATAGGCGTGGTCCGGGTCGCCGACCAGGAGCCAGGTCGCGACCCCCAGCCGGGCCAGGCCCAGGGCCAGGTGGGAGAGGTTGCGCTCGACCCCGCCGTCCTCGAAGTCGGTCACGACCAGTGCGATGCGCTCAGTCGTCATGGCCGCCGCCGGAGGTGGGACCGCACAGGAGTTGCAGATAGAGGTCCGCATTGCGCTGCGCCTCGTAGCGCTCGCCGCCCTGGCGCAGGGTGGCGGCCGGCAGCGGCGCGGCGAGGGTGCGGGCCAGGGCGTCCGCGAGTGCCCGCGGATCCCCGGGCGGGACCAGGGGACCGTAGCGCCCGCCGCCCAGGATCTCCCGCGGGCCGGCCCCGCACTCGGTGCTGACCACCGGGGTGCCGAGCGCGAGCGCCTCGATCAGGACCGTGGGCAGGGCGTCCCAGATGGAGGACAGCACCACCAGGCTCGCCCGGCGCAGATAGGGATAGGGGTTGGGCGCCCAACCGGGCAGGTCGACCGACTCCAAGAGCCCCAGTTCGGCCCGCAGCGCCTCGACCTGCGGGCGCAGGCGCCCGTCGCCGATGATCAGGAGCCGGCAGTCGCGGCCCTCGCGCAGCAGGCGGGCGAAGGCGTGCAGCAGGGTCGGCAGGTCCTTCTCCACTTCGAGCCGGCCGGCGAAGACCAACACCGGCACGCCCGCCCCCGCGCCCGCCCCCGGGCCGCGGAACCAGGGGTGCTCGATGGGGGCCTGGGCCAGTTCTAACATCTGCGGCGTAACGATGGGGTTGGGGATCCAGGTCACCGGGGCCTCGGCCCCCAGGAGCGCGCGCAGGTCCTGCGCCGTGTCCTGCGAGATGGCGACGATGCCGCGGTTGCGGCGGTACCAGTGCAGGACCTCGGCGCGGCGGCGGCGGCCCTTCCACCCCTTCAGGTGGTCGAGCTTCACGCTCATGCGCCCGTGCACGGTGACGAAGACCGGGGTCGCGCGGCCCGTGAGTGTCTCGGCGAGGCGCGTCGCCTTGAGGGTGAAGACGTCCTCGCGGATGCGGTGGGTAAGGACGGCCGCCGGGCGGCGTTCGCGCAGATAGAGCGCCATGGCCGGGACCCGGGTCAGGGGCCCCATGCGGCCCATGGTGACGAGGCGCACCCGCGGGTCCGTGGCCTCCGGGATGGGGTCGTGCGAGGCCGTGACCAGCAGGTCCGTCGGCTGGCTGCGGGCGACGAAGCCGTTGGCCAGGCGGGCGGCGATCTTGGCGGTGCTGCCGCCGTCGAAGGGGCCGCAGTAGACGGCCAGGGGTGGGGGCTGGGTCATGATGTGGCCTGTTCCGATCCGGGCCCGGCGGTTTCAGGCGCCGGTGCGAGTTGGAAGCTGTAGAGGACGCCCAGGAACAGGATGCAGAAGAACCGCAGATCCAGGTTCAGCAGGCGGAAATCATAGAGGCAATAGAGCAGCAGCATGACCCCGCCCAGGGTCAGGAAGGCGCGCAGGTCCGGCGCCGCCCGGGGGTCGGACCAGAGGGTGCGGTAGGCGCGCCCCAGCACGGCGAGCAGCAGCGCGGCGATGAGGAACCCGACCAGGCCGAAGCGGGTCAGGGTCTCGATCGCCACGCTGTGCAGGTGGGAGGCGGCCGGGGCATTGGCCAGTTGGTACTCGGGGACCGTCACGATCCGCGCCGGGACCAGGAACTCGGTGGTGCTGGTCCCGGGGCCGAAGCCGAGCAGCGGGCGCTCGGCGAAGACCGCCAGCCCCACCTCGGCCAGATTGAGCCGGATGGCGACCGACCCCGAGTAGCTCAGCTCGCCCTGGCTACCGACCGTCAGTTCGTGCAGGTCCTCCAGTTGCCGATGCCTGGTGGTCCACAGGAGCAGGCCGGCCAAGGCGACGAACAGCAGGGCTGAGGCCAGAGTCAGGCGCGTCTGGCGCGGCGCCGGAGCGTCCCGGCGCCGCCGCTCGCGCCACTGGATCACGGCATAAAGCACCCCGGCGATGGCGAGGCCAACGGCCGCCCCGCGCGACTGGGTGACCAGCAGGACCACGAGCAGGAAGTCCAGCCCCAGCACCCAGAGCGTCCACCCGAGCCAGGGCCGCGGCCGGCCGATGACGCGCATCCCGGTGATCCGGGCGCGGAACAGGAAGAGCCCCACCAGCATCACCGAGGCGAGGAAGGCGAGCCCCAAGGCGGCGAAGCCGAAGTCGTAGCGCATCCCGTCCAGAACCTCGGAAAGCAGTGACCAGTCGCTCTTGCGCAGGACCCCCCAGGTCAACCCCAGGGCGGCGGCCCCCAAGAGCGGCCAGACCTGCCCCGGGTCCCGGCGCAGCCACCAGGCCGGGACGATGAAGAGCAGTGGCGCCACCCAGGCTGAGACCGCCTGCCACTGCGCGGTGGCGGTCGTCGGGAAGAGCCAGGCGGCGCGCAGGGCCAAGAGGCCGGTGACGACCAGCACGCCGACCAGCAGCAGCACGGCCGGCTCCCGGCGCAGTTGCCGCCAGTGGCCGGGGACCTCGGTCAGGAAGAGCAGGCAGAGCAGCCCCAGGGCGATGTTGGCGGGTGCGGTGAGCGACCAGGCGGTGAAGGCGAAAATCAAGAGCAGGACCCGGGCAATCGCGGGCTTGCGGGTCAGGAGCGTATTGGGCAGGGTCATGCGTGGGGGCTCGTGGTGGGGCGATCGGCGGGCGGACGGTGCGCCGTCGGCATCCGGACCCAGCGGCAGGGTGGACGAGGCCCGGGGGCGCAGCCCGGGCCGATCATGGTAAAACAAACCGCACCTGACTTGCTGGCGAACCGGGGTGGAGAAGGCGGGCGACATTGACTGGCATCAGGCCAAGAGGCACTGACCGGCCCTGGTCACAGTTCCGTCCACGCGGCATCGTAGGGTGGACAAGCGCAGCGCAGTCCACCAACGGCGGCGCGGGATGCGGTGGACTGCGCTATCGCTTGTCCACCCTACAGCCGGAACCTTCTTCGCGACCGTTGCATTGATCGGACGGCGGGCCGGCCTTAATCATCACTCCGGCCGGCGGCGATCGGTCCCAACAGCGGACCCTACGGCAAGCCCGCGCTGCGTAGGGTCCGCTGTGCGGACCAACGGCCTCGCGGTGAGCCCGGTGGCCGGAACGATGACCAAGGCCGGCCCCCAGGTCCATGTTCACCCCACCCGGATCCTCTCCCCATACCCGGTCATCTCCAGATACCCCCGCCCGTTCTCGCGCCCGTCTTCCGTCACGCGTACCGCCCCTTCCCAATAGACGGCGCCGGTGGAGAGGCGGCTGTCGAGTTCCTGGTCGTCCATGAGGGGCTGGAGCAGAAAGGTCCGCGCGCCGATGCGCAGCCGCCATTCCACCGGGTAGTCGATGCCGGTGCGTGCCGAGCGCCAGTGGCGCAGGGGCTCGAAGGTGACGGCCGCGGGGGGCAGCACCTGGGGAGCGGCGCCCGGCGGCCTCAGGGTGGCGGCGGCCCAGAGCGCCTGGCCGTCGGACCCGCGCATCCGGAAGGCCATCAGGGCGCTGCCGTCGTCCAGATTCAGACCGACCCAGTCCCAGCCCTTGGCCCCTTGCGGCAGGTACTCGCTCGACCATTCGTGATCCAACCAGGCCTGCCCGGTGACGGCCTGCCGACGGCCGTCCAGCGTCACGGTGCCGCTGACCTTCAGGTGCGGGCGGCTGTAGTAGTAGCTGGCATTGTTTGGATCGGGGGCCTTGCGGCTGAACCCGGCGTCGCCGTTGCACATGGGGGGGCCGTCGGGGACCAGGGTCAGGTCGTAGCCGAACCCATCGCCGTCGATCCGTGCCCGATAGCGGTCCGCGTCCTGCTCGAACCGCCAGTCGTCTATCCAGACCCGAGTCTGCCCGGTCTCGAACCCGGCGCGGCCCAGGGCGACTCGACCAGCGCGCTGGTCGTGACGCAGGTGCCCCAGGCGCAGGTCGGCGATGGCGGCGTGGGCGAGGATCAACTGGCGCGGTGCGAAGGCGCTGGGGTTGTGCTCCCCGAGGCCGGTGCGCACGCGGAAGAAGGTGCTCTGGAAGCCCAGCGGGCTGCCGTCGGGCAGGTTGAGCCAGCCGGTGGCGTACCACCACTCGGTGCGGAAGCCGGGGTGGGCGCCGTGGTCGGCAGGGAAGCTCAGGGTCCGGCCGGGGAGGACCGGGTCGAAGGTGATCGGCGGGGCCTGATCCGACTTCGGTTCCGACCTCGGTTCCGACTGCGGCTCCGATTCCGACGCCGCCGCGACCCGCAACACCGGCAGGCTGGCGAGCATGAGCAGGAACGCGCGTTTGTTCATCACCAATCCTCCCGCACCGCCAACACCGCCTCCTGACGCATCGCCTGGCGGCCGGCGAGCACCGCGGCCAGGGCGGCGAGGGCGATCAGCGCGCCGGCGAAGGCGGTGAGCGAGCCCCAGGGGACCTGGATATCCATACTCCAGTGGAAGCTCTGCCGATTGACGACCTCGATCAGCACCAGCGCGATGGCCCCGCCGGCCAGGAGGCCGCCGAGCACCCCGACCCCGGCCGCCAAGGCCCCCTCCAGCGTGAGCATCCAGCCGATCTGGCGGCGCGTCACCCCCAGGTGACGCAGCATCCCGAACTCGCGCCGCCGCGCCGCCGCCAGCGCGGCAAAGCTCGCCGCCACCCCGGCCAGTCCGATGCCCACGGCGATGGCCTCCAGCAGATAGGTGACGGCAAAGGTGCGGTCGAAGATGCGCAGCGAGATACCGCGGATCAGCCCCGGGTGGGCGGTCTCCAGCGCCCCCGGGGCCGCCGTGCCCTTGAGCGCCTCGGCCACCTGATCGGCCACGGCCCCGGGGGCGAGAAAGACGGCCGCGTCGCTCGCCAGGGTGTCGCCGGTGAGCCGGCGGTAATCAGTCAGGTCGATCATCAGGGCCCCGGTCTGGCGCGCATAGTCGCGCCAGACGCCGGCCACGTGCAGCGGCACCTGGCGCCCGGCCAGCGGTACCGCCACCCGTTGCCCGGGCCGCCAGCCGTAGAGGTCCTGCACCGCCTCGGAGACCCAGACGGCCGGCTCGGTACCGCCGGGGTGCGCGGCGCCGACCAGGGGCAGTTCGTGTCCGTCGGCCGATACCGGCCGGGCCAGCAAGGCGATCGGCGCACGCCCGGGGGCCAGGCGCAGGCTGTCGTGGCGGGTGAAGCGCACCTCGGCGATCCCGGGCAGGGCGCGAATCCGCGCCTGCAGCGACTCGTCCAGAAAGCCGCTGGTCTGGACCTTGCCGGGCCGCAGATACAGGTCCGCGGGCAGGACCTGCCCCAGCCACTCATCGACCGAGCCGCGGAAGGAGGCAACCATGATGGCCATGGCCGCCGCCAGCGCGACGCTGGTCAGGACCCCGGCCGCCGCCACCACCGCGTACCCGGGCGCCGCGTTGAGCCGCGCGATGGCGAGCCGCGCCGGTACCGGACCGCCGCGCGGCAGCGCCCAGGCGACCCCGGCCGCGAGCGTCGGCAACAGCAGCACGGCCCCCGCCAGCAGGCAGGCGACGGCCGCATAGCCGCCCAGCGGCAGGCCGTCGAGCGCCGGGATTGAGCAGGCGGGCAGGCTGGCCGCCAGCAGCGCGAGCCCCAGGCGCGGGTGGCCGAGTCCGCCCGCCAGGGCCGCCTCGTCGCCGGCCTTCAGTGCCTGCGCGGGTGCGACCCGGGCCGCCTCGCGCGCGGGCAGCCAGGCGCCGCCGACCCCGGCCAGCACGCCGAGTGCGACATAGAGGGCAGTCACCCCGGGCTGGAACTGGAGTTGCGGCGCCAGCCCCGAGAAGAACCCGGCACCGAGGTCACCGCCCAGCACGCTCAGCAGCCCCCAGGCCAGGCCATGGCCCAGGGCCGCGCCCACCAGGCCGCCCGCCAGCCCTACCAGGGCGCCCTCTGCCAACAGCCAGGCGAAGAGGGTGCGCCGCGCGAGACCGATCGCGCGCAGAAAGGCGAACTCGGTGCGGCGGCGCACCACCGAGAGTGCCTGGGCCGAGAAGACCAGAAAGCCGCCGGTCAGGAGGGCAATGGCGGCCAGCATCGTCAGGTTCACCCGATAGGCGCGCGACAGGTTGGCCGCCTGGTCCTCCGCCGCCTGGGGTTCCTCGATCAGGACCCCGGCCGGCAGCAGGGCCTGCAGGGCGGCGCGCGCCGTCTCCGGTACCGTCGCCTCGGTCAGCCGCAGGTCGATACGCGTGAGCCGGCCGAGCTTGGCGAAGTGTTCCTGCACCGCGGCGATGTCCATCACCGCCAGGCGGCGGTGCTCCGGGCTGCCCGGCAGGTCGCCCGCGATGCGGACCTCCAGCGGCCTGGTGCCCGCGTGCAGCCGCAGCCGCTCGCCGGTCTTAAGCCCCAGCGCCGCCTGGGCCGCCGTGCTCAGGAACAGGGTGTCCCCCGCCAGGGCCGCGAGGCGATCGGCGTCGTCCGGGGCGCCTGACTCCCGCGTCGGCACGGGCATCAGCGCGGGTGTGACGCCCGCCAGCGCGAAGACATCGACCCCCACGAGTTGCAGCGACTCCAGCCGCCCGACGAGCTGTGCGTCAACCTCCACCACCGGGCTCGCCTGGGCGACCTCGGGGCGGGCGGCCAGCAGGGCATAGAGGCCCTCATCGAAGCCGCCGCGCGGACCCACCACCTGCAGGTCCGCCGCCCCGGCCAGGGCGCGCAGGCCGCGGCCGAACTCGGTAAGTGCCGCCTCGTGGACCGCCTGCACCGCCATGCCGAGCGCCACCCCCAGCACGATGGCGGCAAAGGAGAAGAGGGTCGCCACCCGCCGCCGGGCGAGCGAGCCGAGAAAGACCGGTGCGAGCCTCATCCGGCGAGCCCGGCGGCCGTCAGGTGCAACACCCGGTCCGCCGTCTTGGCGCCCTCCAGCGAGTGGGTGACCAGGATGCCGATCGCCCCGGCCCCGCGGATGCGCGCGGCGAGCAGCGCCAGCACCATGGCGGCGTTGGCCGGGTCCAGGTTGCCGGTCGGCTCGTCCGCCAGCACCAGGCGCGGGCCATGGGCGAGCGCGCGCGCAATCGCCACCCGCTGCATCTCGCCCCCGGACAACTCGCGCGGCCAACTGGCGGCACGCCCGCCCAGCCCCACCGCCTCCAGAAGTTGCTGCGCCGGTCCCGCGGCCGCCGCCCCGCCCAGGCCCTTGAGCCACAGCGGCAGGGCGACGTTCTGGAGCACGGTCAGATGGGGCAGCACGTGGAAGGCCTGGAAGACGAAGCCGAGCTTGTCGCGGCGCAGCCGGGTCAACGCATCCTCGTCCAGGTCGGCATAGTCGGCCCCGTCGAGCGCGAGCCGCCCGCCGTCAGGCCGATCCAGCCCCGCGATCAGGTTGAGCAGCGTGGACTTGCCGACCCCGGACTCCCCGACGATGGCGACATACTCGCCCGGGTGCAGGCGCAGCGAGAGGTCCTGCAACACGCGGCGGCCGTTGAACTGGCGGGAGAGGTTGGTGATTTCGAGCATGGGCGGGTGCGTTGTCGATCTCAGGTCCGGTATATTCATCGACATATGGGGGCGATTTATCGGCCGGAAAGGCGATGAGCCCAGTGTCTTCGTCGGTGTACCCTAGCCATGCCAGCGCAACGCCGCCAGGCACAATGCATGCGCCGCGTTATAGCCGAGATCGAACCGGCTCTCGAGTGCGAGCCCTTGACGGCGGGCATCCATCAGACGCGCCGTGCCTGAGCGCAACAGACCCGCAAACTCCTTCGCATCAGGCGGCTCGGACTTCAGTGGCTTTCCGGGGCCACATAGGTTCTTAAACGCCGAGGGCATCTTGGCCTCCGATCAGCCATATCTTGGGCTGCGACAGCACGCGCGTGACAAAGGCATTATCGTCGCTCAATCGCGCAGCCAAGTCCGCGCGCGACAAGATCGTCGGGTTCACCGTCCGGCCCAGACGGGCGCTTGCGGTCTCCAGCGCCTCATAGGCATCGGCGTAGCTCAGGGTGTCGCTGACCAGCATCAGGTCGATATCGCTGGTCGCGGTGTCCTGCCGCTTGGCCACTGACCCAAACACAAAGGCCGCATCGATCCGGGGCGCTAACGGCTGTAAGGCCGAGCTCAGCGGCTCGGCCAGGCCGACGGTCTTCTGGGCGAGTCCGCACAGCTCTGCGAATACGGGAGAGTCCGGGTTGGCTTGGTAATGCTTGCGGTTGCCGACCGGACGGACGCTCAGCAGCCCGCTCTGGGTCAGCAGCGACGCAAGGCCGCAGTGGTCCGCGATGCTAGGACAATCCGCGAGACCCCCTCGACGGGGAGGCGAGGCTTGACCGTGAAAGCCCGGCGGTGACCTTGCTAGGAGCGGCCCCCCGGCCGCGATGAGATGCTGCGGTAACCTGCGACGCCACGTTCCCCGCAGCGCCGGAGTCGCCCCGCGGGCCTCGGTCGGATATCCAAGACCCCCGTCCGCCACGCGGGGCTTTCCTTGGCCGGGGTTGGTCACCTAGAATGACCACCAGCCCATCGATCGCAAAGCGTCCGCGCAGCCCAGCCCCATGAGCCAGTACAACATCGCCGAGGCCAAGGCCCAACTCTCCGAACTCACCCGCCGCGCCCTGGCCGGGGAAGAGGTTATCATCGCCCGTGACAATACCCCGCTGGTCCGGCTGATCCCGCTGCAGGCAACCAGGCACCCCCGACGGCCAGGCTCCGGGAAGGGGCAATTGCTCTGGATCGCGTCGGACTTCGACGCCATCCCGGAAGGGTTCGAGGACTACCTCTGATGCGGTTGCTGCTGGACACTCATACACTCCTGTGGTGGGTGGAGGACTCCCCGCAGCTTTCCCCCGAGGCGCGCCGTCAGATCGCGGATGAGGGCAACGAGTGCCTCGTCAGCCTGGTCTCCGCCTGGGAGATGGCGATCAAGGCCGGCACCGGAAAGCTCAAGCTCGCGGTGTCTGTCCAGCGCTATTTCCAGGAGCACCTGACCCCCAACGACTTCCAACTCCTGCCGATCGGCCTGGACCACGTGGCCCTCGTCGAGACCCTGCCCTTGCACCATCGCGACCCCTTCGGCCGCCTCCTGATCGCCCAGGCTTGGTGCGACGGGCTGGCCTTGGTATCAGTCGATTCGCGGTTCGACGATTACGGGATTACGCGGGTGTGGTAACCGAGGCGTTCTCATGGTTCGCTCGGCAGTTGTCTGATGCGTGTAGATCTTCCGACTACCGCCGGTTTTGTCAGTGACAGTTCCGCCGTCGAAAAACTCCGCCGGTAGTGCCAGATGATCAACCAGGGGGATATCAAGAATGCCTGCTTTTCTTGGCGCGAACGTGATCAATGTTGGGCGAGGCTTAAGTTCAGCTCATCGTGTTTGTGCAGGCCGTGGAAGCGGGTGGTGCCGCGGTAGATGTAGTCCTCGCCGTGGCCCAGGTCGAAATAGAGGATGTTGACCGAGATGACCTTGACCAGGTCCGCATAGGGCTGGCCGGCATCCAGATGTTCGACCAGGGTCCGGGCGCTGCCGTCGAGCATCCGCGACAGGTAATCGTGTTGGCGTTCGTATTGGACCTCGATCAGCACCAGCTCGCCGCGGCGGTTGCGTACCTTGAGATCCAGGCGGTTGGAGCGGTCGTCGGCCGTGTCGCGGTTCGACTCCGATTCCAGGACCTCCATGATCTGTACGTCCTCGCGCAGCAGCTCGCTCAGGAAGCCCTCGAGGATGCCAAAGTTGGCCTTGCTGCGCAGCAGCCGTTTCATGGCCCAGTCGAAGCTGATGAGCTTGCGCGTTGGCATGGTCGCTGACTCCGCGGGAGGTGGAAGGGTCGGGCGGGCAAGCATAGCAAGTGTCCGCCGCGGGCGGCGGCCGGTCAGGCCCCGCCTGCCTGGCAGCGGCCAGGTGTCGTGCATACTCGCGTCTCGAAGATCGAGTTCGGAGCAGCGGGCGGCGAGCTTACGGCGCGTGGCGGGCGTCGGTGGACCAGCGCGGGTGCGCGGCGATGCGGACCAGGGCCGCCTCCTGCGGGGAAACCGCGAACAGACCGGCAAGTTGACAGTTGGGCACACCACGCAAACCTTACCGATCAGCGGGCAGGGCCCGACGGTTCAGAAAGGCGCCCAGAGCGAGGACCTCGGCCACGAGTGCGCGCGGCTCGGCGAGTCCCGGGCTCGGGCCACCGGGTATAGACGCGATGGCCTTGATCATTACCCTGGCCATCGGCCTGCGCCAATTTAGGTCGCCCTTGCGGGCTCCGGTCGCCGAAGCGGGCTCTTGGTCGCACTGAAGGGCAACCTACACCTGTCCGTGGCCGGACTGATGAGCGAGGCCGCTGGATTCAGCCCACTGCCTCTGGGTCCGGGTCATTCATGGCCGCGACCAACCGCTGCCGCAGCTTGGTCAAGCGCTGATTGGACCCGACGCGCTTGACCGCCATCGCCAGTGCGCGGGGTTCGGCGAGCAGTACCACCAGGCGCCGGCCGCGGGTGACGGCGGTATAGAGCAGGTTGCGCTCCAACAGCATGTAATGCTGCATTGCGAGTGGAATGACCACCGCGGGGTATTCGGACCCCTGGGCCTTGTGGATGGAGGTCGCATAGGCGAGCGACAGTTCGTCCAGTTCTCCCAGTTCGTAGTCGACCCGGCGCCCGTCGACCTCGACCTGGACCAGGCCCTCCTCCTCGTCGATGGCGGCGATGCGCCCGATGTCGCCGTTGTAGACCTCCTTGTCGTAGTTGTTGATGAGCTGGATGACCTTGTCCCCCGGGGCATAGGTCCAGCCGAAGCGGGTCACCCGGGGCTCGGCCTTGGGGTTGAGGCGCTGTTGCAGGGCGACATTGAGTGAGCGTGCGCCGAGCCCGCCCCGGTTCATCGGGGTCAAGACCTGGACGTCGGCCACCGGGTCCAGGCCGAAGCGCTGGGGGATGCGCTCCATCACCACCCGCATCAGGCGGTCCTGGATCTCCTCCGGGGTCCGGCAGGGGATGAGATAGAAGTCGGTGTCGGTCGGTCCCTCGTCGGCGCGCTCGGGCTGCTGCCCGGCATTGATGCGATGGGCATTGACGATGATCCGGGAGGCCGCCGCCTGGCGGAAGACCTCGGTGAGTCGCCAGGTGGGGACCACGCCGGAGGCGATCAGGTCGGCGAGGACCGACCCAGGCCCCACCGAGGGCAATTGGTCCACGTCGCCCACGAGGAGCACCGCGGCCTGGGTCGGCACCGCCCGCAGGAGTTGGTTCATCAGGACCGTGTCGACCATGGAGCACTCGTCGACCACCAGCAGGTGCGTCTTGAGCGGCGAATACTGGTCACGCTTGAACGCCATCGCCTTGGGGTCGAACTCCAGGAGGCGATGGATGGTGCGCGCCTCCCGCCCGGTCGACTCCGCCAGGCGCTTGGCCGCCCGCCCGGTCGGGGCGCACAGCAGCATCTCCACGCCCTTGGCGGCCAGGATGTCGAGGATGGAGCGCACCACCGTGGTCTTGCCCACCCCGGGGCCGCCGGTGATGACCGTTACCTTGCCCGCGATGGCCGCGGCCACCGCCGCCCGCTGCGACGGGGACAGGGCGAGCCCGGTGCGCCCCTCCACCCAGGGGATGGCCCGCCCCGGGTCGATGTGCCCCCAGGCCGGCAGGCGCAGTTGCAGCCGCCGGATGCCGGTCGCGAGGCCCTGCTCGGCGCGCTGCAAGGGCGTCAGAAAGAGGGCAGGGCGTGCGTCGATGGCCTCCTCGACCAGGTGTTCCTCCCGGACCTCGGCGCGGATCGCCTGCTCGATGACGGGGGCGGGGATCTCCAAGAGCTTTACCGCCTGCTCGGCGAGTTGCTCCCGGTAGGCGGCGCAGTGCCCGTTGGCCGCGATCTCTTGCAGGCAGTGGCGCACGCCCGCCTGGGCGCGAATCAGCGAGTCTCGCGCGATGCCCAGCCGCTGGGCGATGGCGTCCGCGGTCTTGAAGCCGATGCCGTGGATGTCGAGCGCGAGCCGATAGGGGTTCTCGGTCACCCGGGCCACGGACTCATCGCCATAGGTCTTGTAGATGCGCACCGCGCGCGCGGTGCCGACCCCGTGGGATTGGAGGAAGACCATGATCTCGCGGATCACCTTCTGCTCGGCCCAGGCGCTGGTCACCCGCGCCTGGCGCTTGGGGCCGATGCCGGGGAGCTTGCGCAGTTCGTCCGGGCTGTCTTCGATCACGTCGAAGACCCGCTCCCCGAAGGCGTGGACCAGCTTGCGGGCGAAATGGGGACCGATGCCCTTGACCATGCCGGAGCCCAGGTAGCGCTCGATCCCCTCGATGGTGGAGGGCGGGACCGAGCGCAGTTGCAGGGCCTTGAACTGGAGCCCGTGTTGGCGGTCGTTGATCCACTCGCCCTGGCACTCCAGGTATTCGCCCGGCGTCACGCTGGCCGCCGAGCCGATCACCGTCACCAGGTCCCGCTGCCCGCGCACCTTGACGCGCAGGACACAGAAGCCGCTCTGCTCGCTGTGGAAGGTCACGCGCTCGATGGAGCCGGAGAGGTGTTCGGTGGTCGGGTGGGGCTGGTAGGGGGGGCTGCGTTCGGTCATGCCGGGGGACTGTTGTCCGCAAATGAACGCAAATTAACGCAATTGAGGGACCTACGCCAGACGCACGCGAGCCCCGCGGGCGTCGCGCCGCGCGCCGCCGTAGGGTCCGCTGTGCGGACGCCCGATTCCTGTTCGCGCGCTTGCGTCCCGGCGGTCCGGTCCCAATTACCCACGCAGGCGGTGCCTCGATTGCCGGCGCAAGCGGCTAGAGGGCCACAGATCAACGCAAGGGGACACAAGGTTGGACGCTATGCAAGAGCCCTCGAAACGGGAGCCGGGGTTGTTGTTCGGGCCTGGACCGGTCGGCGCCTGGGACGACGAGCGGGTCTCGGGTCCGCGGGTGCTGCGGGGATCGGATGGGATCTGGCGGATGTGGTACTACGGGCGGGATACCGGCTTCGATCGGGAGATCAACTTGCCGACCGGCCGTTGCGGCCTGGCACAGTCCGCTGACGGGCTCGCCTGGGAGCGGGTGCGGGGGCCGCTGACGCGCGGCTCTGTGTTCGAGGCCCACCCGGAGCCGGCGCGCTTCGATTCCGCCCACGTAGGCCTGAGCGACGTGCAGCAGCGCGACGGCCTCTATTGGATGTGGTATTTCGGCGGCGACCACGCTCGCCAGCAGTTCGGGCAGTTCGCCGTCAAGGGCCTGAACCTGCGTCCCGGCTGCGCCATCTCGCGCGACGGCCGGCACTGGTCACGGATCGAGGGCGCTTATCGTGGTGCCTTGCTCGATCTGGGCGCGCCCGGCGAGCCCGACGCGGGGCTCTGCGGCTGGCCTCAAGTCCTGCACTGTGCCGATGGGGTCTGGCGCCTCTGGTACCACAGCTTGGACCCGGTCCGGATGCGCTTCGTCGTCTGTCTGGCCGAGTCGGCGGACGGTCTCAACTGGTCCAAGCGGGGCGAGGTGCTGGGGGCTGGTGCGCCCGGTACTTTCGATGCCGGGGGCGTCGGCACCCGGCACGTGCTTTACCACGACGGTCGTTATCTGATGTTCTATGAGGGTGTTGCCAGCGACGGCCACCGCTCGATCGGGCTTGCGACCTCGGCGGATGCCCTCCAGTGGGTCAGGCAGCCGGGGCCAGAGGCCGACGGCGCGGTCTTTGCTCACGCCCCGTGCGGCTCCGGGTGCTGGGACGCCTTCGCGGTGGGCACGCCCTGTATCGTGCCGATGCCGGACGGCGGATTGCGCCTCTACTACGTCGGGGCGAACGAGACCGCCGGTGGATTCGCCGACGAGATGGCCATGCGCCACCAGATCGGGCTGGCCGTGAGCGACGGAACCGATTACACCCGTTGGCGACGCTGGTAGCCCCGCACGCGCCACCGAGCACCCCGGGGCTGATCTGACAACCGCGTGACCGGCTCGCGCGCCGACAGGCCGACCTTCTCTCCGGGGCGCTCGCTGGGGCGCCCGCGGTGGCTTGTGTGCGTCTTTCGTACTAACATTGCCGCTCTGGATACCACATCATCAGGCGCAGCATGGCCTCCAACCCGACCGTCCCGCGTGCCCCCCGCTCCGCCCGCCTGGGCCTGCGCGCCACCCCCGAGCAAGAACAGGTGCTGCGTCGTGCCGCCGCTGTGACCCACAGGTCGCTGACCGACTTCATTCTGGAGACTGCCTGCCAGGCGGCGGAACAGACCCTGCTCGACCAGCGGCTGTTCCTGGTCTCCGACGGCCAATATCAGGCGTTGCTTGACCTCTTGGATCGCCCCGCCCAGGATAACCCGGGCCTGCGCGATCTGTTCTCCCGTCCCGATCCCTGGGAGACCCCATGAGCCTGGGGGCGCCTGGGCCTCTGGTCGCGCACCATCGGATCGACACCTTCGATTGCGGCAAACCGGCGCTCGATTGCTGGCTCGCGCGATACGCCCGCCAGGCCCAGAGCAGCGGTTCAGCTAAGACCTTCGTCGTTGCGGATGCCGATCGGGTCATTGGGTACTACAGCCTGACCGTCGGCCAGATCGACAGCCTTGACGCGCCGCGACGGGTCCGTCAGGGCATGGGCCGGTACCCGATCCCCGTCGTGATCCTGGCCCGGCTGGCCGTGTCGCTGTCGGCGCAAGGGCGGGGCATCGGTCTTGCCATGCTCCGGGACGCCATCCGTCGGACCCAGCGCATTGCCGAGCAGGCCGGCATCCGTGCCCTACTCACGCACCCGATCGACAGCGAGGCAGCGCGATTCTATGCACGGTTCGGTTTCATTCAGTCGCCCCTGGGCGACCAACAATGGCTGCTCTTGCTTAAGGACGCGCGTCGCCTGCTCGCGGGTCGGGCATCGGCGAATGGCGGGGGCGACTGAGTCTCGCCCCCAATCAGTGCGCCGTGAAGGCCCCGGTGCCGCACCCGGACCCGTCCGCGTAGCCGGATTCGAGCGCCGCTGAGGCCTGGCGGCACTGCTCCGCATACTGGGGCGTCAGCCGAAGTTCCGGGCGGCGCGGGTAGGGCAGTGCGACGGCCAAATCCGCAATCACCTGCCCGGGGCGCGCGCTCATCACCAGGATGCGCTGGCTCAGATACACCGCCTCGAAGACGCTGTGGGTGACAAACACGCAGGTGATGCCTTGCGCCTGCCACAGGGCGAGCAGGTCGTCGTTGAGGCGGGTGCGGGTGATCTCGTCCAGGGCGGCGAAGGGTTCGTCCATCAGGAGGACGCGCGGGTGGGTGGCCAGTGCCCGGGCAATGGAGGCGCGCATCCGCATCCCGCCGGAGAGTTCCCCGGGATAGGCCTGGGCGAAGCCGGTGAGCCCCAGCGCCGCCAAGGTCAGTTCGATGCGGCGGCGGGCCTCTGCGGCGGGGGTGCCGCGGATGCGAAGGGGCAGGCTCACGTTGTCGTAGAGCGTGGCCCAGGGCAGCAGGGTGGGGTCTTGGAAGACGTAGGAGGTCTGGGCGGCGCCGTCGTCGGTGGCGACCTCCACCGTCCCGGAATTGGCCCGGTCGAGACCCGCGATCATGCGCAGCAGCGTGGTCTTCCCGCAGCCGGAGGGACCCAGCACGGCGGCAAACTGACCGGTGGGGACCTGGAAGCTGATGTCCGCCAGGGCCGCGACCCCGGACGGGAAGCGCCGGGAGACCGCGTTCAGGCGGATGGCCGCAGTCATTTACCCTAAATCCGGGAATTGCTCACACAAAGACACAAAGAACACAAAGAAAAACAAATCATTGAAGGCGTTGGGCCGACCACCGCGCGGGTGACCTCCTCGACCAACATATCGCGTTGAAAATCTTTGTGATCTTTGTGAACTTCGTGTGAGAACTGCTCTTTTTGGGTTTACCCCTAGGTCGCCTCGGGGCTCGCCTTGCCGCGCTGCTTTACCAGCTTGGGGTCGGCGACCAGCGCGCGATAGATCTCGACCCGGTCGCCGTCCGCCAAGGGTGCGTCGAGCGCCGTGAACTTGCCGAAGATCCCGAGCTTCTGCTTCTCCAGATCGATCTCGGGAAACTGCCGCAGCACGTCGGAGCGGATCACGGCGTCTTTCACCGTGGCGCCGTCCGGCACGTCCACATGGACCCAGAACTGGCGGGCCGGGTTGGCGTAAACGATTTGAACCTTCATTACGTCGATCCCGTGAAGCTGCGTCAGACGGCGTGGGCGCCGGCCATTTGGATGGATTTCCCGCTGGCCACATCGATCATGCGCTTGCCGACGACCAGGAACCCGGTGACCAGGAAGCCGCCCGGGGGCAGGATCATCATGAGGATTCCCATAGTATCGGGCATGACCCGTACCTCCATGAAATGGAAGGCGGGGCCTAGCAGCAGCGAGGCGTCGGCGAACAGGGTGCCGGCACCGAGGATCTCGCGGACCGCGCCGATGGCGGTGAGTGCCAGGGTGAAGCCCAGGCCCATGAAGAGCCCGTCCGCCAGCGACGGCAGCACCGGCTCCTTAGAGGCGAAGGACTCCAGTCGGGCCAGCGGCAGGCAATTGGAGACGATCAGCGGTATGAAGAGCCCCAGCACCTTGTAGAGGTCGTGCATGTAGGCATTCATCGTCAGGTCCACGAGCGTCACCATCGAGGCAACGATCAGGATATAGACCGGGATGCGCACCTCCTGGGTGATATAGCTGCGGAAGGTGGCGACCAGACCTCCGGAGGCGGTCATCACGACCGCGGTAGCGAGCCCCATGCCCAGCCCGTTGGTCGCGCTGGTGGTCATGGCCATGGTCGGGCACATGCCGAGCAGCATGGCCAGGACCCCGTTGTTGTCCCACAGGCCGTCGCGGGCGATTCTGCCGTATCCGATTGACATATCAGCGTACCTCGTTCGCGCCCTGGGGGCTCTGTGGCTGGGTCATCTGCTGCTTGTGACTGTCGAAAAAGGCCAGGCCGTCGCGGATGGCCCCGACCACGCCGCGGGGGGTGATGGTCGCCCCGCTGAACTGGTCGAACTGGCCGCCGTCCTTCTTGACCTTCCACTTCTCGACCGGCGGGTTACCCAGGCTCAAGCCCGTGAAACGCTCGATCCAATCGCCCTTCTTGATCTCGATCTTGTCGCCGAGCCCGGGGGTCTCCTTATGGGCCAGGGCGCGCACGCCCAAGACGCGCCCGTCCGCGCCGACCCCCAGCATCAGCTTGATCCGGCCGGCGTAGCCGATGCCGCTGACCTCATAGGCGACGCCCGTGACCTGGCCGTTCTTAATGGCCTGGTAGACCGTCAACCCCTCGCCTTCGGCGAGATCAACGGCGATGGTGTCCACGACCGGGTTGTTGTCATGGATGCCGTCGGGGATGACCGCGGCCAGCGAGTTCTGGCGATCCTCCATGGCGCGGGCGGCAATATCCTTGGCGGTCAGCGCGTTGATGACGGCGAGCAGCAGCCCGAAGCCGAGGCAGAAGGCCCCCAAGACCAGGCCGTGATAGAAGGAACTGTTCTTGTTCATTTGTCCCCCAGGGGTGCAAGCGGCTCGCCCCGGCGGGTACGTCCGAACCGGCGTGGCCGGGTGTATTGGTCGATGATGGGGGTCAGCGAATTCATCAGCAGCACCGCGAAGGCCACGCCCTCGGGGTAGCCGGCAAAGCTGCGGATGACCCAGGTGAGCAACCCGACACCGCAGCCGAAGATGAGCTGCCCCGACTTGGAGACCGGCGAGGTGACATAGTCGGTGGCGATGAAGAAGGCGCCCAGGAAGGCCGCCCCCGACAGCACTTGAAAGGCCCCGTCGGTGAAGCGCTCGGGGTTGCCGAGATGGCCCAGGGTCGCCGCCAGGAACAGGGTCCCCAGCATCGCCGCCGGGATGTGCCAGGTGATGACCTTCTTCCAGATCAGGAAGAGCCCGCCAGCCAGGATCAGCAGCGCCGAGGTCTCTCCCAGGCTCCCGGCCCGCAGCCCCAGGCCCATATCCATCAGGTCCGGCATCTGCCCCATGGACGCCGACACCGTTTGGCCCATCGACAGTCCGGTCTTCACGATCCCGAGCGTGGTCGCGGCACTGAACCCGTCGGGAATCTGGCCGCCGAAGGTGATCGCCAGGGCCTCCTGGAAGCCGGGGGTCCCGCTCCAGAAGAGCGGGTGGGGCGCGACCCAGGAGGTCATGGCCACCGGGAAGGAGACCAGTAACGCGACGCGCGCCACCATGGCCGGGTTGAACAGGTTTTGTCCAAGCCCGCCGAAGATCTGCTTGCCGAGCAGAATGGCGAAAACCGCCCCCAGGAGCCCGGTCCACCAAGGCGCCCAGGGGGGCAAGGTCATGGCCAACAGCCAGCCGGTCAGCACGGCCGAGCCGTCCCCCAGGGTGGGCATGAGGCGCTGGCCGCGCATCAGCAGTCCCAGCCCCTCCATGGCCGCGCAGGCGCCGACGGTCACGGCGAACAGGAAGACGGCGGGCCAGCCGAAGAGATACAGGTTGAAGGCGGTGGCCGGCACCAGGGCCAGAATCACCGTCGTCATCGTCTTTTGAACGCTGGCCGCCGAATGGGTATAGGGCGCGCTGGTCGTCGCGGTCTCGGTCATCATGCCTCTGCCGACTCCTCTGCCCGCGGCTGGCGGGCGGCCGGCGGGGTTCCTTTGGTGGTGGTGACCTTGGCAGCCTTGGCGTCAGCGACACGTTGCAGCCGTGCCCGGTGGGCCTCGGTCAGGGTTTTGGTGCGTTCGTGCTTGGCACGGTCGCGTTCCTTGGCCTTGAGCATCCCCTTGGCATAGTTGAAATACTGTACCAGCGGGATATGGGAGGGACAGGCCCAGGAGCAGCTCCCGCAGGACAGACACTCGGTCACGCCCAGGTTGTTCGCGCCGTCCAGGTTGTCGGTGCGGATGAAGGCGGCCATCTCCAGTGGCACCAGGCCGCAGGGGCAGATGGCGACACAGGTCCCGCAGCGGATGCAGGGGCCTGCCTCAGCCTCGCCGGTCTCCTGCGCGTTGAGTGCGAGGATGCCCGAGGTCCCCTTGATCACCGGCACGTCCAGGCTCGGGAGCGGCTGGCCCATCATGGGGCCGCCCTGCACCAGGCGGGCGGGTACGCCCACCAGGCCGCCGCAAAAGTCGATCAGGGCGGTGACCGGGGCGCCGATGGGGGCGAGGATATTGCGGGGCTCGCGCACGGCGCGCCCGCTGACCGTCACCACGCGCTCGATCAGGGGACGCCCGTAGCGCACCGCGTGGTGAATGGCCTGGGCGGTGGCGACGTTGTGGACCACGGCGCCGATGTCCGCGGTGAGCTTGCCGGCGGGGGTCTCGCGGCCGGTGAGTGCCTGGACCAGGTGCCGTTCAGACCCCATCGGATACTGGACTGGCACCGCCCGCACCTGTACGTTCGGAATGCCGGCGGCGGCCGCGGTCATGGCCTCAAGGGCCTCCGGCTTGTTGTCTTCGATGCCGATGATGACCTGCGGGGTGCCCAGGGCGCGCGCCATGATGCGGGCGCCGTCGATCACCTCGTCGGCGTGCTCGCGCATCACACGGTCGTCGCAGGTCAGGTAGGGCTCGCACTCGGCCCCATTGAGCACCAGCATCTCGAGCTGGCGCTGCATCCCCAGGTGCAGTTTCACCACCGACGGGAAGGCCGCGCCCCCCAGACCCACGATGCCCGCCTTGGCGACCAGGTCCCGGATCTGCTGCGGGTCGGCCGCCAGGGGATCGGCGATGGGCGTGGGTAACTGCACCCATTCTTCCTTCCCGTCGGGCACCAGGACGACGGCGGTCTGGGGCAGCCCGGAGGCGTGCGGGGAGGTGACCTCGGTCACCGATTCGATCAGCCCGGAGGTGGGGGCATGGGCGGGGGCCGAGATCGGACCCTGGCCCTGGGCGATCATCTGACCCTTCAGGACCCGCTCGCCCGCGGCGACCAGCAGCCGGGCCGGAGCCCCGATGTGCTGATGCAGCAGGATTTGGAGTCGTTCCGGCATCGGCAGGGCGGTGATCGCCTTGTCGCTGGCCAGTTCCTTGCGGTATTCGGGATGGATGCCGCCGCGGATCGCAAACAGTTTCATCGCTCGCTCTCCAAAAACTAGTGGGCCGTGGCGGGCTTGGGCCAGTGCCAGGTATTGAGGGTGACCGGGATCGGGCGCATGCTGATCGCGTCGGTGGGGCACACCGTGATGCACTTGCCGCAGGCGTGGCAGGACTCGGTGAGAATCGTATGCATCTGCTTGGTGGCGCCGAAGATGCCGTCCACCGAGCACTCCTTGAGGCAGCGGGTGCAGCCGATGCACAGTTCCTCATCGATGATGGCGTACTCGGGACCCCGGTCCACGTGCCCGGAGAGGTCCAGCGCCACGCCCAGGCGCCGCGCGATGGCCTCGGCCACCGCCTTGCCCCCGGGGGGGCAGAGGGTGGGGGGGGCGTCGCTGGCCGCGAGCGCCTTGGCGGCCTGGGCGCAGCCCACGTAGCCGCACTGGCCGCATTGGGACCCCGGCAGCAGCGCCTGCAGATCGGCTTCGAGCGGATCGACCTTGACGGCGAGCAGGCGCGCCGCCGTACCCAGGATGCCGCCTAAGGCGACACCGATGACAGTGAGACTACCGACCGCGAGCAACATTAGGAGATCTCCAAGTTCACGGCAGACATAGGACGAGGTTTAGGATGCGGTACCAGCGGCGCCTAGGCCGTGGGGATGCCCGAGAAGCCCATGAAGGCCAGCGCGAGCAGGCCAGCCGTAATGAACCCGATCGGGGGGCCGGCGATCAGGCGCGGTATCTGAGCCAGCGCGAGCCGCTCGCGCAGGCCGGCGAAGATCACCATCACCAGGCTATAGCCGACGGACGAGGCGAAGGCGAAGGCGGTGCTCTCCAGGAAGGTCATCTCCCCTTCGATCAACAGCAGGGCCACACCCAGGACCGCGCAATTGGTGGTGATCAGCGGCAGGTAGATGCCCAGCATCTGGAACAGGGGCGGGGAGACCTTGCGCACCGTCATCTCCGTGAATTGTACGGCCCCGGCGATCATCAGGATGAAGACGACGGTGCGCAGATAGCTCAGGCCGAAGGGTTCGAGCAGGTATTCCTGCGCCGCCCAGTTGAGCATGCACGACACCGTGATCACGAAGGTGGTCGCCAGCCCCATGCCCATGGCCGTATCCACGCGCGTGGTCACGCCCATGAATGAGCAAAGACCGAGAAAGCGCGCCAGGATCACGTTGTTGACCAGGATCGCGCCGACCATCAAAAGGACATATTCCTGCATTGCCTACACCTTAAGCTGATTCGTTGTGACTGACTTGGACCGGTTGACACTCGCCGGCGCCCACGCGGCGCAGGAAACGCGGGGCGCTGGCACCGCTCGCAAACAGGCGGCCGGCGCCCAGGCGGGCCAGTCCCAGACCCAGGGACAAGCCGGCGAGGGAGGCCAGGATGGTCGTGCCGTCCGAACCCCAGGCCCATTGGGCCAGCCCGCCGCCCAGGAACAGGGTGGCGAGCGGGATGGCGTAAGCGGTGAGCGCGGCCTTCACCAGGGCATCGGAGCGCACCCCCACCACGACCCGCTCGCCGACGCGCAGCCCGGGGTGATCGGTGAGTGCAAAACGCCGTGCCGCGACGCGATTGGCGATGGTGCCCAGGCCCTTGGCGCCGCAGGACCCGGACGCGGCGCAGTGGCCGCAACTCGTGGTCTGTTCCGGCTCCAGCCAGGCGCGCGCCCCCGCCACCTCCACCACGCGGGCGACGCCTTCGACGAAATCCGGGGGCCCCAAATCCAGCGTGTGCATTGTATCAGGCATCAGACGCGACCCCTGCCGGCAACGGCAGGCCGTTCGGGAGCGGGTCGCGCCCGGGGGGGCCACTGATGGATTTGGGGTATGCAGTGCAGCCTGACACGTCGGTAACCTCGGGAAAACCTAGGGAAATGGGGGTGTTTGCGACAATGCTGCAACGCACCATGCCGAATTTACGACAAAGGGCGGCGACAGGCAATGTATCGATATCATTAATTTCGCAAAAGCTGCGCGCCAGCCTAACACCGGTCACATTCGGATGATACATAAGCAAATAATATGCCATATACTCGACGCCCTGCACAGATTTCGCTGGGGCGACAATGGGGCCAAGCCGCCGCTATGGTCTCGCTTGAAGACGCGATGATTGGAGTCGAGATGAGTCACCCCCGCCACGACCACGCCGACCACCAGGGTCACGCCCACGGCCAGGCGGCGTCGCTGCCCGCGTTGCGGCTGGCCCTGATCCTTACCCTGGGCTTTGCCGCGGTCGAGGCCGCCGCCGGCTGGTGGTCCGGCTCGCTGGCGCTGCTCGCCGACGCCGGCCACATGGTCACCGATGCCGCCGCCTTGGGGCTGGCGGGCCTGGCCGCCTGGCTCGCGGCCCGCCCGCCCTCGCCCCGACACAGCTACGGCCTGGGGCGCGCCGAGTCCCTGGCAGCCCTGACCAATGCCGCGGCCATGCTGGTGGTCGTGGCCCTGATCGTCGTCGCCGCCTGGGGCCGCTTCCAGTCGCCGCGCACCATCGACGGACTGGCGGTCAGTGCCGTCGCGTTCGTGGGCCTGGCGATCAACCTGGTGGTCGCCTGGGTCCTGTCCCGCGGGGACCAGGATCTGAACGTGCGCGGCGCCCTGCTCCATGTCATGGGCGACGCCCTGGGGTCCGTGGCCGCCATCGCCTCCGGCTTGGTCATCTGGGCCACCGGCTGGACGCCCATCGACCCCCTGCTGTCGCTGCTCATCTGCGGCCTGATCCTCTCCTCCAGCGTGTCGCTGCTCGGCGAATCACTGCACACCCTGTTGGACGGCGTCCCCGGCACCCTGCCCCTGGAGACCGTCGGGATGGCCCTGGCCCGGGTGCCTGGCGTCACCGAGGTGCACGACCTGCACGTCTGGTCCCTCTCCTCCCGGCGGGTCGCCTTGTCGGCCCATGTGCGGGTCCCCGATCTGCGGGACTGGCCGCGGACGTTGGAGGGCCTGCGTGCCGCCGCCGCGGCCCTGGGGATTGAGCACGTCACCCTCCAGCCGGAACCCGCCGAGCAACCGGTTCGCTGGGGTACGCGCCCGGCCAATCCGGCGCCGTCCGCCGCCCCCCGGCACCTGCCGCCATGAGCGCGCCCGGCTCCTGAGCCGTGCCGGTTGGCCAGTGCCCAGTGATTCGCCGCGAATCCCGGTATACTGATGCCCCGATCGGCCCGATCGTCTACGGTGCCGGACTATGCCCTAGGGCAAGGAGTTGCGATGGCGATTTATCGCTGCAATAGCTGCGGTCACCTGTTGGAACTGCCCAATGACAGCGTCGGCGCGAGCTTGCCCTGCCCCAGGTGTGCGCGGCCGAATACGGCGTACGATACGACCGTTTTCGTCCGCAAGGTGGTGGAAAAATATTTCGCCCTGCGTCAGTCGCGGCGGGCGCGTAACCCTACCCCCGTCGCGGCGCAGTGTCCGTGGTGATGGGCTTGGGCGGTTACGGGTAAGTGACGAGTCAGAAATAAGTTAAACAGCGAGTGCAATCGGTGTCGTAGTCGTAATCGAAGAAGCGATGCAATTTGCCGTTCGAGAGAACCCGAGTCGCTAAGATCACCTCGATTACGACAACGACAACGACGCGACGAGCATTCCCAAACAGACTTCTTTAACCTGTTCGTGAACCGATTCTAACGGGGGTCGGGTAGAAGGGGTAGCCCGTAGGGTCCGCTGTGCGGACCAGCGACCCCGCGGTGCGCTCGATGATGGGGACCAGGATCAGCGCCTCTCCCCGGCCCGCTCCAGTCGCTCGATTTGGCGGTCCTGGAGCCCCGACAGCAGTGACAAGGACGCGACCGTGCCAATGAGCGCAAAGAGCATGTCGGACTGCGTGTCCCAGGGATCGCCCTGAGTGCCGAGAAACGCGTCGGCACCTGCTCCCAGCGCCACCGCGGCACCCCATTCGATGAGTTCGTACGCCGCGCTGATCGCGAGCACGATGCACACGACGATAAACGCCAGCATCTTGCGGCCATGGACGTAGTGGCCCCGAATCAGGACCTCGCGCGCGGCGAGCGCGGGGACGAACCCCTGGAAGAAATGGCCGATCTTGTCGTAGGGGTTGCGGTGCAGCTCGAGCGCCTCGGCAATCTGGAATCCAAGCGGTACCCTGGCGTAGGTGTAAGCGCCGCCGAGCATGAGTACCAGCGCGTGCAGAAAGATGCAGACATACAGCACCGTCGAGAGCGGGAAGCGCCGATAGGTTGCGCCCAGTACGGGGAGCACCAGGACGATCGGAAAGACCTCCATGATCCAGGTCAGGCGGTCGTATGGATGGGCGCCGGACCACGCGAGCAGGCCGACGAGAATGGCAAGGGCGGCCAGGAGCGGCTTGGTGCGGTCAGGGTTCATGAATTTTGCGCAACCTTGGGAATAAGATGGTCGGGTAGTGGGGGCAGGTACGAGATCTTGCTGCGTTGCCGAGCGGACGAAAGGCAACGCGATCCTGTTGGAGAAGAAAATCTGCGAAGTATCTGGTGTCCTCCATTTTCGCGTAGTGTAGTTCGTTGCCTACTGCCACGAGGCGCCAATCTCTAAACTGACCTGAGATTATCGGCTTGACTATTCCGTAATTCTGCTGAAACGCAAGGTATTTAGCCTTTGTATGAGCCAAGTGTTGACGAAGCAACTCAGCTTGGGCCTGGATCATCCTTTGTATGAGCCAAATGTTGACGAAGCAACTCAGCTTGGGCCTGGATCATCGTTTCGGGCAACCGCGCGATTTCCTTCCTCCTCCACGCTTCCGTGTTCGTGCGTGACATGATAGGACTAATTCGCGCCGAGGCGCAGGAAGAAGAGGGGCGAAGCACGAGCCCGCTTCAAGCCGCGGCCGAGCCGGTCGTTATCGCGCCGAGCTAAGCTTGGCGTCTCTTGCGGGGTGAAAGTCCCCGTCGGGTAAGGGCTAGCGACCCGCCCGTATCGAGTGTTGGTCCCATTGCGGAGTGGGGTAACCCGCGAACAATA
>Ga0247839_1000518_pt1 | contig 68336 bp, 64 predicted proteins | sample LaCruzMarch2015__6_FD_192405 | JGI IMG/M metagenome (GOLD analysis project Ga0247839, IMG submission 192405) | Freshwater microbial communities from meromictic Lake La Cruz, Castile-La Mancha, Spain - LaCruzMarch2015_16m | ecosystem: Environmental > Aquatic > Freshwater > Lake | place: Spain...
TAACGCAACAAATAACTGCACCTTCGTCACTTTTCGGCTATCTGTACCCACGCTGATAAATTCGGCATCTTTTCCAACCAATGTAGCATTCATAGCTTTTGCGGCTTCGCTTAACAACATCATATAGGAGCTCCCTCGCGCCCTTTTAATGCTAACTGCGCCACTAGCGCATCTTCAAAAGGCTGTTTAACACCAGCAATTTCTTGATAATTTTCATGACCTTTACCTGCTACAAGCACAATATCACCTTGTTTTGCCAATTGAACCGCTAGTTGAATTGCCATTGCACGGTCTGGCTCAACATTAAAATTGCCCTGCATACCGCTCACCACAGCGCTAATAATTGCTGCAGGTTCTTCACTGCGCGGGTTATCAGACGTTACAATTACCAAATTCGCTAATTTACTTGCCACCGCACCCATCAACGGGCGCTTACCTGCATCACGATCGCCGCCACAGCCAAATACACAAATCAATTGACCTTGTGTTTGCTCTTTTAACGTACTTAATACTTTCTCTAATGCATCTGGCGTATGCGCGTAATCCACCACCACTAGCGGCAAATTACCGCCACCAAATTGCTGCATACGACCCATAACTGGTTTAATTTTTGCAATGACACTCACGGCATCTGCCAAGCCTACTTTGAGTTCTAGTAGCGTAGCCAATACCGCCAACACGTTATATGCATTAAAGCGACCTAGAACTGGCGCAATTAACGGGCTAGAGCCTTGTGGCGTGACGACCTGCATACTCAAACCGGCATCATGCAATTTCAAATCTCTACCGCACACATCAGCAGCTTCAAAACCGTAAGTCGTGCACGGTTTATCTTGCGTTTTTAGTGTACTGGCTAATGTTCTACCAAAAACATCATCAACATTCACAACCGCCGCACCTAAACCGTCCCAAAAGAAAAGTCTTTGTTTGGCTTCACCGTAGGCTTCCATAGTTTTGTGATAATCCAAATGATCACGACTTAAATTAGTGAGCACAGCGATATTAAATGCCACACCATTAACGCGTCCTTGATCTAAACCATGCGACGACACTTCCATCACGACTACATCCGCATGTTGTGCTACATAGTCTGCCAGCATGCCTTGCAGCAGAATCGCGTCTGGCGTAGTGTTAACAGCGGCTATTTGTGAAGTTAAAAAACCGTTGCCAATAGTGCCTAATACCGCTGTTTTTTTTCCTAACAAAGTTAAGCATTGCGCAATCCACTGACTGACTGATGTTTTACCATTTGTGCCAGTAACGCCAATCATACTTATCTGCGCTGATGGTGCTTTATAAAACTCTGAAGCAATAATGCCAGCCTGTTGCTTCAAACCTTCAACTGAGGCGTTACTTACCTTCCAGCCTTTTTGCCATACAAAATCTTGCGCTTCCCAAACCACCGCTTTAGCACCCGCCTTAATGGCTTGTGCAATGTAGTTTCTACCATCGCTCTTTTCACCCGGATAAGCTAAAAACAACGCCCCCATCTGCACGTGACGGCTATCTGAAGTAATGGAAGTAAATGACTGATTAAATGAAGCAAGAATGGTCATATCCCCTCCTTAGCATCTTCATCATTACCTACAAGTACCACATTATTATTTGGTGCATCTTGTTGCACAGAAAACAAGCGTAAGGTATCGGTCATCACCGCACTAAACACAGGCGCTGCAACTGCCCCCCCATAATAAGCGCCATTACTCGGCTCATCTATCATCACAGCAATAATAAATCGTGGATTAGAGGCTGGCGCCATTCCAACAAATGAAGCAACGTATTTATCATCAATATAACCATGATCACCTAGCTTGTGCGCAGTACCTGTTTTACCGCCCACGCGATAGCCAAGCACTTGTGCTTTTATTGCGGTACCGCCTGGCTGCACAACCATCTCAAGCATATTTTTTACTTGATTCGCAGTAGTTGCTGAGAAAACTTGATGTCCTACCGGCGGTTCATTAGCACTTTCATTGATTTTTAATAAAGAGATTGGGCGCAACTCACCTTCGTTGGCGAATACCGTATATAGCCTTGCCATTTGTAATAAAGTGACGCTAATGCCATGCCCAAATGACATGGTAGCCATTTCAATTGGGCGCCAAGTTTTGTAGGGCCGCAAACGACCAGCCGCCTCCCCTGGAAAACCAACTCCTTCAATATGCCCAAGTCCAAGCTCGTTATAAATATTCCACATAAACTGCTTGTCCAAAGTTAATGCAATTTTGGAAGCTCCTACGTTAGAAGATTTTTGAATTATTTCTGCAACAGTTAACACTTCTTGCGGGTGCGAGTCGTGGATAGTTGCCGGCCCTATACTCAGGCGACCAGGTGCAGTTTGTATTTTTGTTTCTGACGAATATTTGCCAGACTCTAAAGCTGCGGCGGCAGTGACAGGCTTTAATGTTGAACCTGGCTCATAATTATCAATAAGCGCACGGTTACGCGTCTTACCTTTAATATTTATCGGATTGTTCGGGTTGTAGGTAGGAGCGTTCGCCATAGCAAGCACTTCGCCAGTTTTAGCATCTAAAACCACCACTGAGCCGCCTAGCGCTTTATGAGTCTCGACTGCTTTCAGCAATTCACGATGCGCCAAATACTGAATACGAAGATCTAAAGCTAACGCTACATCACGACCATCTTGCGGAACAACAACTGCTTGTAAATCTTCAATAATATGACCTGCTCTATCCTTAATCACACGACGGCCGCCGTCCTTACCTGACAACATGGCATTCTTTGCCAGTTCAAAGCCTTCCAAACCTCTATCTCCCGAACCTTTATCACCAGGTCCTGTAAAACCTACCATGTGCGCAGAAACATCCCCTGATGGATAATAACGCTTGTATTCGCGCTGTAAATCAATGCCTGGGATACCTAGCTTCATTACTTTTGCGGCTAACTCAGGTGAAATACGACGCTTTAAATAAACAAACTCACGCTCACTATTGGCGAGTTTCGTCTTCACCACATCAATCTTTAGGTTTAATAACGCAGCTAATTGTTTAGTTTGCTCCTTATTAATTTTCACATCTGGCGGACTCGCCCATACAGATTCAACTGGCGTGCTAATTGCTAACAATTCGCCATTTCTATCGGTAATTTTGCCGCGTTGTGATTTTAAAACAATGCTACGGCTATAGCGCGCATCCCCCTTATCTTGTAAAAACTCTTTATGAATTCCCTGCAAATAAACGCCACGACCTATTAGCGTAGCAAAACCCAGCAAAACGACCACCAATAGCACACGTCGGCGCCAAGCAGGCAACTTCACCACGATTGGGCTATGAACAGGAGTTCTAATAGGCATGCGCATAGCCATCATTGCACCGCCCCAATACTAGATTGCACATCCGGTGACTTGGCATCTTGTTTTTGCTCCGCCAAAACATTAATTTTTGCGGGTACCACTTGCACACGCTTTGCATCAGGAACTTGCATTTGCATTTGTTGTGTAGCTATTTTCTCTATACGCGAATGCATAGCCCAGGTACTTTGCTCTAGTTGCAGTTGACCATATTCCTGCTCAATTTGTTTTGCAGATTTATTACTTTGCTCCAGCTCAATGTAAAGATTGCGCGCTTTGTGCTGTGAATTCACCAACCCTAAAGCAGAGAACATCAACGCAAAAAATAAAATGAGATTTAGCCGCGTCATGCTACGTTTGTTCTTTCTGCTACACGCAATACTGCGCTTCTTGAGCGCGGATTCGCTTTCACCTCTTTTGCACTTGGCTTAATGGTTTTTCCCACAACCTGTAATTTTGGCTGCGGCAAATCCGCTGCACGCACTGGAAAGTTTGCAGGTAAGTCATCGCGATTCACTTGGTCACGAATGAATTGCTTCACAATACGATCTTCTAGCGAGTGAAAACTAATCACCACCAAACGGCCATGTGGCGCCAACAATGCCAAACACTGCTGCATGGCTAGCGATAACTCCTCAAGCTCTTGATTGACGAAAATCCGTAAAGCTTGAAATGTACGCGTTGCGGGGTTCTGGCCAGGCTCAAACCGCGTGACTGCCCCTGCCACGACCTTGGCAAGTTGCCCTGTAGTGGTGATGGCGCGCCCGTCATTGCGCTCCGTAATAATCGCCCTTGCAATCTGCTTAGCAAACCGTTCTTCACCATAATTTTTTACAACCTCCCCTAAATGCTGCTCTGTTGTCTCGGCTAAAAAATCCGCCGCTGTTTTCCCGCTACTTTGATCCATGCGCATATCCAGTGGCGCATCGTACCTAAAACTAAAACCACGACTTGCATCATCGATTTGTGGTGATGAAATACCCAAATCCAGCAAAATGCCGTCTACTTTTAAAACACCCATCGCATTTAGCTTAGCCTGCATCCCCGCAAAATGACTATGCACTATGCTAAAACGTGGATCTGTAATTTCTTTGCTTGATTCAATCGCCTTCAAATCGCGGTCAAAGGCAATCAAGCGACCTTTAGTGCCTAGTTGATCTAATATTTTTTTTGAATGCCCGCCGCGACCAAAGGTGCCATCCACGTAAACGCCATCCGCTTTAATGGAAAGTGCCAGTACCGCTTCATTAAGAAGTACCGTAATATGTGAATTTGGATTTGTTAACTCAGGCACTTCTGTTTGCTGCTTTTCTAAATTTAAAGCACCTTTTGCAGACGCTTTTTTTGGAGACACTTTTTTTAAAGACAATGATGCTTTAGTGGGCGCGCTGTTCACGCCCTTAATCACAGAGAGAATCCCTCGAGTTCTGATGGCATGGCGAAATTGTCATCCTGCATTACTTGTGCAAGTTGCGCACGCCAGGCTTCCATATTCCATAATTCAAAGTGACTACCTTGACCAACTAACATCACCTCTTTTTCAAGCCCCGCAAAATCTCGCAATACTGGCGACACCAACATACGACCTGCGCTATCCATTGCTACATCTTCCGCAAAACCAACCAACAAACGTTGTAAAGCGCTGGATTGTTTATCGAATGATGACAAAGCCATCATTTTGGCTTGAATCGGCTCCCAAGCAGGTTGCGGATATAACAGCAAGCAACGATGTGGATGCGCAGTCAACACTAAATCGCCAGCACATTGAAGTTGCAAAGCTTCTCTATGCTTAGTTGGCACAGCTAATCTGCCTTTAGCATCCAAACTTAATGATGTTGCGCCGCGAAACATGTTTAAATAATTAACCTATATTTTTACTAAAAATTAATAAAAAAGTGAGGAAATTCTAACCGCCCTTAGTTTTAGCTAGAAACGATTTAAGTAGAAAATCTCCACAAAACCCCACTTTTCCCCACTAAGGTGAACTATAGATAAAAAAATTGGGCAACGCAAGCCCTTTTTTACTATTTTATCTATATATCTCAATGACTTAGCGCATTTTTATGCTAATAATAATATCGTTATAAATTAAGCACATACGAAATTAAGTGAATGTAGATTATTAGAACAATGCTGAAAGCGATTGAATTATAATTGGTGGGGCTAAAATGGTAAAAATGAAGAATGTTTGAATTATTTAAGTCGTTATTCCCCCTCAGATGGGGATAACGAGAAATTTAGTGAAGCTGGCCGATAAGCCGGGTTCTGTAGGCCTTATTACTAAGACTGACAGTCATTCATCTAGGCGCACAATTACTTGTACGCTCAAGCAACCTACCCGCTAGCAGCGCGAACCACGCCTTATTACCCTAAGGTAAAGTGCTAGCCTATTTGGTCTTGCTGCGAATGGAGGTTACCGCGTTTCACCGTAACTAAATACGCTCGTCTCTGTGGCCCTATTCCGCGCCTTATACTCGGTTACCCAAGCTTTCAACGTACGGCCGTTAGCCGTCATCCCGCTCTATGCAGCCCGGACTTTCCTCCCCCCACTTTCGTGAGCGGCGACTGTCTAGCCAGCTTCAAACGTATTTTAACACGCCACACCATCGTTCTGAGTAAAGCGAAGAATCTTGATAATTGTACAAGTTAAAAACTGGGCTCTTCGACCTGCTCAGTGTGACGGAAGCGCATAGATGGTTTAGACCTTAAATCCCCTGCTACCGCACCTGAGATTTACATGATTTCGGGAGGATTTCGGCAAGTGCCTGCTTGAACATATCGAGTTTTCACGTATATTCCCGAAATCATGTAAATCCTAGGAAAAAAGTGGTAAGACATAGCCTTTTTTGGTTACTTTTTCTTGGCTAATCAAGAAAAAGTATCTCGCTAGCCACGCGAAAGGGACTACTTACATACTGCGCAATGCCTTCCAGTTATTGCGCCCGACCATGCTATCGATCTATATTTTCTGACACCAATATCTCTAGCAACAAAATAGGCTGAAACAATAAAACTTATTCAAGTTTGAAACTAAATAAGCTATCAAAAACGTATCTAACAACAAAGCCAAATATTCCAGCCAAAACGAACTTAAAAAAATTCTCGTCCCAAAGCTCAAAAGCTCTGACAAGAAACTTACTTACGAAAGTTGTATTTTAAGAAATATAGCCGAACCAAATAGTTTGGCAATAAACTGTTTCTCCATTTACACTCCCTCAATTTACACAACCAGCTTCCAATTGAGCATCTGCCCCGCCCTCAATGGTACCAAAACATCCCCCCCATCAAACGGCAAACTTTCAGGCACTTTCCAACCCTCTTTCACCAAAGTAATCTGTGCTTTATTCCGCGGTAAGCCATAAAAATCCGCCCCATAAAAACTCGCAAAACTTTCTAATTTATCTAAATCACCCGCTATTTCAAACGCCTCCGCATAAAGCTCTATCGCCGTATGCGCGGTGTACATACCAGCGCATCCGCAAGCCGCTTCTTTAGCATGCTTGGCATGTGGGGCACTATCTGTGCCCAAGAAGAATTTAGGGTTGCCAGAAGTTGCAGCTTTTACCAAAGCCACACGATGCTCTTCACGCTTTAAGATTGGTAGGCAGTAGTGATGCGGCTGTATGCCACCTTTAAACATGTCATTACGGTTCATCAGCAAATGATGCACGGTAATGGTTGCGGCAACATTATCTGGCGCATTCATCACAAAATCTGCTGCGTTTTTGGTGGTGATATGTTCAAACACAATTTTTAAAGATGGATATTTTTTGATCAGCGGCATCATATGGCGCTCAATAAATACGAGCTCTCTATCAAATACATCCACATCAGCATCGGTGACTTCTGCATGTACCAACAGCGGCATACCAAGATTTTCCATCGCCGCAAGTGCGCTTGCGCATTTATCTAAGCTAGTCACGCCTGAATCGCTGTTGGTGGTAGCGCCTGCTGGGTAAAGCTTCACGCCGTGAATAATGCCACTGGCTTTTGCTTTAGCGATTTCTTCCGCTGTGGTGTTGTCAGTCAGGTACAAGGTCATAAGAGGTTCAAACTGCATACCTACTGGTAACGCATCTAAAATACGTTGGCGATAAGCTATCGCTAACTCAGCAGTTGTGACTGGCGGACGCAAGTTAGGCATAACAATAGCACGAGCGAACTGTTTAGCAGTATCTGGCAGCACCGCTTTTAAGGCTGAGCCATCACGTAAATGTAGGTGCCAGTCGTCTGGTCGTGTGATTGTGATTGAAGTCATGGCAAGTGAGTTTGGAGTAGTCATATTTAAGGCTTTATCTAATTAATTTTAATTGTTTATTTAAGTATTTTTTTTAACTTTAATGCAAAGTCATACAACACATTTTTCTTTTCATGGGTGATTTCGGTGGCAAGCTTTACCGCCTGCTTAAGTGGCAAATCGACAAGTAACAACTTCAAGACTCTCACTGCTTCCTCTGGAATTTCTTCCGCTTCTTTTACCGCAGCCACTTCTACCAACAACACAAACTCACCACGCTGTTGATTTGCATCGGCTTGCAACCAAGCACTAGCTTCACTTGCAGCGCAGGTGTAAAACGTCTCAAAAGTCTTGGTAAGTTCACGCGCAAAGGTCAAACGACGTTCTGCACCTAGCACGTTCGCTATGTCTTCCACACATTCAATAATTCGATGTGGCGCTTCGTAGAACACCAAAGTCACGGTTTGTGATTTTAAACTTTCTAACACCTTACGTCGCGCAGCACCGCTGGCGGGTAAAAAACCGTGAAAGTGAAAGCCATTTTGCGTAATGCCAGAAGCCGACAAGGCCGCAATGACAGCGCTCGCGCCTGGAATCGGCACCACTTTAACACCAGCTTTACGCACCAAGTCAACCACAACAGCACCTGGATCGCTAATGCCTGGCGTGCCAGCATCTGTTACCAATGCGATATTCTCGCCTGCTTGAAGTTGTGATATTAACTTTTCAGCGGATTGATGCTCATTATGTTCATGTACGGCAATGAGCCTTTTGCTAATGCCAAAATGCGATAACAACCCTGATGTGTGACGTGTATCTTCAGCTGCAATGGCGTTGACTGTTTTAAGCGTTTCTAAGCCTCGAATGGTAATATCACCCAAGTTGCCGATTGGCGTTGCAACCACATATAATGTACCGAAATTATTCATAACCGAGAGTTTACAACTTAAGAGAATATATCGCCTATGGAAATGAATAAAAACTATGCTGGCCTAGAAACAGAAAACCTAGCTTCAACTTATTTAATCAATCATGGGCTTAAATTAGCAGCTCAAAACTATCACTGCAAATACGGTGAAATTGATTTGATTATGAAAGACGCCAAAACTCTTGTATTTACTGAGGTTAGGATAATATGCAATAGTCAATTTGGCAGTACTGGCACAAGTATTACTCCGAAAAAACAACAAAAACTTATTCTAGTCTCGCAAAATTATTTGCAACAGCACCGTGACGGTTTACGTCGCTTTGATTCCATCTTAAAGAACAAGACCGATACCAACCACATAGAATGGGTACATAATGCATTTGACACATAAAAGGCGTATCATTCGCAAAAATAAATAACAGTTTCTCAATTGCTCTCAATTTAAGGAGTCAAGTATGAACAAAAAAACCGCAATAAAACTTATATTATCAGCAACGCTCATTTCACATATTACGGCCTGCGTGCCTGTTGTAGTAGGCGGAGTAGCAGCTGGCGGCGCCATAGCTGCTGACAGACGCACTTCTGGCATTTACGTTGAAGATGAAAATATCGAACTAAAAGCCCTTAAAAAAATGGAGACAAACTTAGGTGAGAATGCACATGTAAACGTTACCAGCTACAACCGCAATGTATTGCTAACAGGTGAAGTGCCAGCTATAGAATCTAAAACTAAAGCTGAAAATTTAGTAAAAGAAATTACTAATACACGCTCTGTAACCAATGAAATTATTGTAGGGCCAAAATCATCTATAGGCTCACGTAGTAATGACACTTATTTAACATCTAAAGTTAAAACGAAATTTATTACTGAAAATAAATTTCCAGCAAACTATGTCAAGGTAGTGACAGAAAATAGCGTTGTTTATTTATTGGGCATAGTAACTAAGGCAGAAGGTGACGCCGCAGCAGACATTGCCAGCAATACTGACGGCGTGTCTAAGGTAGTTAAGGTATTTGAATATATGCCGTAGCACTTCAAAACACTCGCTTTTAACAAATGGCAACTAGCTTAAATTACATAAAAAACGGCAACCAAATCAAATGACAAACGAACACAAAGAAATGCAAACACATGGCGAAATTATCATAGAAAGCATTACCAGAGCAGGTAAGCCTTTTCGTCCTAGCGACTGGGTAGACCGTATGTGCAGTACATACGCAACCTTTGGTGACGATCGGAAACTTAAATATTCACCTTACTTAAAACCCAAAGTTTTGAATGGGGGGCGTTGCCTAGCGGTAGATTTAAAATTAAAAACCGTTAATCCTGAAGGTTATGCTCAATTGATGCACTTTGCTGATGAAAATCAACTAAACATTCTTGACGTCGAAGGCAATTCTATCGCCGTGCCTCATTAAAAAATCTACTTTGGGCCTGCCTTGTACTTACTGGCCAATAATCTTCTCAATGTATTGTTTAGTGATTAAACCTCTCTTGACTTTGATTAACTCGCCCCTTGGATTGTAAATAAAAGTGGTTGGCATAATATCGGCAGATCCTACTTGCGTAGCGACCGATTCATCGCCCAATACAATTGGGTAGGACATTAGCATGTCGTCGACAAACTCTTTTACTGATTGCACACTTTCGTAATCAAACACTACACCAATAATCATGAGGTCTTTTTTTTCACGTTGATCAAATAGACTTACTAGATCTGGCACCTCCTCCAAACATGGTCGACACCAAGTAGCCCAGTAATTAACTAGCACCCACTTCCCCTTATAATTGGACAACTGGTGTTTGACACCTGCGGTGTCATTCAACACAAAGTTAACGCTAGACTTAGCCTCCGCTATTGACGACTGACTAACAACGATGATGGATAAAACCAATGTCAGCTTGAGCAATAATTTTCGCATGTAACTATTCATAAAATTAGGTTAAGAATAATGATGTCAATGTAATTAAAAGTAAGACATGGTGTGATAAATGGACGCTTCTTAAACTAGATAGAACAGCAAGTTTGCGATGCCATAAAACTGAAATTCATTTTGCTAGTGTTAATATAAACAATATCATACAATCATATTATCTGATTGAATGCACCTATAAAGTATAACAATGGCGTTAAACCTAAATATCCCTACTCTTAAAGATGACCCAATCATCATCGCTGAAACACGCCCGCAGAAAATTGGGCAACTACTTGATGTGTTGCACTCAAAAAATCCGCTTGATATTGCTTCACAACTACATGGCGAACTTGAAATACTTAATCGTCAAAAAGTCTCTCCTAAATCCAGAGTGCAAGTATTGGATACGTATCGGCCAGTATTAATGAGCACTGCACAAGCTCTTGCTGAAGACTTTATTAATGCTGCATTACCTTTACACGACAAAGCTAAGTTAGCTGCTACAGCAGTTGAATCACTCTGGTGCGAATTAGGTTATGGTTACAAAATTGCGTTGGTCGATTTACAAAATCAACTCATTAAACTCGGTACCGATAAAAGCTCAGTACATGCCATACAACGTGCTATGCATGCCATTTCCGAGCATACTCTGGTGCTTTACCAAACCTACATTACTCCACCAGAAAATATTTGGAGTGACTTGCATCAATTATATTTTTGCGCGATTAAACTTGGCATTCAAAACATTAAAGTAGAAGCTGAAACAACTTCTAAACCGTCAATCAGTATCGAAGACACATACAAACAGGCACTTCTGATGTCGCTTGCAGATCCGCAGCATCTAACCCAAAGACATATAAGACTCACTTCAGAGTATTTAGCCTTTCATGTTGAAAATGCAAAAATTTCCATCGTTGCTCCTATAGAGATCACGACTAGTTGCTTTATTGTTAATTTATCTTCGAACAAACCACCTATCCCTTATAGTAAGCAAAAAATTGCGCCAAATCCAGACAGCGACATATTATTGCAAACCCTAGATTTAGTTATCGCCATTCATCAAGATTTGGGTACATTACAAAATGGTCAACTACCAAAAGACGGTGGCATTCCTGATGAAGCCAATCGCGACGAATTTATGGATCTGTTAACCTACCTCATCAAGCACTGGGGAATGACGCAAAAGCGCATTTTCAAGCGAGCCGAATCTAAGGGGGAAATTGAAATCGTTACTGGCATTCCGGCCATACATTATTTCTCTAGCGCGGATGCAGATAATTTAGGTGCTAATAAAATTAGCAATGTCGCAACACATAGTGATAATACACCGCAATTTTCACGCTGGCACATCACCAACATAAGCCCTATTGGTATGTCTGTACATAGACATCCAACCGCTGAAAAAAATATTAGAATTGGTGGGCTTTTAGGATTTAAAGCCAAAAATGAACTCAACTGGTCACTAGGTATAGTTCGCTGGGCAAGTTGTGGCAGTAGAGATAGATTAGACATGGGAGTGCAACTTATTGCCCCACATGCGCAAAGTGCAATGGCTCGTTTGAACAAAACTGGGCGAGAAGAAATGGTGTTGTTGCTACCTGAACTTAAAGCTACTAACCAAGTTGCCACTATTATTGCGCGAGTAGGAACTTATAGCCCTGCACAGCTTCTATCAATAAGCTACTACAATAATACGAATGTTATTATGTTGACCAAAATGCTAGAGCGGTCACATCTTTTTGAACGCATACAATACAGTATCATCAATTAATTTTATCATTCAAAAAAATTCTAATGCTTTATAATCAACATACAAATATTTAATTGTATCTTTTGCATTTGCCACTTCACTAAAACGTTTTTTTTAGTTACGATACGTATTCATTTTTAAAGTATTATTCAAGTAGAGGTTTTCATGAGCGAGCATATTACACACCTTAACGATGCAGGTTTTGAACAAGATGTTCTCCAGTCACAACTTCCTGTATTAGTAGACTATTGGGCTGAATGGTGCGGTCCCTGCAAAATGATTGCGCCTATTTTAGATGAAATATCTAAAGAATATGCCGGTCGCTTAAAGGTAGGCAAACTCAATATTGATGACAACCAACTTACTCCACCAAAGTATGGTATCCGAGGTATTCCTACTCTCATGCTATTCAAAAATGGTAATGTAGAAGCAACAAAAGTTGGTGCGTTATCAAAATCTCAATTAACAGCATTTATTGACAGCAACATTTAAACACATTACGCTACGCATATAGTTATAAGTGCTTAATTTTAATTTTTAAATTGAGCACTTGTCAAAGTCAAAATTTAACATACATCTCTTTTTTCAATTCATTAGCTTTAGCTATCCCCACACAATTCTTGTTTTAGTGAGCCTCCATGCACTTATCCGACCTTAAACATCTACCCGTTACTGAGCTTGTTGAAATGGCAATTGCCGATGAAATCGACAACGCCAGTCGCATGCGCAAGCAAGATCTGATTTTCGCCATTTTGAAACATAAAGCTAAAAAAGGTGACAGCATTTTTGGAGATGGTACGCTAGAAGTACTACAGGACGGCTTTGGCTTCTTACGCTCTCCAGACACCTCTTACTTAGCTGGGCCAGACGATATTTACGTTTCACCTTCACAAATACGCAGATTTAATTTACATACAGGCGACAGCATCCAAGGTGAAATCCGAATTCCTAAGGACGGTGAGCGTTACTTCGCACTAGTGAAAGTTGAGCTAGTGAATGGCGAAGCGCCAGAAAACACCAAACATAAAATATTATTCGAAAACTTAACTCCTCTATTTCCAACCATTCCGCTCACACTAGAGCGTGACATTAAAGGTGTTGAAAATATTACTAGTCGTGTGATTGATATGATTGCCCCAATTGGTCGTGGTCAACGAGGCTTGCTTGTAGCTAGTCCTAAAAGTGGTAAAACTGTGATGATGCAAAACATCGCGCACGCTATCACAGCCAATCATCCTGATGTCATTCTAATCGTACTTTTAATTGATGAGCGTCCTGAAGAGGTAACAGAGATGACGCGCTCAGTTAAAGGTGAAGTAGTAGCTTCTACTTTTGATGAACCCGCTACACGCCATGTTCAGGTTGCCGAAATGGTACTGGAAAAAGCTAAGCGCTTAGTAGAGCATAAAAAAGATGTCGTGATTTTACTAGACTCCATCACACGTTTGGCAAGAGCCTACAATACAGTCATTCCCTCATCAGGCAAGGTGTTAACTGGCGGCGTTGACGCCAACGCACTACAGCGTCCAAAAAGATTCTTTGGTGCTGCACGCAATATTGAAGAAGGCGGCTCTCTTACCATTATTGCTACAGCACTCGTAGATACAGGCTCTCGTATGGATGATGTAATTTACGAAGAGTTCAAAGGTACAGGGAATATGGAAATTCACCTTGATCGCAAGATGGCTGAAAAACGTCAATATCCTGCAATCAATGTCAATAAATCAGGCACGCGCCGTGAAGAACTTCTTATCGAAAAAGATGTTCTGCAGAAAATCTGGGTACTTCGCAAACTACTTTACCCTATGGATGATCTCGAGGCGATGGAGTTCTTGCTAGACAAAATCAAAGCCACAAAAAACAATGCTGATTTTTTTGACAGTATGCGCAGGGGCTAAACTTAACAATTCAACCTTGCATAGTCAAGCGATTGTAAATATAATACTCGGCTATCGCAAATCGTGCGTCTTAAAGACGCATATTTCCATGCTGTCTTTAAGACACATTTATAAAGTGCCGTATCATTCGGCAAAATTGAGGCTATTATTATGAAAGATGGAATTCATCCAGAATACCGTGACGTTGTTTTTCAAGACATCGGTGCAGATTTTACATTTATGACCCGCTCAACAATTGCGGCGCGTGACAAAATTAAATGGACTGATGGCAAAGAATATCCGCTAGTTAAGATTGAAGTATCATCAAAATCACATCCATTTTATACTGGCAAACAAATGATTTTAGACACGGCTGGTCGTGTTGATAAATTCCGTAAAAAATACGGCATGTAAGCAGTCTTTGCAAGCCAGATTGCAAATACAAAGGCAGCTCAGGCTGCCTTTTTTAATTAACCTGCTCATATTATCTTTTCTCTATGTCCAAATAGAAGTTATGGCTAAGTACTGCAATCGGTTAAAATCTCCCAATCGCTTCAAAAGACTATGACTGCTACTTCACTTTATGCGCTTTCAACTTGATCATGATTGGCAAGGCAACATGTCCACACCGCGCGCACGCGTGGGCGACGGCGTAAAGACACAGTTATTACTTGTACTATGCGCAATTTGGGTGCTACTTGGCTTAACTGGGCACGCGCCTTGGAAACCACTTGAATCCACTAGCATTAGTGTTGTCAAAGCTATTTTAGACGGCGGCAGTTGGATTGCGCCGTTAGCTAGTGGCGCAAATTTACTAGAAACTCCACCTTTATACTATTTAAGCGCCGCCGCAACTTCTAAATTGCTGTCCCCATTTACGAGCCTGCATGACGGTGCTAGGTTAGTAAATGCACTTTGGCTATCAATTTTATTACTGATGGTTGGCATGACAGGCCGAGAACTCTGGTCTCGTGGTGTTGGTCGTCATGCCACATTTATTATGATTGGCACAATAGGCTTAGTGATCAGTGCTCATAGTTTAAGTGCAGAGGTGGCAGGTTTAACCAGTGCAGCTACTGGATTTTATGCGTTAGCACTTTCTAAAAGACGCCCTTGGCGTGCAAGTGGTCTATTTGGCACAGCAATGAGCATTGGATTTTTATCTTTCGGCATCATGCCAATACTCATATTGATTTGCACTTCACTAGTTTTACCCATCCTTTTTAAGCCATGGCGCACGCTTAGTTATTCTAAATTTTTAAGCACCTCTATTTTAATTTCCATCCCAGTAATCTTTACATGGTTAGCTTTATTTCAATACTATTACCCGCTACTTTTCACTCAGTGGTGGCACGGTAATTTATCGAGTTTCAATCAATCCAACCACCTGTATTTTTTACGTATTTTAGTTTGGTATGCTTGGCCAGCTTTACCACTTTCCTTACTAGGATTATGGCGTTATCGCCGACAACTGTTCACTAAACCTAAATTTCAATTAATGATTGTCTTTTTTAGCTGCGGTCTATTTTTCTTAGGCTTTGGTGCCCAAACTAAAGATATAAATGCACTACCTTTATTATTACCTTTAGTTGCGCTAAGTGCAGGTAGTGTTGAGCATCTGAAAAGGGGATTAGCTGCCGCTTTAAACTGGTTTGGTGTGATGCTATTTGGTTTAATTGGCGGTCTAATCTGGCTGGGTTGGATTGCTATGATGACAGGCTATCCAGCAAAAATTAAAGTGCGTATGCAGTTTTTATCGGGATTAGATACTTTAAGCTTTAGTTGGATTACTTTTATTATTGCAATCATAATTTCTCTCATATGGGCCTTTGTTTGTCTTAGAGCTAAGCAAACCAATAAATCTACTGTTACTAACTGGGCTGTCGGTATGACTTTTGGTTGGGGATTACTGATGACACTTTGGCTACCCCTCATAGATTCTGCAAAAAGCTACCAACCAGTATTTTTTAGTTTGAACAAAGCGCTGCCGAACCATTACTCGTGCATGAATAGCTTAAATGTTGGGCAAGCTCAACGCTTGTTACTCAATTACCATACTCAGATCAAACTGCAATCATTCGAAACAGCGCAAGAACTAAACTGTGATTTATATCTACTTCAAGATGTAAAAGGAGTTGGAAAAATGCAACCAGGTCCCGAGTGGGAGTTAATTTGGAGTGGCAAACGTATTGCCGATAGAAAAGAAGGATTTAGGCTTTTTCAGCGTACAAATTAGCCTGAAAGCAACATTTTACTACCTGCCAATAGTAAAACTAATGCTAAAACTTTTCTAATACTGGGATTCGAAAAATGGCGGCTGCCGAACTCAGCACCTATCAATCCGCCCAATATAGCCGCTACTACCCAGTAAGGCAATGCGCTTGGCAACATGGGTGTTTTTATCAAAACACCTATTAATCCTGAAATTGAGTTCACCAAAATAAATGCAGCCGCTACGCCTGAAATAACTTTAGTCTCTCCCCATTTAAAGAACAATAATAATGGGCTCAAAAATACCCCACCACCTATGCCAGTTAAACCTGAGAGCAATCCAAAACCTGCTCCTACACCCAACAAAACGGGTTTAGATACTTTATTAAGGGCTTCACTGTCTACACGTTTGGCATGGCTAAAAACATGCCATGCCGCAAGCAATAATGCCGCGCCAATGATGGGTTTGTAAATGTGGCTGGGCAAGCTTAATGTACCGCCAATCAATGCAGCGGGAATAGATGTCAGTGCTAAAGGAAGAAATAAATCTAAAGAAAAAGCGCCCGCACGATAAAATTTATACACCGCAATTGAAGCCACAAAAATATTCAATACTAATGCGGCAGGTCGCATTTCAATTGGGGCGACACCAAGCAATGCCATCGCCGCTAAGTAACCAGACGCGCCGCCATGTCCCACAGATGAAAACAATAATGCAGTAAAAAATATAAGAGAAATTAACAACAAGGCTTCTATTGGCATAAGGGTTACTTAAATTTACGGGTTTGATTTACATGGCTTGAATACAAAAATATGGCCATAAAAATCGTAAACGCCAAAGGTAGTACACCAAATTGGCTTAAAGTGAATATCACGCCATCATTTTTATTTTTTGGGTTCACTAACACAGTTACTATATCGTTTATTTGGCCAAGACAACCTGAATTTCATGAAAATACATTACCCGTGATGACTGCGCCATTGCTGGTTTGTGCAAGGGGGGGTATATAGTGTGCCATTGCGAAAAGTCTTTAAAGCACAAAAACAACTGTTGCAGAATCATGCTGATAATTAATAAACTGGTCAGTCGGTTTAATTATAGCGAAATAGGAAATGTCGCAAAAGTAAAATGAAAGGCAACAACAAACACCCCTGGTAGCGCAGTAACTTTTTCAAGTGCTTCAAAATACTTGCTTAATCTATGACATTCGACTGACTGTTTAAATCAAACCTTCAAATGTGTCTTAATCGCACTTTGCACTTGCGCATGCACGCCTACTCCAGCTTGTTCAGTCACATATTGTGCAATTTGCTTGCGCATTGATAACGCCCAGAATTTATTGAGATGTTCTGCAATATCTTTTTGGGCATGGCTTTGGTTTGGGTATGATTCATAAAAATCACCAATTTGGTTAGCCATTGTAATTAAGCGTTGAATATCCATTTTTACTTTTCTCTAAACTTACTCATTCATAATATTACCGGCATGACTGTAAATAACAAACCTATTATCTCTTGCAAAACCTATTAAAGTTAAGCCACAACGCTCTGCTACTCGGACAGATAAACCTGTAGGTGCCGAAACTGCTACTAACATGCTCACTCCAGCACTGGCAGTTTTTTGCACCATTTCAAAGCTTGCACGACTGGTAGTAATAATAAAACCCGTTCGATCAAGAGCATGTTTTGCCAGTGCACCAACCAACTTATCTAAAGCATTATGTCTACCTACATCTTCACGCAACAAACTCAAAGTGCCATCAACTTGTACATAAGCGCTAGCATGGGTTGCACCCGTTTGCTGTTGTAATACCTGCAAAGGCTGTATTGCTTGCAATCCACGTACAATCGCTTTTGCATCAAAACTACAATTTTTTTTTAATAGCGCTGGATAACGCATGGCTTGCGCTAAGTTTTCAGCCCCACATAATCCGCAACCAGTTTTACCTGCTAATGTACGACGTCTCTCTTTAAGTTGAACAAAACGTTCACTAGTAATTTCACAGTGTAATTCTATGCCATTACTTTGCACCTGCACTTCAATACCATACAACTCGCTAGCACTTTGTATGATGCCTTCACTTAGTGAAAAACCTAGTGCAAAGTCTTCTAAATCTTGTGCTGTAGCCAACATTACTGCATGTGAAACACCATTATAAATCAATGCTACTGGTGTTTCTTCTGCCAAACAATCTTGCGCGCTTTGTAAAATTTCGTCACGCCACTGTGTTACATTAAATGTGCTTAGAGGTACATCTAAAACCTTACTTTGTATCATTTATTCAAGCAGCATTAGATGCGAGGCTAGGCGCACAAGTGATGACAGTGCAATTAGCACGGCAAGGAGGTGCACAACGTATTGGTTCGAATGCTGCTTAAAACTAGTCAATTTTTGCTGCTTCTAAATCTTTACCAGCAAAAGCCAATTGCGCTTCACTAAAGGTTTTATAATGTTGTTGCCAATCAGAAAGCTGATTCACGCGCGTCACTTGCACAGCTGTGACCTTGAACTCAGGACAGTTAGTTGCCCAATCTGAGTTTTCAGTCGTAATCACGTTTGCACCAGATTCTGGATGATGGAACGTCGTGTAAATCACACCAGGTTGCACACGCTCAGTAATTTTTACGCGCAATACTGTTTCACCTGCACGACTTTCAATACCGACCCAATCACCTTCTTTAACCCCACGCTCTTCTGCATCATGCGGATGGATTTCAACGATATCCTCACTATGCCAAGCCACATTCTTAGTACGGCGCGTTTGTGCACCCACATTGTATTGAGAGAGAATACGACCTGTCGTAAGAATCAGTGGGAACTTAGGCGTTACTTTTTCAGTGGTAGCCACATACTGCGTTACAAAGAATTTACCTTTGCCGCGCACAAATTCATTAATGTGCATCGTTGGCGTGCCCAATGGCTGTTCGTCATTGCACGGCCATTGTATGCTACCTAACTCATCTAGTTTCTTAAAGCTCACACCTTTAAACGTTGGTGTTAAGCTTGCCACTTCATCCATAATTTCAGAAGCATGTAGATATTCCATCGGGTAGCCAAGCGCATTGGCGAACTTCGCTGTCACTTCCCAATCTTCCATCCCATTTTTTGGTGTCATCACGCGACGTACAGGTGAAATACGGCGCTCTGCATTGGTAAATGTACCGCTCTTTTCTAAAAATGATGCGCCTGGGAAGAATACGTGCGCGAACATTGCAGTCTCATTCAAGAACAAATCTTGTACGATGACACACTCCATATTTTCTAAAGCATGCGTTACATGTTGCGTGTTAGGATCTGACTGCACAATATCTTCACCAACGCAGTAAATCGCTTTAAAACTGCCTTCTATGGCATTGTCTAACATGTTAGGGATTCGTAGACCAGGGTCATTACTAAGCGATCTACCCCATGCACTCTCAAACAACGCTCGAGTAGCTTCATCTGATACATGACGATAACCTGGGTATTCATGTGGCATAGAACCCATATCGCATGAACCTTGCACGTTATTTTGACCGCGCAATGGATTAACTCCCACGCCTTCACGCCCAACGTTGGCGGTTGCCATCGCTAAATTGGCGATACCCATGACCGTAGTTGAACCTTGACTGTGCTCGGTAACACCTAATCCATAGTAAATTGCCGCGTTGCCACCTGTTGCATATAACCTTGCTGCAGCGCGTATATCCTCTGCTGGCACACCCATGACCAAGCCCAAAACTTCTGGAGAATTTTGTGGAAGCGCAGCAAAATCACGCCATTCTAAAAATGAATCCCACTCGCAACGTTCTTTTACAAAAGCTTCATTCACCAAACCTTCGGTCACAATCACATGAGAAAGCGCAGAAATTAATGCAACGTTAGTACCTGGTTGCAATTTGAGATGATAATCCGCTTTAACGTGAGGAGAATTCACCAAGTCAATCGCGCGCGGGTCGGCAATAATCAGTTTTGCCCCTTCACGTAAACGACGTTTCATTTGTGAAGCAAATACTGGATGTCCGTCAGTTGGATTAGCACCCATCACAAAAATAACATCGGCTTTCATCACAGAGTCAAAGGTTTGCGTACCAGCTGATTCCCCTAATGTTTGTTTTAAGCCGTAACCTGTTGGGCTATGGCAAACACGTGCGCAAGTATCAACGTTATTAACGCCAAATACGGCACGTACTAATTTCTGTACAACATAAACCTCTTCATTGGTACAGCGTGACGAGGTAATACCGCCCACAGAAGCTTTACCATATTTGGCTTGTATACGGGTGATTTCACTGGCAGCATAACTAAATGCTTCATCCCAGCTTACTTGTTGCCATTCATCATGAATACTTTTACGTATCATCGGCGTAGTAATACGATCTTTATGCGATGCATAACCCCAAGCAAAACGACCTTTTACGCATGAATGGCCGTGGTTTGCACCACCATTTTTATTTGGCACCATGCGAACAACTTCTTCGCCTTTCATTTCGGCGTCAAATGAACAGCCAACCCCGCAATAAGCGCAGGTGGTTGTCACACTATGTTCAGGTACACCGTAGTCAATCACGGTTTTTTCAATCAATGTAGCCGTTGGGCAAGCTTGCACACAAGCGCCACAAGACACACATTCTGAATTCATAAAATCGGTTACCCCAGCAGCTACTTTTGATTCAAAGCCGCGGCCAGAAATAGTAAGTGCGAATGTACCTTGTGTTTCTTCACAAGCGCGCACGCAACGTGAGCAAACGATACATTTACTTGGATCAAAAGTGAAATAAGGGTTACTTTCGTCTTTTTCTGCCTTCAGGTGATTTTCACCCTCATAACCATAACGCACTTCACGCAAGCCTACTGCGCCAGCCATGTCTTGCAACTCGCAATCTCCATTGGTGGCACAGGTTAAGCAATCTAATGGATGGTCTGAAATATAAAGCTCCATCGTACCTCGACGAATGTCAGCCAACTTTGGGGTTTGCGTATGCACCTTTAAGCCTTCAGCCACAGGTGTGGTACATGAGGCAGGATAGCCACGACGACCTTCAATTTCGACCACACATAAACGACATGAACCAAACGGCTCTAAAGAATCAGTAGCGCATAGCTTAGGCACGTTAATACCCGCAATAATCGACGCACGCATAATTGATGTGCCTTCTGGCACGGTGATTTCTCTATCATCTATCATCAATGTTACCTGAACGTTTGAATCTCTCGCTGGGGTACCATAATCTAATTGATCATCATAATTAGTGCGGGAGTGCTCATGCTGATGATGCGTATTGCTGTATTTAATGTCATCCATTTTTTTGCTCCAAACTACTTAACTATTCCAAAATCTTCAGGGAAATGATTCATCGCACTCAACACTGGATATGGCGTCATGCCTCCCAATGCGCATAGCGAACCATTCAACATCGTGTCGCTTAAGTCACGCAACAACTTAACATTTTTAACAGTGTCTTTGCCTGCAATAATTTTATCAATCACCTCAACACCACGGGTTGAGCCTATGCGGCATGGAGTGCATTTTCCGCACGATTCAATTGCGCAGAATTCAAATGCGTAACGTGCCATTTTCGCCATTTCGACCGTATCATCAAACGCTACGATACCGCCATGCCCTACAACTGCCCAAATATTAGTGAACGCTTCGTAATCTAAAGGCTTATCAAACTGGCTTTCTGGCAAGAATGCGCCTAACGGACCACCTACTTGCACTGCGCGTATAGGCTTACCAGTAGCGGAACCGCCACCATAATCATATAGTAATTCACGCAAAGTAATACCAAACGCAAGCTCTACTAGCCCGCCATGTTTTAAATTACCAGCCAACTGAATAGGCAAGGTACCGCGTGAGCGGCCCATGCCGTAATCTGCATAATACTGCGCACCCTTATCTAAAATAATTGGCACCGTCGCTAGTGAAATCACATTATTCACAACGGTAGGTTTGCCAAATAAACCTTCTATTGCTGGCAGTGGTGGTTTAAAGCGCACTAGACCACGCTTACCTTCCAAGCTTTCGAGTAATGAAGTTTCTTCACCACATACATAAGCACCAGCTGCGCGGCGCACTTCTAAGTTAAAAGTATGTGTTGAGCCACAGATTTTATTGCCTAAATAGCCCGCAGCCTCTGCTTTAGCAATGGCTTCATTCAAAGCTTTAAGCGCATGCGGGTACTCACTGCGCAAGTAAATGTAACCTTGTGTTGCACCCACTGCAACGCCCGCAATTGTCATGCCTTCAATTAGCACAAATGGGTCATCTTCCATAATCATACGATCTGAGAATGTGCCTGAATCACCTTCATCAGCATTACATACAATGTATTTTTGGTCGGATTTACAGCCAAGTACTGTATTCCATTTAATGCCAGTTGGGAAAGCCGCACCACCGCGACCACGTAAACCTGAATCTGAGACCGCTTTAACAATTTCAGCGCCTGTTAGTACAAGCGCATTTTTAAGGCCTTTATAGCCATCATGGGCAACATAATCTTCTAAGGAAACTGGGTCGGTAATACCAACGCGCGCAAATGTTAAGCGCTGTTGTTTTTTCAACCAATCAATTTCTTCTGTTAACCCTAAACTCAAAGGATGCGCTTTAGCATTTAAAAAGTCCGCATCAAATAACGATGGCACGTCTATAGCCTTAACTGGACCATAAGCTACGCGACCATTGTCAGTTGCAACTTCTACCATGGTTTCAAGCCAATACAAGCCACGAGAGCCATTACGGGTAATCGTTACTTCTAGTCCACGCTTTTTTGCTTCTTGTGCAATGGCAATGGCAACTTTTTCGGCACCCATTGAAAGCGCGCTAGAATCGCGAGGGATATATATTGTTGTACCTATATTAAGAGCAGTCATATTAAGCCCTTGCCTCCGCAATTAATGCATCTAAATCAGCAGCAGATACACGTCCATAGACTTCGCCATCCATCATTACCGCCGGCGAAAGTGCACAATTACCTAAGCAATACACGGCTTCGAGTGTTATTGCATCATCCGAAGTTGTTTGATGGTAATCCACATTCAAGCACTTTTTAGCATGCGCTTCTAGGGCTCCAGAACCCATCGACTGGCAAGATTCGGCACGGCAAATTTGTACCACATGCCGACCAGGCTTGTGCGTACGAAAATGATGATAAAAAGTCACCACACCATGCACTTCAGCAACCGACAAACTCAATGCTTTAGCAATCTGAGGGTAAGAAGATTCCGGCACATAACCGATATCATCTTGAATAGCGTGAAGTAACGGCAGTAAAGCACCGAGCATGTGTCGATATTGTGCAATCAAAGCGTCAACTTTGGCACTTAAATCTTGTTTTGTCTCTAAATCTTGCAACTTATTCTCTCCAAAACAACTAACAAAATATTCTTATACGCATTAGTATAATACACTTGTTAAACGCTGACCAATTCGACAAGCAATGACTAAAAAAGTGCTTAATTCTTCTCATCTCAAACCAAAAATTTTAGTGGACCAATTTGGTCGCATTGTAGATTACATTCGCCTGTCAATTACTGACCGCTGTGATTTTCGTTGCATGTATTGCATGTCAGAAGACATGACATTTTTACCGCGTGATGAAGTTTTAAGCCTTGAAGAATGCGTACGGCTCGTTAATATATTCGTAGGTTTAGGCGTAAGTAAAGTTCGTATAACAGGAGGCGAGCCACTAGTACGCAAAAACGCATTATGGCTTTTTGAAGCAGTTGGCAAGCTTGAAGGCCTCAATGAGTTGGTACTCACTACCAACGGAAGCCAGCTAGAGAGCCAAGCCAAAGACTTAAAAAACGCTGGGGTGAAACGCATTAACATTAGCGTGGATAGCCTCAACACAGAGCGCTTTAAAAAAATTACGCGCACTGGCGAACTAGATAAAGTGCTGCGCGGTATACAGGCTGCCAAAAAAGCTGGCTTTGAAAGCATCAAACTAAACAGCGTTCTCATGCGTGGAGTGAACGATGATGAAGCACTCTCATTGGTGAAGTTTGCGATTGATGAAGCAATCGACATTTCATTCATTGAAGAGATGCCGTTAGGAGATGTTACTCACACAAGAGAATCGACATTTTGCAGCAATGAAGATACGCTTAAAATACTCCAAAGCGAGTACCCGCTAATCTCCAGCACCGAGACTACTGGAGGCCCAGCACGTTATTGGCAAGTAGCGAATACTAATACAAAAATTGGCTTTATTTCACCACACAGCCATAACTTTTGTGAAAACTGTAACCGCATTCGCATTACCTGCAAAGGCGAACTTTACTTATGCTTAGGCCAAGAAGATAAAATAGAACTAATGCCGATTTTGCGTGCAAACCCAAATGATGACCAAGCAATTATTGATGCAGTTCTAGCGAGCATGGCAATCAAACCTAAAGGTCATGACTTTGACTTACGCCGAGCAGAACCTGCAGTGATTCGTTTTATGTCACATACTGGAGGTTAAATTTAATGAGTATCTCAGCAATTATCTTAGCAGGCGGTCGTGCCACGCGCATGAACGGTACAGATAAAGGCTTGGTGCTTTTACAAAGCAAACCACTAATACAGCATGTCATTGAGCGCTTAACACCTCAAGTTGATGAAATACTCATCAACGCCAATCGTGAGCTTGCCCAGTATCAAGCTTTTGGTTACACAGTGCTGAAAGACGAAGTAGACGACTTTCTAGGGCCTTTAGCTGGATTTAGCTTAGGTTTGCAAAATGCCAAGCATGATTATGTGCTTATAGTGCCTTGCGACTCACCATTAATGCCAGTTGATTTGGCACAACGCCTGATGTCTGCTCTAATTAAACACCAGGCGGATATTGCCTTAGCGAGCAGCGATAGCATTACTCACCCTGTATTTTGTTTGTGCAAAAAGATTTTATTGCCATCTCTAACTGCTTACTTAGAGCAAGGTGAGCGCCGTGTGAGTGCTTGGCAAAAAAGTCAACAATATATTGAAGTGGATTTTAGTGACTGCAATGAAGATTTTACGAACTTAAATACGTTTGAAGACTTAGCTGAGCTAGCGCTAAAACTAAGTTAAAAATTAAATGGCCCTAAATTGAAATTATGACAACTCAATTAGATTTATCTCAAATCATTTCCAACCCTAACTACATGGATGACTACGACCCAAACTCAATGCCTGTAGTTAAAGCCCGGCAATTTATCAAACAGTTTTTAATCCCAGTCATTGCAACTGAAGCCTTGCCGATTCGTGAGAGTTTAGGTCGAGTAGTAGCGGCAGATATATTGTCACCCACCAACGTGCCCAATTACGACAACTCGGCGATGGATGGCTATGCGTTTAACGCAGTCGATATGGACAAATCTACCCAGCTAAAAGTAATAGGCACGGCATTTGCAGGCAAAGCGTTTAATGGTGAAATTCAAAGTGGTGAATGTGTACACATTATGACGGGTGGCATGATACCCAAAGGTGCGGATACTGTCATTATGCAGGAGCGAGTAAATGTTGAAGGTGACTTGATTCGCTTTACAGAAGCACCAAAGCCAAAAGCAAACGTACGTTACGCAGGTGAAGATTTGCAATTTGGCAACATGGTATTGACTAAAGGCCACATGTTGCGAGCGGCAGATTTAGGTCTCATAGCCTCGCTTGGCATTGGTGAAATTAGTGTATTTCGTAAGCTAAAAGTAGCTTTCTTCTCGACAGGTGACGAGTTAGCAAGTATTGGTGAGCACATAAAAGAAGGTCAGGTATATGACAGTAATCGATACACTCTTTACGGCATGCTAAAACGACTTGGAGTCGAGATTATAGATATGGGCGCAATTACTGACGAGCCTGAGTTACTTGAAAAGACCTTACTTAACGCTGCAAAACAAGCCGATGTAGTCATAACTAGCGGTGGCGTTTCTGTCGGCGAGGCTGATCATATGAAGCAGCTACTCGCCAAACACGGCAAAGTGATGTTTTGGAAAATCGCTATGAAGCCAGGTCGACCACTTGCATATGGCAAGATAGGTGCGGCACACTATTTCGGTTTACCAGGCAACCCTGTTGCAGTCATGGTAACTTTTTATCAATTTGTACGCGAAGCCATGCTAGTACTAATGGGTCAAACCAACCCAGCACAACTACCCACGTTCAATGTTATTTGTACCGAAAAAATTAAAAAACAAACCGGACGCACTGAGTTTCAGCGCGGCATATTATTTTCTGATAGCGATGGCATATGGAAAGTTAAACCAACTGGCGCACAGGGGTCAGCTATTCTAAGCTCGATGTCATTAGCGAGTTGCTTCATTATACTAGATGAGGCCGTAGGCAACCTCGAGGCTGGCGCGATGGTGCAAGTACAGTTGCTTGATGGTATTGTTTAGCATTGCCACATTTCTCGCACATTAACCAATTACACTCAAATTCAACTGAATATTTTCCATTAGAAAACATGTTCAAATTACTTTTATGAAAAAAAATAAATCACTAAAAGACTTACTGCTCATTCATGAGTTGGCATTTATTTTACTCATTGTTTTAGCAGCTACCGCAGGTGCTATTGGCATCAATCTTTGGGAGAAGTCTAGCCAAGAAGCAAATCGTATAAGCGCTTTAGTGACAGAAGTACAGCAGACACGCGGTGATTTATATCGGCAAATGAAAGAGTTATTTGATGCCTACTTTTTAGATGATGCCACTGCACTTGATGAATACAAGGTTTTCACTGAATCGGTTGAAAATCACTTCATCCAGTTAAATGCCTTGGCAGTTGATGATGCTGAAAAAGCTGTGATTCATGAGCTGCATGTTAATTACAAAAAATTTGTCGTTGAAACGCCTATCCTATTTGATCAATTTCAACTTGCCAATAGTGATGCATCTAAACTAGCAATCAATACAGATATTGAAACAGGCCTATTTCATCGTTATGAAGACATACTAGCGCGTACAGAAAAACTACTTAACCAAAAACAGTTGGAATTAAGCCGTCAACTGACAAGCACCAAGCGTACTGCCAGTATTTTATTGATTATTCCACTAATATTGGCTGTGTTACTGCTGATTTTTTCCAGAGTATTTTTAAAGCGTGCAATCGTTAAGCCTATTGAAGGTGTACTGAAAGCGACATCGGAAATCAGCGCTGGCAATCTCAGTCACAGAGCTTCGGAAGAAGGTGTTCAAGAACTCATCACAGTGTCTCAAGCAATCAATGTCATGGCAGATAAATTGGCCTTTAGCCAAGAAGCGCTCGTAAGATCAGAGAAACAAGCAGCTCAAGGTTTGTTGGTACCTATGCTAGCCCACAATATACGCAACCCACTGGCCAGCATTCGTGCAACCGCTCAGGTAATGGAAGACCCTGATAATGATGCTGAAACGCATGAATCCCTCATTGGCATCATAGACACCGTAGATAGATTGGAACGCTGGACAGGTGCGTTATTAGCTTATTTACTTCCACTCAAACCGCAACCCAACAGCACTAGCGTTAAAGATATTGTAGAGGGTGCTTTGATGCCACTGCAACAGAAGATAAAAGAAAAATCTATCCAGCTTACGCTACCAAAATGGCCAAAAGATAATGCAGTCTATACTGACCAGCATTTACTAGAACAGGTGATCTATAACTTGGTTTTAAATGCCATCGATGCTTCAAATAAAGACGATAGTATAGAAATTACACTTGAACTTACAGCGAATGAATTTTTCCTGCAATTACTAGATTGCGGTTGCGGCATGCCCTTTACCCCAGACCCAAGCGCCATGAGCGCACCTTCTACCAAGCGATTTGGTACTGGCTTAGGAATACCATTTGCGTTCAAAGTCTGCGATGCATTGGGTGGTGAGTTAGATTTTAAAGCGCGCCCAAATGGTGGCACTGCAATTACAATTTTTCTTCCTAAAATCTTGCGCCTACCAGTCAATTAAAAGCGAATATTAATATTAAAAAGTAATAAATATTAAATATTGTCATTTTGATGACATAGGCTATTGCCTTAATCTGACTTTTTATCAACAATGGTGAAAGACTCTCAATTTAATGGAAAACTCAATGCTTAATCACGCAGTTCCCGATTTCCAGCTACCTGCAACCAGTGGCAAGACCTTTCAACTTTCAGACTTTACTGCTAAAAACTTAAATAAAAATATCGCACTCTATTTCTATCCTAAAGATTCAACGCCTGGCTGCACTACGCAAGGACTTCAATTTAGAGATGCATATCTTGACTTTCAGTCGCTTAATACTGAGATTTTTGGCATATCTCGTGATAGCATAAAATCGCATGAAAATTTCAAAGAAAAATTTACTTTTCCATTTGAATTACTGTCAGATACTGAAGAGTTGGCCTGTAATTTATTTGGCGTAATGAAAATGAAGAATATGTACGGAAAACAAGTACGAGGCATAGAGCGAAGTACCTTTATTATCGACAAAAATGGAGTTTTGGTAAAAGAATGGCGTGGCGTTAAGGTGGAAGGCCACGCGACTGAAGTACTTAATTATATTAAAACTCTTTGAGAGTCCTTTAAATTAACGTCTAAATTAGAAAGTAGCGCATGACGAAAAAAATCTTAAACAATACCAAACTTTTTGTACTAGATACAAATGTATTAATCCATGACCCGTCTAGCTTGTTTCGCTTCGAAGAGCATGACATTTTTCTGCCGATGGTGACGCTAGAAGAACTTGATAACAATAAAAAAGGTTTAACAGAGGTTGCGCGCAGCGCCCGCCAAGCTAGTCGGAATTTAGAAGAAATCGTCGGAACTGATTTAATTGATCTTGAGCTTGGCTGCCCACTTAATATCAAAGGCAATCGGCATCTCTCTGGCCGATTATTTTTACAAACAAAAGAAGTAACAGTCGAATTACCAGGTCTAGCGGGAAACAAAGCTGATAATCAAATTTTAGGTGTCGTGCTAGATTTACAAAAAAGCCAACCTAAGCGCCAAGTCATATTAGTCAGCAAAGATATAAATATTCGCATTAAAGCTCGCGCCATCGGCATGCTCGCTGAAGATTATTTCAATGATAAAGTACTGGAAGATACCGATCTTTTATATAGCGGCATGAAAGAGCTCCCTGCAGATTTTTGGGATACGCACAGTAAAGAAATGGAATCTTGGCAAGATGCTGGCCGCATGTTTTATCGTATTAACGGCCCCTTATGCAAAGCATTTTTAGTGAATGAATTTGTCTATTACGAATTTGAAAAGCCTTTTCATGCCATAGTTCGCCGTGTAGAGGGCAATTCAGCAGTTTTGGAAGTGGTTAAAGACCACTTACAACCCAAGCATAACGTTTGGGGAATTAATGCTCGTAACCGTGAGCAAAATTTTGCACTGAACTTGTTAATGGATCCTGAAGTTGATTTTGTTAGCCTTTTAGGGCAGGCAGGTACAGGTAAAACATTGCTGACATTAGCTTCTGCACTTACTCAAGTATTAGATACAAAAATTTATTCAGAGATTATCATGACCCGTGTCACAGTCTCTGTAGGTGAAGATATTGGCTTTTTACCAGGGACCGAAGAAGAAAAAATGGGTCCATGGATGGGTGCGCTAGACGATAATTTAGACGTACTCAATAAAAGTGACGATACTGCAGGCGAATGGGGGCGTGCTGCCACGCAAGATTTAATTCGCAGTCGCATTAAAGTTAAATCACTTAATTTTATGCGTGGACGTACATTTTTAAATAAGTTTTTAATCATTGATGAAGCACAAAACTTAACGCCAAAACAAATGAAGACACTTATCACGAGAGCGGGACCAGGTACAAAGGTTGTTTGCTTAGGTAACATCGCACAGATTGATACCCCCTATTTAACAGAAGGAAGTTCTGGTCTTACTTATGTAGTCGACAGATTTAAGGGCTGGGGCCACAATGGTCACATCACATTACTGCGTGGCGAGCGCTCACGTTTGGCTGATTTTGCTTCCGAGGCTTTGTAAAAGCACATGAATAAAGGTTTCTATACATTATTAGCCGCGCAATTTTTATCCGCATTGGCCGATAATGCATTGCTGTTTGCAGCGATTGCATTGCTTCAACAAATGCAAGCCCCAGATTGGCATGAACCTTTATTGTTACAGTTTTTCGTGATTTCTTACATTGTTCTTGCACCTTTTGTGGGCTCGTTTGCAGATGCCCTACCAAAAGGGAAGGTGATGTTTATTTCAAATGGAATAAAATTCATCGGTAGTCTTTCAATGATTCTAGGAATGCCACCGCTATATGCTTACGGCATTGTCGGAATTGGGGCTGCAGCTTATTCTCCTGCTAAATATGGTATTTTGACAGAACTTTTACCACCAAATAAATTAGTTAGTGCAAATGGATGGATGGAAGGTTCAACCGTTATTGCAATTATATTAGGTGCAATTATTGGTGGATTAATGGCAAGCATTGATCCAAAAGCTGCCATGATAGCTATCACTGCACTGTATCTAATTGCAGCCGGTTTTAATATGTTCATTCCTAAGTTGCCAATCGATCACGCGTTGCCTAAAAAGAATCCTTTATTTATTCTTAGTGATTTTTACCGTTCATTTGTAGCATTATGGCGTGATCCACAGGGGCAAGTATCACTCTCTGTAACCACTTTATTTTGGGGGGCAGGAGCTACTTTAAGACTAGTGGTCATTGCATGGGCTGGAGTTATATTAGGTTTTGAAATTGACAATGCTACACAACTCATTGCATCCGTTGCATTGGGCGTTGCAATAGGATCCATGATCGCCGCACGCTACATCACTCTTGAAAATGCTGTAAAAGTACTGCCCGCAGGCATTGCGATGGGCGTATTAGTCATTGCAATGGCATGGGTTACTGAGTGGCATTTAGCAGCCTTATTACTGTTTACCATAGGTGTACTAAGCGGATTTTTTGTTGTTCCTCTCAATGCCTTATTACAGCATAGAGGACACCTACTGATTGGTGCTGGGCACTCGATTGCTGTACAAAACTTTAATGAGAATTTAGGGATTTTATTATTAAGTGGCTGTTATACATTGATGGTAAAAGCCAATCTAGATATCAATTTCATCGTGGTGATTTTTGGTGTCTTCGTGATTATTTCTATGGGTATGATTAATCGGCTTTATCGCTGCCAAAACCAGCGTTTAACAATAGAAAGTCCGCCGAATAGTTAGGCCTAATGAAGCTTAACCTGAGATTCGGTTCGGCGCGTTATCAATCGCGCTAGTGTTTGTAGCGCCATGCTCCAAAAACCGTGCAGAGCCATCAAATGCATCTTATACAAAGATTGATACATCAATCTTGCAATCAATCCTTCGATGAACATAGTACTTCCTGAGATTGAGCCCATCAAATTGCCAACAGTTGTGTAACTTCCTAAATTGACTAAAGAGCCATAGTCGAGGTATGTATATTCTGGCAAATCCAATCTTCCAGCTACACGGTTTTTAACAGTTTTAACTAACATAGAAGCCTGTTGGTGTGCAGCTTGAGCGCGTGGTGGAACATTTACATTTGTATGATCAGTCTGATTATTTGTGATCGGGCACGCCGCACAGTCTCCAAAAGCAAATATATTAGTATCAATCGTAGTTTGTAATGTACGTTTCACCACCAACTGATTTATATTATTTGTTTCTAATCCACCAATTTTTTTCAAAAAATCTGGCGCTTTGATTCCCGCCGCCCAAACGACTAAAGCTGATGGGATAAACTTTCCTGTATGCGTGTAAATTCCCTTATTCGTTACCTCGGTAACACGTTCGCCTGTGTAAAGATGTACATCCAATTTTTTCAGTTCCAACTGTACCGAATCTGAAAGTTTGGTTGGAAGCGCAGGCAACACTCGCTCACTAGCTTCAACTAAGGAGATTTTAATATCATGGTCAGCGTCAATTTTATCGAGCCCGTATGCAGCCAATTCGCGCGTGGTATTGTGTAACTCTGCTGACAACTCCACACCCGTTGCGCCTGCACCAACAATCACGACTTCTAATTGACCCGCTTGCACGGGTACCGCTTGCGTTTGCGCGCGTAATAACGCATTGTGTAAGCGTCTATGAAAACGTTCTGCTTGCTCTTGTGTATCTAGCGCAATTGAATATTCACTTGCACCTTTAACACCGAAATCATTAGTTGTACTGCCCACAGCAATAATCAAAGTATCATAATGAAGCATACGCCTAGGAATCACTTCTACTCCATCTTCATCAAAATGAGCGGAAATTGATATTTCTTGTTTTTCCCTATCTAGGCCATCCATGCTACCTAAACGAAATAGAAAATGATGCCAATGCGCCTGAGCAAGGTAAACAAGCTCGTGCTTTTCTGGATTCATACTACCCGCAGCAATTTCATGCAAAAGGGGTTTCCACACATGTGTTTTAGACTGATCAACAAGTGTAATAGTGGCATGACCTTTACGGCCTAATGAATCACCAAGTTTTGTAGCAAGCTCTAAACCACCAGCGCCGCCACCTACAATAACAACTTGATGCAGTGAATTATTAATTGTATTTTTCAATTGAGCCTTTAACTAACATTTACCGTACTTAAATAAAAAACGGCTACTGCAATTATACAGTAGCCGTTATATGATTAAATTAACAATCAGTTATGAAATCATGCTTCAACTGACAGTTATTTCATCCAAGTTTTTTCGCCATCACCTTTATACACGGTACGAATATAAGCAATTGCTTTTAATATATCATCCGTCGATAGACCATCACCTGTCTTTCCTGGTAACTGATTATGCCAAATAAGCATCGTGCCTCCAGAAGTGCCTGGTGTGCCACCTGCTATGGTTTCAAACATGCCCTTATCCGTTCCATTTTTCTCATAAACCCACTTTGTATCGAAAGCACCTGTACCTCCATTTTTAACAAGTGAGGGAGCCATCAGACCACCTAGGTTGCCACCATGACAGCCTGTGCAGCCATTGTATGACAAAACTTTTTTACCCACTTTAGCTGCTTCTGGATCTGCTGCGTATTTTTTAGTATAAGGATTAATGCAAGTCGCTAAAAATTCTTTTGACTCAGGCGTATCTGTTGCAACTACTTTAATTGCTAACGGACTATTGTCTTTCGTGGAAATAAAACTACAGGATTCTGAAGAAGCCGATGCGGCTGAATCTTTGCTACCAGTACTTGCACCTTGTTTATCACATGCGCTTAATGCTACTAAAATCAGCGTCAATACTAAACTAAATCTACCTTTAATCATTTACAATCTCCAGATTCAAAAATGTGAGCCTAGTATCTAAGCCCTAATATTAAATAGTTTTTATTTTAAATATCATTCGTCACTGTGGCTTTGACACCAAGAGAATAATTTATCTGACGCATAAAAACGGCTACAGTAATTATACAGTAGCCGTTTCAGATTTTATAGCAATGTGAAGTTATTACAGTGCTATTGCTAAGTTTTAATCAATTGATTATTTTAACCAATCTTTATCGCCATCACCTTTGTACTCAGTACGGATGTAAGCAATGATTTTTAAAATTTCATCGGTCGACAAGCCATCACCAACTTTATCTGGTTGTTGTACATGCCAAACTGGCATTAAACCACCTGAGGCACCTGGTGTACCAGCTGCAATAGTCTCGAACATGCCTTTATCTGTGGAGTTTTTAGCATAAACCCATTTTGTATCATAAGCACCTTGACCGCCCTGTTTGTTTAATGACGGAGCCATCACACCTTCTAGTTTGCCACCGTGGCAACCAGAGCAACCGTTATAGCCAAATAATTTCTTACCACCAGCTTTGATTAAAGATGGATCCTTTACATAAGCCTTCGTGTATGGGTTTACGCAGGTTTCCAAAAACTCTTTCGCTTGTGGCGTATCAGTTTCTGTTGCTTTTGTTGCCAATGGTGAATTATCTTTTGTTGAAACTAATTTACAGGCTGCGCTTGCTTGTGTTGTTGCAGTTAAGCCTACGAAACCAAGCATTGAAATTAATAATGCTGCCTTAATTGATTTAAAACCTAACATATCATCTCCTTATTGTAATGAATTTTGCTACGATCATTTTTGCAAACGCATTACTGAACGTGTATTTGTATAACGTACTTATTATTTATTCGGTTGACGCTTGAAATGCAAATAAAATTAGCATTTGTTTCGCCATTACTTAGCTTATATAAAAATGGCTAGCATGATTATACAGTAGGCGCTTAATTTATTACAGTGCTTGTCAGCTTTTAGCTAAGGCAATAATTTAGATTTACAACTATTAACCTTAGCTAGATTCCGTACTAAAAATAACATATAAGACTAAATTACTTTGCTTCTGCTTTTTTTGGAGTAGCTCCATATTTCTGATATGACTTCATTAAACTGTCACCCTCTACTACAGGCACATGAGGAATACCAAAATCGTCTAAAATCTTCATTATTTTATCTTGATTTCTATCGAGCGCACCTTGAATCATTGCCATGCGTTCTTTATCTTTCTTACGCACACCTATTGAAATATTCCAATATTCTTTACCTTTAGCATTTTGAGTTTCATATTCAGGAATTGGCATAACCACCATTGGTATTTTTGATTGTTTAGCGAAGTAACCACCAATTGGTCCCCAAGCAATTGCAATATCAATGTCACCCTTGGCTAAATCATCAATCATAAAACTAGATGGTAAATTTAAATCACGTTGAATTCGGTAAGGACGAGCATTAGCTATCAAACCATTGGCATCCATTGGAATTGTGGCAGGGCTATGGTCAGTCACACCAATAAAACCTTTGTGCAAATCTGGTGAACTCCAATCAGTAATATTATAGTTACTCTCTTTACGCCAGACATATACATGACCAGCACGATAATATGGTTTTGATGTACGCATTAAGTCACTGTCTGATGTTGTACCCATAACCACATCACAACGATTGGCGCCTAATGTATTTCTGAAAAAACCTTGGCGGCTATAAGCATAGGTATATGTTAATTTTTTACCTAAATCAGTGGCTAGCACTTCGGCAATTTTATCTTCAAAACCTTCTTTTTTTAGGTTTGAGTATGGCATATTTTCAGGGTCGGCACACACTTTGAATTCTGAATCGTCTGCAACACGTCTAACTTCACCGATACGACCTTCATCAGGATTTAGTGACGGCAATTCAGGTTCCGCAGCAAAGCTGATGTTTGCAATCATCGCTAGCAATAGGGTTAAGCCCAATTGCTTATTAACATGTTTCAACATTGTTTATTCCTTAAATTATCAAATGTACGGCTTATAAAAAGCCGCTTGAATCTATAGAGTGCTTCGCCGATAAAAAAGTTCTTAGCAATTATCACTTCGTTTAATCACATATTAAACAACACAACATTGTAACCAATTCATTTGTTTAACACTCAGTTTATATTCATGAATTGTACGGATATTTTCTAAAATCAATTTAACATTATCCATAAAAAACGCCCCGACGAATCGGGGCGTTTTAATTGAACTAACTTGTATTAGTTATAACTAGATAAATCTAATTATAGTGCAAATACTGATAATGCACCGCCGCCAGGAGCTGCGTTGTATTTAGTTAATTCAGCATAACCACCCGCAGCGCCTAAAGCGTCTGTTGGGTTAGTCATACCAAGGTTCATCGCCACACCAGCCCAGCCACCGATACCTGATAGCACGCCAACGTGTTGTTTACCTTTTAGGCCGTATGTGAATGCATTACCAATCACGCCAGAACCTACTTGGAATTTCCAAAGTTCTTTACCTGATTGTGCATCAACAGCTTTAAACCAACGATCTAAAGTACCGAAGAATACTAAGTTTGAAGCAGTAGCTAAAGCACCACCCCATGCTGAGAATTTCTCTTTGTTGTACCATACTTTTTTGTTGGTCATTGGATCGTAAGCAGCAAAGCCACCCATTACGCCGTCTGGACCTGGGAACATAGTCAATGTAGCACCAACCCAAGGTTGACCAGCAACATATTTAGACTCAACTGGCTCATATGTCATACATACGTGGTTCAATGGAGAATAAATTAAACCAGTTTTTGGTGAGTAAGCAGCTGGTTGTTGATCTTTAGTACCCAATGCAGCTGGGCAAACGCCTTTAGCATTGTAGTCTTGGTGAGTTGAAGCTGTAGCCAATTTGTTTGGCACGCCAGTTTTTAAATCCACACCAGTTGCCCAGTTAACAAAAGGATGTACTTTTTCAGCAGCTACTAATTTACCGTTACCTGCATTCCAAGTGTACGCAAAACCGTTACGGTCATGGTGCCATGCGTATGTTTTGCCACCTTTGTCAAATAAGATTACTTCGTTAATACCATCGTAATCCCACTCATCATGTGGAGTCATTTGCATGCCCCATTTAGCAACGCCTGTGTCTAAGTCACGTGCGAAAACAGTCATAGACCATTTGTTGTCGCCTGGACGTACATCTGGATTCCAAACTGATGGGTTACCTGTTCCGTAATATACTAGATTTGTACGAGCATCATACGGCCACCAGCCCCATACAGAGCCACCACCATGTTGCCAACCATCTTTAACTGCTTGTGGTTTTAACCATGTGCGTGTACCTAATTCTTTTTCGCCAATTTTCAATTGATCGTTAGGAATCACTTTGAAAGAGCCGCCTTCTTTGTTACCACCGTTTACATCTTGGTAAACTGATAGTGCGCTGTATTCTGGTGTATCTTTGTTGAAATCAGCGCCAATTAACACTTCAGCATCTGGACCTGTTGAGTATGCTTTCCATGCTAAAGAACCATCTTTTAAGTTGTAAGCTGCGATAAAGCAACGTACACCGAACTCAGCACCTGAACAACCTGTAAGCACTTTATCTTTGATTACGTGTGGTGCATTAGTGTTAGTAGCGCCGACTTTTGGGTCGTTTACTAATGTTGACCATACTTTAGCGCCTGTTTTAGCATCTAAAGCAACTAGGTTACCGTCATTTTGTTGAAGATAGATTTTACCGTCACCGTAACCAAGACCACGGTTTACGTTATCGCAACATAAAACAGCTTGTACTGATGGATCTTGTTTTGGGAAATATGACCATACGATTTTTTGATTGTCGTTTAAGTCAAGTGCGTATACGTTGTTTGGGAATGCTGTGTGTACGAACATCATGTTACCAACAACAACTGGTGAACCTTCGTGACCACGGTTTACACCAGTAGCGAATGTCCATGCTGCTTTAAGGTTTTTAACGTTACCTTTGTTGATTTGTGCTAACTTGCTGTAGCCTGAGTTATCGTGCTGACCGCGTGGGTGAGCCCAGTTATTTGCGTTTGCCATTGCTGCTTCTTGGTCTGCTGCTGCTGATGCTACCATTGGCATTGCCACTGATAGACCTGCAACCAAACCTAAAGCTAATTTGATCTTGTTGATTTGCATATTAATCTCCAAAGTTGAACTACTAAGGGTTTATAAAATAAAACTTTCTTAACAACTAATTTTTTTGATGTTATCTCAAATTTTTAGCAACTAATAGAGTCTATCTCTTATCACATTTTCATGTGCGTACAGCACTATATTATAGACAACTACGAATTGCAATACATTAGTTACAATTTACTTACAAATAGTTTCGCGTTTATTAAAATAAGTGTTTTTAGTCAGATGACAAAATGCTAATATATTTAAAAATATCATTTATAATCAAATAGAAAGATAGAACTTGACATGCAAGAGAGCACTTATAATTTGTATCCTGAAATAGAAGTTTTTGATAAAAAATTTCTTATGACAGGTGATTTCCATGAAGTTTATTATGAAATTTGTGGCAATCCTACAGGTAAGCCTGTGGTTTTTTTGCATGGTGGCCCAGGTAGTGGCTGCAACCCAACGCAACGTCGATTTTTTGACCCAGCTATTTATTACATTGTGCTAATCGACCAGCGTGGCTGTGGTCGAAGCAAGCCACAGGGTGGCATTATGAAAAATACTACTGCCGATTTAGTTGCAGATATTGAGGCTATCAGGATAGTGCTGAATATAGATAAGTGGTTGGTATTTGGTGGGTCGTGGGGCAGCACACTGGCATTAGCTTATACAACTCAGCATCCAAGCAAGGTTACTGGATTAATATTACGCGGCATATTCCTGAGCCGACCTTCAGAATTAAATTGGTTTTTGGGTCAGGTGAATGCATTTTTTCCAGAACATTGGAATACGCTGTGTGATTACCTTCATCCCGAAGAAAGGCAAAATGTTTTAAATGCTTATGAAAAACTTATTTTTTCTGATGACATCAAAATAAGCATTCCAGCAGCAATTTGCTGGAATTCTTTCGAAAGCAGCATTATGAGTCTATTACCAAGACCTGCCACTTCTAATAATGAGGTGAATGGCGAGGTAGAGCTTGCGCGTGCTAGAGTACAAATACACTATATATTGAATCATTGTTTTGTAGGTGATTTAGATCTACTTGCAGAAGCAAAAGCAAAACTTGCGCATATTCCTACACAAATCATACAAGGCAGGTATGACATGGTATGCCCTCCCATTACCGCTTGGGAGCTAAGTATCGCTATGCCTCATGCTAGCTTTATTATGGTTGAAGATGCAGGACATTCAGCCATGGAAGCGGGCATTACTTCTGCCTTGATTGCCGCCACCGAAAAATTCAAAACATTAACTTAAAACATCTTATCTATAAAGACATACATACGCTAAAGTATTTGTATAAATATGGGTAATTTGACCGAAATTAATTTTAATTTAAGATAGCTTATGAAGCAAAATATACCCAACACAAAAGTGAACAGTAAGTTGCAAAAAAGCTTGCAAAGCGTGATAAATAAGCCCATCGAAGCCTATGATAAGCAAAGGTATAACACACCATTATTTGTTATGCATGAAATGTTTGATTCATTTCGTCGCCATAATACACTTGGCTTATCTGCATCACTGTCTTTTTATGCGATGTTTGCGCTCATCCCGCTGGTGCTATTACTGTTCTTCTTGCTAAGTCAATTGGTATTCAGCTCTGACTATGCCATCGTCAAGCTCGCCATTATCACAGGTAACTTAGTACCAAAGTTTAGTAGTGCAATTATGGTTGAAGTGTATAACACTGCTCAACAAAAAGCTGCGTGGGGCGCTGCTGGGCTGTTTGTGTTATTGTGGGCTGTAACGCCACTTGCTAGCGCTATGCGTTCTACTTTTTACACAATCGCCACTTTAGTAGAGGCCCCATCATTTATTCGCCGTAAAATTAAAGATGTTATTGCTGTCATCGGCATGTTAATGCTGTTCTTTTTATTTACATTTGCTGGACTCATGCTAGAAAAAATTATCACCTTTCTAGGTGCGAATCACCAGTTTTTTCAGTATGACATCATTGCCGCGCTCACCTCACTCACTCTAACCACGCTTTTAATCTCCATATTTTATTTTGCATTCTTTCCAGTAAGGCTATATATAAAGCACATTTTGATTGGTGCACTTTTTACCGCAATCCTTTGGCTACTAATGCGGCCCGCTTTTACTTTGTTTTTAACAATCAATGAATCTTATGGCTCTGTATTTGGTAGCATGAAAAATCTATTTATCTCTATAACTTGGCTGTATTTTAACTTTTCTGTATTTTTACTCGGTACTGAGCTCATCGCCACTTTACGAAAAAAAGATGTGCTCATCCTAAAAGGCCTTTTTTCAGATAGTCAAGAAAATGAACCTCTTAAACTTCAGCCCAACTATCTGGGTAAGCTTATGCAACGCTATGGTAGAAGTTATCGCCATGGCGAGCATATATTCAGCCAAGGTGATTTAACGCGCAACTTGCACTATTTGGTCAACGGGCAGGTGCAGTTGGTTCGACAAGGTAATGTAATACGCACCCTTGAAGCTGGTGACTATTTTGGGGAAATGGCATTACTATCAAACATGCCCGCCATCGCAGATGCGATTGTTAGTTCTGAGCATGCTGAGGTTGTGCTCATTTATCCCGACAACATTGAAACCTTGCTTTTAGATGAACCCAAAGTCGCCATGAAGTTTTTGCGTCAAATGGCGACCAGATTACAAATAAATAGCGATACGAATGCTTAGTGATTCTAATTACAAGTTGAGTAATTTTATTCTAAAATAACCCTAATTTCATATTCAGCGACATTCTTATGGCACAGCAACACTCATCCTTTACAGCACAACCTAGCCAGCTAGAAATGCAGCCCATTTTAAGCTTATTTAATTCAGGAAAACTGGCAGAAGCAGAAGCGGCAGCTAAAAAACTTGTCGCTCGCTTCCCCAAGACTTTTATACTTCATCAAATTTTAGGCATTGCTCAAGATGGTTTAGCTAAATTTGATGAGGCAGTAAATAGTTATAAAAATGCGATTGCGATTCAACCCAACACGCCAGACTTACACTTTAATCTTGGCATTGCATTGACTAACATCGGCAAATTGGATGAAGCTGAAAAACACTACCGACATGCCATTACTTTGCAACCACAATTTTTTGAAGCACATGGTAACCTTGGCACAATTTTACAAAAACAAGGCAAATTAGAAGAAGCGATTTACAGTTATCGCAAAGCATTAAGCATTCATGAAGATCCGAGAGGTCATTTTAACTTAGGTACTGCATTGCGTGACGAAGGCAAGTTAGATGAGGCGATTGTTCATTTCAAGCGAGCAATTGAGATGTTTCCTAATTATGCTGATGCGCATAATTATTTAGGAGAATGCTATCGTGACCAAGGCAATATGGAAGATGCGATTAAGTGCTACTTTGATACATTCGCGCTAAATGCTAACCATCCTGGCGCCAACTATAATATGGGGGAATTTTTATACCTTGCTGGCCGATTTGATGAGGCCGTTGATTATTTAGAGCGATCACAATTAGATGATTGGCAGGAACGAGCACTTTATTGCACTTACAAAGCCGAGCATTTTGACGCATTTAAAACTAAGTTAGATCATATTGTAAAAACACACCAAAAACATGATGCACCATTTTTACAAACCTTATCTACTCATTTTGCGGCAAACTTCGGCGTTGAGGATCAATACAATTTCTGCAAGAACGGCTTTGATTTTGTCTATCAAAAAAGCATTCCTGAGCTGGCTGAGCCCAATAGCCAATTTCTTAAAGACTTACTTGACGATATAGACAATACCGCCATTGAAGTCCGCGCGCAGGGTATGATTATTAATGGGAAACAATCTGCAGGCAATCTTTTCAAGCGCCCTGAGGCATCTTTTAGAAAATTGGGTGAAATTGTCAAACAAGAATTCCTCAACTATAAAAATCATTTTGCAGGCGCGGATTGCGAGTTAATTAAATCCTTTCCTAATGAATTAGAGTTTACTAGTTCTTGGTACGTTAGATTACGTCGTGGCGGCTATGTGGATAGACATATCCATGAAGTAGGCTGGATTAGTGGTGCCGTTTATCTAGTGCTGCCAAAAGACAAAAAAGATCCGACAGAAGGCTGTTTTGAATACGGTTTGCATGGAGATAATTATCCACAAAAACACAGCAACTTTCCTGTTGGTATTGCTACACCAAGCGTGGGTGATGTTGTGTTGTTTCCATCTTCTTTATTTCATCGAACGATTCCATTTAATTCTAATGAAGAGCGCATTTGCATTGCTTTTGACTTAAAGCCAGATGGTGATATTTTTATAAGATCGAATTACTAATTTTAAGCATAATGTGTCAAAATAAAGCTCTTTACTGTCATAAGTTGAACACTTGACTTCGACACTAATAATAAAAACTCTCAAATTCAAATAAATAAAATAGACTTCTTACCCTTTGATTTATTTAAACTTTTTTTAATTTTAGTTAAATTTTTATAGCACTGGCCTAATTATTGCTCATATTATTGACGTTAATATAGTAATACGCCTGCTTCAGGATACTCATACATGATTAATGTAGATTCATTTAACGACTGCACCGTATTGATTGTTGATGATCAATCAACCAGCAGAGCCATACTTTCGCAAGTAGTAAAAAGTATTAATCCCAACATTTCCGTGGTTGGGAAAAGTAATCCAGAGCAAGCTTTAGAATGGGCCACTCAGCATACTGCAGATTTAATTTTTGTTGATTACCTAATGCCTGAAATGAACGGAATAGAATTTGTCCGTCTACTGAAACTACTTCCTCAGTATGAATTTGTTCCAGTCATGATGATTACTATTAAAAAGGATACTGATACACGCTATGCCGCTTTAGATGCTGGTGTGACGGACTTTATCAACAAGCCTGTCGATATGCACGAATGCATAGCACGTAGCAAAAATTTGCTCACAATGCATGTTCAGCATATGACACTGCAAAATAAAAGTTTATTGCTAGAGAGCCTTGTTAATGTAGCCACTGCCGACATTCGGGAACGTGAAAAAGAAACATTAATGCGGCTTGCACGTGCTGGTGAACATAAGGATTATGATACTGCCATGCATTTACAGCGCATGTCACTGTATAGCAGAGCACTGGCTGACGCCATTGGACTAGATGCTGCCGAGGCAGAGATTATTGAGCTCTCTGCCCCACTGCATGACATAGGAAAAATTGGTACGCCAGATAGTGTTTTACTTAAAAATGGCAAACTAGATGAAGAAGAAATGATAGTCATGCGTAAGCACCCTCATGTAGGCTATCAAATTTTAGAAGATAGTCCTTCTAAATACTTGCAAAAAGGTGGGGAAATTGCATTGTCGCACCATGAACATTTTGATGGTTCAGGCTATCCAAATGGGCTAGCGGGAAATGCAATTCCATTGTCAGCGCGCATTGTAGCAATTGCCGATGTATTCGATGCTTTAACCAGTGTCAGGCCTTATAAAGAGGCATGGAGTTTTGATAAGGCATTTAAATATATATGTGATGAAAGTGGAAAACACTTTGACCCTGAGTTAGTCAGCGCTATGGTAAAGATTAGAGCTATCTTTGAGAAAATTCATTACGAAAATTCGACCCTCACTCAATCGCAATAATTATTACTACCGTTAAGTTAAGTATTAGCTATGAGTATTAGTAGCATTAGAAGTGCACCTAAATTTAGACAAACGGTTTTGTTAATTGATGACCAAACGATAGCGTTAGACATTCACGCGGCTATTTTAAAATCACTTAAAATGGACCTTAAAATCGTCAAAATGACCAACCCTGTTGAAGCACTTGATTGGATGAAAAATAAGCAAGTGGATTTAATTATTACAGACTTTAGTATGCATCAAATGAATGGAATGGAATTTGTGCAGGCAATTAAAAATGTAGTTCATGTTCTATGGAGGCCTATTATTGTGGTGACTGTACTTAAGGACAAAACAATACATCAAGAACTGCTATCCGCGGGCGCATCGGCATGCTTGACTAAACCTGCACAGGCACGCGATTTAGCGAGTGTTGCTAAAACCTTGCTAGATCAAAGTAAACAGCATTACAGCTTAGGACTAGTTGATTAAGGCGAAAACATGTTGACTACACTTAAAAAATGGTACAAAAACGCAGCTAGTCCATGTGACCCACTTGAACTGGAACAGGCGAATATTAGAATACCTGCTGCTATCATAATTTTTTGCCTAGCTATCTACAACTATATTACCCAATCTTTGAGCCATCAAGAGTTGGTGGTTTTTAAAATTCTTTTTGTTTACACACTTCTTTCCATTCTGATTATTGCGAGCATTCTTAACAATAAATTTAAACCTATTCAGCGTAGGCTTGCTGGAGTATGGTTAGATATAGTAGCAGTTTCTGTTTTTATGTCTTTCACTTCAGATATTGGGGTAATGCTAATCGCAGTATATTTATGGGTAATTTTTGGCAACGGATTCAGATATGGTAAAAAATATCTCTACCATGCTCAAGCGCTCAGCATCGTTGGATTTTTATTTGCAACCAATTTAAGTCCTTATTGGGAAACCCATCAAACAATTGGTTACAGCCTTATCGCAATGCTTGTTGTTTTGCCACTCTATGTAGCCAAGCTCATTACCCGCTTGCATGAGGCTACGCGTAAGGTAGAAATTGAGCGCCAAAAGGCTGCAGATGCAAGTTTGGCAAAAACACAATTTGTTGCCAATATGAGTCATGAAATTCGAACTCCACTCAATGGCATTATTGGCATTAGTACCTTATTTAAAACTACACCACTCAATGCCGATCAGCATGACTTACTAAAAACATTAGATGGATCTTCCAAACTTTTACTTTCTTTGCTGAATAATGTTTTGGATTTTACTAAAATTGAAGAGCGTAAATTTACTATTGAAAGTGTTACATTTTCTGCAGAAGATGCGGTGCATGACACACTAGAAATTTTCCGCTCTCAAGCAATAGCAAAAGGAATTCAATTAGGCGCCAGTATCTCCAGTGCGATGGGTATGCTACAGGGTGATGTTTTTGTGTTACGACAAGTCTTGGCGAACCTAATGGGCAATGCTGTTAAATTTACCTTACACGGAAGTGTGACCATCTCTGCCATCTTATTACAAGAAGATGCTAAAAAATCAACCATACGTTTTGAAGTCACCGATACTGGCATAGGAATACCTGCCGACAAGCAAGATAAAATTTTTGAGAGCTTTACTCAGGCCGACTCATCAAAAAATAGAAAATTTGGTGGTAGCGGCCTAGGCCTAACCATTGCCAAACATATGATAGAAGCTATGGGTAGCTCACTTAACTTTCAAAGTACTGAAGGCATCGGTAGCCACTTTTGGTTTGTGCTTACGCTTGAAAAAGCTAGCTATAATAAAACTGTAATTACTGAGAATATTCAGCTTGAATCTAATCATGTTGCTTTTAATACTGACAACATTGAAAATTCCACAATTGCGACAATAGCGCCACTCGCTCAAGAAGACATAAACACCAACCGAGAACAACTACATATTTTAGTGTGTGAAGATGAAACCACTAATCAAAAAATTATCACCCGCTTACTTGCGCTACCAGGACACCGAATCGAACTTGCAAGCAACGGCGATGAGATGCTTGATGCTCTAGAAAATAAGAAATTTGATTTAGTGATTACTGATCTGAATATGGCGGGAATGAATGGTGCTGAAGCCCTAAAAATTTACAGATTTACACAGCCAAATGACAAAAATACCCGCTTTATTTTATTTACTGCAGATGCAACATTATCTGCTAGAGAAATGGCGAATGATGCTGGATTTGATGCGTTCTTAACCAAACCAATCGAAGCTGCGACTTTATTCAACACCATAGAACGTATTCTCAACCTTGCACCTAATACCGCTACACAATGGATGAACAATGCTCTCAATAAACCAGTTAGCATCAAACCTGGGCTCGATACTAACAATACATCTCTTGATTTACAAACCTTAAAAGAGCTTGAAAAAATTGGGGCGGGCGATGATTTATTTATGCATCGACTACTTAGAAACTATTTAGCTGACTCAGCTAAACAGATAGCTAAAATAGAAAGTGCAATTAAACAAAAACAGTTTGGCACATTACAAGACTATTGCCACGCGTTAAAAGGCAACAGCTTAAGCGTAGGTGCCATGCAACTAGCCACAACAATAGAGGTTTTTGGTAAATTCAACTCATCTACCCATCCAACACTAGCGCTTGAAATGTTAGATGCTTTAAATTCTGATTTTTCTAAGTTAACTAGTGCAGTAGAAAGCTACCTCAGACGCCCTGAAGCAGCTTTAAACAATTAGCTTCATCTTATGCTGATTGCTTTTCATGAATAGTTGAAACATCGGCACCCACCTTAGAGTTCTGAGCACGCACTAAGCGCTCCATTACTTTTAGATTTCGCTCATCTAAACGCAATGCAGCATCGACCCAAATTTCAACAATGTCATTGAGTTCAGAAAGTGTTAGTGGGTTCACACGCTGTTTAGCACGATTAATGGCTTGGAAAGAATTAAGTGAACGGTGATGCTTTTTAATCCAGCTATTAAGCGCATACTCGCCCTGCCCATCTTCTGCCAGCACGTCGACCACACCCATTTTATAGAGCTCTTCACCCGTGTATATTTTCCCTGAGCTCACCATTTTTTCTGCCATTGACATACCTACTTTACGTGACAAAAAGCTTAATGCACCCATACCAGGGAATAAATTAAACAGCACCTCAGGCAAACCCATCAAAGCACTTTTTTCTGCAATCAATACATGTGCAGATAATGCGGATTCAAATCCACCGCCCATTGCCTGACCTTGTACTAAAGCAATCGTGGTGATAGGAGCCTGCATACTATAAAAAGTCCATAAATTTTCAACACAAAGTTTAGCGTATTCAATTAAATGCATCCTATCTTTTGCAAGAATCAACTCTTTGAATACTGATAAATCACCACCCAAGTTAAATACACCCTCAACATTAGAAGCTAATACCAAATAATTAACTTGCACATCCTTCCCTTGAGAAACAATTTCACCCAACGAACCTTGCAAATAAGTATGCTGTTGCAATAAGTCATTAAGGCAAATTTCATTAAAACATGGCCTAGGCTCTGGTTTCATAATTGACCACATCACTCCGAATTCGCTGTCGAAACGTGTGTCTATTTGCTGATAATTTAAATTACTAAATTTAGTAAAATCTACAACTGTGTTCATAATAAACTCCTTAAGTTGGCATTGTTATTGATTAAAAAGAACTAACAATTGCAAATATAGGCTTAATAATTGAGCCCCTCAAGTGAATTTTTTACTTTACTAGTAGGCAATATTTAATATTGTTGTTGATTGCAAAAATTTTATTTTTATTAAGTTGTAACAAAAATGTATCAAAAAGCATCATGATGTGTTAATTTTTTGTGCTTATATCGATAATTTTTTACGAAAACTCAAAAATATGAAAAAAATATTGTTCTCTTTTATGATTTACACTACTCCATTAGCTTCACAAGCAGCTGGGTTTGCGCTTATTGAGCAAAATGCCAGTGGCATGGGCAATGCATACGCTGGCGCTGCTGCCATTGCAGAAGATGCAAGTACAATTTTCTTTAACCCTGCTGGCATGACTTTCATTCAGGGTGCCCAGGCTGTCGGTGCGGTGCACCTCATTAAGCCAAATGCAGAATTTAATAACCTAGGTTCAGTAACTGCTGCTGCTAGACCATTAGGTGATGAAGGGCCTAATGCAGGCGATTTAGCTTTTGTACCTAACCTGTATTTCAAAACAGATTTGAATGAAAATGTAAAACTTGGTATTGGCGTCAGTGCGCCTTTTGGCCTTAAGACCGAATATGGCAAAGAGTGGCTAGGTCGTTTTCAAGCTGATATGTCTGAAGTAAAAACGATTAATTTTAATCCTTCTATCGCCTTCAAAATTAATGACCAGTTATCTTTAGGCTTTGGTGTTTCTGCCATGAGGGCAGAAGCTACACTGACTCGTGCAGTTAACTTTGGCGCAGCTGGACAAGGAAGCGTAAAGATTAAAGGTGATGACTGGGGGTTTGGCTATAACTTAGGTGCTATTTATCAGGCAACGGCCGATACGCGGGTTGGGTTAGCGTATCGCTCAAAAGTAGAACAGCACTTGGATGGGGATGCAAAATTTAGGCGGCCTCCGCCCATTCCTAATGCTGGCGCGGCTGCTGATGGTGATGTAACCGCCGATGTTTCGCTACCTGCAAGTTTATCATTAAGCACATTTAGTCATCTAAATGATAAATGGGAGTTAATGGGGGACGTGACTTGGACGCGCTGGAGTCAATTTGAACGTTTGGCCGTATATCGGAATAGCGGTGTCTTGCTGACAGAAACACCAGAAAATTGGGAAAACACCCTGCGCTACTCTATCGGAGTGAATTATCTTCACAGTGACGCCATTAAATTACGTGCTGGTTTGGCATATGATGAAGAAGCAATTAAAGATGAATTCCGCACTGCGCGCATTCCAGGTAATGACAGAAAATGGGTATCACTAGGTGCAAGCTATGTGATGTCACCCACTTCTAAGTTTGATGTGGGTTATACACACTTATTTATTAGTGATGCTTCAATTGATGACAACCAGATAGCTAAAGGGAATGGCCGTGTACGTGGTGAATATGAAGGTAGTGTCGATATTCTAAGCTTTCAAGTGACTCATAATTTCTAATTGCCAAATTGAGATTTAAGCCAAATTAAATAAAAAACTCATGCTATCATGAGTTTTTAAACAATCACGCTTATTACCTCAAGTATTTCCCCGATATATTAAGCATTACTTCATTTCAGATTTTTTGTGCCACAAGGTTGCAGTTCCGAATAACAGGTAATTAAATACACCTATCGCTAAATAACAAAAAGCGATTTCTGAAACAAAACCACTTATTGGCTGATTTTTAATAATAATATATGCAAACCCAACTAACAGCAATAAGGTCGCTAGCACGGTTAATATATTTGCAAATTTTTTCAGCAATATGATCATATCTATCTTTTTATCTTTTGGTTGTTATACTAACTCAAATAAAGACTCTTATTATATTAGGGGAAACAAATGATGAAAAAACCATACTACATTGATTACCCTCAGGAACATTTAGAAGGCCAATTACACCGGTATCAATGCATTTACTGCAAAGTTGAAACGACTATCATCAATGGCAGATTAGAGGGACATCTTCCTTCATGTGAATACAGATTGAAATTAGAGTCTGCTGGATATGAAGCAGCAAAAATAAATTCAAGTAAAAATCTTGTCGCTCATGATGCTGATGACTTTGATTGATAATAAGCCTATTATATTGTTTAGTAATCTAGCATATTTTGCGAAGAGTTAGCACTTTATGCTTTCGAGCTTATACGTCAGCGCTTACTAACTGCTCCAAGAAGGAGGGAAGCCATGTTAGTCCACAACAGAGCTATCAGTAAATTAGCCCCGGCTGATTACTTGATAATTAAAAAAGAACATGAGTTACTAGAGAAATACTTGAATGAACTGCATCATGCATGTGCCTGTAGTCATTTAGGTAAGTTGCCAGATTCTGAATTATGTGATCAGGGAAAAGTATCATCATGCCAAGGCCGTTTACCTTCATTTTTATTTCACTTAATTGATTTAGCGGGAATGCATTTTGATCACGAAGAAAAGATTATGCTAAGCAGGCCACACGTAGACAAAGATTATGAATATTTTCGATTCCACCATCAGGCACATGTTGACCTACTGCAAAATTTGCAAGCGCTAGCTGATGAATATCTATTAATAAGGAATAAGGGCAACATCGCCGAAATCTATCGTCATTTCTATGACAAAATTACTGATCTTTTTGAACAACATGATCACCTCTTTGACGATCCCTTTATTGAATCGACTCAACAAAAATAGATTAAATTGGGCCAAAATTTTACAATCAATACTCACTGATTTCGTAAATCTAATTTACATTTTAAGGTGAATTACTGCATAATAAAGACAGATTACTTTCCAAAAACTAGAAATTTAGAAAGAATTAAACCATGAGTGATTCAGAATCAAAAAGCGCCGAAAGTCTGTCTGGCGCATTTCCATCGATACGTAAAGTTAAACCTAGCAATATCCTGAACTGGTTGCATGCGGGGGTCGAAGACACGCGGCGTGGCGGTTTGGCTAGCTTGTTTTATGGTGTATTTTTCGCTGCGGCAGGCTGGCTCATGCAAGTAGTATTTGCTGAAGCGTATGGCCTTTTCGCTGGCCTAACAACTGGATTCCTCCTGCTAGGACCTTTTCTCGCGATGGGGCTTTATGATTTAAGCCGGCGCATGGAACTAGGCGAACAACCAAAACTTACTCCTAGCCTGATCGCATGGCGCCCAAACATTCTAAATGTCGGCCTTTTTGCAGGTTTGCTGGTCGTTGTCTTGCTTATTTGGGCGCGCGCTTCACTCGTTATTTTTGCACTTTTTTTTGAAGGTGGCTTACCAACCTTTACTGACGTTGTGCTGAATGTAATCACCTTAAAACAGCCAACTTTCGCGATTGTTTATTTTGCAGTAGGTGGGGCATTTGCAGCCTTTGTTTTTGCCATCAGCGTGGTCGCTGTGCCCTTAATGGCTGACCGAAAAACTGATGCCATTACTGCATCCTTAGCCAGCATTATAGCCTGCACACGAAACCCTCTAACAATGCTACTTTGGAGCTTTTGCATTGTAGTTCTCGTCGGCTTCGGTTTTGCAACTCATTTCCTTGGATTGATTATCACAATGCCAATAGTTGGCCACGCAACTTGGCATGTCTATCGCGACGTAGTTGAAACAGATACTTCCGACTAATAACTACTTAGCCGTCAAGGTGTTTGCTATGCTTCTGGTTACTCAATACTTTAACTGCTTTTAAAGCAAAAGGAATTGAAGTTACATCATGTCCAACCAAGAAACACTGAATCAATTAAAACTCGATAGAATTGTTACTGAGGCTAGAACTCAAAGTTCTAAACGCGAAACAAGCTACCGTCAACGAGCACTTAAGCTTTACCCTTGGGTTTGTGGGCGATGTGCGCGTGAATTTTCTGGTGCCCGGATAAGGGAACTAACAGTTCATCATAAAGACCACAATCACGACAATAACCCACTTGATGGCAGCAACTGGGAGTTACTATGTATCTACTGTCATGAAAACGAACATGCAAGAATTATGGACGAGTCATTAAGAGCAAGGGATATTAGCAATCAAACGCCCATGGCAACTTATCATCCATTTGCAGATTTACAGGCCAAGTTAATTCAAAAGAAATAATTTACGCCAAATATTAGATAAATTTAATTTCTAATATTATGTCCTTAGCACTTAATTAAGTCTTATGCTGCAGGCTTTCTACCTGGCGCTTGAGGTGGAATAGTGCCAGCTATTCGACAAAGCATGCCCTCCACAGGTTGCCCGTCAGAGAACCTAGTCACACTGCATTTCGAAATCTCCCCACGCGCCGAAAGTTCCGTTAGCGTGATTCGCACCTGGGGCAGTGGCAAGCCGATTGCTGCAGCTATTTCCCAGTCTACTTGCTGTCCGTGCTTTTTCAAATATTGCAATATTGAGGTAGAGTGCATCACGGCTTAGTATTATTGATTTGTGCTTCAGCTTCATTCCAGAATGCATGTGGATCACCAACGAATCCATTACTTTCAGCAATAAAGTAAGCTGCATACTGAATCATCTCGTAACGTTCTTTATCGCTTAGAACCTTTTCAGCTTTTTTGGCACGAGGTTTCGCTACGGCTTTCTTAACAGCCGCTTCGGAAGTTGCTGTTTTTTTTACCGCCGGTTTGGTTTTTACTTCAGCCATAATTACTCCTTCTCATTTAGTTAATAATGAAAAACCTATACAACAAGTAACAAGTCTTTCTTTTTGGTGGCTCCTGCTAGTCAATCACATTACTAGCGGATTATGAGTACAGATGAATACCCACTCTCAACGTTATAAGTTGATAAAAGCCCACTAATTTTAATAGCCGAGGATTATACTCCAAAAACAGAACCTATGCCGAATCCATTCTGACAAAACGCACTCTTTAACTTTCTTAAAATTATGATTCTTAGAAACTTTTTGCTTTGTGAATTCGACTAAAAAAGCCAATAGTGATCCACAAGTAAAGCTGCAAAAAGTAATGTCAAATATATGATTGAATACTTGAATGTACGTTTTGCCAAATCATCTGAATACCTTCTATATAAACCAATGACATAAACCATAAAAATAGCATCTAATATGATTGTAGATATAAGATAAAATAATCCGCTCATACCAAGTCCATAGGGCATGAGTGATACTGCAACTAAAATGATTGTGTATAACAAAATATGCAATAGAGTAAAAGCCTCACCATGCGTCACAGGGAGCATAGGCATCCCGACTTTTGCATATTCCTCACGCCTATAAAGAGCTAATGCCCAGAAATGTGGTGGAGTCCATGCGAAGATAATCAAAAACATAATCAGCGACTCTGGCGACACGGTATTGTTTACAGCAGCCCATCCCAATATTGGAGGCATGGCACCCGATGCACCTCCAATCACAATATTCATTGGCGTTGCAGGTTTTAAAAATACGGTATAAATAACCGCATATCCCACAAATGTTGCAAAAGTCAACCACATGGTCAGTGGATTAACATGAAAATATAAAATTGCTAAGCCCGTACCGCCAAGCAAGGTTGCAAATATTGAAGTTTGCCTCGAGGACACTTGCCCTGTAGGCAAGGCTCTTGCGCGCGTACGCGCCATAATTGCATCAATTTGATGTTCAATCAAACAATTAAATGCAGCGGCAGCGCCTGAAGCAAAAGCAATACCCACAGTAGTTGCAAACAATAAAGGTAAATTCATTGGCACAGAAGCGGGTTTTGCAAGGTACATGCCGATAATCGCTGTGAATACGATTAGGGACGTTACTCTTGGTTTGCATAGCGAAAAAAAGCTTTTAAAACTTAATCCTATGTTTTGCATGTTGACTGCATAGTTACTCATTTGACTCTCTCGCTTGTTATCATTTAACTCAACTAACATTTAATGGCTCTATTTATTAGATCCAGTTATTTTGGAATTTAAAGTCACTAGAATAATAACCAATATTCCAGCTGTAAAATTGTGCGCAACGGCTAGTACCAAAGGTAAATGCAATAATAAATTGGAAATTCCTATAAAAATTTGTATGCATATCACTGCAAACAAGATGACTGCTAGTTGCTTTAGCTGCCAGTAGTTTAAGATATTGAAAGATAAAATACCTAAATAAATAAATGTGATTAAGGCACCCAATCTATGCGCCCATTGTATCGCGGTGATTGATGCAAGACTTAGAATGCCGCCATTTGCACTTTGACCCAACTCTCTTACCATATGAAATGCATCTTTAAAGTCCATTTCAGGCCACCATACACCATGGCAAGTAGGAAAATCGGTACATGCTAAGGCGGCGTAATTTGTACTTGTCCACCCCCCCAAAAATATCTGCATGAACAATATCAATAGCGCAAGGCGAATTGCAAATCGTAATCGACTGGATTTCACAAAATTTGCAGAATAATGCCCCCAATGACGATGTGCTAACCAAGTAAGTATCGCTAATGTTGACATGCCGCCAAGCAGATGTGCGCTTACTATAGCTGGTTTAAGCAACATAGTAACTGTCCACATGCCAAGCAATGCCTGAAAAGTAATCAGTAGCAGTAAAAAACTTGGGGTCCAAGGTGAGCATTTAATTTCACGTTTTGCCTGCCAACCCAGCAAAAAAATCGCCAAAACGATTAGCCCCAGCGCACCTGCCAAGTATCGGTGAGCCATCTCTCGCCATGCTTTACCAACGACTACAGCGCTTTGTGGGAAAGCGCTTTGTGCTGTTGCTATGGCAGCTTCGCTTTGTGGCACTGTGAGTGTTCCATAACATCCTGGCCAATCTGGACAGCCCAACCCAGCATCAGTCAGCCGAACATAGGCACCAAGCACGACAACACATAAGGTTAAAATGACACCAATTAGTACTAACCTGCTAAAATTCCTGTAACTATTTGAGCTAAAATGCATATTAGCCAGCCCAAGAAAATCTTAAAAGTCGTGTAACATCTTTACGTACTTCAGCAAGTGGTAATTGAGCTTGGTAACTCATCATTAGATGACCTAATGGATCTACTAAATATAAACGATTACTTGAAGATGCTACTTCATCATTTACTTGGAATTGTTTTGTAAAGCTCGCCATCTGGTCGATAGGCTGGTTAATGACTATTAAATCAGGATAATCAAGTTTAATTTTTTTTACATCTTGAGTGCTTGTAATTAACACACGTTGCGCACGCGGCATGTCTTTGTAAAGTGAAACATGCAATTGCCGCATATCAAGTAATTTATCCTGACAAACTTTTTCACAATCAGTAGCTATATAGACAATACTCCATTTTTCTTTCCAAAACTGACTAGGTAGCAACATTCCTTCATTGTTTTTCAAGTCTCCTGATGCGCTTAGTAAACGAGCAGGCCTTACCAACTCGCCAATACTTGAGCCTTTTGGCATCCAGTTTAGCTTATACATCATCATGACAATGACTAAAGGTACAACAAAAAATATCAGCAGTAGTATCAGGACGATACGTCCTTTGCGTTGCTTTTCTAATTCAAAAGATTGATTATTGTTTTGCATGTAAAACTCGATGAGATGATTGAAAGTAATTGCTAAATTTTTTAAACCTTAACTACCTAATATCTAAAGATGGATTTATTTCAACCCTAACTTTTGTAAAGCTCATGTAGATAAAAATGAGCAATGTGGCCGATGCAAAACCAAACCACTGATAAGCATAACCAATGTGAGTGGTAATGCGCTCGGCCGGCACCTGCCAGTTTCGAACAAAACCACCTGCATTACTAGTTGGGTCTAATTTAATCACCATCTCTGAAACTGAAAATGGCACACTTTTCTTATACTTAGCGATATTCATGTGCTGCCAAACAGGCTTCCAATTCTCAGTTTTATTATTTATACTCTGATCAATAATTGCTTCATTTTCTAAGGTAAATATCTTTGTACTAGGTACCCAAATTTGGCCCGTAAGCGTTTGTATTCCTTCTGGGGTTGGAAATGTTGGTAATTCTGCATGTGTATCTTTACCTAAAATCCAACCGCGATTAACCAGCACATATTGAGAAGTATGATTAATTTTTAAAGGTGTAATGACATGAAAACCTACACGCTTACCTTCTACTTGGTTATCTAACAAGAACTGAAATTTAGTTTCATAAGTACCAGTCACTGTTATTTTTTTATATTTCCACCAATCAGTATCTAAGAGGATTTTTGCATCACTCAATGGAAATTTACGCACACCACCTACTTCCTCATGATGATACGCAGCTTGTATCTCTAGTTTTTGCTGGGCTTTATTATATTGCCACAATCCAAATTTTATAAATAACGGGATACATACTAATGTCAGAAAAATTCCCAACAGAGACGGCTTAAATTGATAGTGAAAATCTTTAAACTGCATTAGGTTTTTCATAAGATTTGATTCACAATTGAATTTGTTTCATATGTTACTCATAATACTTGTTCAAATTCATATTAGGCGAAATCATGTTAATAAAAGTCATTATTGTGTTAGCTTTATTTGTTATTGTTGGAAGTCTTTTCAGTGCACTATTTTTTCTAGCAAAAGATAAAAGTGGTAGCGATAGAACCGTTAAAGCCTTGACTATTCGTATTGGGCTTTCAATTACACTATTCATTCTGCTCATACTAGGCTATTACTTTGGTATACTTGGCCAATCACATATGTAGCGCTATTGATTCAATTCACTACTGTTTATATGGTTATTATATGTTTTAAAACAAAAAGGGCGATGCTAATGCATCGCCCTTTTAACTGGTTTACATTAAAGTATATAAACAAATATAAATAAACCTAGCCAAACAACATCAACAAAGTGCCAATACCAAGCAACACCCTCAAAACCAAAATGATGCTCTGGGGTGAAATGGCCTTTCATACAACGTAGTAAAATTACAATCAGCATCAATGTACCCAAAAGCACATGGAAGCCATGGAAGCCAGTTAGCATAAAAAAGCTAGCTCCATATGCACCGCTGCCTAATGTTAAACCCATTTCAGTGTAGGCATGGTGGTACTCTAGGCCCTGACAAATCAAGAAGACAATACCAAGTAAGACGGTGAGTGCCATACCAATGATTAATTGCTGGCGATCATTTTTAATCAATGCCCAGTGCGCCCAAGTTATAGTTGCACCTGAAGTAAGCAACAATGCTGTATTTATTGCTGGCAAACCACTCCAACTCATCGCCATAAATTTAGGATTGGGCACATATGCACCTGAGACTGTTTCACCACCAGGGCCAATTGAAGGCCAAGTACTTAGAAAGTCTTTATAAGGGGTAATATCAAGGTCATAACCTGATAATTCAGGCACCGAAAGTACTCTCATGTAGAACAAAGCACCGAAAAATGCCGCAAAAAAAGCAACCTCAGAGCAAATAAACACAATCATTCCAATACGGAACGACTTATCTTCCCAATCTTTATACTTACCAGTGAGACTTTCTGATACGACTGAGCCCATCCATTTAAATACCATAAACAGGATAAGGGCTGCGCCCAAAATCATCATCCATTTACCGGGAGTTTGTAAATAAGCTAGCTCTTTACTCTTATCAGTAGCCACACTAAAAATAAAACCTGAAGCTAACGAGAGTAAACCTGCTGCTATGACCGCCGGATAAAAACTACCGTGGGGTACGTAATATTGATTGTTAGAATGTGTCGCCATGCAATAACTCCTGTGCATTTTTTATATTAAATTCACAATGACTAATAAATTGTCATTACCTCACCATCAATTACAACAATATGTATTAACTACTTAATTTCATCAACTGAAGGAAAGAATGCATATGACAAGGTCATGTCAGAAACATCCTTTGGCAATTCAGGGCTTACAAAAAATCGTAATGGCATTTCTTTTTCTTCTCCAGGTTTAAGAGACTGGTTAACGAAACAAAAACATTCAATTTTCTTCAAGTTTGCTGAGGCAATACCTGGTGTAACACTAGGCACTGCCCTGCCAGTTACAATTTCATTTGTAGTATTTTTTGCAATAAAAATTACTGTTTCAATTTGCCCTGGATGCATCTTAATATTAGTTTGCTTAGGATAGAAGTTCCAACCTAAACCTGGCATTACATTTGTAGTAAACTGAACATTTACCCAGCGAGTATTATCAACTTTGGCCTTAGATAATACTGCAACAGTATTGCTAGTCTTACCATTTAGCCCTGTTAAGTCACATAGCACGTCGTAAATTGGAACAAGAGCAAAAGCAAAAAGTAATGAACCCAGCAACATCCATAAAATCTTACGTACCAGTATTTTATTCTTTAAATCAAGCTGTTCTTTTATCGTTAATACTTTGGGTTCATTTACTGATGCCATATTGTAAATATCGATGCTATATACCAAACAAATGCAATGCCACCTATAATAAGTGCAATACTTTTACTGCTAACTTTAACGTTCGTTTCTTTATTATCCATATTCATCCAAACAATCCCAATTTAATTGTTAACAATTAAATTGGGATTTTGTTTTCTGTATTTACTTACTTTATTTAACCGTAGGCTGCTCTGTAAAGCTGTGATATGGCGGAGGGGATGGTAGCGTCCACTCCAGCCCTTGTGCACCTTCCCACACTTGATCTGTCGCTTTTTTACCACCTTTTACACAACTAATAATGTTGTAGACAAATAACAATTGCGAGAATCCAAGCACGAATGCAGCAATCGATGAAATCATATTAAATTCTGCAAATTGCAATGCATAGTCAGGTATACGGCGTGGCATACCTGCCAAGCCTAAGAAAAACTGAGGAATAAAGGTCAAATTAAATGAGATTGCAGTTAACCAAAAATGTAGTTTACCTAGCTTCTCGTTATACATATGACCAGTCATTTTTGGCAGCCAGAAATACACCCCAGCCATAATACCCATGATACCGCCAGCAAATAAGGTGTAGTGGAAATGTGCCACCACAAAATAGCTGTTATGGTATTGAGCATCTGCTGCAACATCAGCCAACACTAAACCAGTCAAACCACCGATGCCGAATAAGATAATCCAGCCTACGGTAAACAACATCGGTGTTTCAAAGCTCATTGAGCCCTTCCACATTGTCTTAATCCAGCAGAAGAACATCACCGCTAACGGTAATGAAATTGCCATGGTACTGTACATAAAGTAAAGTAAGGCTGGCACTGGCATACCTGATGTGAAGAAATGGTGCGCCCAAACAACCATAGATAGACCACCAATCGCCCAGAATGAATACACTTGAGCTTTGTAACCATACATTGGTTTACGTGAGAATGTTTCTAAGATTTGTGGGATAAAACCCCATACTGGTAACAACAAAATATATACTTCAGGATGACCAAAGAACCAGAACAAGTGCTGGAACATAACAGGGTCACCACCACCTGCTGCGTCAAAGAAGTGTGTTCCAAAGTGTCGATCTGTTAACAACATAGTAACCGCGCCAGCTAACACAGGGATAGTAGCCACTAATAAAAATGCTGTAATTAACCATCCCCAGCAGAACAATGGCATTTTCATCAATGTCATGCCTGGTGCGCGCATATTATACAACGTAACAATAATGTTAATTGAACCTAAAACAGAAGAAATACCGAGCAAGTGAACTGCAAAAATTGCAAAGTCAACGCCAATGCCACCTTGAATAGACAGTGGCGGGTAAAACGTCCATCCTGTAGCCAAAGCACCATCACCTATGCCAAATAAAGCCAGTGTAAATGGTAATGTTAATAAAATTGCTGATGGCGGTAATAACCAAAAACCCCAATTATTTAATCGAGGCAAGGCCATGTCAGGTGCACCGATTTGCAATGGAATCATCCAGTTAGCGAAACCAGTAGCTGCAGGCATTAATGCTGCAAAAATCATAATCAGTGCATGCACACCAATCAATTGATTAAAAAAATCTGGATTAATTAACTGCAGTCCAGGCTGAAATAATTCAGCACGAATTGCCAAAATCATTGCACCACCAACAAAAAACATAATCAGCGCAAACGTTAGGTACATCGTACCAATGTCTTTGTGATTCGTAGTGGTAAGCCAACGCATAATCCCTGTCGGGTGTTCTGCATGCTCTTCATGATGCGCTACGCTTGTGCTACTCATTGCCTTCTCCTAATTACTCAAACTAAATAATTAATAATTGTAAAAATTCCCAATAAATCTTACTGACGCGCCGCTTTAACTTGTGCTGGTTGCAACACATCGCCTACGCTATTACCAAGCGCATTTCTCTCATAGGTAATTACAGCAGCAATTTCTGTATCATTTAACAAAGCTTTCCAGCCTGGCATTACGCGTATACCATTTAACACACGGTCTAGATGACCATCTTTAAGATATTTGCCATCTGCGTCAAAAATCGGAGTTAATGCAACCTTGCTTCCAGTTAACGCTGGGAAGGCTGGAGGTAAACCAGCGCCACTCACTTGATGACACACAGCACAGTTTTTTTCGTAAACACCTTTACCTGTTGCAACTAGCTCTTCTTTTGCCCACTCCTTATCAGCACCTGCATCAGCTTTTGCAAGCTCTTCTTTTTTAGCAACTACCCAAGCTTTATATTCCGCCATCGGCAATGCATCGACTACTACAGGCATATAGCCGTGTCCTTTACCACACAACTCTTTACATTGGCCACGGTAAGTACCCGCTTTGTCAACCTGCACCCAAGTTTCGCGAAGGAACCCTGGCACGGCAAGACGTGAAGAACCAAATTGTGGCACCCACCAATTATGCATAACATCAGTTGCCGTCATTAAAATACGCACTTTTTCGCCAACAGGTAAAACTAATCGATTATCAACTTCTAGTAAATATTGCTCGTCTCTCTTACCAACAAAGCCTTTATCCATTTGCTCTTTGGGGGTTGACAAATTACTGACGAATTTAATCCCTTTTGCATCACCATCCATATACTCATATTGCCAACGCCATTGTGACCCTGTGACTTTAATGACCATTGTCGCTTTGTTCCGTGTATCCTCCATCATCACCACGCTGTGATAGGCAGGAATCCCCATAATCACAAAGTCAATCAACAGCAATATGACAAAAGGAATGAGTGTCCAAAAAATTTCAAGCGCAGTAGATGGTGGCTTATCGGTAACTGGTTTAAAGTTTTTACTTTTACGATGTGCAAAAATAGAATAAATCATGATGGCCAGCACAACGACAAATATAGCCATTGAAATAAGCATGAATTTATTATGTACATGCAATGTATCTAGTGCCATCGGAGTTACCGGTTCAGGGAAATTCCAGGCATAATCAGCATGCGCACTTAATGAAGCTAACGTGGCTGAAATACCTAAACTTAACTTTTTATAACCTCGCATAAACCTTACTCCAAAACTAAATTAATTAATATTTTTTAATTTTTTTCTGAGTTCACCTGCCAAAAAGGCACGTTGCTCATCGTTGATGAAATTTTTCCCAAACTCCACCTCATTACCGTGCGAGCTTATAAATAGCCCGCGTTTACCACCACTACCCTTACTGCTCACAACTTCACGCACACTAACTTGCGCCCAATATCTTTGAAAAATCGTTGTTGTAGTTTTTTTATAACTTCTTACTTCTACTACAACTCGTTCACCATCTATCGTAATACTTTCAAAATCATCCGAATGTAAATAAATGAAATGAAAGGCATAAGCAAACGCCAAAATTTCTAATCCAGCAAAGGGTAAAACCAACCAAGCACCGATGCGCGCAAACCCCAAAGCTATTACAAGTACAATACTCGCCATTGCCAAAAGCAACTTGATACTATCGCTTATAGACAGCGAGTTGTTAGGTCTAGCAATAATTTTATAGCCCGAATCCAACAACGCCATACACAGCCTTAATCAAGAAAACTTCGAGTTAAATTAAGTCTTTTTAAAAACTGCTACATCATTTTGATGTGCGACAATTTGACGCACATCAAGAAAGTATCATGAAAACAAATTTTTCTCAAGATAAAAGTTACACTTTATTTACAATTGGAAATGTTTTAAACCTAAAAAGACCGTTAAAGTTATAGTGAAATATCTGCATACAAACTTTTTTTTACGTCTCAATAAATTAAAATTAAACCGTTGCCAAACTGGCGCTAATTTTGACTTATATGACCGAATGTGACACTATCTAGACATTAGAAATTATTAAAAATGAATGTTAAAAAACTCGCCAATCAGTAAATTAATTAGCCTCATCCAAAAAATATTTATGGCCAATCACATAATTTACATCGCTAAAAATCTCCTAAATGGTAAGAAGCAATAGTGGCAAACATTTCACCTAAAACTAGAAGTAAGATTGCCGTAGTCATGCCGACACATTTCAATATTATTATTATTGGAGCGGGGCCTAGCGGTTTATCTGCCGCGGCACGTGCTGCAGAGCAAAATGTATCCTATTTGCTATTAGAATCTGAAGAAAAACCAGCGAGTACTATACGAAATTATCAGCGTGGTAAGCTTGTCATGTCTGAGCCGCGCGGCTTACCTATTCGTAGCCCACTTCCTTTTACGGCTGCATTACGTGAAACAGTATTGGAAACTTGGGAAAAAACCATAGCTGATTACCAACTCAATATTCGCTATAGCACTAAAGTTGTCGGTTTGCGTCGCAACACAAAGTCACTTGAAATTGCGTTGGCAGATGGCAGCATCTTAACCGCGGATCATGTGGTGCTGGCAATTGGCGTACAAGGTAATTTACGTAAACTTGAGATTCCTGGTGGCGACTTACCGCAAATTCAATACCAATTAGATGACCCACAAGCTTATCAAGATGAAACTATTGTTGTCATTGGTGGTGGAGATAGCGGTGTAGAAAATGCGTTGGCACTCACTGGTCGCAATCAAATTATCATTCTGAACCGAGCGGAAGACTTCAGTAACTGTAAGGAAGGCAATCTAAATCTATTAACCGACGCCAGAATGAAGGGTGCACTGGATTGGCTACTAGAAACCAAACCCCAGTCCATTGAGCAGAACACCCGAGGTGAATTCCCTATTACTGTGTTTGCTAATACACCGAATGGTGTTGAACGCATTCCATGTCACCGAGTAATTGCTCGATTAGGCGCTTTACCATCAAGACCCTTATTAGAAAGTTTTGGCATTGCATTTCCAACCACTGACCTAGAGGCACTTCCTCAACTGTCCTCACATTACGAATCATGTGTACCAGGCCTTTATATTATTGGATCTTTAGCTGGCTACCCACTCATCAAACAAGGAATAAATCAGGGCTATGAAGTTATTGAGTACATCCTAGGCAATCCTGTTGAACCCGCTGACAACGCTTTACTTCGAGAGAAATTCGCAAATTTTTGTTCAGATCGCGGTATTGATGATGTGTTAGATAAAATTCGTAGAAGCGTACCCTTACTCGCGATGCTAAATACATTACAGCTTCGTGAGCTTGTGTTGGAAAGTAACTTCTTATTACCTGAAGCTGGAAATGTAATTTTTAAAAGAAATGATTACAGTACAACATTCTACTTTATAGTCGAAGGTGAACTGGACATTCTCATTGATGATGATAATGCGCCAGATGGAAGGCTTCATGCAGGAGAATTTTTTGGTGAGATGGCGCTTGTTTCTGGCCGCCGCCGAGCTGGTACGGTTCGGGCCAGTACACCATGCGTATTAATAGAAACACCCAGACGCGTAATGCAAAAACTTATAGATTCTGTACAGTCCATGCGCAGAATACTCAATGAGGTTGCCATAAAAACAGTAGTTCATGTCTGTATTGGTCTATCTCTAAGTGAAAAAGACCTGAATGATTTGGCGAACAATGCCACCCTAAAAAGCTATGCTGCTGGTGAAGAATTATTTCATGAAGGCGATGAAGCTGATGGTCTATATTTAATTCAAAGTGGGTCAGTTACAGTTTCACGTATGATTGGTGGTAGGGAAGTTGTGCTGTTTTACGTGGCAGCGGGTAATTATGTTGGCGAAATGTCGCTAGTTTCTGGAGAACCTCGCTACGGTACAGTTCGCGCTGCAATTGCAACCGAAGCTGTGTTAATTGAAGCTGGACGTATGAAAGACATTATTGCGCGCAATCCTGAGATTCGAGCTGAGCTCGACGCACGCTATCTTCAACACTTGCAAGATCAAGAAAAGAGCAAACAACTAGAGGCAACAATTGATAGTAGTGGCTCTACTGGCAGTCAATCGACACCATCCAATTTGATCTCATTTTTAATTCAACAAGGCGTGGGCGAAGCGACCGATGTGCTTCTGATAGACGAATCGCTATGTGTGCGCTGCAATCACTGTGAGCAGGCCTGCGCTGACACACACGGTGGAGCAACCCGCTTAGATCGCGATGCTGGTCCGATTTTTGCAAATATTCGTGTCCCGACTTCTTGTCGCCACTGTGAACATCCTCATTGTATGAAAGATTGCCCACCCGACGCCATTCACCGCGCACCTCATGGTGAGGTTTATATTGATGATAGTTGTATCGGTTGTGGCAATTGCCAACAAAATTGTCCATATGATGTAATTCAGATGGCTGTCATACAGGATCAACCTGAGCGAAGTATTTGGCAAATGCTACTTGGCATTGAGCCAAAATCTTTACCTGATACAAGTGGCCCAAAAGTAGCGGTTAAATGTGACATGTGTAAGGATATTGTCGATGGCCCAGTATGCGTCCGAGCTTGCCCTGTAGGTGCCGCGTTACGTGTTAATCCAGAGGAATTGTTAAGTTATGCTGGCGGAACATCAGGTGAAGTGACATTACAAAGCCTCGACGGACATTAATTCCAATAAAAAATTGAAAGTGTATCCTGATGCAACATAGCAATATTTTCGATTATAAAAAATACCGCTACTTTAAGTTGGCCGTCATCGTGATACTTATCGCTTTTTTTGCTTACCTCCTATTTAAACCAGCAGTCGGCCACTATGGTGGAAGTTGGTTAGGTTATATTCTTGGCACACTATCGGCAATAATGGTGCTTTGGATGGCGTGGTACGGCATAAGAAAACGTCGTTACAGGAGCCGTGGCAATACTCAGGGGTGGCTGTCTGCGCATATCTATTTAGGTACAGCTATGACCGTAATTGCGACATTGCATAGCGGCTTTCATTTCGGCATCAATATTCACACGCTCACATATGGTCTTTTGCTAGTAGTCGTAATTAGTGGATTTTTTGGCAATTACGCCTATATGATCTATCCACGCCTAATGACTGAGAACATGGGTGAAGATAGCTTAGATGGACTATTATTGCGCATAGCAGAAACTGATAAGTTAGCGCGTCAAATTGCGTTAATGATGCCTGATGACATTAATAACATAGTCGCTCGCGCCTGTCGTGAAACTTCTATTGGAGTTGGCTTGCTAGAACAACTTAGAGGCTTTCAGCCTGATTGCCCATCAGCCATAGCAGTGCAACAGCTTACAGTGTTAGGTAATGATCTATCTCTAGAACAACGAAAATTATATCGTGACCTTTATTCCATCATGGTCAGGCGCCAATCTCTGGTAAAACGTGCCCGACAAGATTTAATGTACAGGGCTAGGATGGGCTTTTGGTTATATTTTCACGTGCCTTTCACTGTCGCACTTTTGGTGGCAATGCTGTCACACATTATTGCCGTACTATTTTATTGGTAAGTTATTAAAGCATCCGTATGATTAATTGCCTTTTAATCAAGATTTCTTACAACTCACGTGGCGTTCTGTCACGCAGTTATCGCACGTTAACGGCCGAAGAAATCAGCATTGGGCGTGGAGCAGAATGTACTATACATCTACCTGACCCAAGACTCGCCATGCACCATGCAATTATCAGAAAAATGGATGATGGTCACATACATTTAATAGCTGTAAATGGAGAGGTCGCGGTAGAAGGCTCACCCTTACAAAATATTGAGTTAACCCACGGAAAAATTGTAAGCATAGGCCCATATCAACTAAAGGTGGAACCAGCACCTCCAGATGTCAACCTAGCCATCTCTCTATTATTGGCACAACGCCTACCCGATGACTTTCAAGATTTAAAATCTCGCACTCACGAACCGTTACGCGGCGCTTCTAAGTTTAAGCGACGACTATCTCTGTGGATGGCAGCATTTATTGCGCTAGTTTTCTTGGCATTACCAATAGCACAAAACTTAATTCCACAGTTACAAATAGCTATGGCACAATTACCACTAGGCTTTGACCGCGTATGGAGCCCAGGGCATATTTCCAACTCGCATCTACATTTTGGCTCACAATGTTTTAATTGCCATCAAGTATTGACCCGCAAGGTCACTGACCAAGCATGTATAAATTGTCACCGAGAGACTACACCACACATTACCGATCCTGTCTTAGAAAAAAGTGTTTTCAAGTCAACCCACCGTTTTTCCATTAGCAACCGTTGCGCTGAATGCCACCGTGAACATAAAGCGCCTTATCCACTCACACGACAAGATAATGCAACATGCGTGAAATGTCATAGTGATATTAAATCGGTCGATCCAAAAACCACACTGCCAGATATTAAAGATTTTGACCGAAAACACCCTGACTTTACACTAACATTCAGAAATAGTCATACTGGAAAAGGCGCCAAAAAAGATATAGAAAGAATTTCACAATCAGAAAAGTCGCGGCTGATTGAGAAATCTGGCCTCAAATTTCCCCACTCTCAACATATAGGCCAAGTACAAGGTCCTAATGGAATATGGGATGTACGTGAGATATCATGCGCCAACTGCCACCAGTCAGAAGGCAAAGAAATGCGATTCAAACCCGTTTCATACAAACGTGATTGCCTTCTTTGCCACACTAAACAGCTTGAAGTTGGTGCTGCTGACGCGCGCTTAACCGTACCCCATGGCTCGGAGCAAAATGTGATAAATGCTCTGAAAGCACAATCGCCGAAGCGGCTTGCACGTGATATGGAAGCATTAAAATCTGAGGGATGCGCTTATTGTCACGAAATAGTCGAAACTAAAAAAGAAGACAGTTTGTCGTGGAACGTCATGCCAGTCAGCATCAATCAAGACTGGTTTAGCAAAGCGCGCTTCAATCACGCATCGCATCATACTCAAGAATGCAAAACATGCCACCAAGTAGAAAATTCAGAAACGAGCGCAGATGTGGCAATGCCTGACCGAAAATCATGTTTGCGCTGCCATTCTGGCAACAGCCCAAAACACAAGCGTATTGCAAGCAGCTGCATGTCTTGCCACGACTTTCACAGCAGCATAGGAGCTCATAAGAACTTTGAAAAGTGACTGTCGCTATTTCGCCAAATAATCTGTCTGTAAACCAAAAAACTATGTAAATACATATTGTGGATAAAAAAAATGACTCACTTTACGTAAGTCATTGATTTTATTGGTGCCGGGAGGGGGAATCGAACCCCCACGCCCTTTCAAGCGCGGGATTTTGAGTCCCGTGCGTCTACCAATTCCGCCATCCCGGCATATTTGAAAAATACATTACTGTATAATTTGCGATTTCGCTATTATAGCAAGCTCTGAGAATTATGCGTACACAAGATTTCGATTTTTATTTACCTTCACAACTCATTGCACAACATCCAACTATAGATAGAACCTCTAGCCGCATGTTGCACCTAAACAGCATTGATGGAAGCTTGTCCGATAAAAAGTTTTTAGATTTACCTAATCTATTGCAAGCTGGAGACTTACTGATATTTAACGATACTCGTGTAATTAAGGCTCGATTGTTTGGCCATAAACATACTGGTGGTAACGTTGAGATACTTATAGAGCGAGTAATCGACGAACATACGGCTTATGCGCATGTTCGTGCTTCACGTTCACCCAAGGTGGGTAGTTTGATGAAGCTGTCAGATGTTTTTGATGTCGTGGTAACAGCGCGCCATAATGACTTGTTTGAGTTGCGGTTTTTAAGTGAAACTTCTGTATTAGATTTACTTGAGCAACATGGCGCATTACCATTACCACCCTACATTACGCATGAAGCCACCAGTGAGGATGAAGATCGCTACCAAACGGTATTTAGCAAACATTTAGGAGCTGTTGCCGCTCCTACTGCGGGCCTTCACTTTAACGACATCATGTTGGAAGTACTGAAACAAAAAGGCGTCGAAATTGCCTACGTTACCTTGCATGTGGGTGCAGGCACGTTTCAGCCTGTGCGTGTAGATGATATTAATGAGCACAAGATGCATAGCGAGCTTTATAGTATTTCACAAAAAACGATAGATATGATTGTCGAAACTAAAAATCGTGGGTCCAAGGTCATTGCAATTGGCACCACAGTGCTACGTGCACTAGAAAGCTCTGCACGAGTGTGTAAATCAAACCCTGATGGCACTTTGCAAGCTGGCAGTAATGAGACAGATATATTTATTTCGCCTGGCTATCACTTTAAGGTGGTAGATCGCCTATTTACTAATTTTCATTTGCCAAAAAGTACGCTACTCATGTTAGTGTCAGCATTTGCTGGCATGACAAACATTAAATCAGCTTATGCGCACGCAATCGAGCAGCAGTATCGATTTTTTAGCTATGGCGATGCCATGTTGATTGAAAAACAGGCTGTCAATTAAATAACTGGTCTCATTTGAACGAATATAAGCCATTTAATGACTAAACATAACTATGATTCGACTTATGCACTATTAATGAATGCCAAGGATGAAAGAGTAAACATGCGGATTTCAACACTATTATTTTCCATAGCAATTGCTACAATATTCCAGCCAGCATACGCTGAAATTATATCGAATGCTGAGGTAGGACTTAAAATCGCCTTAGCAAAAAAACCCAGTACACGCCCAATGACTGTAGCGCATATTGCCGAGTTTAAGCGTTATTACGTTGCTGATGGAGGACTGGCACCGCTGGGTAGCGAGTTTGAGGCGGCTATTTCCAAATCACTTATTCACGCTTATAACGATGATGGGGAATATGTAAATTCTTCTCGCCCAGGATATGACAATCGCTCAATTTATTACAATCCTAACACTAAAAAACTAGAGACTATTACTTACAACATTTCTAGCTTCGGTGGTTTTTCACCTAGTACAGGTATATTTTCTATCGACCTGACTGAAACTGGCGATCTAAAAGACACCTCTGCTGATGTGTTTGGCTTCAACCCCGCCTTTGGCGACGCGAACACTATGCCAAGCTACAACCCTGAAACAAAACTCTATTACGCGAAACAAGGACGTAGCAACAAAGTATTAGTGGTTGATGTAAAGTCTCGTGAACCAGCCAGTGAAATAGCTTTAGATTTAACCAAAGCAGGTGCCGCTATTGATGGTGTGAGTGATTACTTTGTGGCTTATACGGGAGTAAAAGGTGAAGAACTTGCATTGCTAGATATTGACCACAAAGCGCTATTAATATTTGATTTGAGTGGTAAGTATGTTGGCAAAAGCGAATTACCTAAAGAGTTAAAATTACGCTCCCACAACCATCTTAATGGCACTGGCTACGCCAATAACATGATGTTTGTTTATCACGAATCAGAAGGCGAGTTTGGCACTTATTATGGCTTTAAGGTACTAAAAACCAATTAACTTTCTATAACAAATAGCCGTTAAATTGCATGAAATAAAAAACCGCCATATGATCTGACCCCTAAAAGTTGGACATTAAGTCTGGGTTAAAAATAAGGACTGATTTCTGTATTGCACAGGACTCAGTCCTTTTAATTTTGTCTTAATC